>OGOO01000665.1_pt1 | contig 38058 bp, 28 predicted proteins | sample 1552651 | NCBI WGS metagenome assembly OGOO01 (sample SAMEA2580118, study PRJEB22360) | human gut metagenome | biome: human gut; feature: human-associated habitat; material: faeces | place: Denmark | collected 2008/2010 | reverse complement strand
GGAACGATGCCAAGAGGTGCAAGTTAGAATTTCTCATCTTTTTAATAAGATTCCTACACCTTTATAATATAATAGCGTACAGAGAGAACGATTTTAGTCGTTGTACCCTGTACGCTATTTTTGTTTTGCTATTATGAAGCAGTACCCTCCCCTTGTGAAACAGTGCCGTCGATTATCGGCTTGCGGTAATTACCAGTGAGAAGTGCTTGTATCTCGGATTCCGGATAGAGGGTCTTGCCACATAATATAATGTAGGGCAAGATGCCTTGTTTGCGATATTCCTGCAAGGTGCGGCGACTAAGCTTCAAATGCTCGGAGAGTTCCTTGTCGGTGAGGTATCGCTCCCCGTCCAAAGGTGGGCTGTAGGACTCGATGAATGAGGATAGCCAGTTGGTGGCTTTCTTCAAGGATTGCATGGCGGTGTCTATCGACTTGCTCTCATGCGTAAGAAGTTGGTTCATGTTCATTGTTTACAATTTGGATTAAGTGGTGAATATAAAATGTGTTGGCTCGCCCAGGGTGAAGTTTTCGGCTTTGCCTTGGGCGAGTTTGGCTTTACGCTATACCGATTTGATTCTGGCGATAAGCGGAACGATGGCTTTGACCTCTTCGGGGCAGTAATAGAATTGGCGACCTATCTGGGTATGACCCAAGAAACGGCGGTCACGAAGTTTTTGTAAGGTGCGCTGGCTGATGCGAAGTTGCTGGCAGACCTCATGACCTGTAAGCCATTTGTTCAGACGCTTGCCGTTAGCCTTATGCTTCAGCAACTCCACTTTCTTTACCAAGGCATCGTATCTTGCCATCATCAAGTCGAATGCCTTCTTTTCCATTGTTACTACTTCCATATTCTCTGTTTTATTGGTTCAACAAATTCGGATGCAAAGTTAATGTGTGTATGTAGAAAAACAATGAAAATGAATAACTGTGGCAGTGCTTTTCTGGGGTTTGCCGATCGCTTGGCAAGAAAAATCAAGAAAATTATACGTGGGTCATTAATGAGTTGTTAAACGGGTATTTCTCAAATGCTTAATTTTGCCGCCGAGAAATAAAAACAACGAATTATATAACATTTCAAACGGAATTAGAATGGAAGTAATAACAATGGAAAGTGCAGCCTTCAAAAAGCTGACAGAACAGTTGACAGAAATAGTCCAGTACGTGCGATTGGCAAAAATGGCATTTCAAGAGAACTTGACGGGTAAGGGATTGAAGCCGATGTTGACCAATGACGATGCAGCCAAGATGCTTGGTGTGAGCAAGCGCACCTTGCAGCGAATGCGCTCAGAGAACCGCATTGATTTTATTAAAATTGGTAATCAATGCCGATACCAAGTTGAAGCCATTGAAAGAATGGTTGAGGAACGAACAATAGCAAAGGAAACATGAGCATGGAAGATGGAACATTGAGAAAACTGGAGTTATATCTCCATGACCTACACAAAAAGATAGACGGCATCTACGACATGCTGATGTTGAGACACGAACGAGAGACGGAGCAAAAAGGAAGTTCTGCCATCAATGAAAAATTGCTCGACAACCAAGACCTCTGCCTCTTATTTCAAATCTCCCCTCGTTCCCTTCAACGCTATCGCAGTCTGGGAGTGCTTCCCTACAAGCGTTTGGGGCAGAAGACCTACTACACGGAAGAGGATGTGATGCAGTTTGTAGAGAATAATGTAAAAGAATTCAAGAAAGAGAATGTGGAGCATTACTTGACTCGCATTCATCAGAAATTCAAATAACAACAGTATTCACCATTAAACATTTACAATTATGGTACAAAAGAAAAAGAGTGATGAACAGGACGTGCTGGTAGTCCGTGACGAGAAGACGGGCGAGATCAGCGTCGTCGCCGGACTCAGCAGGGACGGCACACCGAAGCGAGCACCCGCCAAGGCGGAGAACACGCCCGACTTCCTGCGTTTTGACCGCAACAGTGACTTGATGGACAGTTTCTTTAGAAACTTCTTCCGCCAGTGCAAGGAGCCAAGCCGATTCGGATTCTACCGCATAGCGGCAGACCAGGTGGAAAACCTGCTTGGCGTGATGAAGGAGTTACTGAAAGATCCGGAGGCTAACAAGGAGATTCTTTCCGCCCACAAGGTTGACACCTCCAATTATGAGAAAGAGGCAAAGCAATCGGAAGGTCAGGCGAAAGAAACCGCATCATCGGACGATGCGTCCAAGACGCAAGCTAACACAGAAAAAGAGAATGTATCATCTGAACAAACCAACGAAAAAGAGAACGACATGGAACAGAAACCAGAACAGACCGCAACCGAACAGCAGGCACAGACCGCTCCGGGTGTAAAGCAGAACCTCATTAGTGGTAACGATGTGAACCTGCAGGAACTTGGTGCCAAATATGGCATAGACTTCAACAGTATGAATGAGAAGGATATGAAAGCCCTGCTCAACTACGGCAAGACGGGGCTTGTGATTGTGAAGCCGACCTTCGGTGGTGAACAGATAGAGATACAGGCCCGTCTGTCATTCCGCAAGGACGATAACGACCAGTTGCAACTCGTGCCGCATTTCGTGCGCAACGAGCCTAAACTCGATGTCGCTTACAAAGGCTATACCTTCACTCCAGAGGACAAGAAGAACCTGTTGCAGAACGGTAACCTCGGAAAGGTAGTGGATTTCCCCGACAAGAATACAGGTGAGCTGCGTCCTCATTTCATCAGTATCGACCGTCTCACCAATGAGATTGTTGACATCCCTACCAACAAGGTGCGCATACCCGATACCATCGGCAAGACACCTATTACCAAGGACGACAAGAGAGTGCTCTACTCAGGTATTCCGCTTCGTAAGGAGATTGAGCTTGCCAACGGGCGCAAGTTCACACCGCTGCTGCAGGTGAATGTGGAACAGCGTGGTGTGGAGTTCGTGCCTGGCAGCACAAGACAGGCACAAGGTCAGAAACAGAATGGCGACAAGAAGCAAACCGCTGACAAGCAGGAGCAGAAGGCAGAAGGTGATACGGGCGGTCAGAAGAAACAGCAAGATCCCAACCACTGGCTCAATGAGGATGGAACCATCCGCCGACTCAACACCTATTTCAAGAAGGAGTTGACCGAGCAGCAGAAGGACGACTATGTGGCAGGCAAGACCATAGAAATCAAGGAAGTGCCGAACAAGAACGGCAGCGGTACCTATACCGCCTATGTGAAGTTCGACTTCGACAAGATGCAACCACGTTCCTACCGCAACAATCCCGACCTAAAGCAGGCAAAGGAACAGATTCCGACCAACGAGAACAAGGTACAAGTCGCCGTCAACGAGCAGGGCAAGACCAACGAGGCGACCAAGCACACCAAGGAACCCTTGAAGCCGGGACAGTCTGCACCGAAGAACGAGAAGCAGCAGAAGGAGCAGACCGCCGAGGCACAGAAGCCGAAGCGTAAGGCAAGAAGCGTGAAGATGTAGATGCCGCCACTTAATCCATTTGAATAATCCATCAGTAAAGAATAACCGACACCTGCGACCGTCTATCCCACGGTTGCGGATGTCACAAAAACAACAGACAATGAAGACAATCATCGCAGAGAAGCCAAGCGTAGCCAAGGAAATCGCCCACATTGTAGGAGCTGACAAGCGTGAGGAAGGCTATATGCAGGGCAATGGCTATTATGTGACATGGGCATTCGGACATTTAGTGCAGCCAGCCATGCCGGATACCTACGGCATGAAGGGATTCCATGCAGAGAATCTGCCTGTGATTCCCGACCCGTTCGTTCTTGTTCCCCGACAAGTCAAGACAGAGAACGGCTACAAACCAGATGCAGGTGTGCTTGCCCAGATTAAAATTATCGGCAAGCTGTTTGACAGCAGTGAGCGCATTATCGTAGCAACCGATGCCGGACGTGAGGGAGAGTTGATTTTCCGATACCTCTATGCGTATCTCGGTTGCAGGAAACCTTTCGACCGTCTCTGGATCAGTTCGCTTACAGATACCGCCATCCGTGAGGGACTTCTGAACCTCAGGGACGGCAAGGAGTATGACAATCTCTATCATGCAGCCAAGGCAAGAAGCGAAGCTGACTGGCTCGTCGGCATCAACGGCACACAAGCCCTGACGATAGCCGCAGGACGTGGCACCTATTCCGTAGGTCGTGTGCAGACTCCGACCCTTGGCATGGTGTGCGAACGCTATTGGGAACACAAGCGTTTCGAGTCGAAACCGTTCTGGCAGGTACACTTCGGTGTGGTTGATGCAGACAGTGGCAATATACTGAAGTTCACATCAGTCAACCGCTGGACAGACAAAGCTACCGCAACCGATATATATAATAAGGTGAAAGATACCGGTTCTGCCATCATCACAAAGGTAGTAATCAAGCGAAAGGTGGAGAAGGCACCGCTCCTTTACGACCTCACCACCTTGCAGAAAGAAGCCAACTCCCAGCATGGCTTCACGGCAGAGCATACACTCTCCATCTCCCAGAAACTCTACGAGGCAAAGTTCATCACCTATCCAAGAACATCAAGCCGCTATATTTCGGATGATGTATTTGCCACCCTCCCCAAACTCTTCAAGAATATGGAGAATCATTCGGAATATGGAGAAAAAGTGAAACTCTTGCCTGGCAGTGAGGACTACAGCAAGAACAGCGTGAATGCCGCCAAGGTGACCGATCACCATGCCCTGCTCATCACAGAAAATGCAGCCATTGGTCTTTTCAAGGACGAGAAGATCGTTTATGACATGATATTGTGCCGGATGATTGAAGCGTTCTCAGCAGACTGCATCAAGGACATCACATCAGTATCGGCGCAAGTGGATCATGAAGTTGAGTTTGGCATCAGTGGCTCCATCATCCGACAGACTGGCTGGCGAGCGTTGTCGCTCAAGGAAAAGAACAAAAGGCAGGACAAGGATGCAGACGCAACAGACAATGAGGTCAAGGATCAAGTCATTCCCAACTGGCAAGAAGGACAGCATATCACTCTTTCTGGCTGCACCATCACGGAGGGCAAGACCAAACCAAAGCCATTGCATACGGAATCCACATTGCTTGCAGCAATGGAGACCGCAGGCAAAGAGATAGAAGATGATACGATGCGCCAGGCAATGAAGGACTGCGGTATTGGCACACCTGCCACACGTGCCGCCATCATCGAAACCCTGCTCAAACGAGAGTATATGGTGCGCCAGCAGAAGAAACTTGTGCCGACGGAAAAAGGACTCGCCCTGCATTCCGTGGTGAAGAACATGGCGATTGCCAATGTGGAGATGACGGGCAAATGGGAGGCGGAACTTGCCAAGATTGAACGAGGTGAAGCAAGTGCAGACGGGTTCACCCATAGTATCGAAGGCTATACCCGTGAAATCACTGCGGAACTGTTGGGTTGCGACAGACTTTTCAGCCACAAGGATTCCGGCTGCCAGTGTCCTAAATGCAAGCAAGGTACCATGCAGTTCTTCGGAAAGGTAGTAAGATGCAGCAACAAGGAGTGCGGTATGCCAGTGTTCAAGCAGGTAGCAGGAAAGTTGCTCACTGATGGCGACATCACCGAGTTGCTTACCAAGGGCAAGACCAGAACGCTCAATGGTTTCACCAGCAAGCAAGGCAAATCATTCTCCGCAGCCATTGCCTTTGACGAGAATTTCAACACGAAATTCGTCTTTGCAGAGCGCAAAACAGCAGAAAAGCGAGGAAATGTGAAGAGATACAAGAAATAGTTTGTACCTTTGCCACCGAAACATGGTTCATAAATGGTGTCTTTATTCAGGATGCTTTTATTTACTGTGGATTAAGTGGCGGCACTCGGAGGGATACCGAGTACCTTTTTCTTGCTTTCAACAAACATCAACCGCCATCCACGGTTTATTATTCACCACTTAATCCATTCAACAGACAGATGAACAGAAAGAAACAGGCACAGACAGAACTGTCCTATTACGGACTGTATCTCTTGAACCACCTCAGAGAGAACCGTTTTCCACAAGCCAACGATGCGGACTTTATCCGCGAACGTGCAGACCATGCCGCAGAAGTATATGAGCAGGCACGGCGTGATGCCCTCTTTGCCGATGCGGCACAAGAGCTTGCCATGTCAGCATTGCTGAAAGGTCTCCGCTTTTCCAAGTACAGCATCCTGTATGATGTTGTTGACAGTGAGTTTCCCCTGGAGGTAGCAGTAGAAGACCAGGAAGCGTTTGTCAAGAACCTCCTGCCTTTGGTTGACAACGTGTATTCCATTTACGACCTCACCGATGACGATTTTGCCCAGTCACCGGACTACGACCAGCTCTACACAGAGTTGACGGGAGCCGTAGCTCTTTTCATAGTGTCAAATGGCGTACAATAGAAAACAACGTCTGAACGACAACATCAAGGCGATAGAGACGGCATTCATCCTTGACAGGGAACAGCGCACGCCGACCGCCCGTGAGCGTCTCCTTCTGGAGCGTTATTGCGGATTCGGTGGATTGAAGTGCATCCTGAACCCTGCCAGGGAACTGGCGGATGCCGTCCATTGGGCAAAGTCAGACCTTGAATTGTTTGCTCCAACCGTGGAGCTGCATAGACTTATCCGTGAAAACAGCAAGAATGAAAGCGAGTACAAACAGTTGATGGACAGTCTGAAACAGTCCGTCCTCACGGCATTCTACACGCCGTCAGCCGTTACGGAGGCTCTGACGGATGTGTTGAAAGAGCATCAGATTATCCCCGAAAAGGTGCTTGAACCATCGGCAGGCATCGGTGCCTTTGTCGATTCCGTCTTGGATAACAATCCCAAGGCAGACATTATGGCATTTGAAAAAGACCTGCTTACGGGAAAGATACTCCGCCATCTGCACCCGGAGCAGAAAGTGCGCATAGAGGGATTCGAGAAGATAGAAAAGCCTTTCAATGACTACTTCGACCTCGCCATCTCAAATATTCCATTTGGCGATGTTGCCGTGTTTGATCCGTCCTATACAGCCATGAAAGGCATGAGGGCACTTGTCACCAGACGCATACACAACTACTTCTTTGTCAAGGCTCTTGATACGGTAAGGGACGGCGGGTTGGTTGCCTTCATCACCTCACAAGGCGTATTGAATGCCAAAAACAACAGTGCCGCGCGTTTTATGATGCTCTATCATGCAGATCTCGTGTCAGCGATTCGTCTTCCCAACAACCTGTTCACGGAAAATGCCAATACGGAAGTGGGCAGTGACCTCATCATCCTCCAGAAAAACAGCCAAAAGGAGTCGCTGCGAGGAGACGACAACCTGCTTGATACCGTCTATAATGACGAGAACCGCATTCCGACAAACAACTACTTTCTGGAGCATCCGGAACGCATTATCCATACAACAGCAAAGTTGGATACTGACCCGTTCGGCAAACCTGCAATGATATACACGCATGAGGATGGTGTGGAAGGCATTGCAGAGGATTTGCGAAGGATGCTCCATGAAGACTTTAAGAAGAACTTCAATTTGAACCGATACTTGGGGATAGAGGAAACAAAGGCTGAGGAAGTTAAGGAGGTTGAAGAAACAGAAAAGATAGAAAAAACAGAGAAGATAAAGCCTTCCATTGAGGAAAAGCAGAACGATACGGTAGTATCCTTGCAAAAGCAGGAAAAGCCTACTGATGATGCTGAGCTATCCCAAAAGTCCAATCATCAGCAGCCACCAGTCCAAATGACTCTGTTTGACCTTTGGGGAATGGAAGAAGAAAAACGTCTGACTGTCCATGCTACAAAGAAGAAAGCAGAGGTAACAGTGGGTGCTGCCGCCAAGAAAGTGTCAAGGAAGAAAGCAAGTCCGTTGGTAAAAAGCGTCAATCCGACTTTTGAAGTTGTGACAAAGCCTGTGGAAAAAGAAGAAAAGCCTTCGTTGACAGATGCAAAAGAGCAGGAAACAGCACAGAAGACAAAACCAATCCTGCCTGGGGATGAGCCATACGCAAGCATCTCTTGGGAAGAGAATCCGCCAATCAACGGCTTTTACGAGATGATGATGACCATGGCTCCCGAAGACAGGGTGCTGCTGCGCCAAAAGGCGGAACTGCACCGTCAGGAACAACTCAAGGCTTTGGGCGTTGAAGATACGCTTGATCCGAAGTTCAAGCCTCCGATGGAACCGATAGAAGTTCTCAAAGTTCAAATCGGGCATGGACAGTCGAAAGGGAATGAGGCAAAAGAAGATTCCAAGACTCAGAGCACATTGAAAGAAACAAATCATGAGCGGGAACAACAAAAAGAGCAAGAAAGAAAGCGGGAAGAGCTGGCAAAGAAGAAAGAGGATGCTATGAAGCCCCGTCCATTTGATGAGAAACGGGAAAGTTTTCATCGTGAGGGTTCTATGGTGCTCGACTCTGCCAGAAATATCGGTGTATTGAAAGACCTTACCAAGTATGGTGCTACCTTCATGCCGTTGGATCTGAATATGGAGCAGAAAGAAAAGGCTGTCCTGTATATCGCCCTCCGTGATGCCTATCAGAAACTTTACACCTATGAAGCGGAAGAACAGACGGAAAACAAGCAGATGCGTGAGAGTCTGAATGTCTATTATGACGCTTTCTTCATTCGCTTCGGCAACCTCAATGCCAAGCAGAACGTGAAGTTCATCCTCATGGATGCCTCAGGGCGCGACATGCTGTCATTGGAACGGGTGGAAAACGGACAGTTCATAAAGTCAGACATCTTCGACCACCCGGTCTCTTTTTCGCTTGACGAGGTCAGTCATGTGGATTCTCCAGAGGAAGCGCTCACCGCCTCACTCAACAAGTTCGGCCGTATCGACTTGCCGTATATGACAGAATTATCGGATATGCCGGAACCGGAACTGACGGAAGCGCTTAAAGGGCGCATCTATTACAATCCGCTCATAGACGGCTACGAGATAGCCGACCGCTTCATTGCTGGCAATGTCATAGAGAAAGCGGAGCGTATAGAAGAATGGCTGAAGGAAAATCCCGACCATGCAATCGTGAGGGAGTCGTTGGAAGCCTTGAAGGCAAGCATTCCCGAACCGATAGCCTTTGAGGATCTGGACTTCAACTTCGGTGAGCGTTGGATACCTACAGGTGTGTATTCCGCTTACATGAGCCACCTCTTCAACACACAGGTCAGCATCGTCTATTCCGACAGCATGGACGAATATTCGGCAAAATGCAGTATGAAGACCATGGCCATCACGGATGAGTATATGGTGAAGGGATATTACCGCCACTATGACGGCATGAGTCTTCTGAAACATGCCCTGCACAACACCTGTCCCGACATGATGAAGAGCATCGGTGAGGACGAGAACGGCAACGACATCAAGGTGCGTGACAGCGAGGGCATACAGCTTGCCAATGCCAAGATTGACGAAATCCGCAACGGGTTCTCTGAATGGCTGGAGGAGCAGTCTGACTCCTTTAAGGAACGCTTGACCACAATGTACAACCGGAAGTTCAACTGCTTCGTGCGTCCGAAGTATGACGGTTCTCACCAGACCTTCCCCGGCTTGGATCTGAAAGCCCTTGGCGGAAAGTATGGTGTCAAGAGTGTGTACCCAAGTCAGAAGGACTGTGTATGGATGCTTTTGCAGAACGGCGGCGGGATATGTGACCACGCCGTAGGTACAGGCAAGACCCTCATCATGTGCATGGCTGCGCATGAGATGAAACGTCTCGGTATAGCTCACAAGCCGATGATTATCGGGCTGAAAGCCAATGTCGCGGAGATTGCCGTCACCTATCAGACGGCTTATCCCCATGCGAGGATACTCTATGCCTCGGAGAAGGATTTTTCCACCAAGAACCGTGTCAGCTTCTTCAACAACATCAAGAACAACGACTATGACTGTGTAATCATGTCGCATGACCAGTTCGGGAAGATACCGCAATCGCCAGAACTCCAGCGGCAGATATTGCAGGCGGAGCTTGATACCGTGGAGGAAAACTTGGAAGTGATACGCACGCAGGGCAAAGACGTGTCACGGGGAATGCTCAAAGGACTGGAAAAGCGAAAGCAGAATCTGGAGGCAAAGTTGCAGAAGATAGCCTACAGCATCGAGCAGCGCACCGATGATGTGGTGGATTTCCGCATGATGGGCATCGACCACTTGTTTGTGGACGAGAGCCACCAGTTCAAGAACCTCATGTTCAACACCAGACACGACCGTGTGGCAGGACTTGGCAACAGCGAGGGAAGCCAGAAGGCACTCAACATGCTCTTTGCTATCCGTACCATACAGGAGCGGACAGGCAGAGATCTGGGAGCGACATTCCTGTCGGGAACAACCATCAGTAACTCACTGACTGAGTTGTATCTGCTTTTCAAGTACCTGCGCCCCAAGGAACTGGAGCGTCAGGACATCCGCTGTTTCGATGCGTGGGCGGCAATCTTCGCCAAGAAAACTACCGACTTCGAGTTTAACGTCACCAACAACATCGTACAGAAGGAACGTTTCAGATACTTCATCAAGGTACCGGAGCTTGCTGCTTTCTACAACGAGATAACCGACTATCGCACGGCGGAGGCGGTTGGTGTGGACAGACCACAGAAGAACGAGATTCTTCATAACATACCACCGACACCCGAGCAGGAGGACTTCATCCAAAAGCTGATGGAGTTTGCCAAGACGGGTGATGCCACCATCCTCGGCAGACTGCCATTGTCGGAAACAGAGGAAAAGGCAAAGATGCTCATAGCCACGGACTATGCCCGAAAGATGGCTCTCGACATGCGCATGATAGACCCGACTTGTGAGGATCATCCCGACAACAAGGCAAGCCATTGTGCCAAGATGATAGCGGACTATTACAAACGCTATGACAATTACAAGGGCACACAGTTCGTATTCTCAGATCTTGGCACATACAGACCTGGGGAATTCAACGTGTATTCTGAAATCAAGCGTAAGCTGATAGAGGATTATGGAATACCTTCATCTGAAATCCGCTTCATTCAGGAGTGCAAGAACGAGAGGGCAAGAAAGGCGGTGATAGCAGCCATGAACGAGGGTTCGGTACGAGTATTGTTCGGCTCCACATCTATGTTAGGTACAGGCGTAAATGCACAAAAAAGGTGTGTTGCTATTCATCATTTGGACACACCGTGGCGACCATCAGACTTGGCACAGCGTGACGGTCGAGGGGTGCGTGCAGGCAACGAGATTGCCAAACTGTATGCTGACAATAAGGTGGACATTATCATCTATGCGGTGGAAAAGTCGCTTGACTCGTACAAGTTCAACCTCCTGCACTGCAAGCAGACCTTCATCTCGCAGTTGAAAAGCGGAGCCTTGGGGGCGAGAACCATTGACGAGGGAGCGATGGACGAGAAATCGGGCATGAATTTTTCAGAGTATATGGCTATTCTCTCCGGGAATACCGACTTGCTCGACAAGGCGAAGCTGGAGAAGAAGATTGCTTCTTTGGAGGGTGAGCGCAAATCGTTTAACAAGGGTAAGCGTGACTCAGAAACAAAATTGCAGTCAAAGACGGCAGAGCTGGGCAACAACAAAGCCTCTCTCAAGGGAATGACCGAGGACTACGGCAAGTTTATGGGCAAAGCCAAGAAAGACAAGGACGGCAACATCCTCAACCTCATCACTCTCGATGGTGTGGAGTCCACGAACTTGGAGGTTATTGGAAAGCATCTACAGAGGTTGGCGGAGAAAGAGACAACTGGCGGACAATACAAACGGATTGGGGAAATCTACGGTTTCCCTGTCAAGATTGTCAGCGAGACGAGCTTTGAAAATGGTTTGCCTTTCGTGGACAACCGCTTTCTTGTTGAGGGCAATTACAAGTACCAATACAACTACGGTCACATCGCCAAGTCGGACCCGATAGCAGCAGCAAACAACTTTCTGAATGCCTTACAGAAGATACCAAGCTACATTGAACAGTATGGTTCAAGATGCAAGGCTTTGGAAAAGGAAATACCGCAACTGGAAGAGATAGCTGGCAAGACTTGGAAGAAAGAGGAAGAACTGAAAGGTCTGAAAGCGGAACTGGCAGCGTTGGATAGAAAAATACAGTTAGAATTGGCACCACCTGTTCCAGAAAAGGATATAAGTGATAAATCTCAAAAAGAAAACAATACTATCAAATCGGGAGAATTCTACGCAGATACCATAGTACAACAAGAAAGGAAGGTCCGAATTGGTCTTTAATTGTTCTATTTATAAAGTGGCAAGCAAACTTATTATGAGTTTGTTTGCTGCTACCTTTTCTTAATCTTGTATAAATTATCTAAACATAGATAGCTCTCCGTTCACGTTTTGATATCGTATCGTAATAAAAACTGCATTTGTTTATACAAAAAATCCGAGATATTAAAGTAATCAGACTTAAATAATCTTAAATTTACGTTGCAGAGTTGATATTTCCTGCTATTTCTTGTCTTTTCTCAATAAATTTTCGTATTTTTGCAGTCGGATTGTATAGCCAGACCGCAGTTGTCGCTGTAAGACGAGTTCTTTCATGATAACCGAGTCGGCAGCCTACGCCGTGCTGAGTGTAGTGAGGTCAACCATGACATATCTATACGAAAGCGGGCTTTGGGTGGGAAAACAATCCAGACATAATGGAAGGCGTTTATCGACGCTGTGTTTAAGACTTCCTGTAATCTAGCAAATTAACAGTTAATCATAGTCTTGAATATGGTCAACGGTAGATGTCCCGGGTGTGATTATTTCAATCCCGTGGAGACCTTGTAAGCATAGATTGTACCCTTTCGGGCGCAATCAAATGTATTATATAGGTCTCTTTACACGGACATGATTTTCATATCGGCGTGGGCTCTGACGTTGTCTGTTCAACTATGATAGGCAATTGCTAGAGCCTCAGGAAGTGGAATGGACAACAGGACGATTCCACGCTTTTTTTTGTCGCAATTTAACGGATTTCTGTCTAGAAAAAAGTTAGCACCGATATGAAAGTCGATGAATGGACATCAGAAGATGTACACACCTCAGGAGGTGGTGAATTTCCTCCTTGCGTTGGACTTACCTCCTGCGCCCTCCCCGAAGCTCAAAGTAATGCCAACATAGAGAGTTCACAAACAGGGGTGTCCACCAGAAGTGTCCATATATTAAGTAAGTCTAAAGTGCAAAAAGAGGAAGAAATTCCTCATTGGTATGCTTTACGCACTACCTATGGTAGAGAGAAAAAGGCATACGACTATATGACAGCCAAAGGCATCACGGCTTTCTATCCTACCATCAAAACGGTAAAGCTAATAAAAGGTAAGCGCAAAGTTGTTACCGAGTCACGTTTACCCAATATATTCTTCGCCTACGGTACAGAAGAACAACTCAAAACTTTTGTTTACGACAACGTAAACCTCCCTTTCCTTCGTTTTTATTATCGTCACGTCCACGTTGGTCGCAGAATTGACAAAAGGCCTTTGATAGTTCCTAATTACCAAATGGAAAGTCTAAAAATTATCTGTGCTGCCAATACGGATAATACCATCGTATCATTAGAAAAAGTACAGAAGTTCGAGAAAGGTCAGTTAGTAAAGATTGTTGATGGCGCGTTTAAGGGAGTGGTTGGAAAAGTTGCAAGGTGGCAAGGGCAACAGAGAGTTGGGGTTATTGTAGATGACTTGGTAACTGTTGTGACGGCATATGTGCCAAGTGCGTTTTTAGAAAAATTTATATAATTGGGGCAACATTGGTTACTTTTATATGATTAACGATGCAAATTAAATATCAATCAAAAAATAATAAAATGAAAAAGTTACACTTACTCGTCGGGGTTTTCATTTTTATCGGGTGTCTTCAAGTCCATGCTGAGAAAAGCAGGGTCGCTATGGAAAAATGGCAAACAGGTAATGTGGTTGGTAGTACAACGGTATGCCGTTCTCCTATGAGGATTTCTATTGATGTATATTATGATGACGAACTACGTCAAATAGAGATTTCCAGTGACGTGGGAGTTGAAGTTCAATTATTCCTATGTGATATAAATGGAAATACGCTGGACTATTCGCATTGCATAAATACAGTGTTGGATATACCATACAGATATAGTGGTATAATCATTCTACGCATTTAAAGTGAGTAATGGATTTCCACTGGTAAAATTACTATTTGATATTTTTTTCAAGTAAACAAATACAACAACACTCTTCGAGTGTATAGTTGACACTTAATAACAGTAATAAAAATATGAAAAAAAACATTATGCACAGAAATCCTATTGGACACTGGGAGCGTGTTGCAACGACGACTTTACGCTGGAAGGTAATCTTGATACTTTTCATCAGTACATTTGCTTTTTCCAAAAATGCCCATGCATATGATGATTTACGGAATACTCTTGATTACATGTTTGCCAAAATTGATCGAAATGTGGTTCCTACCGGTTATTTAATCGATTATGCAATAGAATACGAAGATCTTGACAAATATTGCGGTAGAAAAAATACATCTACAATGCAATGTGATATTGTTACATATGCGAAAATAGTAAAGACTTTGTCTTCGTCATCATTAGGTAAAACGTCTTTTCATAGATTCAAAAACAGCCTTTATAATGCGCCGAAAAATAATAAGGCCGATTCAAAATGTCGATTAAGTATCATTTTTCAAGATTATGCTCAACTTAAAGCAAATTCTTTGAATACAGGAGCAATAACTTATGAGAATGGACAGGTATATTTGAATAGGCAAGATGCCTTTCAAATCAAAAAACTGTGTGCTGCATGTATCATTGATAATGCCAAGGAAAATAATGACATCACCTTCACTCTCCCCAAAGAATTGATATTAAGCAATGCATCTATCTCTGATGTGCAAATTGATTGTGGCAATGGACTTCAAAGTTTAATAAACAATGATGTGCATATTTACCTTTCAGAAGGTCACCATATAATTAATGTTGTTATCACAGACTTGTCTGGAAATAAATACTATTCTTCAACAACAATAGAAATTCAAAATAATGTATTGTCGAGAAAAAATACACGTTCATTTGGTTCAAGTATCAACCGTAGTCTAGAAATTACGGGGAATTCATATAACGGAGTTGTGACAAAAGCAGATGTTTCTATAATACTTGAGTTCAACTTATAAATGCAACTTTTTGGGTGCGGATAATAAGCAATAAAAACATTTATTTTTCAGAGAGGAAAGAGAGACAATGTCCCCCTTTCTCTCACTCTGAATGGATAAAGTTTGCTATCTTTGCTTTAATTGTCCGTCCAAAGAAAAAAAAGTTGCAGATGAGCAAACATATAACCGAGGAACAAAGGTATGCAATTTCTATGATGTTGCAAATACCGATGAGCAAAAAAGCAATAGCGGAAGCTATCGGAGTAGATAAAAGCACTGTTTACAGGGAGATAAAGCGCAATTGCGACGCCCGAAGTGGTAGCTATAGCATGGAGCTTGCCCAGCGAAAAGCAGACAGGCGCAAGCAGCAAAAACATCGCAAGGAAGTGCTTACACCGGCAATGAGAAAACGGATAATAAAGCTGTTGAAGAAAGGATTCAGCCCGGAGCAGATTGTCGGCAGGAGCCGCTTGGAGGGAATTGCGATGGTATCTCACGAAACGATATATCGCTGGATTTGGGAGGATAAGCGGCGGGGTGGCAAACTGCACAAATATCTTCGCAGACAAGGTCGCAGGTATGCCAAACGTGGTTCTAAAAATGCAGGGCGAGGATTTATCCCAGGCAGGGTGGATATTGATGAGCGTCCCGAGATAGTGGAACTGAAGGAGAGATTTGGTGATTTAGAGATAGATACAATTATTGGTAAGAACCACAAAGGTGCCATTCTTACCATTAACGACAGAGCAACAAGCAGGGTCTGGATACGCAAGTTGTCGGGAAAAGAAGCCATCCCGGTAGCTAAGATTGCAGTATGGGCACTGCGGAAAGTGAAAAACTTAATACACACAATTACGGCTGACAATGGAAAGGAGTTTGCAAAGCACGAGGAAATTGCGCAAAAATTGGAAATAAAATTCTATTTTTGCAAACCATACCACTCATGGGAACGTGGTGCCAATGAAAACACCAACGGGCTTATCAGGCAGTATATCCCAAAGGGTAAGGACTTTAGTGAAGTAACCAACAAACAGATTAAGTGGATTGAAAATAAACTCAATAATCGACCTCGTAAAAGACTTGGATACCTCACGCCAAACGAAAAATTTAAACAAATTATTAATCAGAATTCTGTTGCATTTGCAAGTTGAATTCAGCCCTGTAAGAAGTTACTAATGACAAAAAAGAAATTGCCCGTTCGTTTTACGGGTCAGCACTTTACTATTGATAAAGTGCTAATAAAAGATGCAATAAGACAAGCAAATATAAGTAATCAGGATACGGTTTTAGATATTGGGGCAGGCAAGGGGTTTCTTACTGTTCATTTATTAAAAATCGCCAACAATGTTGTTGCTATTGAAAACGACACAGCTTTGGTTGAACATTTACGAAAATTATTTTCTGATGCCCGAAATGTTCAAGTTGTCGGTTGTGATTTTAGGAATTTTGCAGTTCCGAAATTTCCTTTCAAAGTGGTGTCAAATATTCCTTATGGCATTACTTCCGATATTTTCAAAATCCTGATGTTTGAGAGTCTTGGAAATTTTCTGGGAGGTTCCATTATCCTTCAATTAGAACCTACACAAAAGTTATTTTCGAGGAAGCTTTACAATCCATATACCGTTTTCTATCATACTTTTTTTGATTTGAAACTTGTCTATGAGGTAGGTCCTGAAAGTTTCTTTCCACCGCCAACTGTCAAATCAGCCCTGTTAAACATTAAAAGAAAACACTTATTTTTTGATTTTAAGTTTAAAGCCAAATACTTAGCATTTATTTCCTGTCTGTTAGAGAAACCTGATTTATCTGTAAAAACAGCTTTAAAGTCGATTTTCAGGAAAAGTCAGGTCAGGTCAATTTCGGAAAAATTCGGTTTAAACCTTAATGCTCAAATTGTTTGTTTGTCTCCAAGTCAATGGTTAAACTGTTTTTTGGAAATGCTGGAAGTTGTCCCTGAAAAATTTCATCCTTCGTAGTTCAAAGTCGGGTGGTTGTCAAGATGATTTTTTTGGTTTGGTGTCGTCTTTTTTTAAGCTGCCGCATAACGGTTTGGCGCTTGGCGCAGTGGCGGATTTTGGAGCACAAAACTGTCAATACACCACAAAAGTTGATGCGAGGTAGAATGTTCAATTAACCACGTCACCCGCCATTGAGCCAAACGCCTGTTACCTGCTGGCATTCTTTTAAATTATATTCAAGTCTTTAAATACTTTTTTGGTAATTTCTTTTCTGCAACTTCCGAAATCAGACCTTTTCATTTTTCTGTCTTGTAAAAGTCTTGTTGCAAAAATATAAGTCCCATTTTTGGTCTCAATGTACCCTGTCCACCAACCTGTATTGATGTTATTTTCCCTTGTCCAACCTGTCTTAGCCCTTATAGTATATTCTTCATTTTGTTCCGTAATCATTACGTTTTTAACAATGTCAATATTTCGCTTAGAAAAGGGTAATTTTTCTTCATAAAAAGATTTTACAAATTCGACCTGATTTTTAGGCGAAATTGCAAAGTCTCCAAAATTCCAAAAATCGGCTTCAGTTTGGGATAAATTATTGTTTCCATACTTGCTCTCTGCGAGGTGTTTTCTATAGGTATCTTTTCCGATTTTCTTTGCAAGTTCTACAAAAACCCAACCTGCTGATAATTCAAAGGCTTCTTTGACTGGCATATCGTGATAAATTTCGGGTCTATAACCATACTTAACTGTATCTGTACTACCAACCCATTTTATTATTTCGTTTTCATCTTTGATAGTATTAGTTTCAAGAGCAATCAATAAATTTATAATCTTGAATGTAGATGCTGGAAGCGTTTCAATTTCTAATCCAACTGTGTCCGATACAATCCATTTATCATTTCTAATGTCATAAATAGCAATTGTGCCTTCAACTCCGCAACTGTCAAAATAATTTTGGAAGTCGCCCCGTATATTTATGTCGTTCTTAGCCAAAATATTTGATTTTCCATCTGCTTGTCTGTTAGACGAACATCCATAAATAAGGAAAAGTGTTACAATAAAAGAAAATAAACTTTTTGATTTCATTAGTTTCTTGAATTTACGGTTTGGTTTTTTATGCTTGCAGGTAACGTGCCGCGTATTGGCGATGGGCGGGATTTTTAGCACTGAACTTTAATCGAAGAACAGAAGTTGAATTTTGCACTTCCGTTGATACGAAGCCGTTCAGCCCGCCTATTGCCAATACGATGTTGTACGACGTAGTTATGTTTTGGGTTTTAGTCCAGCTAAATATTTTCGTATGTCATTTTCTAATTTATCCGGGTATTTGTACTCTAATTTTTTTGACAATTCAGTTCCTATTTCTGAAACTAAATCAGTCATTGAAAATAGAGCAGTCCAATTTTCCTTTATATCGCTCCCTGAAAATGTTTGTTCTGTTTTAGCCCACATTTCCTGGTTAAGATACTTTTTGAAAAGCCGTCCATATTTATTGGTCGTTATGTTCCAATTGTGTTCACTTGCAATGTGCCATTCAATTAAAGGAATTAAATATTCTGTGCGAATAACGGTTTCCGACATAAATTTCGCATAGAATATTTCATCTCTCACAAGACACTTTGCCACGTAAGTTGTGTCCCACCAAAAATCGTTTATTAGATTTTGAAACTCTTTTTCAGACGGTTTTTTGATAATGGAAATTTGATAAGTTGGTTTCAGCATTTGCTTTGTAATACCATCTTTATCAATTAAAATTTTATAACCAATATCCCAATCTTCTGGTAATTCTTTCTCTTGCGTTTCCTTTATAAATTTTGATTTGCTGTAAAGTTTAAAATCTACTTTCACACCGTCTTCATAAAGTAGCATTTTCATTGCGTGTTTATGGTTAAAACAACTTTCGTCTTCTTCAATCATAGCAATTGGATTTCCGAATTTAAGCGTCCAGCTTTTGTCTGAAATGTAATTTGTATTATCCTCAAAAACAAATTCAATGTCTAAATCACTAAATTCGTCAACAAGTGCTAAAGGATTTACAAGTGAACTTGTCAGAAGAAGAACTCTTACATCTTCGTTTTTCTCCGACCATTCTATAATTGTTCTTAACTTTTCTTCTCTGACTTTCATTTTGTTTGGTTCGGTTTTACTATGTCGTACAACGTCTTATTTACGCAACAAATATACAACATTCGTAAATACAAACCATATAACATTCGTAAACCGATTTGTGAGTAAAAGTGGAACTCCTTGATATGATATTGATAGAGAGAAGGATAAGCACGAAAATAAACATAGAATTATTTTGCATTTACGAATGTTTTGTTATCTTTGCCACTCACACTTATAACCGGAGGCATGGATGTTGACAGATTGATACTTGAATTTGAGCGGAAGCTCGTCTTGCAGCGCTACAGTGCGAACTCGATCGCTAACTACAAAAGCAGCGCGAGGAGCTTCCTTGATCTTGCGAAAAGGAAATTCTCGCATCCGGCTGAAATCGACGAGTTGGCGGTTGAGAAATATGTGCTGTGGAAAATCGAGAGGCACAGGATCGGCAGTTCTCACCAGCGCATGATAGTGGCGTCGATCGACAAGTTCTACAAGTCGATTTATGGCAGGGAGTTAAAGATAAAACACCTTTATCCGTCGAGGAGGACCTTTGCGTTGCCCAATTGTCTGAATATAGATGAAGTGAAAAGGATCATCGACGGCACCGAAAACATCAAGCACCGTTGCATGATCAAAATGCTTTATGGATCGGGGCTGCGATTGAGCGAACTGATCAATCTGGAGATAGCCGATATTGATTCTGCCAGGATGCTGATCCGCATCGTCAAGTCCAAGGGGAACAAAGACAGGGTTGTGACGCTCCCGGAATCCATTCTGACTGATCTTCGCACCTGTTACATCCTGCATAAGCCCGATGTATATCTGTTTGAAGGGCAGTGGGGCGGCCCATATTCGGCAAAGTCCGTGCAGATGGTTGTCAAGAACGCCGCGTCAAGAGCCGGAATCAGGAAGAGAGTCACGCCTGGATGCGTTCTGAATATTTTTCAACTCCCGACCTCCACCTCAAGTGGGCATCCGAGTCAAATGTCATAAAAAAAAGGGATTGCATTCGCATCGGAACACAAACCCTTTCGAGATAAAGAGAGAATGAAATTATCTTTTATTTTTGTCTGTCGCTCGTTGTGGCTACCACGCCCCTGAAATAACCGATGGATTCGGCAATTCCGATGAACGGATCCTTCATGTTGCGTTCGTGCTCCAAACTGACGACGCCGTCGTAGCCGGTTTTTCGGAGCATCCTCACGAATCCGGGGATATCAAGGATTCCCCGGCCGACCTCAACCGAATATCCCGCTTTTGAAGCTCCGGTGACATCTTTCAGGTGAATGTCGAACACGCGAGAGATGTATTTCTCCAAATCGGCGACCGGGTCTTTTCCGTTGCGTCTGTCATGACCGATATCCAGGCACATGCCGATGCGCGGGTCCAAATCCTTCACGTTTTCCCAAACGTCGTCGGCATCGGGATAGAGCGGCATGTCGGGGCCGTGCAGGTGGATGGCGTAATTGAAATCGTATTCCTTCACCTTTTTATCCAGATAAGGAAGCAGGTCGTAGTTTGGAACGCCGACGATCAGCTTCACTCCAACCCGTTTGGCATACTCGAATGCGTTGTCGATTTCCTGCTCCGTTTTCATGTAAATCGGTCCCACGGCATAACCGGTAACTCCCTTCGATTTCAATTTCTCGTGGAAATCGGCAATCTGTTGGTCGGTGCTGTTGAACGGCAGATGAAAATCCTTGATGCAGAGGTAGTGGACATCGCATTTTTCCAATGTCTGCAAGGTCTTGTCCAAATCGAAATTCACGAAAGTATAACCCGCCATTCCCACCTTGAATTTCTCGTAGGTGTCGGCAGCCGGTTGCGGATCGGGTCGATCTTGCGCGCTGATCATCATCGAAACGACGATTGCGGATAAGAAGAGGAGTAATTTTCTCATGACTTGCAAATGTTTTTACGTGTACGAACACAAATGTACGATTAAATATCATATGCAGGCAATGAATCAAATGTTTGTTATAGATATTTACCTTAATAAATTTAAAAATCACTTTTGTTCAATAAATCCCCGCTTTTTTCGTTACTTTGCATGCGGATTAAACGGATATGTCGGCATGATTGATTTCAATTCTCATCAATGGATCAAGTACGGTTTTGTTGCTTTTGCAGTGGCCATTGCATTGGCTTCTTTGTTGTTCTCCAACAAATTGGTGCGGGAACTGACCATCGAGGAGCGCAACAAGATTGAAATCTGGGCAAAAGCCACCGAGCATCTCGCCACCGAAACCGATAACAGCGACATGAACCTTGTGTTGCGGATCTTGCAGGGCAACACCACCATTCCGGTTATTTTGTACGACAAATCGAACCGAAGTTTCATTGTCAACAACATCAAACTTCCCGACAAAGGGCGGGACAGGTTTCTTCAAAAGAAAATGGAGGCATTTTCCAAAAAACGAAATGCCATTGAACTCACCGAACTCAATCAATCTCTTTATTACGATGATTCCTACACGCTCAAGCAGTTGCAGGTTTTTCCCTATGTGCAGCTGGCGGTGATAGCATTTTTCATCGCGCTGGTGTTCTTCGCCCTTCGCAATTCGTTGAAAGCGCAGCAGAACCGGGTGTGGGTGGGATTGTCCAAGGAGACGGCACACCAGTTGGGAACGCCGATTTCATCGTTGGTCGCGTGGATCGAGTTTTTGAAGCTGAAAGATATCGATCCCGCTCTATTGTCCGAAATCGACAAGGACGTGCATCGCTTGGAGATGATTGCCCGGCGTTTCTCGAAGATCGGTTCCGCCACGGATCTCCGGCAGGCAGATTTGCGCGAGGTTGTCCGCCGATCGTTAGGTTATATGGAAAAGCGGATTTCCGATAAAGTGCGGATCGATCTGGATTTTCCCGAACATGGGGTGACGGTTACCGTGAGCGAGCCGCTTTTCGATTGGGTGATCGAGAACCTGTTGAAAAATGCGGTGGATGCCATGGGCGGCGAGGGAACGGTTTTGTTCCATATTTCCGAAAGGCGGGGAAAGGTGCTTTTGGATATTTCCGATACTGGAAAAGGTGTCCCGAAATCACAGTTCAAAACCCTTTTTTATCCCGGATTCACCACCAAGGAGCGTGGTTGGGGACTTGGCCTGTCGCTTGTGAAGCGGATTGTGGAGGAATACCACAAAGGAAAGATTTTTGTGAAGGAATCGGAGCTTGGGAAAGGAACCACGTTCAGGATGGTGCTGAAATGATTATATATCTTGAGTTCAACTTATAAATGCAACTTTTTGGGTGCGGATAATAAGCAATAAAAACATTTATTTTTCAGAGAGGAAAGAGAGACAATGTCCCCCTTTCTCTCACTCTGAATGGATAAAGTTTGCTATCTTTGCTTTAATTGTCCGTCCAAAGAAAAAAAAGTTGCAGATGAGCAAACATATAACCGAGGAACAAAGGTATGCAATTTCTATGATGTTGCAAATACCGATGAGCAAAAAAGCAATAGCGGAAGCTATCGGAGTAGATAAAAGCACTGTTTACAGGGAGATAAAGCGCAATTGCGACGCCCGAAGTGGTAGCTATAGCATGGAGCTTGCCCAGCGAAAAGCAGACAGGCGCAAGCAGCAAAAACATCGCAAGGAAGTGCTTACACCGGCAATGAGAAAACGGATAATAAAGCTGTTGAAGAAAGGATTCAGCCCGGAGCAGATTGTCGGCAGGAGCCGCTTGGAGGGAATTGCGATGGTATCTCACGAAACGATATATCGCTGGATTTGGGAGGATAAGCGGCGGGGTGGCAAACTGCACAAATATCTTCGCAGACAAGGTCGCAGGTATGCCAAACGTGGTTCTAAAAATGCAGGGCGAGGATTTATCCCAGGCAGGGTGGATATTGATGAGCGTCCCGAGATAGTGGAACTGAAGGAGAGATTTGGTGATTTAGAGATAGATACAATTATTGGTAAGAACCACAAAGGTGCCATTCTTACCATTAACGACAGAGCAACAAGCAGGGTCTGGATACGCAAGTTGTCGGGAAAAGAAGCCATCCCGGTAGCTAAGATTGCAGTATGGGCACTGCGGAAAGTGAAAAACTTAATACACACAATTACGGCTGACAATGGAAAGGAGTTTGCAAAGCACGAGGAAATTGCGCAAAAATTGGAAATAAAATTCTATTTTTGCAAACCATACCACTCATGGGAACGTGGTGCCAATGAAAACACCAACGGGCTTATCAGGCAGTATATCCCAAAGGGTAAGGACTTTAGTGAAGTAACCAACAAACAGATTAAGTGGATTGAAAATAAACTCAATAATCGACCTCGTAAAAGACTTGGATACCTCACGCCAAACGAAAAATTTAAACAAATTATTAATCAGAATTCTGTTGCATTTGCAAGTTGAATTCAGCATATATGCAAGTAACAATTATAGTGGTCGCATTAAAAAGCCTCTAATATTTGTTGAAGGATTTGATCCACGTGATTTAAATCCGACATTAAAAGGGGCTATGACTTGTGAATCAATTTATACAAAATGGGTAGATTTTATAGACCGGAATCAATATGACTTCATTTATGTTGATTGGCAAGAGTCTGGAGAGTATATACAAGCTAATGCATACACGCTTATTAATGTTATTGAAACGATTAATAGACTGAGAGATAGTAATTCTGCCCCAGCTGTCATAATAGGACATAGTATGGGAGGTTTGGTTGCGAGGTATGCACTAAAAACAATGGAAAATAATAATAAAATTCATAATGTAGAGACTTATGTGAGTTATGATGCTCCTCATATGGGGGCTAATGTTCCAATCGGGTTATTATATGGTTTTCATGGTTTGTTGAAATTTTTGAATGATAAAGATGTGATAGATTACCTTGTAAAGAAATATACAGAGGTTGAAAAATTAATCCAAATTGGTAAAAGATTCGCTTATTCAACCGCAACTCAACAAATGCTTGTTGATTATATAGACCCTACAGGTTCAAAGAACAATTCCGTGCATTTTCAATGGCAAACGGAACTAGACAATCTTGGATTCCCAAATGGTGATCCGGGTAAGGAGTTTAAGAAAATTGCAATAGCAAATAGTGATTATTCTTCAATGTCGATTCGGGACAAATATATCTATTGTGACTTTTCTGCTGGATCAAATATTGGCTATCGAATATCTCCACTATTATCTATTGCTGTAGGAGTTCTGTTCCAAGATGTAATTGCAGGATTACTGACAATTTTGCCAGGTAGAGATGAAATAAATGGACATTTTGAATGTCTTTCTGTAAAACAGATTGGTCAAAAGGTAACAGATATACATATAGGGTATAAGAAAACCTTTCTTTGGTTAATTCCAATCTCGAAAACAATGTTTTCATACACAAAAAATCATCAGGGAAATTGTTTGTATGATACATATCCTTCATCATTATATAGCTACAGTGAAAGGCCCTATCAAGATAGTAATGATGGTGGATTTCCTGATTTTGCTCCAATTATATATGATTGGAGTTATGATATAGATATTCAGCCTCAATTTGCATTTGTTCCAACATCTAGTGCGCTTGCTGTAGATAATGGAATAAATCCGGTATCATCAATTTTCTTTTCTAACCCAAATCCGTCATTATCTGCTTTCGACGGAATCAAGATGGAACACAATACAAACCATATTTGTTTCTCAGAAGCGTGCCAAAGTTGGATAGAGGGGCAGATAAAAACGACAATATCAGGACCGTCAACAGGTTTTACTGGAGCAAAATATACGATATCAAATCAAATGGGTCAAGTAGCATGGACGAGTTCAGATGCATCACTGGCAACAATTTCTAATCAAGGGGTTTTAACTGTTCATGGAAAAGGAATTGTTAAAATAGCAGCAAGTGTCAATGGCGTTGAATATTCAAAAAAAATTATTGTTGGGATGCCAACTTATGTTTTGAGTGCAAATCATGTGCCTGGCGGATATATGATAAATACAAATATAATATCGTCTCAATTTAAAAATTATTCATCTTGGATAAATCAAGTGATAACTTTTTGTTGGGGTGTAAAATATGCGGGAAGAGATATTAAATGGACGAATAGTCATAGTCCTTCAATAATGCTTCCGCTTGAAAGAGATGCAGATAATGTAACTGTGTATTTAAAACTAATAGACAATAATGGTAATGAAAGCCCTATGCAATTTGTCAATGCTGTATCTTCAGATTTATTCTTTGTAAAAAATAATATTCTATCGATTGATGAAAGTAAAAATATATATAAAGAAAATGGTTCGTTGTATTCATACAAGAACGGCAAAATATATCTAACACGAGATACTTCGCTTCCATCCCAGTACCAAAAAGACATTTGGACATCTACAAAAGGAGTTGTTTTTAGTCCCTTTTCTACGGCTTATAACGTAACTGTTACACGTGGAGAAATTCCGATTAAGCAAGTATTACCAGAAGAAGAACTAAATCTTGTGATACAAAATGCTACAACAGGTAAAGAGTATGTATATACCATTGCATTGTTGAATCCTGAGGATAAAATTATACAATTTATTCCTGTCACTTTTAAAATGAAATAATATGAAGCATAGTTTAAGTATTCTATTTTTAGCTTTTTTTTTCATGACAGTATTGTCTAGTTGTGAAAAAAAGGAAATTCTAAAGCTTAATACTGTTTGGGGAGAAGCGACTATAAATAATAATTGTTTATTTCAATACATAACAGTTGGCGAAGGTTTATCTAATAAATACTGGTTTCTTCCATTAGGTGTTGGTGACATTTGTATAGTCAAAGAAGACGTATGTTACTTTCAAATATTTCTACGAGATTATGAAGAAAAGGATGCCGATAATTTTTGGCTAATCCTGATAGGGTGCTATGCTGATGAGAAATTTCCGATTATTGGCAAGGAATACAAGATAGTTGTCCAGGATCAAGTTAATTTGGGCAATATAGGCAACTCTTTCTATTGGAGTGGTGAACTTAGAAAGTTCTATTCTGGTAACCCCGAATTTGAGTCTTATGGTATTGCTGGTTTAAGTGCACCTCCTTCTCATGATCATTTTGTACCCTTAGATGGATCATTACAATTCCTGAAAGGAGATTCAAAGGCAGGTGAGTATTCCATTTCATACAAACTTAAAAGCGATGATAATTCTGCTGATGGGAAATATCGTATTATAGGTAAATATAAAAGTAAACTAAAAATTATTAAATGAAAATGAAAACAATAAAGCTTTTGTTCATAATGTCAATAGTATTATGTTCGTCATGTCAAGAACAAGATCTGGTATATGATTCTTCCATTGATTCAGAAGACATTATAGATGTTCGCATGGACAGTCTTTTGATTTATCAAAAACAAATTAATCATGGTGAGATGCTCAATAATTTAATAAAATCCAGGAATGGTAAGTTTTACCTTGATTTATCTGCCGATGATGCAGAGAAATTAGGCATTTCTCTTTCTGAGTATGATAATATTTTGAAACAAATAGAACAGTTAAACAACAAAAATTTTAAAGTTAAGTAATTATGAAACTGATTATTAAGCCTATTGCGACCATGATTGCTATGGTCTCAATGTTATCGTTTGGCTCTTGTTCAAACGAAGAGGAAGCAATGACATTCTCTCCGGAGAAATCAAATCAACAAGGTGTTGATTTCGTGGCTGAGTTTACACCTCAGCAGGAAGCAGCACTTATTGAAACCGGAAATCCGTATGGTGAGGTTGCTCAAAAGGATTCCTGGACAAGTGCTATATCCGCAGATATCCCAACATATTTGGGTATGTTTGAGTTGCCTGAATATGCAAATACTCGAGCAGCGGGTATCTATGGCTCATATCCTGCCCAGTATTGGACGATGCTTCGAGTTAAGCTTCTTCGTCTTCCTCAAAATATAAAGGATGGAGCGATTATGGCTATTGAGCAAATTGAAAACACGACTAATGTACGGTTTTATAATTCAATCGAAGATGAGGATTATTATGAGCCAGGACATATAAAACTACCCAACATTACAGTGCACATGAATGAATCTGCTGTTGAAGGTAGTGGTAGTTACGGTCTTATACAAGGAGGACAGTTCATTAATGTTCCCGCCGCATTGAAGTCTGAATCAGATGATGAGATTCGACGATTCTTCCTCCATGCTTTTTGCAATGCTGCCGGAATGTTCAATGAACAACAGCGCAAGGATCGAGATGATTATGTAACAATCAATCTTAATAATGTAAAAAGCAACTGTAAATCTGCCTTTACGAAAATTACTAAAAATTACACTATGCAGGGAAGTTTTGACTATTTTTCGATAACATTGGCTGCATCTACAGATTATTCAAACGGCTCTGGAAACACCATTATGAAAACAGGCAATTACTCTATTGCCAAAACCTACTCTCTTTCTTATAATGATATCTATTTCTTAAATGAGCGTTATTTGCCTTACATCGCAAGGACAGATAATTATATCGAATTAGATGATACATATTATCCAAATGGTCAAAAACTTACAGAGGCAGAAAGATTACAGTTGCAAACACAATTGAATAACCAAAGAGGATTATACGGTGAGCCTCCTCTAAGCGGTAGAGCAACCTTAATAGAATGGTAATTCAAGGATTGAGTAGATATATAGCCTGCATATTTCATACTCACCTGTTATGCGCATGAGCCAAAGGCGATTTTGTAGGAAGCACATTGAAAGTTATGAATATTTACATTTCGAGAATCAAAGATGTCCTTCTCGGTGTTAATCTTCACGTTTCTCAGCCATAAGTACTCGCTATTTCTCTCATTTTTTGAGATAATTGCATAATGAGGGTAATTTAACAGGTGAAACGGCAGAAGCAGAACCAACACCTTATCAAAAGACTGCAAATTGCAAAAAATATGAAGCAGAACTTGGTTGGTATGGATTGATGTCACCAAGTGGAAAAGTCATTACTCCTCCAAGATATTGCGATATTACAGCCATTGGCTACGACTTGTATTTATGTAAAACTGATGATATTAGAGGTGAAGTTCTGAATGGTAAAGGTGTAAGAGTTAGGTAAACGACTCTCTCATTTACTCATTGATAAAACTGACAACGCAAAAGACTTTTCAATAAGATTCAAAAGGATGGTAGGATTGAAACTCTTGCCATCCTTTTTCGATTAAGTCTCACAATCTACACTCTGTCAGCTTTTGGCTTTCTTGCCAATGGTTATTATTCAATAATGGCTCTTTTTCTAACGATATGCTGTTTTTACCAAGAATTTACATAAAAGTTGTTATAATATATATAAATATTCGTCTTTGATACTTCCTGCCATTATCTTTGCCGATTAAAATTTTAGTGCAAAGCAATAATGAAGTAATAGAAACGTAAAAAGTAAAAAACATGGAACGCAAAGAACAGACCGGGCATATCTGTAGATGGATGGCTTTAGGCATCATGACTGCCATCGTCATCGTAGGATGTACCATTGTAATCGGCCTATTTGAATGGCGCGACAGAAAGGAGATTGAGTGTAGAAATGCAGAACTGCATCAGTGGCGAAAGAATGTGCATGACTTAAACTTGCACATAACGGAATTGTCACTGCTTGGTGAAATGGTTGCGGATTGGGATTCAACAGATGTAAATGAGTATCATTCGCTTCGATTGGAAGTGGACAGTATGCTTGAAGGCATCGCAGGTATTTGTCCGAAAGAAGATTCTGATACGATCTGCCGTCTTCTTGCAGAAAAGGAACAGCTCCTTCTGGATATAAAGGATGCCATGCAGGAACTGAATGCCACTCAAGAAAAGCTGACCGCAGAAGTTCCAAGAATTGTAGAGCAGAATAAAACTGAAAGCAAAAGACTTTCAGCTATGCCACAGCAGGCAAAGCCAAAGAAGCGAGGTTTCTTCAGTAGATTGTTCGGCAAGAAAGAAAATGCAGTAACAACAGGCAACCGTTTAACCCAAACTGAAAAGATGCTCACCAACCTAAACCAAACGGTTGTTGCTAAACATCACCAGCAAAGCCGTAAGGTATTGGAGATATTGGATAGTCTTGGAAACAGAAATGAAGGTATCAATAAGCAGTTGCAAAGAGTAATCAGCATAGCTGATGAGAATGTGGATAAAGGCATCAAAGTTCGTGAGCGACAAATCGCAGACTTGGAAGGCAATTATACCTATTATTATATAGGAATGATAGGATTGTTGATATTGGTGTTTTTCGTATTATTCCTATTGGTGTGGCGATTCGCATTCAAGACACGTAAGAGCAAGGAAGAAACAAGAAAGGTGATGCTGACTGTAACGCATGAGATGCGCAGTCCCTTGTCTGCCATCAAGGATTATGCTCGCAAGATTAGCGGACTTGAAGATGCTACGGATGAAAGCAAACGGTATGCCGACTTGATTGTTGACACATCGAAAGGCTTGACTTCTATGATTGACAGTTTCCTGGTTTACTCCAAATTAGCGAATGGAAAGGCGACTGTCAAGGAACGCCCTTTCCGTATGATGGACATTGCCGAGCAATTAAAGATGGAGTATGAGCCCTTTGCTGCGAAGAAACAACTGGAATTGAGCGTCAACAATAAGGCAGATGGTGTTGTCAATGGAGACAAGGAAAAGGTGCTTACAATAGGACGCAATCTGCTTTCCAATGCCATCAAATATACGGGAAAGGGTGAGATAGTATTGTCCACAACCTATAAGAATGGTGTATTCATGCTAATGGTTAAGGATACAGGAACAGGATTGGACGATAAGCAACAAAAACAAATCTTCAAGGAATTTGCAAGATTGGGAAATGCGGTCACCCAACCGGGATTTGGCTTGGGGCTTTCCATTGTCAAGAACCTCGTTTCACTGATGAAAGGAAAAATCGATGTATCCAGTCACCAAGGGCTGGGAAGTATTTTTACCATTAGTCTTCCTATGGCTGCAGCCGAAAAGCAGAATGTGGAACCAATCCAGTATAGAACGAAACGACAAGATTCGTTTACTGTCATTGCCATTGATGATAGCCATGTGCAACTGAGTACCATCCGTGAGGCGTTTGCATCAAACGGCATCGTATGTGACACTTGTAATAATGCCACGGATTTATTGGATATGATGCGCAAAAAATCTTATGATCTGCTGATAACGGATTTGAAGATGGCTGAAGTGAACGGTATTGAGATTCTGGAAATGATGCGTATGGTGAACGTGCGTAACTCCAAGACCATTCCTGTTGTCGTTATGACAGCAGCACCAAATGTGAGTGAGCAAGAACTGCTTGACGCAGGATTTGTCGCTTGTCTGTTCAAGCCGATGTCTGACAAGGATTTGATAAACACTGCAAGAAAGTGTGTGAATGGTAAAATAGCAGAAAAACAAATAGACTTTTCTATGTTGCTGACCTACGGCAATGAAAAAGAGACTTTGGAGAATTTCGTAAAGGAAATGACTGATACATTGGGCAGTATCCGCAATGTAGCCCAAGAGGAGAACCGCAAGAAAATGTCCGATGCCATTCACCACGCAAGAAGCTCGTGGATGATGGTACAATCTGACGAGTCTTTGAACCATCTCTTTGACCTGATTGAAGATTCTACATCATCAGACGACGTTATCAACCAAGCTGTTGAGGATGTTTTCGCACATGGTGAGGCAATTATCAAAGCCGCACAAAAGAAAATTGAGGAGGTAACAGCATGAAGAAAGTAATAATCATTGAAGACAGCCCTACATTTTGTAATATGTTGGGCAAGAAGTTGGAGGCGAAGGGATGGAAAACAATCTTATGCTACAATTACAGAGATGGTCTGAAAGCTGTGAGGGAATCCTCTGAATGGGATGTTGTCATTTCGGATATGCGCTTGGGGAATGATAACGGCATCGACCTGTTGGAATGGATGCGTAGTAACGGCTACCAGAATCCATTTATCATCATGACATCTTACGATGAAAGCATGAGTGCCGTGAGGACTATGAAATTGGGAGCGGAAGACTATATACCGAAGAAATTGTTGCTTGATGTAGTTTATGAACGTTTGGAAGAAATCATAGACAAGCAGAAACGACTCGTCGAGTTGAATAACAAGATTGTTTACCGCAAAAGTGAGAAGTTTCGCCGTATATACAAAATGGCAGAATTGTTTGCTAAAAGCGACATGGCTGTTATGATATTGGGCGACAACGGAACTGGCAAAGAACATATAGCGGAAAAGATACATCTGCAAAGCAAAAGAGCCGACAAACCTTTTGAGGTAGTAGATTGCGGTACGCTTTCTGCGGAACTTGCCGTTTCCGCTCTCTTCGGGCATGAGAAAGGGGCATTCACAAGTGCGGAGGCAGCAAGAAAAGGTTACTTTGAATTGGCTGCTGGAGGTACGCTATTTTTGGACGAGATAGGCAACCTGCCGAAAGACGTACAGGCGATGCTGCTGCGTGTGTTGCAATCCAAGAGCTACCGACCATTGGGAGCTACAAAAGATAAAGTGGCTGATGTGCGCATTATTGCCGCCACCAACGAGAATCTGCAAGAGGCAGTTCGGGAAGGACGATTCAGAAGCGACCTGTATTATCGACTTCACGAAGCGGTTATTGAGATTCCACGGTTGCGGGATTGCAAGGAAGATATTATGCCATTAGCTAACTTCTTCCTGAAACTATATGATAGGCATACGGACAAAGAAATAAAATGTATCAGTAAGGAAGCGCAAAGGGCACTTGTAAGCCATACATGGCCAGGCAATGTGCGTGAGTTGAAATCATGTATCATGCGAGCTATGCTGTTATGCGAGAATGAGATAATAGATGTCGAGGACTTGCAGTTGTCACAATCGGCATTGACAGAAGAGGCTTTGGACTTTGATGAACAAGAACGCAAGATCAATCGAGAGCGTATCTTGTGGGCTTTGAAGCAATGCAATGGCATCAAGCGTGACGCGGCAAAAATGTTGGAAATGAGCCATACTACATTCTATGCCCGTATGAAAGAGTATGGTATTCCTACTAATAAGTTGTAACGGTATAAGAACCGTGTAAGGAAGATTGGACGAGTGTCCGGTTTTCCTTACACTATTTCTGCTTGCAATTCCCTTGTGAAAATCTTATTCTCTTGATAAAGTTGCTGATTATCAGGAAATATCATCATCCTATTGTTTAGACTGTCTTGGAATGGCATAGGTATTGGACTAATAAATGATGTGCGCACAGAAACATCAAATTAGTACAAACCCATAAAAGAGACAGAAACATGGAATACAACATATTGATAGAGACTGATTTTTTCAACTTGCTGAATGCAGGTCATAAGAACAAAGGTGGTAACGCTTTGGAGAACTCATATCGTGAGTTTATCAAGGTTGTGGTTGATTTATGCAGCACCAACGTGAAGCAAGCGGTCTTTGCACTGTCATACGCAGAGACCGAGCTTGACTTTCATCTGTCAATGCCCCATATAAAGGATTGTTTGGGAACCGTAGGCTTGTATGTGCGCAAAGCAATTGCATTTGTCCGCAGAATGCAAGAGCATGTGGCAGCAACATATCATCTTCATGTGACCACATCCACTTCAGAAGCCTCTCCGCCAGTATCATCAGAATCAAAGCCATTAGTAAAATGGACTGGCAATGCCGTTGACCTTGTAGAAATGGCATATGGCATCTGCGTCATGGGAAGCGTGAATGATGGCGATGTGAAGTTCAAGGACTTGGCGCAAGCCATGTATCAGTTCTTCGGCATCAAAGCCAAGGACTGCTATCGTTTCTACACCGACATCAGAAGACGCAAGAACCATAGCCGTACTTACTTCCTTGACAGAATGCAGGAGAAGTTGAACGACAAAATGCGAAAGGATGATGAATTGGAAAGAATGAGACGATAATCGAGGTGTTTCTTATGTTATTTCTGAAAAAGATTAAAAACTTTTGGTGTTGCCACAAAAATATTGTAGTTTTGTGGCAAAATAAAGAGGAATGGCAACGAATAGCGCTTATAACGAGATAAAAAGGAAAATAACGTCTTCCAAACGGGGAACATTGTTCTTTCCCGATTCATTCGCTCAAATGGCATCATCCGATGCAATAAGGTCAGCCTTGGTGCGTTTGTGCAAAGATGGAGACATAATAAGAGTGGCACAAGGCATCTATTGCTATCCAAAGATTGACACAAAATGGGGAAGCGGAGTTGTACCGCCATCCATTGAAGACATTGCCAATGGCATTGCTAAACGTGATAAAGTTAGAATTGTTCCGACGGGTGCGTATGTGTTGAATGTATTAGGATTGTCAAAACAAGTACCGGCAAATGTGGTGTTCTTTACAGATGGGTCTTCTCGCAAGGTTTCTGTAGGCAAAGGTAACGGAATCCTTTTCAAGCATACATCTGAGATGAGAACATTTGCTTATCGGTCAAAGCTTATGCTGTTGATAGTAATGGCTCTCCGTGAAATCGGTGTTGAAAATATAACAGAACTACAGATGAACATCATCAAAGGTCATTTGAAAAATGTCCCAACGGGAGATTTTCAAAAAGACATTTTGCTGGCTCCAGCATGGGTTCGTAAAAAATTACAACAAGTATGAATTATCAAGATATAGAAAAACTTGCTTCCTTAAAGGAAAGCAACAATTTGGAGTTTAAGGAATCGACAGGTCAATTAGACCGTTCGATGGAGACTCTATGTGCGTTTCTCAACTGTGAAGGTGGTACTATTCTTTATGGTGTAAAGGATAATGGTAAGATTGTTGGTCAAGAGGTATCTGACAATACTAAACGCTCTATTGCTGAGGCGGTCAATAGAATTGAGCCTTTTGTAGAGTTGGAAATCTCGTATGTTCCTATTCTTGAGACTGACAAATATGTGATAGCCATTCATGCGGAATGTCAACGATTCATGCGTCCTTTCACTTATAAGGGAAGGGCTTATATGCGCATTGAAAGTACCACAACCTTTATGCCACAGGAACGGTATAACCATCTCTTAATGGAAAGAGGCGGAAAATATGGATGGGAAGCAATGATAAACTCTGATTTGGAGATAAGTGACTTGGATGAGAATGCCATTCTCGGTGCTGTCCGTGAGGGAATACGAAACGGAAGACTTCCAGAAACAACTATTCGCGAGGAGATACCTGTAATCTTGAAAAAGTTCGGCTTGTTCCATGATGGTAAACTGAACAATGCAGCCGCCGTGTTGTTTGGCAAGGATTTGTATGGATACCCACAATGTCTTGTGCGTATGGCTCGTTTCAAAGGAACAACAAAAGAAGAGTTTATAGACAACCAACGTGCGGAAGGTAACATTTATGAATTGCTTGATGCCGCAATGGCATTTTTCTTTAAGCATCTCTCACTGTCTGGTAAGATAAACGGTCTTTATCGTGAGGAAGAGTTGAGCATTCCGTACAAGGCTTTAAGAGAGAGCTGCATCAACTCACTTTGCCATCGCTCGTATCATCAACCGGGCAGTTCTGTAAGCATCGCTATCTACGATGACCGTGTTGAAATACGAAATACGGGAACTTTTCCTGCCGACTTGCCTATAGAACGTCTTATGCAGGAACATGACTCCAAACCACAGAATCCAATTATCGCCAACGTACTCTATAAGAGCAAGATATTGGAGAGTTGGGGACGTGGAATAGGTACAATGGTCGATGAATGCAAACGTGTAGGCTTGCCTGCTCCAGAATTCAATACTGATGGCAATTTTGTGTGGGTCGTATTTAAGTATAATAGGAGCAGTGTGGTAAACACCCAACAAGCTACCCAACAAGCTACCCAACAAGCTACCCAACAAGCTACCCAACAAGCTACAAAATTTGTTCAGGAGCTGATTTCTGTTGTAAATACCAATGAATATTCAGTAAAAGAAATCATGTCTCTCTTAAAATTGAAGGATAGGGTTAATTTCTTGAAAACTTACCTTACCCCTGCTTTTGAAGAAGGGCTAATTTCAATGAAATACCCTAAAAATCCAAAGCATCCGGGACAAAAATATATGCTTACAGAAAAAGGCAAGGCATTATTAAAATAGAAAGACGACAAAGGCAGTGGTGATTTGTTCCACTGCCTTTGTCGTTTCTATTTCTGTATCAAGTGCTTCAAATTCTCGTCAGCAGCGATGCGATCCAGTTCATCCTTGACAATCTGTTTGACGTCCTCCTTTATCTGATTGTAGTTGTCCTGAATAGCTTGCTTCATGCAGTCGTTGCCATCGGTATCCTTGAAATCGTTGATGATGGGGATAGGCTGATAATGGCTTTCCTCTCGCTTTACCTTGTCGGTGTCAACGACAATCTCGGCATGGAAGATCTTCTGCTCTATGCGCTCGGTGAAGTTGTCGGAAACAGATCCAACAAACATACCTTGGGTAAGACCACTAATCTTGCTTGGCGGAATGAGACTGTCCATTTGGGTATTGATGGACGTAGAGACATCCTGTCGGTTGATGGAAATGGACTGGCGCTTTTGGAGCACTTTTCCGAAACGCTCGGATAAAGTCTTGGCGGTCTCGCCAACGACTTGTCCGCTGAAGATATTACCAACGGTATTGATAACCACCTTTGCCTCCTTGTCTCCATAATCGCGGACCAATTGCGAGAAGTCCTGGAAGCCCAAGCAGACGGCAACCTTGTTGCTTCGTGCCGTAGCAATCAGATTATCCAAGCCTTTGAAATAGATGGTCGGCAACTCGTCAATGATAACGGATGATTTGAGTTGTCCCTTCTTGTTGATGAGTTTTACTATGCGGCTGTTGTACAAACCGAGTGCGGCACCATAAATATTCTGTCGGTCTGGATTATTTCCGACACACAGAATCTTAGGTTCATTGGGATTGTTGATGTCGAGTGTAAACTCGCTTGCGGACATCACCCAATAGAGTTGTGGTGAGATCATTCGTGACAGCGGAATCTTTGCGCTGGCAATCTGACCCGCCAACTGCTCCATCGCCCCACCTTGCCAGGCATCCATGAACGGAGATAGGTAGTTCTCCAGTTCGGGATAGCTCGTCAGTATCGGAAAGACATCCTCGTATCTGCGGTTAAGCAATTCGATGGCATGGGGAAAGGTACAATACTTCCCATTCTTGTAGATTCTTAGGTACCAAATGATGGCTGCAAAGAGGATAATCGGACTCTCCACGAAGAAGTCGCCCTGCTTCTGAACCCACGTCTTGTTGAGGTTGAGCATGATGGTGTATGCACTCTCATAAGCATCGGAAATGTCACTCATAAAATCTGGGTGAATAGGATTGCAGCGATGACTTCTGCGAGGATCGTCAAAGTTGATGACATAGAACTGGGGCTTGACCTTATATCCATTCTTATGGTTCATCATGTGGTTGTAGGCAATCGTCGAAAGGTCGGAAAACTTGAAATCATATATATACATTGAATACCCCTTCTCTATCTGCTGTTTGATGTAGTTGTTCACTACAGCAAAGGACTTACCACTACCCGGTGTACCTAACACGATGGTCGCTCGGAACGGATTGACCACGTTGATCCATCCTCTCTGCCATTTCTTCTTGTAATAGAATCGTGTTGGCAGATTGACGGAATACTCGTTCTCCATGAGTTTAGTCTCCTGCATGAAACTCTCGTTCTCATTATTGAACACATCCTCCATGAGGTTGTGTTTCAAGAGTCTGCTCATCCAAAGTCCTCCCATCAACAGGCAGATATAACCCGCTGTCATTGTAAATATGTACAGCGTGGCATTGCCCAAATAAGATATAGGCAACAATAATATCCACCAGTTGAGGAAGAACAGACAGGAACCAACGGCAAGAACCGTCCAAATCCTGTTCCAACTCATCTTTTCCGCTTTCACGCCCTTGGTTCCCAGACATGAGAGTGCCAGGAACAGAAGCGAAAACAGCTTGGTGTAGAGAATGGAATGGAATAAACCGCTTGTACGGTTGAAGTTGATTAGGATTCTGTCAACAACCCCGATTGTCACTCCCCACATGCGCATTGCCTCATAGCAATACCAATATACATTCATAATTGCGAGTATTATACTCACGGCACGGAGAAAATCCATTATTTTTCCCAATGCTCTCAAATCGTCTTCTTGTGCCATTGATTTTCTGTTTTGAAGTTATACCTTGATAATACGATTAAAGGTTTCTCCCTTTTCGTTTCTTTTTCTTTCTGCGTAACTCTCTATCAAATGCTGCTTCCTGTGCCTCGTTGGAAGAACCATTCCCTGCCATAAGTCCAAGACCGCTGCCGTACTCATCGAACAAGCCAGAACCTTGAAGTTCCTGCTCCAAGCCAGAGTCTTCTTCTTTTGGAATGGCAAGCGGTATCGGCTGTTCGTTCTCGTAAGGCAAGGTGAAGTGCTCCTGTAGGGCATTGGCAGAAAGATTCGTTCCAAGTCTTGAACCATTGAACACGCTTTGTGTGCGGTGGTCAATGAATGTTGCTCCGTAGATACGGCCGTCAGCTGTATGGCGGAAAACAACATCAATGCCCTTTGCTTTCAGCAACTCAACGAACTTATCCTTATGGTACGTCTGCTTCAAGACTGCTTTCACACTATGCTTGGTCATCTCGGAGAGTCTCTTGTCCTCCTTGAACTTCTTGGCTGAATAAGCGAACCGCTTTTCTATCGCCTCCACACCGACAGACTTATCTATCTTGGAAGCCTTGAAAGGATTTCCAACTTTCTTGCCCTGTCCGTCCGTGGCAGAATAGACGAAACCATGATACTCACGACCGCCAACTTCGCCTCTGACTTCCTCCAAGGATATATTATATAAGGAGAGAAGTGCACGGTACTCTCCCAAGGACTGGAACCTGTAGGTAGCGCAGAGAGATTTTACTGTATTGGCAACCTGCTTCTTCACATTGCCTTGGCTTACATCCACCTTACGAAGTGGATTGTCTGCCTGGCGTTGCTTGCGGTCCGCCTTGTGGAGATTGTACTTCTCCTCCAAGTCACGGGTGATAGCCTTGCTCCTGTGGTAATTATATCGACTGTCCAAGCACTTGCCGTTCTCATCCACCCGGATGGTCACGATGTGCATGTGGTGACGGTCAA
>OGOO01000639.1_pt1 | contig 38843 bp, 33 predicted proteins | sample 1552651 | NCBI WGS metagenome assembly OGOO01 (sample SAMEA2580118, study PRJEB22360) | human gut metagenome | biome: human gut; feature: human-associated habitat; material: faeces | place: Denmark | collected 2008/2010 | reverse complement strand
GACGATACAAAAATTTATTATTTTTTATTGTCCTCTTGACGGGGAGCATACCATTTCTCATCCATGGGGATATTTTTTTATGTCAGCATATTAAATATGCTTTTTTTCTTATTCTTCTGTAGACTCTTCAGTTTCTGTTACTGTTTCCTCAACTGCATCTGCATTTTTGTCTACAATAGCTTCTTCTGTAAGTTCATCTGTCAGATCAGCATTCTCGTCGAATTCAATGTCATCTTCAAGATCCAGTTCATCTTCCATCTTAATATCTGTGTTGAGTTTTACATCACGGTACTTCTTCATACCTGTTCCGGCAGGAATATGTTTACCGATGATAACGTTCTCTTTCAGACCAACCAGATGGTCAACTTTACCCTTGATAGCTGCTTCTGTCAGAACCTTTGTTGTCTCCTGGAAGGAAGCGGCTGACAGGAAGGATTCTGTTGCCAGAGAAGCCTTTGTGATACCAAGCATGATCTGCTCTCCGGTAGCCGGCTCTTTTCCTTCTGCAACAAGCTGCTCGTTTACTTCTTCGAACTCAAGAACGTCTACCATTGTTCCAGGCAGGAACTCTGTATCACCCTTCTCTTCGATTCTGATCTTCTTCAGCATCTGACGAACGATAACCTCGATATGCTTATCGTTGATCTCAACACCCTGGAGACGGTATACACGCTGTACTTCCTGGAGCATATAATCCTGTGTTGCACGAAGTCCTTTGATTTTCAGGATATCATGTGGATTTACGCTACCTTCTGTAAGCTCATCTCCGGCTTCAAGCATAACGCCGTCCTGTACTTTGATACGTGATCCGTAAGGAATAAGATAGGATTTGGATTCTCCTGTCTCTTCGTTTGTAACGATAACCTCACGTTTCTTCTTTGTATCACTGAGTGTTGCACGTCCTGCGATCTCTGTGATGATGGCAAGTCCCTTAGGTCTTCTTGCCTCGAAAAGCTCCTCGACACGAGGAAGACCCTGTGTGATATCGTCACCGGCAACTCCACCATTATGGAATGTACGCATAGTAAGCTGTGTACCTGGTTCTCCGATTGACTGAGCGGCCATGATTCCGACTGCCTCACCAACCTGAACTGCCTCACCTGTTGCCATGTTCGCACCATAACATTTGGAGCATACACCGTTCTTACATTTACATGTAAGAATTGTACGGATCTTAACCTGCTCAAGAGGATTTCCGTTCTCGTCAACACCTTTCTTCATCACGCGCTCTGCACGACGAGGTGTAATCATATGGTTTGCTTTTACAAGGACGTTTCCGTCTTTATCTTTAAGATCCTCAGCAGCAAATCTTCCTGTGATACGATCCTGAAGGCTCTCAATCTCTTCATTTCCATCCATGAATGCAGATACATACATTCCCGGAATCGGCTGACCCGGTTTTGCACAATCTGCATCGTGAATGATAAGCTCCTGAGATACGTCTACAAGACGTCTTGTCAGGTAACCGGAATCGGCTGTACGAAGAGCTGTATCGGCCATTCCTTTTCGAGCTCCATGGGCAGACATGAAGTATTCCAGTACGTCAAGACCTTCACGGAAGTTTGACTTGATAGGCAACTCGATCGTACGACCTGTTGTATCAGCCATAAGTCCACGCATACCTGCAAGCTGTTTGATCTGCTTGTCAGATCCACGGGCTCCGGAATCTGCCATCATGAAGATGTTATTGTATTTATCAAGACCTGTCAGCAGTGCCTCTGTCAGTTTATCATCAGTTGCTTTCCATGTTTCAACAACTTCTTTGTAACGCTCTTCCTCTGTGATAAGACCACGTTTGTAGTTCTTTGTGATCTTGTCTACTGTATCCTGTGCTTCCTGCATCATCTGCGGTTTCTGCGGTGGTACAGTCATATCGGAAATGGATACTGTCATAGCTGCTCTTGTAGAGAACTTGTATCCGATTGCCTTAACATCATCAAGAACTTCTGCTGTCTGTGTAGCTCCATGAGTGTTGATAACTTTCTCAAGGATCTGCTTCAGCTGTTTCTTACCAACATGGAAGTCAATTTCCATCTTAAGTTCATTTCCCTCAACCTCACGGTCTACAAAACCAAGATCCTGTGGAATGATCTCGTTAAACAGGAGACGACCAAGTGTTGCGTCAATAGTTCCTGTCTTCTCTTCTCCATTTGCAAGAGTCTTTGTCACACGTACTTTAATCTGTGAGTGAAGTGTGATATATCCATTCTCGTATGCAAGAATAGCCTCGTTCACGCTCTTAAAGAACATGCCCTCTCCCTTTGCACCAGGACGAAGCTGAGTCAGATAGTAAATACCAAGTACCATATCCTGTGAAGGAACGGCTACCGGACCACCATCAGATGGTTTCAGCAAGTTGTTTGGTGAAAGAAGAAGGAAACGGCACTCTGCCTGTGCTTCCTGTGACAGCGGTACATGGACAGCCATCTGGTCTCCATCGAAATCGGCATTGTAAGCTGTACATACCAGTGGATGAAGCTTGATTGCCTTACCTTCTACAAGGATTGGCTCGAATGCCTGGATACCAAGTCTATGCAGAGTAGGGGCACGGTTCAGCATAACCGGATGCTCTTTGATTACTTCTTCAAGCACATCCCATACCTCTGGCTGAAGTCTCTCGACCATTTTCTTTGCATTTTTGATATTGTGTGCTGTTCCGTTCGCTACAAGCTCTTTCATAACGAATGGCTTGAACAGCTCGATTGCCATCTCTTTCGGCAGACCACACTGATAAATCTTCAGCTCTGGTCCAACGACGATAACAGAACGTCCTGAATAGTCAACACGTTTTCCAAGCAGGTTCTGACGGAAACGTCCGGACTTACCTTTCAGCATGTCAGACAGAGACTTGAGTGCTCTGTTTCCAGGTCCTGTTACCGGACGTCCACGACGTCCGTTATCGATCAGCGCATCAACAGCTTCCTGAAGCATACGCTTCTCGTTTCTTACGATAATATCTGGTGCTCCCAGTTCAAGGAGTCTTCTCAGACGGTTATTTCTGTTAATGATTCTTCTGTACAGATCATTCAGGTCAGATGTTGCAAAACGTCCTCCATCCAGCTGTACCATAGGACGCAGATCCGGCGGGATAACCGGGATAGCTGTAAGGATCATCCACTCCGGTCTGTTTCCGGACTCGCGGAATGCTTCTACAACTTCCAGACGTTTTACAATTCTCGCACGCTTCTGTCCTGTTGCATTCTCCAGGCCTGCCTGAAGTTCTGCATATTCTTTCTCAAGGTCAATAGACTCAAGAAGCTCTTTGATGGATTCAGCACCCATACCTACACGGAATGCATGTCTTCCCCATTTTTCCTTTGCTTCCTGATACTCTGCCTCTGAAAGAATCTGCTTGTAAGAGAGATCTGTCTCTCCCTTATCAAGCACGATGTAAGAAGCAAAGTAAAGTACTCTCTCCAGTGTTCTTGGAGAAATGTCAAGGATCAGACCCATACGGCTCGGAATTCCTTTGAAGTACCAGATATGGGATACCGGTGCTGCCAGAGCGATGTGTCCCATACGCTCACGACGAACACTGGCCTTTGTAACCTCAACACCACAGCGATCACATACAACACCCTTATAACGGATCTTTTTGTATTTACCGCAGTGACACTCCCAGTCTTTGCTTGGTCCGAAGATTCTCTCACAGAAAAGTCCGTCCTTCTCCGGCTTCAAAGTCCTGTAGTTGATGGTCTCCGGCTTTGTTACCTCACCTCTGGACCACTCCAGGATTTTTTCAGGTGAAGCCAGGCCGATCTTAATCGCATCAAATGTTAACGGTTCATATTGTTGTTCATTGTTATTTGGCATAAAAACGGCTCCTCCTTATTATTCCTCACCCAGGTAATCATCATCATCAAAACTTAAGTTCTCAAGATCACTGTCGTCCGGCTCTTCGTTCAGTTCAACATCTTCCAGTTCTTCTCCGACAAACTCCTTCTCTGTGAATCCATGATCTCTGAAAGATTCATTCTCATCACGATACTTTCTGTCTCCTTCGATGATATGACGCAGGTCTGTCTCACCGTAATCAACGCTCTCCATGATCTTAACCTCTGTATTGTCATCACGCAGTACGCGGACATCCAGAGCAAGTGACTGGAGCTCTTTAAGAAGAACCTTAAATGACTCAGGAACTCCTGGTTCAGGAATATTCTCTCCCTTAATAATTGCCTCATATGTCTTCACACGTCCTACGACGTCGTCAGACTTCACTGTCAGGATCTCCTGCAGTGTATAAGATGCACCATAAGCCTCCAGGGCCCATACCTCCATCTCTCCGAAACGCTGTCCACCGAACTGAGCTTTTCCACCCAGCGGCTGCTGTGTTACGAGAGAGTAAGGACCAGTAGAACGAGCATGGATCTTGTCGTCTACCAGATGATGCAGTTTCAGATAATGCATGTGTCCGATTGTTACCGGGCTGTCGAAGTACTCTCCTGTACGTCCGTCACGAAGACGAACTTTACCGTCTCTTGACAGCGGAACACCCTTCCAGAGTTCTCTGTGATCTCTGTTCTCAGACAGGAACTGGAGAACTTCCGGACGAAGCTCTTCGCCATGCTTCTTCTCGAACTCATCCCACTCAAGGTTTACATAATCATTTGCCAGATCCAGTGTATCCATAATATCGTTCTCGTTCGCACCTGCGAATACAGGAGTTGATACGTTGAATCCAAGTGCTTTTGCTGCAAGACTCAGATGAATCTCAAGCACCTGTCCGATGTTCATACGAGAAGGCACACCCAGTGGGTTCAGCACGATATCCAGAGGACGTCCATTCGGAAGGAATGGCATATCTTCTACTGGAAGTACACGGGAAACAACACCCTTGTTTCCATGTCGTCCGGCCATCTTATCACCAACGGAGATCTTTCTCTTCTGAGCGATGTAAATACGAACTGCCTGATTTACTCCAGGTGACAGCTCATCTCCGTTTTCTCTTGTAAACACTTTGGCATCTACTACGATACCATATTCTCCATGAGGTACTTTCAGAGATGTATCTCTTACCTCACGTGCTTTCTCACCGAAGATTGCACGAAGCAGTCTCTCTTCAGCAGTCAGCTCTGTCTCTCCCTTTGGAGTTACTTTTCCGACAAGGATATCTCCGGCACGAACCTCAGCACCGATACGGATGATTCCTCTCTCATCCAGATCTTTCAGTGCATCATCACCAACACCTGGGATGTCTCTTGTGATCTCTTCTGGTCCGAGCTTTGTATCTCTTGCTTCTGCTTCATATTCTTCAATATGAACAGATGTGTAGACATCATCCTGAACCAGTCTCTCACTTAAGAGAACAGCATCCTCGTAGTTGTAACCTTCCCATGTCATGAATCCGATCAGTGGGTTCTTACCAAGGCCAAGTTCACCATTTGATGTAGATGGTCCGTCTGCAATAACCTCACCTTTTTCTACTCTGTCGCCCTTGAAGACAATCGGTCTCTGGTTATAGCAGTTGCTCTGGTTACTTCTCTGGAATTTTGTTAATTTATATTTCTTCAGTTTTCCGTCGTCCTGACGAACTGTGATCTCTGTAGAAGTAGAACGTTCAACTGTTCCGCCTTCTTCAGCAACTACACATACACCAGAGTCAACGGCTGCTTTTTCTTCCATACCAGTTCCTACTACAGGAGCCTCTGTGAACAGAAGCGGTACTGCCTGACGCTGCATGTTGGATCCCATCAGGGCACGGTTCGCATCGTCATTCTGAAGGAATGGGATTAAGGCTGTAGCAACAGAGAACACCATCTTAGGAGATACGTCCATGTAATCGAACATTCTTCTTTCATATTCCTGTGTCTCTTCACGGTAACGACCAGATACATTCTTACGTACGAAGTGTCCTTCTTTATCTAACTGTTCGTTCGCCTGTGCTACATGGTAGTTATCTTCTTCATCCGCTGTCATGTATACAACTTCATCTGTAACTACCGGGTTTGTCGGATCATCGTGGTTGATCTTACGATACGGAGCCTCGATAAATCCATATTCATTGATTCTTGCATAACTTGCAAGGGAGTTGATCAGACCGATGTTAGGTCCTTCAGGTGTCTCTACTGGACACATTCTTCCATAGTGAGAGTAGTGTACGTCTCGAACCTCGAATCCGGCACGGTCTCTTGAAAGACCACCAGGTCCTAACGCTGAAAGACGTCTCTTATGAGTCAGCTCACCAAGCGGGTTGTTCTGATCCATGAACTGTGACAGCTGGGAAGATCCGAAGAACTCCTTCACTGCTGCAGTTACAGGCTTGATATTGATCAGGGACTGTGGAGAGATTCCCTCCATATCCTGTGTTGTCATTCTTTCACGAACCACTCTTTCCAGACGAGAAAGACCGATTCTGTACTGATTCTGAAGCAGCTCACCTACAGAACGGATACGTCTGTTACCCAGGTGGTCAATATCATCATCAGTTCCGATGCCATATTCCAGATGCATATTGTAGTTAATAGAAGCTAAGATATCTTCTTTTGTGATATGCTTTGGAATCAGATCATGGATATCTCTCTTGATCGCATCTTTTAACTCATCGATGTCTCCTGCTGTCTCCTCCAGGATTCCTGCAAGTACAGGATAGTATACCTGCTCAGTAACTCCTACTTCTTCCGGATCAACATCAACAACTGCGTCAAGGTCAACCATCATATTAGAAAGAACCTTGATCGGTCTTTCTGTTTCTTCTACGCTGATCCATACATATGGAACTGCGTTATTCTGAATTGTAGAAGCCAGTTCTCTTGTGATCTTTGTTCCGGCTTCTGCCAGTACTTCGCCTGTCATCGGACTTGCAACATCTTCTGCCAGGACATGACCGCTGATACGGTTCTTTAACGCAAGCTTCTTATTGAACTTGTAACGTCCTACTTTTGCAAGATCATAACGTCTTGGGTCAAAGAACATACTTGTGATCAGACTTTCAGCACTGTCTACTGCCAAAGGCTCACCCGGACGGATCTTCTTATATAATTCCAGAAGTCCTTCCTGATAGTTTGTTGCAGCATCCTTTTCAAAACTTGCCAGGATCTTAGGCTCTTCTCCGAAGAGTTCGATGATCTCTGGGTTTGTACCGATTCCTAATGCACGAATCAACACAGTGATCGGTACCTTTCTTGTTCTATCTACACGTACATAGAAAACGTCATTGGAATCCGTCTCATACTCCAGCCACGCACCACGGTTCGGGATTACGGTAGCTGAATACAGTTTTTTACCTAATTTATCATGTGCAATGGCATAATAGATACCAGGAGAACGTACTAACTGGCTGACGATAACACGCTCTGCACCATTGATTACAAAGGTACCTGTTCTTGTCATCAGCGGCAGATCTCCCATGAAGATCTCATGCTCATTGATTTCATCTGTCTCTTTATTGTGAAGTCTTACTTTGACTTTCAGAGGTGCTGCATATGTTGCATCACGTTCTTTACACTCATCAATCGTATATTTTACTTCATCTTCACACAAAGTAAAATCTACGAAATCCAGGCTTAATTTTCCACTGTAGTCTGTGATTGGGGAAATGTCATCGAACACTTCATTTAACCCTTCTTCCAGAAACCACTTGTAAGAATCTGTCTGAACTTCGATCAAGTTAGGCATCTGAACGACTTCTTTCTGTCGGGCATAACTCATTCGTGAACTTTTTCCGCTTTTAATAGGACGAATTCTGTTTTTCTCCATATTGACGTTTCACTCCTCATTTATTTTTCTGGCTGGGCTTTTTACCGCCCATATAACTTGCAGAGTCTCAAAAACAACGTATTTTTTGCTGTTTTTCATACGCAATCATGGCATAACTATCCACAATAGCGCATTTTTTACTATAGCATAAGCTTGTCAAGTATGTCAAGCAAATCTGTGTTATTTTTTCCAGTTTTTTTCAAGGCTTTGCCGGTACTGCTGAACATAAGAAAAAATCCGCTTTGCAGGCTCTTTCTTATATTCAGCATCCCTATAATACGAAAGGGCATCCCGTCACCGGAATGCCCTGATAATTCAATCAAACTCGAATTATTTAAGGTTAACTTCAGCACCTTCTGCTTCAAGTTTAGTCTTGATTTCCTCAGCCTCAGCTTTAGAAGCGCCTTCTTTGATTACCTTTGGAGCTTCGTCAACTAATGCTTTAGCTTCTTTCAGTCCAAGTCCTGTTACTTCACGAACAACTTTGATAACTTTAACCTTAGCTGCTCCTGCAGAAACTAATTCTACGTCGAACTCATCTTTCTCTTCTGCTGCTGCTCCACCTTCAGCTGCTGCTGCAACTACAACACCTGCTGCTGCGGATACACCAAATTCTTCTTCACAAGCTTTTACAAGATCATTTAACTCTAATACAGATAACTCTTTGATAGCTTCAATAAATTCTTCTGTTGTTAACTTTGCCATTTTATTTTCCTCCATTTTTCTTATTTTCTTTTTGAAATAAAATATTATGCTGCCATCAGCTTATTCAGCTGCTGGTGCCTCTGCAGCTTCTTCTGCTGCCGGAGCTGCTTCACAAGCATCTGCTCCACCTTTTTCTGCGATCTGATTGAGAACGCGTGCCAGGTTTGTGATAGGTGACTGTAAGCTTCCAAGTAATTTGGAAATAAGCTCGTCTCTTGAAGGGATCTTAGCAAGTTCATTTAATGCATCTGTATCATATAATGTTCCTTCAACCACACCTGCTTTTAATTCAAGGGCTTTTGCATTCTTTGCGAATTTGCAAAGGATTCTTGCTGGAGCTGTTGCATCATCTTTAGAAATTGCGATAGCGCTTGGTCCTTCTAAGTGCTCATCTAATGCTGCGAAATCAGTTCCTTCAAAAGCTCTCTTCATCATTGTGTTCTTACAAACTTTGTAGACAACGCCTGCTTCTCTTAACTGTTTACGCATCTCTGTATCTTCTGCAACAGTCAGTCCACGGTAGTCAACAAGGACAACGCTTACTGCGTCTTTCACGTCCTCTGCAATAGCCTGTACAACTGGTTGTTTTAATTCAACTTTTGCCACGAATGGTGCACCTCCTTGTAGATTTGTAAGTTTACACCGCCGATAGATATAAATGTAAAAAAACCTCTATATCCAAAGACATAGAGGTTGATAAGTCATACTTTAGTATCGATCTTTCCTCGGTAGGCGTCCGCATAAAATGTGTTCTTACGCTCTTTCAAGCACCTACTGTCTTCGGCAGTCCTTTAGTAGGTTATCATATACATACGTTATTGTCAAGAGGTTTTTTCATTTTTTTGTTTTTTCTTTTACGAAATTTTTTTCAGCACACCGATCTGCATTTGCTCTGCTCCATCTTTCATGTTATCCGGTCTTTTATGCTTCTACCACGGCCGCTTTCATCTTCTGCACATATTCTTTTACATACGCTACACAGTCTGCTCCATGCTCTGCTACGATCCTTACAATTGCCGATCCCACAATTACACCGTCTGAAAATGCCGCCATTTTTCTCCGCCCTCTACACTTTCCAACAGATAGTATCTTTTACTCACCGCCGCAATCTTGCGAAGAAGCGTGATCGGTGTGATAACATCTGCATAAATCTCTTTGCATACCGGAATTATGTGGTAGTCCGGTGCAAGTCTCATGATTTCTTCATATTCTGGATACATAGATATGATTCCTCCTTTAAGTTCTGATTGTCTTGCTGCCTGTGTATGGAAGTGTTGGAACGGATTGTATTTTTCCACAAAAAAAGCTTCTGTCCTTCTAAAGGGACAAAAGCTTAATATCATTCTAAAATATTCAGGTATAAAAAAACTCTGTATACAGCATCACATCTGTATACAGAGTTCTTTATTCATTATTATCTTGCGGATTAAACAAGCTTCATTGGGTTGATCTTTACACCAGGTCCCATTGTAGAAGTAAGAGTTACGCTCTTAAGGTACTGTCCCTTAACTGCTGCAGGTCTTACTTTGTTAATCGCATCAATAAGCGTCTGGAAGTTGTCTGTAAGCTGTTCTTCAGTAAAGCTTGCTTTACCTACTGGCACATGGATAATGTTTGTCTTATCAAGTCTGTACTCGATCTTACCAGCTTTGATTTCCTGGATAGCTTTTGTAACGTCCATTGTTACTGTACCAGCCTTCGGGTTTGGCATTAATCCCTTAGGTCCGAGTACACGTCCGAGACGTCCAACAACACCCATCATGTCTGGTGTAGCTACTACTACATCGAATTCAAACCAGTTTTCATTCTGGATCTTAGGAATGAGTTCTTCTCCTCCTACGAAATCTGCTCCGGCTGCTTTAGCTTCTTCTGCTTTAGCGTCTTTTGCAAATACAAGGATACGAACCTTTTTGCCAGTTCCGTGTGGCAGAACTACTGCTCCACGAATCTGCTGGTCAGCGTGACGTCCGTCACATCCAGTTCTGATATGAGCTTCAATAGTCTCATCGAATTTTGCTGTTGCAGTCTTTTTAACTAATGATACTGCGTCTGCTACATCGTAGAGTGTTCCTCTGTCGATTGTCTTCGCAGCTTCAACGTATTTCTTTCCTCTTTTCATTCTATAAACCTCCTAGTGGTATTGGCGGGATAACCCTCCCACATTAATCTTCATCAATTATTCTGTTACAGTTACACCCATAGAGCGGCATGTACCTTCTACCATGCTCATAGCGCTCTCGATTGTAGCAGCGTTCAGGTCAGGCATCTTTGTCTTAGCGATTTCCTCTACCTGAGCTTTTGTGATTGTAGCAACCTTTGTTTTGTTAGGCACACCTGAACCAGATTTGATGTTGCAGGCCTTTTTGATCAGAACTGCTGCCGGTGGTGTCTTTGTGATGAAGCTGAAACTTCTGTCATTGTAAACTGTGATAACTACAGGGATGATCATGTCTCCCTGATCTGCTGTCTTAGCGTTGAACTGTTTTGTAAATTCAACGATATTTACACCGTGCTGACCAAGAGCAGGTCCAACCGGTGGTGCCGGAGTAGCTTTGCCGGCTGGGATCTGTAATTTAATATAACCTTCTACTTTTTTTGCCATTTCAATTACCTCCTTGTGGTGATGGCGGGGAACATATAACGCCCCTCCCACTTACTGTTACATTTTCTTAACTTCTGCGAAACCAATTTCAACCGGGGTCTCGCGGCCGAAGAGCTCAACATTAATAGTAAGGCTCTGCTTCTGCATGTTGATAGACTGGATTACACCAACCGTATCCGCCCATGCTCCAGCGATTACCTGGACTGTGTCGCCCTCCTCGTAGTCCATGACTACTTCCTCTCTCTGGATTCCCAGAGGAGCCATCTCCGCATCTGTAAGCGGCACCGGCTTAGATCCAGGTCCGACAAATCCTGTCACACCTCTTGTATTACGAACAACGTACCATGTATCATCGTTCATAATCATGTGTATCAACACATAGCCTGGAAACATCTTTTTCTGAGATACTTTCTGGACACCGTTCTTCATCTCAACAACGTCTTCCAGCGGTACTCTTACTTCAAGGATCTGATCCTCAAGATGTCTGTTCTCGATTGTCTTATCAATGTTGGCTTTTACTTTGTTCTCGTACCCTGAATAGGTATGAACTACGTACCATTTTGCCTCTGACATAATCTCACCTTTCTTGTCCGTTTTGAGTTATTTAATTAATAAATCTACTCCGTACTGGGCGAAAAAATCTACAAGTGCGATAATCGCTCCCAGGACCACGGATACAGAAACAACCGCTGCCGTCTCTTTTGCAACTGTCATCTTGTCTGGCCACACGATCTTCTTGAATTCTCTGTCAAGACCCTTGAACCAGCTCTCCTTCTGAGTTTTCTTACTACTCATCGACATTCACTCCTTCTTGCGGCGATTATTTTGTCTCTTTGTGCAATGTGTGTTTCTTACAGAATCTGCAGTACTTCTTGGTTTCCATACGTTCCGGATGAGATTTCTTATCCTTTGTCATGTTGTAGTTACGCTGCTTGCATTCTGTACACTCCAATGTGATTCTTGTACGCACAACTTCCACCTCGCTTTATAATCTTAGTTAACGTGTTTCGTGGCAACTTGCGATGCTGCCCGATTTTAGGCATAAAAAAAAAGCCTACTTCCATTCGCCCGAATATCGTATCATATCCAGGCTTAAAAAGCAAGCCTTTTCCTATATTATTTTCGCGAAAATTTATTTATTAAAACACTTTATCCGTAACTGCCAAACTATTTATTGCGATTCCCTGTACCAGATACTTCCCGGATTCACTGTACGAAGCTGATAGTTTCCGTCTTTATAAACGAATTCGGCACTCATCTGCGAACTTCCATCCACCGTTCCGTTCATATTGCCAACTGTAACATCTTCTTTCTGATATGTTACTCTATAATCATAAGACAACGTTCCTCTCACAACTCCGGTCACACCACTGATCACATATTTTCCTTCATAATTATCAGTTGTTATCTGATCCGCTTTATAACCATCTTTTGAACTTAACTGTTCTTTCAGATCATCATAGAATTCTTTATTCTCTTTTTCATATTTTGAATTCTTTTCAAATAACCCTGATATTTGTGAGAATGATTTTTCTTCTTTTGCCGCTTTGATATAACTGTTCAGAATTTCTTTCATTTTCTTATCCAGCTTCTTTTTCCCGCTTTGTGATACTTTCATTTTAGAGATTGTTGTACTTCCCTTATCGGATGCTTTGAATTCTGATTTATACGTCTTAAACCACGGAACGTCTATCCTTATCTTATGATTTCCTTCAAACAACGATATTTTATATTGATCCAGGCCATCGGAATCATCTTTTATCTTATCGTTTTTTGTAAGCTTCGTTCCATCGATCCAGGCCGTCGATCCAGCCGGAATATAAAGGTTAAAATCATTTGCGATCATCTTGTCCGAAGATACCTTCCAGTTTGCAAATAACAGCAGTCTTTGTCTCTTTTGCTTTTGCAGAACAACGGTTTCTTTGTTCTTACCTTGAGTTTTCGTCTTGTATTCGACCGTAAATGCCCTTTGTTTTCCTCCGGACTCTATCTTTATCTGGCGATTTTCCTTCGTCTCTTTTATCTGATAATCCTCTACACCGATAACGGCATTCTTCTTCATATATGTTGCATATTCATCTTGTGTTGCATATCCATTCTTCGGAAGATCAGACAGATGTCCCGTCTTTTTCCAGTCTTCCTTTACATAAGCCTTACAGTAACGTTCCGCCACTGCTTCCGGACGTCCATAGTAACTTTCAAAAATGCAAAATGCCGCAAATACAGCGGCTCCTGCCACAATTCTTTTCACAGCCTTCTTCTGCTTCGCTGTCAGATCTGACCAGGAATGCTTCTCTTTGATAAACTTCGGTATACGGCTTGGATCCTTCCCTTCACGCTCACGTTTTATCTTTTTTTCTTTGCGTTTTCTTTCCCATGACTGAAGGATCTCTTCATATGCATCTTCTTCCGGAACATCTTCATATTCTCTTTTCTTTTTTATAAAATCTCCGATATCACCGGTAAACATCCGTGTCGGCTCATCCGCCTCTTCCTCTGTCTTCTCTCCGATCATAAGCGTCGGCTCACTGACACCTTCAGTTTCATCCAAATGACTCTGTTCTTTACCGGATCCTTCTTTTAACTTGATCTTCCGGTGAAGTTCCTGCTCCAGTTCCTGTCTTGTAACTTCTTCTATCATCCGGTCCAGGTTCTCAGGAATTGTAAGCTGTTTTTTCATCTGTTCCTGCTCTGTGTCTGTATCCTCATCTTCTTTTCTTTCTTCTTTTTTTTCTTCTTGCAGGAATACCTCTTTTTCTTCTTTCTCATCAGGATTAAGTAACTTCTTCGCTTCATCAATTACTTTTTCTGATTCTTCTTCGATCTCCTGATCGGAAAATTCTGTCTTCGGGGCTTCTTCAAGCTCATCCAGGTCACTGTATAATGTTTCCTCTTTTGATTCGGGAAGCCGCATTCCGCAATAATTACAGAATCTGGCATCGTCTGGATTGTTAGTCTTGCAATTCGGGCATTGACGCATAGAGCTCCTCCTTTTCAAATCACATTTTACATTATCATAACATTTTCTTTCTCTTAAATATAATAATACAGGTAATCATAACCACAACGCTTAAGATGATCACTCCCGGATATCCGTGCTTTAGTTCCGGCATATTATGGAAATTCATTCCATACCAGCTGGTGATGAGTGTAAGCGGGAAGAAAATCGTTGATATTACGGTCAGAAACTGCATGTTGTTATTCTGCTGGGCATCTACCTGCGCCTTATAAGCATCCCTTACCTGCTGGGCATATTCCAGAAGCTGCGATGCTTTACTCATCAGTCTGTCTGCACGGTCCGAGATAACACCGAAATATTTCACCTGTTTCTTGGCAAAGAAACCATTTTCATTCTCTTCGAGCTGTTTTCCCATGTCCATGATCTCATCATAATAACTGCGGAGTGTCAAAAGTTCACGTCGGATCGGCATGATCGCATTCTGGAATCCCTGGATTTTTCCGTCCATGACACCTTCTTCCAGATCCATGATCCGTTTCTCATAATGTCCCAGAAGTTCCAGATCCCGGCTTATGAATTCCAGCATAAAATTATAGATGAATTTTTCTTTCGATTCTCCCTGTCTCGTCTTCTTCCTCTTAATTCTGCGGATCAGACGGTAAGAAAATTCATCATCGTCCACAATCACGATATGATGACGGTTAATAAAAAATAAGATCTTGTATCGTTCTCCCAGAATATCCAGAAGCTTTGGAATACAAAGAGAACCCGCAAGACATTCCTGCTGAGTCTCCATCTTACAAAATCCTACATCTTTCAGATTGATCTCTCCTTCATACTGCATGCCGGCCTGTTCCAGGCAGTCTCTGGCAGTCTGCGATGTCGCCAGAAATACCGATGGTCTGTCCTTCTCCATGATTTCTTCCTGATATTCCTGCAGCGTTTCTCCTAATACGTATCTCATGCCTTCACCATCCTCGTTTGTTCATCCTGTTTTACTTCTTGCATTATAACACTAACTTGGAATTCTAGCACATATTCTCCTGCTGTTTTTCAAAATCCCGTAAATCTTATGTAAAATCTTGTCGCAACACATGCATGGCAATAGAAAAATCCGGCAAGCCTCACAAAAAGCCGCCGGATTTTTACTTTTAACTACATTTACAATTAGAATAATCCTGTAATTCTTCCTTCATCATCTACATCGATTCTCTCAGCTGCCGGAACTTTCGGAAGTCCAGGCATAGTCATGATATCTCCTGTCAGAGCTACGATAAATCCGGCACCTGCGGAGACTTTCAGGTTACGTACTGTAATGTCAAAGTCTGTCGGTGCTCCCAGTTTCTTCGGATCGTCTGTCAGACTGTACTGTGTCTTCGCCATACAGATCGGTGCATTGCCAAATCCAAGATCTGTCAGTTGTTTTGCCTGCTTCTGGGCTGCTGCGGTAAGAACCACTTTATTTCCACCATAGATTTTCTGTACGATCTGGTTCAGTTTATCTTCGATCGTTCCTTCCAGTTCGTAAGCATAGTGGAAATCACTCGGCTCATCACACAGACGTACCACTTCTTCTGCAAGCTTCAGGCCGCCTTCGCCGCCTTTTGCCCATACTTCGGACAGTGCAACATTGACTCCGACTTCTTTACATTTTTCTTCTACCAGATCCAGTTCTGCTTTGGTATCTGTCGGGAATGCATTGATCGCAACCACACATGGAAGACCGTATACATTCTTAATATTGCTGACATGCTTCATCAAGTTTGGAATACCTTTTTCCAGTGCTTCCAGATTCTCTTCATTCAGATCCGGTTTTGCAACGCCTCCATTATACTTCAGTGCTCTTACCGTTGCTACAATGACTACTGCATCCGGTTTGATGCCAGCCATACGGCACTTGATATCCAGGAATTTCTCAGCTCCTAAGTCCTCTCCGAATCCGGCCTCTGTAATCGCATAGTCTGCAAGCTTCATTGCCATTCTTGTTGCTGTCAGTGAGTTACATCCATGTGCGATATTGGCAAATGGTCCACCGTGTACGATTGCAGGTGCATGCTCCAGTGTCTGAACAAGGTTCGGTTTCAGAGCATCCTTTAACAGCGCACACATCGCTCCCTCTGCATGCAGATCATGTGCGGTAACCGGTTTCTGCTCTGCGATCTTGCCATAAGTGTAACCTACGATGATCTTTCCAAGTCTTTCTTTCAGATCTGCGATATCCTTTGACAGACACAGGATCGCCATGATCTCAGAAGCGACAGTGATATCATATCCGTCTTCTCTCGGCACACCATTGACTCTTCCGCCAAGTCCGTCTGTGACGAAACGGAGCTGACGGTCATTCATATCGACACATCTCTTCCATACGATCTTTCTCGGATCAATATTCAAATCATTTCCCTGATAAATGTGATTGTCGATCATGGCTGCCAGTAAGTTATTCGCAGCTCCAATCGCATGAAAATCTCCTGTGAAATGAAGGTTGATATCTTCCATCGGTACAACCTGTGCATATCCGCCGCCAGCTGCTCCACCCTTCATACCGAATACCGGTCCGAGAGATGGCTCACGCAGTGCTACCACAGGTTTCTTACCCATTCTCTGAAGTGCATCTGCAAGACCTACGGTTGTTGTTGTCTTTCCTTCTCCGGCAGGTGTCGGATTGATTGCCGTCACAAGAATCAGTTTTCCGTCTTTTTTATCGGATTTCTTTAAGAAATTATAATCAATCTTTGCTTTATATTTTCCATACTGTTCCAGATATTCTTCTGGAATTCCTGCTCTTTCTGCTACCTCTGTGATAGGCTCCATAGTACATTCCTGTGCGATCTCAATATCTGTTTTCATCATTCATTTCCTCCTGATCGTATGTTGTCTTTCTGCATTTCCAGTCCTTTTGATACACTGCTTCCAACTCTTCCGATACCGGGCGGTGTAAAAAAAGGACAACACTCATCCTCTTCGGGATAAATGCTGCCCAGACGGTCGGCTCTTACCAAGTATCTGATTCCCCTGTGGTACTCCACATTATCCGTCAGTCATCAGATCTTCTCTTTGACTCTTACTATATTATAAGGACGCAAAATTGTCAATCCGGAAAATTCATCCGGATCATCGTAACACAGCCATTATTTTTTCTCTTTTTTAATAACCGTAGATTCTTTCCCCATATGATATTCTCTTCCCAGCGCCCGCATAATGCTTCTTGAAATCACATCCACAATGATGAATCCAAACGCAATCCCAAGGCATGTTTCCAACAGTACAAGTGCATGCTCTGCTGCCAGTGAAAAGTTCCTGCTGACTACGCCATACATCAGATAATACAATCTCGCTCCCGGCATCAACGGAAAGACGGATGCTGTCAGGAAGACGGTGGACGGCGCATGATTGACTCTCGACATGACAAATGCATAGCCCGCCACAAAGCAGGATGCAACTACTACCGCAAAGAAATTATCCGGATACCACGCATACACCAGTAAATAGATTCCCCATGTCAGGAAAGCTCCGACACTGGAATACAGGATCTTCTTTCCCCGTATCTTGAACCAGCTTGCATAACCGGTACATCCTATCGTACAAGAGATCAGCTGGATCACTGTATTATTATTCACATCGAATCCTTCCGCCGATATATTTCCCATCAGCATCATTGCAAGGGCAATACCGAATGCGATACCAAATGCACCGAGCATCGAATTCATCACTTCCAGTGAACCCGAGATAAAGTTCCTCTGCATCACATCCCGCATTCCGTTGATCGCACCAAGTGCACTGACTAACAGCATGACAATTCCGATCATGATACGGTCCGGATGATGTCCCAGCCCGCTCCGGACAGCTGTTACGATCACAACCTCTGATAAGAATGCCAGGATCAGATTATAGATCATCGGGTTACCTTCCCGCCTGCTAAGCCATCTGCCTACCAGAACGATCATCAGACAGACGATTAATGCAACAACTGCATCCTGCAGATCACATCCGAAGAATACAGCAAACGCCGTTCCCCCTGTAATCTGTGCAAGTCCTGTGATCAGTTCACTCTGATCCGGCCGCGCCATTACTTTCTTAAAGCGCCGGACCAGTTCTTTTTCATCCGGATTATGTGAACAGACATACCGCGACATGGCATTCAGATAATTCAATTTATCATAATCTGCCCCTGTAGACTCTATATGCCGGATCTGTGTAATGATCTCACCTTCCGGTGTCTCCACCGTCACCTGGATATTGCTCGGAATCACATATACATCATATGTCATAAAACCATAACTCTTATACATACGATACAAACTGTCTTCCACGCGGAAGATTTCTGCCCCGCACTGTAACATTGCTTCTCCTATATTCAAGATTCCCTGTACTAATTTTTCATAATTCATAGGCAACTGTCCTTTTATAATTATTTGTGTCTGTGATACATCTGTACCGGCGTATTTTCCTGCATCTTTCCCGTAGCTTTTCGTATCTGCAGTTCCTGCCACTGGCAGTTTCTCTTGCATACTATGGTCTAAAAAATCTGAGAATATACAGGAAAAGATTGCTTCTCTTCCAGCATACTCTCAGACTCTCTGCTCATTTCTATTTTTTATTTCTATAATTATTTCTTTCCACCGATCAGAGGAAGATTCAATGCACTCTTACCGATATGATATTCTCTCTTCAGTGCGTACATGATACTTCTGGATGCCACATCTACGATGATAAATCCGAATGCAATTGCAAGACAGGTTGCCATCAGAACAATCGTCTCATCGAATACCAGTTGTGGATCCTGACTGACACATCCATACATTACATAGTACAGATTCGGTCCCGGAATCAGCGGGAATACCGATGCTGTCAGGAAGATCGTTGAAGGTGCCTTATTCACTCTGGACATGATAAATGCGTAAAATGCAACGAATACTGCTGCGATCATCGTTGCCAGGAAATTGCTTGGCTTCAGTGCAAATACCACAACATAGATTGCCCATGTAAAGAATGCTCCGATACTGTTATACCATACCTGCTTTCCTCTGATTTTAAACCAGAAAGCAAATCCCGTACATGCAACCGTACAGGAGATCAGCTGGATCGGTACACTGTGATTCAGGATAAAATGATCGGAATATCCTTCATGGAACAACATAATCGCAAGACCGATTCCGAATGCGATTCCGGCAGCTCCAAGGAACGAGTTCATGATATTAATAAATCCAGAGATAAAATCCCTCTGAAGGAGATCACGGATTCCATTCGTCGTGCCCAGTCCACTGATCAGCAGCATAACGATACCGATCATAATACGGTCCGGATGATCTGCAACTCCCATCTTCAATGCCACTATAATGATCACTTCTGATATAAACGAAAGAATAGCATTATAAACCATTAAGTTGCTTTCACGCTTTGCCAGCCAGTCACCGACGGCCACGATCATCACCGATACGATCAATGCAACAATCGCATCCCAGACGTTACAACCGAAGAATACCGCAAATCCGGTTCCACCCATGATTCCTGCTGCATATCTTGTAATTCGCTTCTGCGGTTCACGATTGATGACTTCGAGATATTTCTCTCGCATCTCTTTTTCATCCGGTGTATGCTGACAGACATATCTGCACAGATTGTTCAGGTAATCCAGCTGATCAAAATTCGGTTCTGATGACTCGATATGCCGGATCTGTGTAATGATCTCACCTTCCGGTGTCTCTACCGTCACCTGTATATTACTCGGAATGACAAATACATCCGATCTCTTAAATCCATAGCTTCTGCACATGCGGTAAAAGCTGTCTTCCAGTCGGAAATTCTCTGCACCACTTTGAAGCATCGCTTCTCCGATGTCCAGGATTCCCTGTACAATCTTGCTATAATCCATCTTTTTTTACCCCTTGTTCTATTCATAAAATTTCCATTTTCTAAATCCAACATTTGAATCATATCATGGATTTTCTATAAGTCAACAAAATTATTGTAAAATGTAATAACAGTTTGTAATACCCGTCTTAGAAGTTCTTATATTTTTTCTTCTTTCTCTCCTTCTTCCGTATTGTCTGCTGCTTTACTGCTCACCTGTTTCCGGAACCTCCGACAATTCTCCTGTTGTCGAATCCATGATGAATCCATAGATCTTAATATCTTTCGGCATCAGCGGATGATTACGCAGGGCAAATACAGCATCTTCCACAGACTGCTCTACACTGTCGAATCCCGCGAGCCAGCCTTCCAGATCAATCCCGCTGTTGCGGATAATATCCATATGTTTTTTCTTAACACCGCGTTCTTCCAGATCCTTTAACAATATCTTCGGGTCCATTCCCTGTACACCGCAGTCTGTGTGACCGATCACCATCACTTCTTCCACACCAAGCTCCAGAATTCCCACCAGCAGGCTTCTTACCACACTTCCGTAAGGATGCGTGATCACGCCTCCGGCATTCTTGATCATCTTCACATCCCCATTCTTCAATCCCAGTGCTGCCGGAAGAAGACTTGTAAGACGAGTATCCATACAGGTCAGGATTGCAATCTTTTTGTCCGGGTATTTGCTTGTCACGTATGGTTCATAGCCTTTTTCTTCTACGAATTTTCTGTTGTATTCTAGGATTTCTTCTATCATGGTCGTCTCTCCTTTTTGCGTATGCTTTATGCAGAATTTCTCATAAGAACGGTTTCAATTATACCTGTTCTTTTACCTGACTTCTGTCTTCTTTTATATTTAAGCTATATTCTACACCCAGAAGCTGAACAGCGGGAAAGATTTTTCTTATAATTTATTAAGAAAACTTTCCCGCATTATCTTTTTATTATATGATAATTCTAATATTTTATTGGCTATGCTGCCTATGCTATATGTTACACTAGAAGCAGCATATCATCCGCATGAAAGCAACTCTATACATACAGAAAGGAAACATTATGTCTGATTACTATATTTCACAGATTTCACACTCTGATAAAACTGCAATTCAGGGTGTCACCGCTCTTCTTCAGGCTGAGGAAATCCGCCTGGATACCAACCTTGATTATACGTGCGGCATGTACGATGATGAGATGAATATCATCGCCACCGGAAGCTGCTTCGGCAATACACTGCGCTGTCTTGCCGTAGGCTCTGACCATCAGGGCGAAGGACTTATGAACCAGATCATCTCACATCTGATCGAAGTACAATTTAACCGCGGAAATACACACCTGTTCCTCTATACGAAATGTTCTTCGGCCAAATTCTTCGGCGATCTCGGATTCTATGAAATAGCAAGAATTGACGGACAGATCGTGTTCATGGAAAACAGACGGACAGGGTTTAAAAATTATCTGAAGAAACTGAAAGATTCTTCTGCCCTGCAACTTCAGACTCTTACAGAAAGCACATCTGCTACAAACCGTAAGGTTGCCGCCCTGGTCATGAACGCCAATCCGTTCACTCTCGGTCATCAGTATCTAGTAGAAAAAGCAGCCCGCGAAAATGACCTGCTACATCTTTTCATCGTAAGCGAAGATGCAAGCCTTGTTCCGTTCAAGGTTCGAAAACAGCTCGTAATGGAAGGGACCGCACATCTTGATAACATCTGCTATCACGACAGCGGCCCGTACATCATCAGTAATGCAACCTTCCCGAGCTATTTCCAGAAAGATGAAAATGCAGTCATCGAAAGCCATGCTATGCTGGATCTGACCGTCTTCACCGAAATCGCACGGACACTCGGCATCAACCGCCGCTACGTCGGCGAAGAACCAACCAGTCTGGTTACTGGAATCTATAATAATATCATGTCAGAAAAACTACCGGGAAACGGCATTGAATGCGTGATCGTTCCAAGAAAAACTGATGGTGAAAAAGCCATCAGCGCTTCTACTGTACGGCAGGCGATTAAGGATAATGATATGAATACATTGAAGAAACTCGTGCCGGAAAGTACGCAGCGGTATTTTGAAAGTGAAGGGGCAAAGGATATGATTGCACGGATAAGAAATGAGGAGAATGTGATACATTATTAATTGCTTCATTGCACTATTTTTTGCTTCATTGTGGCCTCTCAGTTCACGAGAAAGACCGGGTAACCGCAGCCTGATGCATTAAACCCCCAAAACACGGAGAGAAGGGACCGGCCCATCCAGACCGATCCCTTTTTGCAGAACCAATACCCTTAAGTCCTGCAATGGTAAAACTTTATGAGGAATAACAATATAATTGATAATGTCTATAATTTGATCACACCCAGGATCAGTCCAGATATCAGACAGATAATGCTGACACCCCATATCCAGAAGAAACTAATGTTCCCGCTATTGCAGGTCTTTTGATCTCCATGTTTGTATCCTCCTCTTTCATTTATCTTGTGACTTTGTTTATCTCTTTATGGGTTTATCATAGTCTTGGAATCTTACAGGAGAGAGTGGGGTTTTCTTAATATTTATTAAGGTACGGAAAAGACTGCAGCCATGTAACAGCTGCAGCCTTTGTTTTTATATATAATCAAATATTCTTTTTCTGGAAAATTTACTGGTAAAATCTTATAATGATTACAAAGAATATACTATGTAAACTCAATTTAAATATATACTTTTGATACGAAAGGAATTCTTTCAATATGAACGGAATAAACGTAACTATCACAGATATGATGAACTGCCGCGACCGACGCGTAAGCATCCAGAACGAACTGATCAGTAAATATGATAAACCAGTCCTGTCTTTTTGCATGAACATCCCGGGTCCGGTAAAAACCAACGAACAGATCCGAAAAGCTTTTGATTCCGGAAAAGCAGAATTATTAAAAGCTCTTTCTGCTCACAATATAACAATCCTTCACACCGAAGAATTCCACGAACCTTCCGGTGATGAACTGATCATGGCATTGGATGCACCCGCCGAAGATATCAAGACACTTGCTACTGAAATTGAAGAAAGCCATCCTCTCGGACGGCTCTTTGATATGGATGTCATTGGAACTGACGGTATGAAGTTATCCCGCGGCACCTACCGTAAATGCATCATCTGCGGATGCCAGGCACAGGAATGTGCGCGGTCACGGAAGCATTCCGTGGAGGAATTGCAGGCAAAGATTGAGGAATTATTAAATCAGTTTTCTATTTAATTAATTATCGCGGCCTCTCAGTCCATGAGAAAAACTTGGTGCTCTGTTTGCTACTAAGATTCCGTGATGTAAGAAAATCTAAGGATGTCCAAATCTCCTAAAAGCAAAGGCATTCCACTCATAACTCGCTTCGCTCAAACAATTCGTTCCATGCCTTTAACGGAGATTTGAACACCCTAAGTTTTTCTAAACATCACTCCATATACGCGACAAACAGAGCACCAAGTCTTTCTCATGTCGTGCTTGGCCAATGATAATGAATTCAATAGAGGGTTGTAACCTTTGTGTGCAGCCGGAAAGTTGAGGTGGAAGCCTTGATTTTCCGGATTTTTTGTACACTTTCGGTATCAACCGCTTAATGCATTAAATAGCAACTCACTCCCGGTTCTTATTATACACAAACATCCAAAGTGCCATCGCACATATGATCACATACCCCAACACGCTATACCTATCCGGCACCTGCCCGAACAGAAAGAATCCGAGGATCGTCGAAAAAATAATCTGCGAATAATCATAAATGGATATCTCTTTCGCAGGTGCATGATAATAAGCCGCCGTAATTCCGAACTGTCCGCCTGCAGCCGCAAGTCCCGCACCTAGAAGCGTTAAGATCTGCAAGCCGCTCATCGGATGGAAATCCAGAAGCAGATATGGCAGTGTAACCACACACGAGAATCCCGAGAAGAAGATTACAACCGAAGAACCTTTCTGTCCTCTCTGCCCAAGGATACGCACCATCGCATAAGCAATACCTGCGCAGATCCCGCCGCACAGTCCGATCAGTGACGGTACCAGTGCCATATTCGTAAATGTCGGTTTGATTACAAATAAGCTTCCGATGAATGCACCCGCAACCGCCAGTGCCTGTGCCGGACTCATCTTTTCTTTCAGCAATAAAAACGAAAAGATAATTACAAAAAACGGCGACATCTTATTCAGCATCGACGCATCCGACAGCACCAGATGATCCACCGCATAGAAATTACACAAGATTCCCACCGTACCGAATGTCGCACGCAGAATCATATATTTCAGATTTCCTTTTTCGATTTTGAATCCATCCTTGCTTCTTATGATCATGATCAGCGCAATAAAAAAAGCTACCAGATTTCTGAAAAAACTCTTCTGTACCGAAGGCAGATCACCGGATAACCTTACGAACGCATTCATAAATGCAAATGATAACGCCGATAATGTAATAAAAAATATTCCTTTGTATCTGGAATTCATAAACTTACACTTCCTTATGATTTATTTCTTTATATCTTATGTTATGTCATTTATCTTACCACGAAAACTTTTGCATGTGAACACATCCGACTGTTGGACTTGATTTTGTGCAACCAATACACTTCTTTTACATTGTCGCATTCCCCCATAAAAGCTTCCCTCTGTTGATAGAATTTCAACTACAGATATGCTAAAATATTTTTGGATAACGAAAGGAGAAATGCAACATGAGACCCCTTGAGACATTTATCGAACAACGCAAAGAACGCTTCGTCAGAAACAGTCTGATGTCTGACGAATTTCTGGATTTTGTTAATAAAAATATGAAACCAATAGAGAAACAGATGTCCTATTATCAATGTGCCATCATGGAAGTAGAGACAAAATTCAAAGTATTAAACGAACAGTATTCCCTGGAATATGACCGCAATCCGATTGAAGATATCAAATCCCGTGTCAAATCCATGGAAAGCCTGATCAAAAAGATCCGTAAAAAGGATATACCGCTCACCCTTTCTTCTATTGAAGAAAATATCCATGATATTGCCGGTGTCCGTGTCATCTGTTCTTTTCTGGATGATATCTATATGCTTGCGGACTGCCTGCTTTCCCAGGACGACATCACACTTCTTGAGAAGAAAGACTACATCAAGAATCCAAAACCGGGCGGATACCGCAGTCTTCATCTGATCGTCAGTGTACCAATCTTTTTACAGGACGGAAAACGTACCATGACTGTAGAAGTACAGCTGCGTACGATTGCGATGGATTTTTGGGCAAGTCTGGAACATAAACTGCGTTACAAGAAAGATATCCCGGCTGACAAAGCAAAATATCTGGAGGATGAAATGCTTGCGTGCGCACAGATCAGTGCCGACCTGGATATGCGTATGCAGAATGTCCGTGATGTGATTGCTGAGAATACAACACCAGATGAGCGGCCTTTATTATTAAAAGAATTGTCATAAAAAGACATATTGAAAAATACACTAAAAAAAAGCACTGTGAAATCCGGTAATATTTCACAGTGCTTTGCCACTACGATATTCTAAAGTGCCCGACAATATCCGTTCTCTCCTGCAGGATATCTTCTTCATAATTCTTCTGATACGGATCATTATGATGAATCACATATGGTACACCTTCCACATTCCGTCTGTCAGAAATCACCCCGATATGATTCTTGAACACTACAATATCGCCGCCCTGCCATTGTTCAATGTCATTTACATCCGTGGTCAGGCTGATCGCTGTATGTTCAAAATATATTTTCAGGTTCTTTACTCTTCGGAAATCAATATTTTTATCCGGCTCATCGATATCATAATCCTTCGAATTCTTTCTGATATCTTTGTCTACCAGTTCCCGCAGGTCATATCCGCTTTTCTTAAGCGCATATCCGACAACATCTGTACAGACACCATATCTGTCATCCGGATAACCGGTCTGATAATATCTGCTCTTGTAAACCGGCCGCTTCTTCACATAAACCAATGCATTCTTCAAAATATCGGTCTGATCATCCGTACCGTCACCATCTTTATCCACACTGCTATGATACGGCGTAATCTCTGTGCCGTTGTATTCATTCTTTGGCCGGTCTGTCTTCGTCAGTCCTACCACATCACGTTCTGCCAAAAATCCGCCAAGGGTCAGCCAGATGATAATAGCGATCGGAACTAAGATTCGGAATTTCATCTTTCTTGTCTTATGATGAAATACAATCATTCCTGCAAACGCACCAAATGCACCGCCGACAAACGCAATCCCTATCAACACTGCCTCTTTGATCCGCCACTGATGATGCATTGCTTTCGCTTTATCCGTTCCATATAAAATAAATGCAACAATATTTACTACAACGAGATAATAGGATATCGGTGTCGCCGCCGTAAGTAATTTTGCCATCTTCCGCTCCCCTCCTTCGCATCTCCATTGTATCTTACCTTTGCTTAGCTTTCAATCAGAAAACGGGTATAATTGTAAACTTCTGAGAAATCAATCTCACATTGTCCACCCCATATATATACTGGTACTTTAGAATCAAAGCCATAGATCACCGGATAATTTTCTTCATCAAAAATATATACGAATACACGTCTTCCTTCTATATCTACCATCCAATATTCTTTTACTCCTGCATTCGCATATTTCTGAAGTTTTATAACCATATCTCTTCTTCTCGTAGACTTTGATAATACTTCTAATATAAAATCCGGCGCACCATATATCCGATTCTTATATAGTTTGTCCCGGTCACATACAATCATCACATCCGGCTCCACGATCGTCTTATTATCACAGTCAAGCTGTACATCCAACGGAGCTATTAATGGTATGCAATTTCCTTTATTTTTGGAAATAAATTCAAGAAACCTTGCGTAAATATATCCTCCTACCATCTGATGTAATGTTTCCGGTGACGCCATATCATAGAGCACACCATCAATCAGTTCTGCTCTTTGCTCATCTGGAAGAGCGTAATAATCTTCTACCGTATACTCTCCTTGCCGCTTCACTGTATATGCTGCACTTGCATCCTTTACAACAGATGCATAATACCGTTCCCGTTCCATCGGCAAAAAAATTTTTTCCAAAGCTTTCAATGTATCATAACGAGGTGAAGTTGTCGCACCTCCAAAAATCTTCTGCACGGTTCCAAGTGGTACCCCGGAAAGCTCCGCAATCTGTTCATTGGTGTATCCTTTTTCCTTTTTCTTTTCTTTCATTTCTTGAATATTCATGGCGCACACTCCTTTATAACAAGCCTGGTTATACACCTTTTTTAGAAGTAATACTTATTTCTTAGTATATATACTATCATATATTCCATTTATATTCAATCATTTTCAATCCATTTTAAATCCATTTTAAATCCATTTCATCAATCCACATCCAATATCCGGAAATGATTCCGCTTCACTTCGATCAGCCCGTCCTTCTGCATTTTCCCCAGTTCATTCGACATTGCCGACCGGTCTACTCCCAGATAATCTGCAAGCTGCTGCCTGTTATACGGAATATCGAACTCTTCCTTTTCACGCTCCATTGCCTGATAAGACAGATAAGACAATAGTCTGCCACGGATCGTCTTCGATGAAGTGTGAAAGATGCGTCTGGACAGATTCAGGTTCTTCTGCGCCGATATCGCAAGCAGGTTCTGCACCAGATTCTGATGAAACTCACACGCATTCGGACACACTTTTAAGATCTTTCTCACATCCAGAAATAACACTTCGCAGTCAGACATCGCAATTACATTGACCATCAGCTTCTCATCCAGTGCACAGGCATACGTCTCTGCGAAAATCTGACCTTCTTTTACATAATCCAGGACACTTCTGTTTCCCCAGATATCATCGTTTTCAATCAGGGCATTTCCTTTTAACATAACACCGATCGATGAGACAATATCCCCCGCATGAAAGATGATCTCATCTTTCTGGTATTTCTTCTTCTTCGCACTTAAGCAATTCAGCATAGAAGATACTTCTTCTTCCGTTGCCCCTGCGAAGATCTCTGTCTTTGTTAATGCTTTTAAATTCACGCTTTCCATTTTTGTTTCCTCTCTACATCATCGTCTGATACAGAAGCACCATAAGCGGCATCGTTATGATCGATAACAATGTCGTCATAACATTGATCGCACTGGCATATTTCGAATCATTTCCATACACCTGACACATCTGCGTGATCGTTGAAGCAGACGGTGTGATCACCGCAAGGAATACGATCAACAGTAATTTTTTTCCATCCGGATGTATGTTCACAAGCCCGCTTATTTTTAAAATTGCCAATGATATCACCGGTATCACGACCAGTCTCAGAAATGAAATAAAATACACTTTTACATTTTCAAATATATTCCTAAGATTCATCTCTGCGATCAGCATTCCCGTTACGATCATACTCGCCGGACCGATCATACTGCCCACAGAACTCAATGCCTGATCTACGATTTCCGGCAGTCTGATCTTTGTAAAGAATAATACAACTCCTGCAAATACCGAAATCATATTTACATTAAAGACAATCTTTTTCCAGTCCCACTTTCCTTCCCGGCTGATCGTATTCTTGCCATGTGTCCACAGAAATACCAGTTGGACACTCATGAACACACAACCATATAATACCCATTCTTTTCCCAGAATAAAAGTCACCAGCGGTACGATCAAATTACCTGAATTTGAATAATAGATGGATGTCGCCTCTACTTCATTTAGTTTCAATACCTTTCCGGCACCCCATACTGCTTCCAGTAATATAACCTGTAATAATACCGACGCTGCAAATACCAGCAAAAGTTCCTTCACCTTTTCACTTGTATAATCCACCTGAAATGCATTGATGATCACACACGGAATAACTAAATATAATACAATTTTAGAAATGACTTTGCTGTCTTCTCCCTTTAACAATCCTGTCTTTACAATAATATATCCCATCAGGATCATAAGAAACAGTTCTGCGATCTGTTCCATTAAAAGTATACTGATTTCCATAATAATCTCTCTTTCCTTTTACAGTCCTACCGAAAATCATATACACTTTCCCGATGATTGTCAATCTCGCAAAAACCTGACATCCTTCTATTAATCATACTTATATTGACATGTTATTTATCATTCATATATTGATTCCTTCTATCTATAAGGCTATAATAGTGTTTATAAAAATATAAAACAGGCTGTATAAAATACAGGGAGGAACTTAAGATGAAATACAAGAATATTATTTTTGATTTTGGAAATGTAATCGGAAAATTTAAAGGAGACTATATTCTGGGGAAATTTGCTTCTACACCGGAAGATTATGATATTCTTGCTGATGCCATCTTTAAAAACTGGGTAGCTTTAGATGCCGGAACTATTGACTATGACCAGAATGCCGAAGATACGATTGCAGGACTTCCGGACCATCTGAAAGATACTGCCCGTGATTTCTTCGAGAACTGGTTCCAGTATGTCGACCCGCTTCCGGAGACATGGAAATTCATCAAAGAATTAAAAGCCCGCGGGGTTCCGATCTACCTGCTTTCCAATGCCTCCACCCGTTTTGCGGAACGCGCACTGGAAGATCATCCGATCCTGAAAGAATTCGACGGCATCGTGTTCTCTGCTCCGCTTAAAATGGCAAAACCGGGGCACGATATCTATTATCATCTGTTCAATGAATTTAACCTTCTGCCGAGAGAATGCTTCTTTATCGATGACACGGTGGAAAATGTCATTGCAAGTAAAGAACTTGGAATGGAAAGCATCTTATTTACTGGAGATATCGATGCTGTTAAGAGAGCAATTGAATTTTAACCTGCTGCATAGCGATCTACAGAACCTGCCACCGACAGCTTCTTCCGAATGCATGGCAATTAAAAATCCACCTGTCATACAACGACATGATCACTAGCTGAACTAGCTGATCTATCTTGTATAATAGGTGGATCTCTTATATTTATGAAAGTGCTTTTTCCTTAATGAACGCTTCGAGTTCATCCTTAGTATCAAATTACGAATCAATGCACTCATTTCCGGCTTCATTCTTCCTCACCATCTGCCCGATCACATAGCAGACAGCCGCAACCACCATTCCATTGATGGATGCAATGCCCCAGGATACCACGTTTGCAACGATTGCACCGATCACAACACCGGCAACGGCGAACCAGTTGACTGTCTCCAGATTCTCATCCGTTTTCTCGTAATCTTTTTGATTCATAAAATAAGAGATTACCAGGATGATACCAACCGGTGGAAGTGTACAGTTCAGTACATTTAACCAGTTACAGAAATTATAATAAAGCCATACAGACAACAGTGTTCCAACGATTCCTGCGATCAGTACCATCGGCTTTTTCTTCTGATTGAAGATATTCGCAAGACCGAGTCCTGATGAATACAATGCGTTGTCATTCGTTGTCCAGATGTTCAGCCCCAGTACCAGGATTGCAAGGTAGAACAGGTTCAGACGGATCATGACTTCAAAGATGTCATTTCCGCCAACGAAGATATATGCAATCGCTCCGAAGAAGAACATCAGGGAATTTCCGATAAAGAACGCTACAACTGTTGCGATCGTTCCTGACTTCGCATCTTTGGCAAATCTCGCAAAGTTCGGTGTCGCAGTTCCACCTGATACGAATGAACCAACCACCATTCCGGCTCCTCCGATCACACTGATCGTTCCGCTTGATTTGGCAAACTGGTCGATGATCGTTCCATCGCCTCTCTGCACTGCAAGGATCATAGCGACTGTACCAAGAACCGCTACCAACGGAACCGCAATATAGCTGATCAGTGTCAATGAATCGATTCCAAAATATGCCGAAGCCGTCATACATCCACCTGCTACGATAACAAGTCCCCACATAGCGACTTTGCTGCCGCCAAGCAATTCATTCGCGACCGGAATTGCGAACATCGCAACTCCTACTCCGAACCAACCGATCTGTGTAAAGCTGATCATTGCCGAAGAAATATAAGATCCTTTCTCTCCAAATGCACGCTTCGCCAGAAGATCCATACTAAGTCCTGTCTTTGCGCCTACATATCCAAGAAGTCCTGTATACAGTCCCAGGATCATTCCGCCAAGGATCAGTGACTTGATAAATCCATAGAAATCAAGTCCTTCCGCAAGCTGTTGTCCGACCCACATACTTGCCGAGAAAAATGTGAATCCCAACATGATCATGAACATGGTCAGAAATCCTTTTCTTCCCTCTGCCGGTACGGCACACTGTGCGTAATCGATGTCTGTTACCTTCTCTGTTGTATTTTCTTTTTTCATTTTTATCTCCCGATTCTTTTCTCATTCCATTGTCAACTTAATGCATCTGATGCCCACACTTATTCCTGTAAAGCATAGCTCCCGTAAAACGTTATTTACCAGATATATCTTTTACAAAATATATTTTCTCAATGCATCTGTAAATTCACCGATCCGCTGCTCTGCAAGTTCTTTTAATGTAATATTCTTCATGCTTTCTACATAGCCCTGTTCCTGACGGTACAGCCATTTGGTATCGGCCGGGCGGATCTTCTCATAATGATTATAATGAATCCAGTCTTCGTAGCTTACCGGAAGTTCATATCCAAGCTTTTCTTCCAGAAGTTTTGCGAAATCAATCCGATCGGCACGGTCTCTGATGCCTTCCCAGAATTCCAGCACTTCTTCTACATGCTCATGGATCTCGTAACGTCTTGCACCACCATCGTAAATGATGCATTTTTCAAATAACGGACTACACATAGAAAGTGTCTCTCTTCTGAATTCCGGTGCAACGATTCCACCCTTCCAGTAGAAATCAACATCCGGCAGATTGATTCCGGATACACCTTTGTCCTGATAAGTACTGAAGATTCCTTCGTAATAGACCGTAATGAATCCTTCGAACTCAGGCCAGAACTCACGGATCTCTTCGGTCAGCTTCTCAAGGATCTCAATCCCCTTCGTTCCACCGATCGTAAAGATGATGATGTTGCGAAGCTTTGTTCCGTGGTCTCTGTAAAAATCTGTCACGTAACGCAGGCAGTGGATCAGTGTCTCCCCGCTTGCAATAATATCTCCGATCATCAGAGTGCTGTCAGGAACCATCGTAAGCTTGCTGTATTTGATCTCCAGTCCTGCAATCTCATCTTCCTCAAACACACGCTCACTGGATAAGAAGCTGATGTCATGCACACGGATATGCTCTCTGTAACAGCTTTCCTCCAGTGGATAATTCAGTGCCCCTCTTAAGATAGAAAGAATATTGGCTGTTGTAACTTTCTTCTGTTCTTTCAGATAGTACAGCATCTGTGAAGTAGATGGAATCAGGCAGTCATATACCTCGTATCCTACAACTTCCGGTACATTCAGAAGCTTTCTCGATTCTGCTTCCGACACAATGTAATACTCATTCAGATAGTCGCCCCCGGCCAGACGGTAGCAGGCAACACCCTGTTCATTAAACTCTGGTACTAATACTACTTCATTCCAATCTTTCATACTATTCTTCCTTTGTTCCTTCCTTTTTCTGAATCTTTTTTATTCCAAAAATGCCGGCATATTTCAGCCGTAAAAATGTTCCTAGAACATCTTAACTGTAATGCCTGTTCCCGTCAAGAAAAACCACCTGTTATTTCCTGCCAGATGCCATGTTTTTAAAAAAATACTTGATTTTAAGACAGTTATTATGTATAATCCATATTCGGACAAAAACATAAGATGATTTTGGTTTAATTGGAAACGACACAAGTGTATGCTTGATTAACGAACAACACAAGTGTCTTTTTTGTACCCATTTTTAAATATTTACATAAAAAGGAGAACAAAAATTATGCCAAAAAATCTATTTCAAAACGTTATTTTTACATTAATGATGTCATTTCTGATGGTATACGTCATGATCTGCTACAATATTTGCCTGAATGTGGGAGGAATGAGCAACGAAGTATTCCTGATGGCTTTCGGCGAACTGAAAATCATGTGGCCGGTTGCCTTCGTTCTGGAATTTGCTTTCGTTGACAAACTTGCACATATGCTTGCCTTCCGTATCGTTACACCACAGGACAGACCAATCTTCATCACTCTTGCAATCTCTTCCATGATCGTATGCATCATGTGTCCTTGCATGAGTCTTGTTGCAACGATTCTGTTCAAGAACGCAGGAAGTAATGTGATCGCTACCTGGTGTCAGACAACATTCATGAACTTCCCAGTTGCTTTCTTCTGGCAGATCTTCTACTGCGGACCATTCATCCGTCTGATCTTCAGAAAGATGTTTCCTGAGAAAGAAAACGTTGCCGCTTCCGCTGTAACCGAATAATTGATACAAAAAACCGAGCCTGTTTCTATACAGTGCCCGGTTTTTCTTTCTTCTTATTCTGTTCTTCCTGTCTATACAAAAAGCAATGCTATATTCAGCCCTGTTACAATCACAGCAATCACCAGAAGCAAAAAATTCAAACGTCTGCTGTTCACATATTTTCCCATTACCTTTTTCGAAGCCGTCAGATATATCTGTGTAAATATTGTAAATGGAAGCTGGACGGCAAGCAGCATCTGGGAATATACCAGACCTTCGAATGGCTGTCTGATAAACAGGATGATCACCGCCGCCGGAATCATCGTCAGCAGTACTCCTCTTTTTGTTTCCTTTGTCTTAATATCATATGGCTGGTTAAAGATTCCGGAAAATATCGTTCCACCGGCCATTCCTGCAGTGATACTGGATGAGATACCCGCCAGCAAAAGTGCCAGTGCGAAGACCACCGTTGCCGCATTCCCCAACAAAGGCGACAGCATCTTTCCCGCAACAGTCAGATCATCCACCTGTTTTCCACTTCCGTTCTGATAAAGCGTCGCTGCCGCCATCAGGATCATCGCACTGTTGATTGCCCATCCAATGATCATGGAAAATAATGTATCTTTAAATTCATACTTCAACTGCTGCTCGATCACCGAACTGTCTTCCAGATTCCACTGTCTGCTCTGAATAATCTCCGAATGCAGAAACAGATTATGCGGCATCACCACCGCCCCTAATACGCTTAAGATCACCGGCATGCTTCCCGACGGGAATGACGGTTTCACCCATCCGACCACAGCTGCTCCCCAGTCGATCTTCGCAATTCCAACTTCGAATAAAAAAGAAAATCCAATCAGCGACACGAATAATATGATCAGTTTTTCTATTCTCTTATATGCATTCGTAAATGCAAAGAATAATACCAGAACCAGGATCAGGATACTCCCCAGTCTGATTGGTATATGGAACAACATCTGCAGCGCAATCGCTCCTCCGAGTATCTCTGCCATCGCCGTTGCTACCGCCGCAAGCATTGCAGTCAGAAGTATCAGGTCTTTTAACAGCCTTGGCATATATCTGCTCGCCGCTTCCGACAGACACAGTCCAGTTGCAATTCCCAGATGTGCCGCGTTATGTTGCAGTACGATCAGCATAACTGTAGATAATGTCACCATCCATAATAACTCATATCCGAAACCTGATCCCGCCGCAATATTCGAAGCCCAGTTTCCCGGATCTATGAATCCTACTGTAACCAGAAGCCCCGGACCCAGATAACGCAGGAAATTAAGTGTCTTATTCTTGGATTTCCGCTTCATATATAATGAACTCCTTTACTTAGTAGAATCTAAGTTAGTTGCAACTAACTTAGATTCTACTAAGCATTTTCATCTTTGTCAATTCATTATATGAATATCATTTCTCATTTAGAAGCAAAACGCTGAAAAATCCGTCCTCACAGGTTAAATAGCTCTTGTGTATTTCTTCAGCCACTCCTGCTCTTCCTCGTTCAGGTAAGGAGCAATCACTTCGTATACTTTTGCATGATAATCATTCAACAGTTTCTTGTCTTCCTGTGTCATAATATCCGGATTGATCGCATCCAGATCCATTGGAATCAGGGTGATTGCTTCGAAGTACATGAACTGACCATATTCATTCAATGTTCCTTTGCAGGTCAACAGTTCGTTCTCCAGACGGATTCCGTGAGATCCTTCAATATAGATTCCAGGCTCATCTGTGATGACCATGCCTTCCTGTAATACTTCTGTCTCACCCTTACGATATTTCCAGCGGAAACCTGCAGGTCCTTCGTGGATGTTCAGAAGGTATCCGACTCCGTGTCCTGTACCATGGTTGAAGTTTAAGTCTCTGTCCCAGAATGGTTTTCTTGCAAGGATATCAAGAATCATACCGGTAGAACCTTCCAGGAATTTTGCACTGCCAAGCTGTAAGTTACTGATCGCAACCAATGTGAAGTGATCTTTCATGATCTGCGGAACTTCGCCGAGTGCGTAAGTTCTGGTTACATCTGTGGAACCTTCATAGAATCCAGCTCCTGTATCCGTTAAGAATAACTGTCCTTCTTTTAACTCTACATCTGTCTCCGGTGAAGATGTGTAGTGTACGATCGCACCATGCTCTCCAAATGAAGAGATTGGTTCAAAGCTTGGACGGATAAAATTGCCCATCTCAGCACGGAATTCATCCAATTTATCAGATGCGCTCATCTCTGTGATCCTCATCTTGCCAACATTTTCTTTCAGCCATTTCATGAATCTTACATGCGCAACACTGTCTTTGATCTGTGCCTTGCGGATGTTCTCGATCTCAACCGGGTTCTTGATTGCTTTCATGAGAATTGCCGGATTTCTCTTTTCTACTGTCTTAACATTTTCAGGAATATTGTTGAACAATGCATAATTCAGTTTTCCAGGATCGATCATTGCAACCACATCACTGCCAAATTTCTTCACGTCTTCGTAAATGTCGTTGTATGGGTGTAAGTTTACGCCATCTTTTTCAAGTTTGGCTTTTAACTTGTCATCTAATTTTTTCTCATCGATATACAGCTCGAAACTGTCCATTGTGATGATTCCATAAGATAATACCAGTGGGAAGAAGTCTATATCATTTCCACGGATATTTAACGTCCAGCAGATGTCGTCGATCGTAGATACAACGTGCACATTGGTTCCTGCTTCTTTCATCTCTTCACGGATTCTTGCAAGTTTGCTTGCAACAGTTTCTCCGGCATATTTTACATCCAGATTAAATGCAGGCTCTTCGGATAATACCGGGCGGTCTTCCCAGATCTCATCGATTAAGTCTACCTGATAATTTACTTTTGCATTCTTCTTCCCAGCGATGGCTGCATAACCTTCTCCTTCACCGACAGATACGACTCTTCCGTCGAATCCAAGTGTCTCGCCTTCCTTTAATACCTCTTCAATATATGCATTCATCTCTGGCACACCAGGCTCACCCATTTTCATAAGTTCTACAGTTGTCCCCTTCAACTGTGCTGCTGCCTGGATGAAGTAACGTCCGTCTGTCCAGAGTCTTGCTTCTGTCTTTGTGATCACGGCCGTTCCCGCTGATCCAGAGAACCCTGTAATGAACTTTCTCGCTTTGAAATGTTCCCCAACATATTCGCTCTGATGAAAGTCTGCAGTCGGTACTACATACACATCAATGTTCTTTTCTTCCATACACTTACGAAGTGCGGAAAGTCTTTCTGGTACTGTCATGTTTTTGTTCCTCCTTGATATATACAGTGTATTGTTATTATAACGCATTTCTTATCATTAATCTTCTATTAAATCAGATAATTTTTCTTATCTTTCATAAGTAATACTTCTTTTGAATGGATGACAAAAAAAGACTTTGAAATAGATTTTTCCGAATCCCTTTTAAAGTCTTTTTTGCTAATATTATTCTATTTATTTTTATATCCGTCCTGCTTTTCCAAGTTCCACCATCACCGGTGTAAGCCCTGCAACATCCCAGCCTTCAAAACTGATCATACATAATGCACGGAATAATAACTTCACCGTCTCAGATTCTTCTGTCTGATCTGCATGATACAATTTTGCTGCAGTCTGGCAGATTACCATCAGGATTGTATTCTTAAATGCTCCGATTTCTTCGGATTCTTTCCACAGATTCTCCATATCATAGTCATCCGTATTGCCACATGGCGCTGCACATGTTACACATCCCGGTGAGACTGTATATTTTTCATTTCTTACCTTTTCTAACATCTCACTCATATCAAAGATACTTGCCGACCAGTCTCCGGCCACCGTCAGTGCTTCTAGGAATACCCGGTTAGTGTTCTCTGTCTTTTCGTTATTCTCACAGGTTCTTGCAAGTCCGATGACTGCACCTGTCAGTTTCTGTCTGATCTCTTCTTTCACGATTTACCTCTCTTTCTTTGCCGGAATCACAAAGATAAATATCATAGAACTCACAAATAATAAAAACGGATAAAAAAGCTTCGGCATGATCTGAAATGCTGACACATTATATCCCAGTTCACTCGCCGCAGATATCGCAACCAGCATCTGTGCTCCATAAGGAATGATCCCCTGAAAAACACATGAAAATGTATCCAGTATCGAAGCTGCTTTTCTCGGTGTGATCCCATATTCTTCCGCCATATCCTTTGCGATCGGATTCGCCATTACGATCGCCACAGTATTATTCGCCGTTGCAATATCCATCGTTCCGACCAGAAGTCCCATACCAAACTGACCGCCTTTGCGGCCTTTGAATACTTTGTGGATTCCTGCCAGCAATGCATCAAAACCACCATATTCACGGATCAGTGCACACATCGCTGCTACCAGGATTGCCACCATACTCGTCTCGAACATCCCGGAAGCTCCGGAACCCATATTGGCAAGCAGATCTGTCGCCGCAATGTGACCGCCGGCCAGCATAATAATAGAACCAGATACAATCCCGCTCAGAAGTACCACGAATACATTGATCCCGATAATTCCTCCTATGAGAACCAGTACATATGGAATAATCTGCACTAAGTTATAACTCTTACTTACCCGTCCTGCAATATCCGTCTGAAATGAAAGAACCAGGATCAATACCAGGGTTGCAATCGCTGCCGGAAGTGCAATTCCAAAGTTCTCCCGAAATTTATCCTTCATCTGGCATCCCTGTCCGTTGCATGCCGCAATCGTTGTATCCGAGATAAATGAAAGATTATCACCAAACATCGAACCGCCCATAACCGAGCCGATACAAAGTGCCATATCAAATCCAGATGCCTTGGATACGGACACTGCGATCGGCGTGATCAATGTAATTGTCCCAACCGACGTTCCCATGGCAACCGACACAAAACAGGCTACCACAAATAATACCGCAACTGAAAATCTTGCCGGAATCAGTGACAACATGAAATATGCCACACTTTCCGCACTGCTTCTTCCTACCACTCCGACAAATGCCCCCGCTGTCAGGAAGATTAGAAGCATTGTAATAATATTCTTATCCGCAAGTCCCTGTGCCATAATTTCCAGTTTCTCGTCAAAACTCACCTTACGATTCTGCAGACACGCCACCAGAATTGCCGCAAGAAATGCGATAATGATCGGGACATTATAGAATCCCATCGGAATCTTCATCACATATTCGAATAAAATTCCAAGTCCCAGATAGATACACAAAAATACGCCGATTGGCAGTAATGCTATTGCATTTCCTTTTTTCATTCTTTATCCTCTCATTCTTTCCAATAAACTTTTATGAACATTTCTTGTTCTTCCTTCGGCTTTTTCTACCCGATTCCTCCAAGTACAATTCCAAGAATTAACACAATAAAACATACCGGAACATAAAAATATTTACATACCGTATGATACCATGATACATATGGTTTCTCTCTTCCGGTATTGACCTGTTTTTCCACAAATGCCTTGCCACATACCCAGAAGAACATGATTCCCGCAAGTCCGGCTCCGAGCGGACAGATATAGATAGACAGTACGTCCATCCAGTCTGATACAATCCCCTGGATCAGGAGTGACACGACCACTCCCACGATCCCCGTAAGTGCACATGCCGGAACTCTTCCAAGCTTTAACTTCTCCTGCACTGTAGCAATCGGAGCCTCGTACAGATTGATCAGCGAAGTCATACCTGCAAGCAATACTGCGACAAAGAAGATGATCGCGATCAGCCATCCCCCAGGCATTCCTTTGATCAGATTCGGGAGAAAGATGAACAATAGTCCGGGACCTCCCT
>OGOO01000638.1_pt1 | contig 38862 bp, 37 predicted proteins | sample 1552651 | NCBI WGS metagenome assembly OGOO01 (sample SAMEA2580118, study PRJEB22360) | human gut metagenome | biome: human gut; feature: human-associated habitat; material: faeces | place: Denmark | collected 2008/2010 | reverse complement strand
ACCAACGACCTATCGGTTAACAGCCGAGCGCTCTACCAACTGAGCTAATGGAGAATATTTTTAAAACTGAAGTTATTATAGTACACATTATACCAAAGTGCAATAGTTTTTATACAAAAAATTAAAAAAGTATTGAAAATTCAAAACTATTATAGTATTATAATTGCAGAGCAAATCCAAAGAAAAATAGAAAAGAGGCACAAAACATGAAAAAAGCTAAAACCTATGCAGGAGTAGAGAGAAAGAGCTACACATTAATAAATAATAACCAAGCTAAGAAATTAGCTTTATTAAGCATATCAAAGGCAGACTATGAGCATAATAATGCTTGAAGTCTGTCTATTTTTGTATCCTAATAAAATTATCATAGAAGATGATTTTTAAGTAAAACAATATATAAAAGCTAAAAATTGAAAGGTGGTGAAAACGAAGAATGAATTTAAAAGAGTTTAAACAAGTAAAATCAAAAGGAGGAGATAAGAAAATTATGAAAACAAAAATTAAACAAGAAAAAGGTATTACATTAATAGCATTAGTAGTAACTATTGTAGTACTTTTAATCTTAGCAGGAGTAAGCGTAAATGCACTATTTGGAAATAGTGGAATAATAGAAAAGGCAAAAGAAGCACAAAATGCAATGAATATGGCAAAAGAAAATGATGAAAAAGGAATAAATGAACTAACTAATTGGTTAGACAATCAAATAAATGGAACTACAGGTGGAGGCACAACGGGAGGAGATGCCAATCCATCAACAACACAAAAAATCTCAACATTAGTAGGAAAAGTAGTAGATAAAAATACAAAAGCAGAAGATGCATATGGAAATAAAATAACAATACCAAAAGGCTTTAAAGTATTAGCAAAAGGAACATCAACAGAGTCAGCAAGTTATACTTATAGTGGAAATAATATACCAGCAGTACAAGATGGAATAGTAATAGAAAATGGAACAGATGGAAACCAATTTGTATGGGTGCCAGTAGGAACAATAAAAAACAAAGATGGTTCAACAAATACAATAACTTTAGGAAGATATAGCAATTTTGCAAAACAAAACGGGACCTATGTGCCTGCACAAAATGCAAATAATTGTACACAAGAAGTTACAATAAATACTTATTTTAAAGAATTAAGTACATTTAGAGAAGGAAATACTGCAACAGATTCAACAGCGCAAAATGCAACAGCCAGAAATTTAGCAGAGTTTATATCAACCAGTTTATCTAATGGAGGATATTATATAGCAAGATTTGAAGCAAGTGGAACAGCATCAAAAATAACTTCAAAATATAATCAAACAGTATTAGGTAATATAACACAACCAAATGCAGCAAAAGTAGCAAGAGAAATGTATGGAGAGGTAAAAGAAAATAATGAATTAGTATATGCAAGTGATTTAGTAAATAGTTACGCATGGGATACAGCAATAATATTTATACAAACATATTCAACAGAAACAGACGCAAGTAGTTATGCAAGTCAAAATAAAAGTACATCATTTGCAAATACAGGAAAAAGTAATGACAAATATTGTAATATATTTGACATGTCAGGAAATGCATATGAATGGACCACAGAATACTCTGCCAAATCTGTCGATAGCGACTTCTGCCCTTGTGTTCCTCGTGGAGGGTTGCGGTATAGTGGGTGGCTTTGATAGCTCTTGCACGTCTAACCGCCTCTTCTATGGCACGACTTACAGCCACATCATCTATAGTTTGCGTCCCCTACTTTATGTGAAGTAGCACTGACCACTGGTTCAATGAACCAGAAAAAATGAACAAATACGATGTTAGCACTAATGTGCTTAACACGTACTTTAGCGCATCAAATGCTAACTGCAATTGATACTAAAGTAACGGTGTATATAACATATATGGTGTGTAAGAAAATTACACGCCATATGTTTTTTTATGCTCAAAATGTCATTTTTTAAAAGATAATACTTGCTAAACTGTTTAAATAAGGATAAAATAGATAGAGTAAAATGATTTCATAAGTATGAAACAGTAAAATAGTGAGGTATTAACTTTGGAGATTAAAGGAAGAATTAGAGATATTATTTATCGTAATGAAATAAATAGCTATACAATTGCAACATTTGAAACAGATGAAGAAGAAACTACTGTTGTGGGTTATCTTCCTTTTATTGAAAAAGGTGATAATCTAAAAATAACTGGTAATTTTGTTGAACATCCTGAATATGGTAGACAATTAAAAATTGAGACTTTTGAAAAGTTAATGCCAGAAGATTTAGATTCAATAGAAAATTATTTAGCAAATGGAAAATTCAAAGGGATAGGTCCTGCAACAGCTAAAAGAATGGTTAATACCTTTGGAAAAGATGTAATAAATATTATTAAATTTGAACCTGAAAAGTTGTCTTGTATAAAAGGAATTACTGAGGAAAAAGCAATTGAAATTTCACAAAGCTTTAACGAAAATTGGGAAGTATGGCAAATTGTTAGTTATCTGGAGAAATTCGGAATTGGTCCACAAAGTGCAGAAGGAATATATAAAAAACTGGGGCCAAATACAATAACGACAATAGAAGAAAATCCATATATTTTAGTAGATTTGACAGTTAGGGTTAACTTTGCACAAATAGACCAGATTGCTATAAAAATGGGAATGGATTTAGAGAATGATAAACGTATTAGAAGCGGCATAAAATATGCCCTTAAATTATCTACTAATAATGGACATTGTGCAGCATTATATGAAAATTTAATTCAGTTTGTAAAAGATTTACTAAATGTTTCAGAAGTGATGATAGAAAACAATATTATATTTTTGAAAACAAAAAATGAAATTGTATTAGAAGATAGAGAAAATCAGGAGTGGGTATATTTATATAATTATTATGTGGCTGAAAAAAATGTTGCTGAAAGTTTGATAGCTTTAGATAATTATTTAAATGTAAAAGAAATTAGTAATTTTGAAAAGAAATTAAAGAAAATTGAAAAACATTCTGATTTAGAATTATCTGAAAAACAAAGAGAAGCGGTAATTGCAGTTCAAGAGCATAATGTTTGTGTAATTACCGGTGGACCAGGTACAGGAAAAACTACTATAATAAAAACAATAATTGAAATGTATAAACAAGAGGAGAAAAAGGTTGTATTATGTGCACCTACAGGGAGAGCTGCTAAGAGAATGAGTGAAGCTACTGGAGAAGAAGCTAAAACTTTGCATAGATTATTGGAAATTGGAAAAACAAGCTCAGATGAGTTACAAAATATAGACCCAAATGTAGAAGTTGCACCACTAGATGCAGATGTGATTATTGTTGATGAAGTATCAATGGTTGATATATTTTTAATGAATTATTTATTACAAGCAATTTATAAAGGAACTAAGCTTGTATTAGTTGGAGATAGTAATCAGTTACCATCAGTTGGAGCAGGAAATGTACTAAAAGATATTATACAATCTGAAAGACTTACTACAATTACATTAAACAAAATTTTTAGACAAGCAGCTAAGAGTAAAATTATTTTAAATAGCCATAAGGTAAATGAGGGTATTAGTATTTTTAGTAAAGATGAACAAAACGAAAATGAAGAATTATTGGAAGATTTTTTCTTTATAAATGAAACTAATAAATTAAAAGTGCTAGAGAATATAATTTCACTATGTACAGGAAGACTAGAAAAGTATGGAAACTATACTTTTGCCCAAAACATACAAGTAATTAGTCCAACAAAAAAAGGAGAACTTGGAACCAAAGAATTAAATAAGAGTTTGCAACAAGCTATAAACCCAGAATCAGAAGAAAAAAACGAAAGAAAGTATATAGATTCTGTGTTCCGTGAAGGTGATAGAATAATGCAAATAAAAAATAATTATGATATTTATTGGGAAAAAAGAGAACCTACACTTGAAATGGGCAAAGGCGTATTTAATGGAGAATATGGAACAATACTAAATATAGATGAAGTAGAGAAAAAAGTAAAGATTAAGTTTGATGACGATAAATTAGTGTGGTATAACTTTGATGAGCTTGAGCAAATAGAACATTCATACTGCATTACCGTGCATAAGGCTCAACGGAAGCGAATTTGATGTAGTTATTATGCCAATAGTACAGGCTGCGCCAATGTTACTTACTCGTACATTGCTATACACTGCAATGACAAGAGCAAAAAAATTACTTATTTTAATTGGAAATCCTAATATTATAGAATTTATGACGCAAAATGCAGATAGTAAAAAAAGAAATACAGGGTTAGAATTTAAATTGAGAAATTTATAGTTTCATATTGACTTCAGTGTTAAAATAATATAAACTATTACCATAGGGGAAATAAAAATACCATTAAAAAGGAGGTGAACCCCTATGCAGGAAGAGTTACTATTAGAGATACTTAATGTAGTCAAAAGGTCAGAAGCAGAAAACAAAAAAGCAATAGAAGAACTAAGAGCATCTGTAAACAGACTAGAAGAAAAGGTTGATAGACTAGAAACAAGATTTGACGATTTAGAAGTAAGATTCGATGGACTAGAAGAAAAGGTTGATAGACTAGAAACAAGATTTGACGGTTTAGAAGTAAGATTCGATGGACTAGAAGAAAAGGTTGATAGACTAGAAACAAGATTTGACGGCTTAGAAGAAAAGGTTGATAGACTAGAAACAAGATTTGATGGCTTAGAAGTAAGATTCGATGGACTAGAAGAAAAGGTCGATAGACTAGAGACAAGATTTGATAGCTTAGAAGTAAGATTTGATGGACTAGAAGAAAAAGTTGATAGTCTAGAAACAAAATCTGATAGAATAGACGCAAAGACTGACAGAATAGAAAAGCGAATTACAGATGAAATGGAAGACACTTCGCATATGATAAAAACTTTATTTAACCAAACAGATAGAATTACTAACTATTTGGATTTGAATTGGAACATGAAAAAATTTAATTAAAAAAGATAAAACGGGGCTATTTATTTTAGGAGGTTTTAATGAACTTTTTAAAAAATATGCTCTTTTTTATTTTTCCACGCAAATGCGAGATGTGTGAAACAATTTCTGAGAGCTATATATGTGACAAGTGTAAGAGTAAACTAGAAAAAACAGAGTTATATTTAAATAGAATAGATGACTACTCAAAAGACAATACAAAATTTTTTGACGAACATGCATACATTTTTGAGTATAATTCAATAATAAGAGAGAAAATAATTGAGTATAAATTTAAAAACAAACCATACTTAGGCAAAATGTTTTCTGAATTTTTTGTGAAAAATGAAAAAATGTGTGGATTTTTTGAAAAGTATGATATAATTATTCCAGTTCCAATGACAAATAAAAAAATAAAAGAAAGAGGATATAATCAAACAGAAATAATAGCAAAGATTATATCTCAAAATATTACGAATATAACAATGCAAAAAAATGTATTAATAAAATATAAAAATAACAAAGTTCAAAGTCAACTTAATAAAGAACAGCGACAACAAAATGTACAAAATGTATATGAACTTAACAATGAAGAAATAATAAAAAATAAGAACATACTAATTTTAGATGATATATACACAACTGGAGCAACATGTAATGAATGTGTTAAAACATTAAGAAATGCACAACCTAAGAAAATTGGAATTATTACAATAGCAAAAGACTGTGAAAAAATACAAGTGAAGAACAATAGAAAGGAATGAAGCAAATGGAAGATTTAGTAGAAAGCATATTAGACTATATTAGAGCAGAATACACAGATTATGCGATTATGATAAATGGCGAATGGGGAAGCGGAAAAACGTATTTTTGGAATCACAAGATAAAACCTAAAATCGAAGCAATGCAAGTAAACGGAAAAAAACTGACGCCAATATATATGTCTTTATATGGAATATCAAACCTAGAAGAGATAAGCAAAAAGATATTTATCGAAACTACTCAATTAATGGATAAAAATTTAAAAAAATTTATGGGAGCAAGTGGTGTAGGAAGTATACCAGAATATGCAAAAACAGGACTAGATATGGCAAACTTTTTTGGTGTGACTCAAAATGGAGATAGACTAGACTATGCTCAGTTCTTTTCAACGGATGATAAAGTTCTTTGCTTTGACGACCTAGAAAGAGCAAATGTTGATGTTATTGATATTTTGGGATATATAAATAACTTTGTTGAACATGACCACATAAAAACAATAATAATTTGTAATGAAAAAGAATTATCTACAAAACTAAAAAATAGCAACCTAGAAATGAAAACATTTATAGCCACATACTTATTAGACAAAGAAAATAAATTAAACATAAAAACAGATAAGCCAATGGTAGAAAGAATACGTGATACCATTGAATATGTTTTCGACAAAGCAAATGACTATGAAAGAATAAAAGAAAAATTAATAGGCGAAACTTTTGAATATGCACCTGAATTTAACTATATAATAAATGGTCTTCTAATGAGATACGAAAACAATGCAGATTTAATTAGATTTCTAAGAGAAAATACAGCACTAATAACTTCTACATTTAATAAGAGTGGAACTAGAAACTTACGTATTTTGAAACATGCTTTAAATAATTTTAAAAAAATATTTGACACAGTTACAAATTCGTATCCAAACACTAATAATAGAGTATTACAAACAATGCTGATTTTTACAATAGCTATATCTTTTGAAATTAAAGCAGGAAAAATTACAAAAGACAAGTTTGTGAACATTAATAACAATGAAGAATACAAATCAGTATTAGTATCTTCAAGAGTATTTATGGATAATAGACAATTTTACATTAAAGAATTTGATAACAACTATTATTACAATTTTAAGGCAGAATATCGCTTCTTTAAATTTATTGAAAAATATGTACGTACTCGTATTTTTGACATGAAAATCTTTAAGGAAAATATGGAAGTAATACGTGATACTGTAGATACAAAACAGCTACCTGGATATAAAAGGCTTCTTACTGAAGAGTATTGGAAAATACCAGACGATCAATTTAATGGAGTAATTGATGAAACATTGGATTATGTAAAAAATGGAAGAATAGAAATAATACAAATTGTAAAACTATTTTCATATTTTGCATATTTCATAAAAAAAGATCTTATTAATTATGATATGAGAACAATAAAGTCTGTATTTTTCAATGGAATGAATATATCTTCTCTAACCTCAACTTACTGTGCAAATGTTGATGAAGAATTATCACAAGTAGCAATCGAAGATGAATTTGAACCGGATATGGAAGAAATACTAAAACATTTTAATGAAATAAACATGCAATTAAAAACAAAAATGTATAATGAAAAAGCAGAAGAAATATTTAAATATATTCCAATGAAGATGGAAATGTTTTATGATAAATTTGATAAAGAATGTATGAATGTTCCAATATTCAAATATTATGATTCGTTCCAAACATTCCAAAGAATTTCGTGTGCAAGTAATGAAGATATAGTAACAATAAAAGAAAAACTAGTTGACAGAGCTAGTAGATTTAAAAATGAAATTCAGGAAGAAATACCAAATATAAGAAAATTAAAACAAATAATGGATGACTACATTGATGGAAAACTTCCAAGTATAAAAGTAGTTTTACTACAGGATTTTTCTAATGAATTGGAAAAAATTATAAAAAGCTATGATGCAGGAAAACAAAAAATATTGGATATTGAAGAATAAAAATGTATAAAAACCTCCTTTTAAAGCAATAATAAGAATAATTATAATTGCATAGAGCTAAAAGCTTTAAATTTAAAAGGAGGTAATATTTTGAAAGCAACAGGTGTAGTAAGAAGAATTGATGATTTAGGTAGAGTTGTTATTCCAAAGGAAATTAGAAAAACATTGAGAATAAAAGAAGGGGATCCTCTTGAAATATTTACAGATAAAGAGGGAGAAGTAATTTTAAAAAAATACTCACCAATAGGAGAATTAACAGAATTTGCAACAGGATATGCAGAAACATTAGCAAAAACAACAGGACATATTGCATGTATTACAGATAAAGATACAGTAATTGCTGTATCAGGTGGAGCAAAAAAAGAATTACTAGAGCAAGATGTTAGCGAAGAACTAGAAAGATTGATGGATGATAAAGAGAAGTATACTAGTAAGGAAAACAATGATTTAGCAATTCCAATCACAAAAAATGAAAATAAGGAAAGAAGATACAATTCACAAGTTGTATATCCAATAATTTCAGATGGAGATGTAATTGGTACAGTAATATTGCTATCAAAAGATAATAATACAAAAATGAATGAAGTGGAACAAAAAGTTGCTCAATCTGCAGCAAGTTTTTTAGGAAGTCAAATGGAAATATAATGTAATACATTTGTAATATACATGTAACAAAAACGTAACACAAAAAAGCTTGATTATTTCCAATATTTATAGTATAAATAATATGAAAATAATTGAAGTCCACAAAGGAGGAAAAACAATGGAAGAATTAAAAAATAATGAAGTAAGAGCTGATGTACCAGCAGAAATAAGCACTTGGACAAAAATTAAAAACTTTTTATTTCAAGAAATAACACTTACAATGACACCAAAACAAGAGTTAGTATTCCAAGAAGTACATGATTTTTGGCACCAAGAAGTTAATCGTGATTTTTGGTTTCAAGAAATTAAAATTATAGACAATATAACATTATAATAAATAAAAAGCTTATTAGTTAAACTAATAAGTTTTTTTATTTATTTTTCTATATTTTTATATAAGAATACTTGAAAAGTATTCTTTTTTGATATAAAATTACATTGTTTAGGATATACTAAACATATTAACAAAAAAGAATGTAAAAATACATTCATAAAGGAGGAAAAATTATGTCAATAAAATTAGGAATCAATGGCTTTGGAAGAATAGGAAATTTATCATTACAAGCAGCACTAAATAAAGAGGGAGTAGAGGTTATTGCAATAAATGACCCATTTATAACAGCAGACTATATGGCATATATGATGAAATACGATACAATCCATGGAAAATTCAATGGAGAAGTTTATGAAAAAGATGGAAAATTAATAGTAAACGGAAAAGAAATTAAAGTATACAATGAAATGGAACCTAAAAACATTCCTTGGGGAGCAGATGGAGTTGATTATGTACTAGAATGTTCAGGAGTATTTACAACAATTGAAAAAGCAAATGCACACTTAGAAGCAGGTGCAAAAAAAGTTATTATATCTGCACCATCTAAAGATGCACCAATGTTTGTTATGGGAGTAAATAACGAAACATATACACCAGATATGAATATTATTTCAAATGCATCATGCACAACAAACTGTTTAGCACCACTTGCTAAAATTATAAACGATAACTTTGGAATCAAAGACGGCTTAATGACAACAGTTCATAGTATTACAGCAACACAAAAAACAGTTGATGGAGCTACTAAAAAAGACTGGAGAGGTGGAAGAGCAGCAAGTTACAATATTATTCCATCATCAACAGGTGCAGCTAAAGCAGTTGGAAAAGTTATACCTTCATTAAATGGAAAATTAACAGGTATGTCATTCAGAGTACCAACAGTTGACGTCTCAGTTGTGGATTTAACATGTAACCTAGAAAAACCAGCAACATATGAAGAAATATGTGAAGCAGTTAAAAAAGCATCAGAAAATGAAATGAAGGGAATAGTAGAATATGTATCAGACCCAGTAGTTTCATCAGACTTTATACATGATGAACATACATGTATTTTTGATAGTACAGCAGGAATAGCACTAACAGACACATTTGTAAAATTAGTTGCATGGTATGATAACGAATGGGGTTATTCAAATAAATTAGTTGATTTAGCTATTTATGTTGCTAGCAAATAATCAAAAGTGATTGAAAATATTCAATCTAATGTGTAGTTACAAAGAAGGGAAAGAAAGTATATATGGAAAAGAAAACAATAAGAGACATAGATACAAAAGAACTAAGAGGAAAAAAAGTATTGGTTCGCTGTGACTTTAATGTACCATTAAAAGATGGAGAAATTACAGATGATACAAGAATTAGAGCAGCGCTTCCAACAATAAGATATTTGCTAGAAAGTGGAGCAAAGGTAGTCCTTTGCTCACACTTAGGTAGACCAAAGGGAGAAGTAAACGAAAAATACTCAATGAAACCAGTAGCTGAAAGATTATCGGAAGAATTAGATGCAAAAGTAAAATGTGCAGAAGATGTGACAGGACCAAGTGCAAAAGATATGGCTAATGAATTAAAAGAAGGAGAAGCAGGACTACTTGAAAATGTTCGTTTTGATCCAAGAGAAGAAAAAAATGAAGAAAGTTTAGCTATAGAATTGGCTGATTTAATTGGAAATGAAGGCATTTACGTAAATGATGCATTTGGAACAGCACATAGAGCACATGCTTCTACAGAAGGAGTTGCACATCATGTAGATGAATCTGTAGCAGGACTTTTAATGGAAAGAGAAATTGAAAAACTTGGAGCAGTACTTGAAAAACCAGAAGAACCATTTGTTGCAATTTTGGGAGGAGCAAAAGTATCAGATAAAATAGGTGTTATAGAAAACTTAATGCAAAAAGTTCAAACAATAGAAATTGGTGGAGCAATGGCTAACACTTTCTTAAAAGCTAAAGGATATGATATAGGTTCATCTAAATATGAAGAAGACAAAATAGAAGTGGCAAAACAAATAATGAAAGATGCTCTTAATAAAGGTGTAGAAATAATATTACCAAAAGATGCTAGGGTAGCTAAAATAGCAGAAGGTGAAGAGCTAACACCTGAAACAGTAGAATCAGCAGAACATAAAAATGTTAAATTAAATGTAGAAGGCAAAGGAGAATCTTTAGAAGGTTGGCAAATATTAGATGTGGGTGATACTACATTAACATATTTTGCAGATAGACTAGAAAATGCAAAAACAGTAGTATGGAATGGACCTTTGGGATATACAGAAGTTCCAGAATTTGCACAAGGAACAGAAAAAATAGCTAAATATATTTCACATACAAAGGCAAAGTGCGTAATTGGTGGAGGAGATTCAGTTGCAGCTATTCAAAAAATAAAGAAAGCAGCAAAACAAAATGGCGAAGATGTAAAACAAGAATTTAACAATATTTATTTATCAACAGGTGGAGGTGCATCTTTAGAATTTCTAGAAGGCAAAACACTACCAGGAATTGCAGCATTGAATAATAAAGAAAAACAAAAATGCAAATCAGGAGAAAATGGAAATTGCAAAAGCAATGAACAACAAATTGCTGATTAAGAAAAGAGGAAACCAAATGAGAAGAAAAGTTGTTGCAGGAAATTGGAAGATGAATATGCTTCCTAATGAAGCAATGAGCTTTATAAGACAAATTGAAAGTGAAGTAAATAATTCTAAAGCAGAAGTAATTCTTTGTGTACCTTATACAGACCTATTCTATAGTTTGCTTACAGCACAAGATACTAAAATAAAAATAGGAGCACAAAATATGCACTGGGAAGAAAAGGGTGCATATACAGGAGAAATTTCTGGACAGATGCTAAAATGTATTGGCGTTGAATATGTAATTATAGGTCATTCTGAAAGAAGACAATATTTTGCAGAAACAGATGAAACTGTAAATAAAAAGGTAAAAGCAGCGTTATTAAACGGTTTGAAGCCAATAGTTTGTGTGGGCGAAACATTAGAACAAAGGGAACAAGGAAAACAGAAAGAAATTATAACAGATCAAACTCATTTGGCATTAGAAGGACTAAATGAAGAACAATTAAAAAGTGTCATGATTGCGTACGAACCAATATGGGCAATTGGAACAGGAAAAACTGCTACATCTGAAGATGCAAACAACGCAATAAAGTCAATTAGAAATCAAATTGAAAAAGACTATGGCGAGAATGTTGCAGAAAATATTATCATACTATATGGTGGTAGTGTTAAACCTGAAAATAGCAAAGAATTATTTTCAATGTCTGACATAGACGGAGGTCTTGTTGGAGGGGCAAGCTTAAAAGCAGAAGAATTTATTAAGATATTATCGATTTAGAAGAAATGGAGAAAAATAATGAACAGAAAACCAATAATGCTAATGATATTAGATGGATTTGGAATAAATGAAAACGAAAAAGGAAATGCAGTTAAATTAGCTAATACACCTAATATTGATAAACTAATGAAAACATGGCCAACTACTCAAATTCACACAAGTGGGTTGGCAGTAGGTTTACCAGAAGGACAAATGGGAAATTCAGAAGTTGGTCATACAAATATAGGTGCAGGAAGAGTTGTATACCAAGATTTAACACGTATTACAAAATCAATTGAAGATGGAGAATTCTTTAGTATTAAAGAATTAACAGCAGCAATTGATAATTGCAAAAAATATAATTCAAAACTTCATATTATGGGACTTCTTTCAGATGGTGGAGTTCATAGTCATATTAGACATTTATTTGCAATATTAGAATTAGCAAAAAGAAAAGACTTTGAAGATGTATATGTACATTGTTTCCTAGATGGAAGAGATACACCACCTGCTTCAGGAGAAAGCTATATTCTACAACTTGAAGAAAAAATGAAAGAAAAAGGTGTAGGAAAGATAGCAAGTATATCTGGTAGATTTTATAGTATGGACAGAGATAAAAGATGGGACAGAGTTGAAAAAGCCTATAAAGCTCTAGTATATGGAGAGGGAGAAAAAGCAACATCTGCTATTTCTGGAATAGAAGCATCATATCAAAAAGAAGTATTTGACGAATTTGTTGAACCAACAGTTATTTACAATGGTGAAGAACCAATTGCAACAATCGATAATCATGATTCAGTTATATTCTTTAACTTTAGACCAGATAGAGCAAGAGAAATAACAAGAAGTTTAGTTGATCCAGAATTTGATGGCTTTGAAGTAAAGACATTAGACTTGTATTATGTATGTTTCACTCAATATGATGAGACAATACCAAATGTTCAAATTGCATTTAAGCCAGAAGTATTAGTTAATACATTTGGAGAATATGTTTCTAAAAAAGGATTAACACAATTAAGAATTGCAGAAACAGAAAAATATGCACATGTTACATTCTTCTTTAATGGTGGAGAAGAAAAACAATATAAAGGAGAAGATAGAATTTTAATACCATCTCCTAAAGTTCAAACTTATGACCTAAAACCTGAAATGAGTGCTATAGAGGTAACAGACAAAGTTGTCGAAGCAATAAATTCAGACAAGTATAATTGCATTATATTAAATTATGCTAACCCAGATATGGTGGGCCATACAGGAAGTCTAGAGGCTGCAATTAAAGCAATTGAAACAATTGATGGATGTGTAGAAAGAGTTGTTGAAGCAATGGCAGAAAAACAAGGAGTAATCTTAATGACAGCTGACCATGGAAATGCAGAACAAATGATAGATTATAAAACTGGAGAGCCACACACAGCACATACTACGAATCCAGTCCCACTAGTTTTAATAGGAATGCAAGGCGTAAAATTAAAAGAAGGTAAACTTGCAGATTTAGCACCAACAATGTTAGATATTATAGGACTAGAAAAACCTGAAGAAATGACAGGAAATAGTCTTATTGAAAAATAACAAAAAAGAAAGGAAGGATAATCATGAAAGATTATTTAGAAATTGAAAGTGTAAGAGCATTAGAAGTATTAGATTCAAGAGGAAATCCAACTGTACAAGTAGAAGTTGTAACAGAAGGAGGATTTTCAGGAGTTGCTATGGTTCCATCAGGAGCATCAACAGGAAGCTTTGAAGCAGTTGAATTAAGAGATGGAGATAAAGAAAGATACTTGGGAAAAGGTGTATTAAAAGCAGTTGAAAATGTAAATGAAGTTATTAGCAAAGAAATTGAAGGAATGAACGTATATGAACAAGCTAAAATAGATGCTACAATGATTAAACTTGATGGAACAGAAAATAAAGGCAAATTAGGTGCAAATGCTATGCTTGGAGTTTCTTTAGCAGTAGCAAAAGCAGCAGCAGCTTCATTAGGAATGAGCCTATATAACTACATTGGAGGAGTAAATGCAAAAGAATTACCAGTTCCAATGATGAACATTATGAATGGTGGAAAACATGCAGACAGTTCTTTAAGTGTACAAGAATTTATGATTATGCCAGTTGGAGCTAAAACATTTAGTGAATGTATGAGAATGGGTGTAGAAGTATACCATAACTTAAAGAAAGTATTAAAATCAAAAGGATATTCAACAGGTGTTGGAGACGAAGGCGGATTTGCTCCAAATTTAGGAAGCGAAGAAGAAGCAGTAGAATTAATTATAGAAGCAATCAAACAAGCTGGATATAAACCAGGAGAAGATGTATGCTTAGCACTAGACGTTGCAGCAACAGAAATGTTTGATGAAGCTAAAAAAATAGGAAAAGACGGATATTATTTTTGGAAAACTGATGAATTTAAAACAAAAGATCAAATGATAGACTTTATAGTTGAATTAGCAGAAAAATATCCTATAATCTCAATTGAAGATGGTTTGGCAGAAGAAGACTGGGAAAGCTGGAAAAAACTAACTGAACGTATTGGAAACAAAGTTCAATTAGTAGGAGATGACTTATTTGTAACAAATATGAAGAGATTACAAAAAGGAATTGACAACAACACAGCAAATAGTATATTAATTAAATTAAACCAAATTGGAACATTAACAGAAACATTAGATGCAATTGAACTTGCAAAGAGAAATGGATATACAGCAGTAGTATCACATAGAAGTGGTGAAACAGAAGACACAACATTAGCTGATGTTGCAGTTGCAACAAATGCAGGACAAATTAAAACTGGTGCACCATGTAGAACAGACAGAGTTGCTAAATATAACAGACTATTGAATATTGAAGCAGAATTAGGAGATGTAGCAGTATTTAGAGGTCGTAAAGCTATAAAATAATGTTACTTAGTGTGAAAAATACCTATGGTATTTTTCACACTACTACATAAATATTCTGGGGTATCGCCAAGCGGTAAGGCATCGGACTCTGACTCCGACATTCCTGTGTTCGAATCACAGTACCCCAACCAATATTATAAAAAGGTAGGTAATAAAAATGAATGAGAAAATGTTTGAAATTATGAAAAATAAACCAGGCTTTATTGCAGCGCTAGACCAAAGTGGTGGAAGCAGTAGCAAAACTTTAAAAAATTATGGAATAGAAGAAAGTGAATATAGCTCAGAAGAAGAAATGTTTAACTTAATCCATGAAATGAGAAAAAGAGTATTCACAAGTAAAGCATTTACAAATGACCATATAATAGGAGCAATATTATTTGAAAAAACAATGCTTTCAAAAGTAAATGGCCAATTTACAGCTGATTATTTATGGAACGAAAAACAAATTGTTTCATTCTTAAAGGTTGATAAAGGTTTAGCAGAACAAGCAAATGGAGTAAAATTAATGAAGGAAATACCAGAGCTTGACGAAGAATTAAAAGAAGCAAACGAGAAGAATGTTTTTGGAACAAAAATGAGATCAGTTATATATGAGCCAAATGAAGAAGGAATAAAAGCAATTGTTAAACAACAATTTGAATTAGCAGAAAGAATTTGCAATGCAGGATTAGTTCCAATTATAGAACCAGAAGTTGATATAAATGCACCAGAAAAGGAAAAATGCGAAGAAATATTAAAAAATGAAATCAAAAAACAACTAGATTCTTGGGATGAAAGTAAAAAAATAATGTTCAAATTTACAATTCCAACTAGAGCTAACCATTATCTTGATTTATATGACTATAGCTGTGTTGTAAGAATAGTAGCTCTGTCTGGAGGATATGACATAGAAGAAGCAGTAGAATTACTTGCTAAAAATAATAAAATGATAGCAAGCTTTTCAAGAGCATTATTACAAGATTTAAATGTTCATCAAACACAAGAAGAATTTGATCAAAAATTAAATGATGTAATTATAAAAATATATAATGCATCAATTACCTAACACAAAAAAACCAACTCGTAATGAGTTGGTTTTTTATGTTATATTTTATTTTTTTAATTCACTTAAACGTTTAATTCTTATAATAACAAATACTATTGTTGCACTAACTAAAATCACAAATAATGTGTTGTAAATTCCGGTTTGAGGAATAGGATTTTCAGTAATAGTATTATCAGGAACTTTTACATCATTAACTACTAATTTAACTTTTGGAGAAACATCTGAGTTTGAATTGCCTTTTCCATCAACTGTTTCAAAAGCAATATCTACTTTAGTATTAGTAGGAAGAATCTTATCAACAATTTCTTCATTATATTCATCCTTTAAAGTTAATTTATAACTTAAAGTAGCAACTTCACCTTCTTTTAATAATTCTATTTCCCATGTAATACTATTATCAGAAGAATCTACTTCAGCAGAAACTTTACCGATATTAGGTGATTTTACATACTCGAAATTAAAGTTTTCAAGAATTTCTCTTGGAAAGTAATCTTTAACAACAATATTTTTTAATGTATTATCTTTAGAGTATGTTATTTTATTAAATATATCTGTGTTAACAGTTTCAGATAAGTTAGAGTAATCTATATAATAGAAACTGCCAGCAGTAGGAGTAGAAGTAGTACCAAATATCTCTTCAGCAAGTTCACGATAAGTCATATTTCTTGAACCATCAGCAATTGTTGGAGCAGATGGATTCGGAGTATTACTTTCAGCCAATCCCATTAAAATAGAAAAGATATTATATCCTTTGTTTTTTAAACTAATCAATTTATTTTTAGTATTAGTAGCAACAACTCCAGAATATTTTAATGTAGTATTAGTATCTAAACAAAGATTAGGTACACCATCTGAAATTAAAACAATGTATTTTTGAGAATCAGCATTATTGGTGAAGTTATTTTCAGCTATAGTTAAGCCAGCCTCAATATTAGTAAAAGGTCCTTCGGTTGTAGTGTAATTATTAATTGTGTTTTGTACAGCATCTTTAGAATCGGTTAAATTTAATAATAATTTAGCATCATTTTCTGTTCCTAAAGTAGAACCTAAATCAACACTAGAAAAACTAACAATACCAATTTTAGCCTTCTCATAATGGTCAAATAATGCATTGACAAAGGCAGAAGCTGTTTCAGCAACATATTGTCTTTTTTCTTTTTCTTCATAAGTTGAAGTCATACTATGAGAGTTATCTAGTATTAAAAACATTTCTATAGGTTTAGTAATACTTTCCTGTTCCATAATATTCTTTAAAGTTAAAGTAATAGTTACTTCTTTTTTATTAGCATCAAAACTTGTAAGTTCTTTAGTGAATTTCCCCATTTTTTTTAGATTAATTTCACAAATACTTTTATCCACTACACTCATAGTTGTTTTACTAGCACTTACAGTGGCAGCAAAACAAGTACTACATAGTGAAAGTAAAAATGTGAATATACAAAAAATACTTAAAATCTTTTTATTCATATATTTGATCTCCTTTATTTTAAACTACACATATATTATACAACAAAAATAACATAATTACAATTTATTAAGCTAAAAATAAATAATTAATTAATAGAAAAATATTGTCAAAATAAAAACCTAATGATATAATTTAAACGAATATATACAAAAGAAGGAGGAATAGCCATGTTAGGAATAATTGCTTTTGGAGTAAGTATAATAGCTGTTATAATGTCTTTTTTTCCACAATTGTTATTAGCATCTTTTGCAATAGCAATGATAGGAATTATAATAGCCGTTACATCTGCATATGACAAAGACACAACAGAAGCTAAAGAAGGTGCAAAAAAAGAGTCAAGAGCATTAGAAGTAGGCTCTATAGTTATTTCAGCTGCTGCAATATTTAGCTATTTTGTATTTGTAATACTTTCACAAATTTAGCTAAAAATAAAAACTAACTTATTAAAAGTTAGTTTTTTTTATTTTTATACAACTATTTGAGATTGTTAAAAATAAAGCTAATAAACAGCAAGATTAAAAATATCCAATAATAATTCTTAAAAAAATCTAATAGATTAGGAATAAAAATAGAATCATTTTTTATTAAATCAATAACTAATATAAAAGAAAAATAAGCTATAAAAATAAATAATGGTATACTTAAAATATTAAAGTATATAGCATCCAAAAAATTTAAATTTAAAATTGATCTAAAAGCTCTAGTCATTCCACAAGCAGGACAATAAATACCAGTAACTGATTTGAAAAAACAAGTTACTGGTAGAATAGATATTGTATATAAAAAAATTATTAAAATTACTAATATAATAAAATTTTTTATCCTATTCATTTAATTAATCCCTTAATTCATTACCATTTCCATCAACAGTAATACTTCCTGTTAAAATTAAAATACCTTCAATTAAGCCCCAAACTCCTGAAGCAAAAGATAAAACTCCACAACTCAATAAAGTGATTAGAAGTTGTGCTATAGCTTTTCCAGTGTAACCTAAATAAAAGTTATGAACACCAAAAGCTCCTAAGAATATACCAAGTAATCCAGCAGCTATTTTTGATTTAGCATTAGGATTTGAAGATGAACTTCCAGTATTAACAGTTTCTTTAACTTCAGGTTGTTGAGCAGTAGCAGTTTCATTATTTATAACTTTTTTGCAGTCTTCGCAAAGTTCTTCACCATCATCAATTGGTTTTCCACATTGTTTACAAAACATAATAATTCCTCCTTAATATTAACTATAATCTAATTATACAATATTCTACAAATTTTGCAACAATTTTAATGAATTTTTAACAAAACAAGAATATATTTTTTTAAAAAATATATCTTGTAATATATATTTAAAAATGATAAAATTTAGAAGTAAAATCAAAGGAGGAATATAACTTTGGAAAAACAAAAAATCTATGAATTACTAACAAATGAGATTAAACAAGGCATAATAAAAATAGATGAACCAATGAGAAAGCATACCAATTTTAAAATTGGTGGAAATGCAGATGTTTTTGTTATAGCAAAAAACATAGAAGAAATAAAATGCGTTATAAAATTTTCAAAAGAAAATAATATTCTACTTACCATACTTGGAAATGGAAGCAATGTATTAGTATCTGACAAAGGGATAAGAGGAATAGTATTACAAGTAGGGACAAAAGAGATAAAAATAGAAAAACAAAAAAATGCATTGGTAGAAGTTGAGGCAGGAGTTATGCTAGGAGCCTTAGCACAAGTTTTATTAAAACAAAGCATTTCGGGTTTTGAATTTGCAGCCGGTATTCCAGGCAGCATAGGTGGAGCAATACGAATGAATGCAGGTGCATATGGCGGTGAAATGAAAGACATTGTAAAAGATGTTACTGTATTAAACGAAAAAGGTGAAATAAGTGTCCTTACAAACGAAGAATGTGAATTTTCATATCGCCATAGTAGATTTACCGATTCAAAGGAAATTGTAATAAAAGTAACATTAGAGTTGCCACTTGGTAATGAAGCTGAAATAAAGGCAAAGATGGATGAATATAATCAAAGTAGAAGAGAAAAGCAACCATTAAACTTACCATCAGCAGGAAGTACATTTAAAAGAGGTTCAGACTTTATTACAGCAAAACTAATTGATGAGTGTGGACTTAAAGGATATACCTCAGGAGATGCACAAGTATCAACACTACATGCAGGTTTTGTGGTTAATTTAGGAAATGCTACTGCACAAGATGTTTTAAATGTGGTAAATCATGTGAAACAAGTAGTATTAGAAAAAACGGGTAAACAAATTGAATTAGAAGTTGAATTATTAGGAGAAGGGATTTAAATAATGAAGGGTTTTTTTAAATGGTTTAGTAATAGTACTAAAATGAAAAGATGGATATTTTTGATATTAATAGGAATTGTATTAGCATGTTATGGAATGTCTAGTATTCTGACAGCTGAAAGGCTAGATTTTTGGCCACTTGCTAAAATTATAGCATGTTTTGTTGTAGGGTTTGTATTTGTAATTTTAGGTATGATTCATATGCAAAAAAGGACACTAGAACTATTAGTACAAGAAACAGATAATAGAGTAGAAAACGAAGACACAAAGGTTAACACTTTAATATATAATAAAAAAGTATATGACCAAGGACCTAAAATAGTAGCAATAGGTGGAGGTACAGGACTAAATTCTGTTTTAAAGGGCTTGAAGAATTACACAGATAATTTAACAGCTATAGTTACTGTATCTGACTATGGAGAAATTATACCAGAATCAAGAAAAGAATTGGGTACGATGCCACTAGATGATATAAAGGAAAGTTTGGTAGCACTTGCTAAAGATGAAGAAACAATGGAAAAAATTATGAATATGAACTTTTCAAAAGGTAAATTAAAAAACTTATCTTTTGGTGATATATATTTATTAGGGATGAAAGAGCTTTATGGAGATTTCGCAAAATCTGTTGAACAAACTAAAAATGTATTAAATATTACAGGTAGAGTACTACCAGTAACCTTAGAACCAATACAGATTTGTGCAGAATTAGAAGACGGAACAGTAATAGAAAGTAGAGATAAAATACCTGAAATAGTAAATTCAAAAACTAGTAAAATAAATCGTATATTTATAAATCCTACAAACTGTAAAGTGGCACCAGGTGTAGTAGAAGCAATTGAGGAAGCTGATGCAATTGTTATTGGACCAGGAAGTTTATATACTAACGTCATACCAAACCTTTTAGTAAATGGAGTGGCAAAAGCAATAAAAGAAAGTCCTGCCTTTAAAATTTATGTAAGTAATATTATGACAACAACTGGTCAAACAGATAATTACACTTTATCAGACCATATTAAAGCAATAAATGACCATGCAGGTAAAGGTGTTATTAAATATTGTATTTATGATACAGGAGAGTTAATTCCTGAATATGTTAGAAAATATAATATGCAAGGACAAGAACTTGTTCAAATAGATGCAGCAAAAGCAAAAGAACAAGATGTATATTTAATGCAAAGAGATTTATCATATGTTGTAGGCGACCGTATTCGTCACAACCCAGATGCAATTGCAGCATCAATAATTCAATTAATTTGTGATGATTTAAAATTCAAAGATATGCAAAATGATACAAAATATGTATTATTAAATGATAGGCTAAAAGAAGCAAAAAAATCTTTAAAAGAAAATAAGAAAAATGACAATATGAGAAAAACAAAAAAGAAGAAAGAAAGAGGAAAAAGTAAATTCTTTGAAAAATATCAAGAAAGAATAAATTCAATTCAAGAATCAGACGAAAAACTAAAAGTAAGAAAAGAGCAAGAAGAAAAAGAAAAACAAGAATTTCTTAAAGAAGTAAAAAAAGAAAAGACTAAGAAGAAATAAAACAAAAGACAGGGGATACACGAATGAAATACGAAAATTTAGAATTTGAAAAAGCATTAAAACAAGATTGGATAATTACAAATGGACTAGGAGGATATAGTAGTTCAAGTATTTTAGGTATAAATACTAGAAAATATCATGGATTATTAGTAGCACCATTAAATCCTCCTGGCAATAGAAACTTGATATTATCAAAAGTTGATGAAAGCTTTGAAAGTGGAGGACAAGAATATCCAATATATTCTAATATTGGGAAAGATTACATTTCAAAAGGCTATCAATATCTAAAAGCTTTTGAAAAAGAATATATTCCTATATTCACATATGAAGTTGATGGAGCAATTATAAAAAAATATATTTGCATGGAACATGGAAAAAATACAGTCTGTGTATTGTACAATATAAAAAATAATGAAAAAAGAACTAAGTTTAAAATAGCACCGATTGTGAATTTTAGAGATTTTCATACGACAACGCCTAATGCAGAATTTAATTTAAAACAAGAAATAAAAGATACAAAAGTAAAAATTATAATAAATAACCAAGGACAAACTCCAATATACATGAAAACATCAGAAGGAAAGTATATAGAACACTTTAATGATACATTTAGAAATATGTATTATTTAGAGGAAGAAAAACGAGGACAAGGTGCAGAGGAAAACTTAGCGGTTCCTGGAGTATTTGAAATAAAATTAAGAGCAAACGAAGAAAAATTTATTACATTTATTTGCTCTTTAGAAGAAAATATAGACGAATTAGATGGAAAGAATATTATAAACAAAGAAATTGTAAGAATAACTAGTAATTTATATGATTCATATTTGTTGGACACGAAAAAAGAGTACAGCGATAAATATAAAACACTTATGAGAGATTACATAATAGCATCAGACAATTTTGTGGTATATAGACCTGCTTTTGCTCTATATACAATAATTGCGGGATATCCATGGTTTCTAGACTGGGGTAGAGATGCATTGATTTCATTTGAAGGAATAGTGCTAATACCGAGAAGGTTCCAGATAGCAAAAGAAGTATTATTAACATTTATACGAGATATAAAATATGGATTAGTTCCAAATGGATATTCAGGATATGACGGAAGACCATTATATAACAGCGCAGACGCATCACTTCTGTTATTTGAACAAATAAGAAAATATCTAGAATATACACATGATTATGAATTTTTAAAAAATCAAGCATATGACATGTTAAAAAAAGTGATAGAAGCATATATAAATGGAATTGATTTAGATGGAAACAATATTCACTTAGATAATGAAGATGGGTTATTATCATCAGGAACTCCACAGATACAAAATACTTGGATGGATGCAAAAATTGGAAATATCGTAGTAACACCTAGAAATGGAAAAGCAATAGAAATAAATGCCTTATGGTATAATGCTTTAAAAATAATGGAAAGCTTTGCTAACTTATATAAAGAAAAAGAGTTATCTAAGAAGTATGCAGAACTTGCAAAAAAATGCAAAGAGAGCTTTATAAAAAAATTCTATAATAAAAAGAGAAAATGCTTTGACGATTTAGTAGGCGATAATTCAATAAGACCAAATCAGCTATTTGCAATAGGACTACACTATCCAGTAGTTGAACCAAATTCAGTTGAAGCAAAAACAGCTTTTGAAACAGTTACCAAAAAATTATTAACACCATATGGATTAAAAACACTTGCAAAAGGTGAAAAATGTTATAGAGAAATTTATGAAGGTGACCAAATAAAAAGGGATATGAGCTATCATCAAGGTATTACTTGGCCATGGCTTTTAGGCATATATTCAGATAGCTTTTTAAATATAATAAGTGCAGAAAAAAATAAAACTAAAAAGAAAGAATTAGAAGAACAATATTCTAAATTTGCACAAAATGTAGAAGATACATTTTACAACGAAATGTATAACCGTTCAACAGTTGGAAGTATTAGTGAGCTATATGATTCTGCAAAACCATATGAAGCAAAAGGTGCATTTGCACAGGCGTGGTCAGTAGCAGAAGTATTTAGAATTATAGAAAAGAGGAATAAATGAGAATCTTAGGAATAGATCCTGGTTTTGCAATAACAGGATATAGCATAATAGATTATATAGGCAACAAATTTAACTTAATAACATCTGGAGCCGTACTCACCAAAGCTGGTGAGTCGTTTCCACAAAGGCTATTAAAACTAAATAATGACCTAGAAGAAATAATAGACACATATAAACCAGATGCAATATCAGTTGAAGAGTTGTTTTTTAATAACAATGCCAAAACTGCTATAAACGTAGCACAAGCAAGGGGTGTAATACTTGTAGTAGGTTGTAGAAAAGGAGTACCTACATATGAATATACTCCACTTCAAATAAAACAAGCAGTAGTTGGCTATGGAAGAGCAGATAAAATACAAGTACAAAAAATGGTAAAAACAATATTAAAGGTAGAAAACTTACCAAAACTAGATGACACAACAGACAGCATGGCAGCAGCAATATGTCATGCACACTCAGCTAAATTTGCTGAAAAACTATAAATATAATGAAAGGAATTTGTTATGGCAATATATTTGTTTTATGGTGAAGAAACATATTTACTAGAAACACGAGTAAAGAAAATAAAAAAAGAATATCAACAACTAATATTAGGCATAAACTTTATTCAAATTGACGATACAAATGTAGAAGAACTAATTGCAGACCTAGAAACACCAGCTTTTGGCTTTGACAAAAAACTAATAATTGCCAAAAACACAGGAATTTTCAAAAAAGAAAAAAAGCCAACAAAATCAGATTCAAAAAAGAAAAAAGTAGATGACATAAAATTACCTTTAAATGAAAAAATAGCTAAATATATACAGGAAAATTTAGAAGAACTAAAAAACACAGTAGATTTAGTATTTGTAGAACAAGAAGTTGACAAAAATGCATTATATCAGACAATTGAAAAAGTAGGAGAAGTAAAAGAATTTGCACTTTTAAAATTGCCAGACTTAATTGCAAATATAAAGAAAATAGCAGTGGCATATAAAGTAAACATAGATGATGTAACAGCAAAATATTTAGTAGAATGCTGTGGAACTAGTATGCAAGACTTGATAAATGAACTTAGAAAACTTATTGAGTATAAAGGCGAAAACAGTAATATAACAAAACAGGATATAGATTTACTATGCACTAAGCAAATACAAGCTGTAATATTTGGCTTAACTGATAATTTAGGTAAAAAAGAAACATCAAAAGCATTAGAAGTATATAATGGGCTTATATCAAACAAGGAACCAATACAAAAAATATTGATAACATTATATAACCATTTTAAAAAACTATATATTATAAAAATTGCAGAAAAATATAATGAAGATGTTGCAACAGCAATGAACTTAAAACCAAATCAACTATTTTTAGTAAGCAAATATAAAACACAAGCAAGATATTTTGAAACACAAGAATTAAGAGAAGTATTAGAAGCACTAATAGATTTAGATGCAAACTATAAAATAGGATTAATATCTTTAGAAATAGGCTTAGAAGCAATACTTTGTCGTTATTGCTCAAAATAAAGTAAAAATATCAAAATTTGATTGAAACAAAAAGCGTTTTGTGATATATTGTAACAGAACAATTAAAAATAGGAGGAAAAATTATGGAATTAAAAGGATCAAAAACAGAGAAAAATTTAATGGACGCTTTTGCAGGAGAGTCACAAGCAAGAAATAAATACACATATTTTGCAAGTAAAGCAAAAAAAGAAGGATATGAGCAAATTGCCGCAATATTCCAAGAAACAGCAGACAATGAAAAGGAACATGCAAAATTATGGTTTAAACTATTATGTGGAGGAGATATTCCAACAACAGCTCAAAACTTAGCTGATGCTGCAGCTGGAGAAAACTTTGAATGGACAGATATGTATGACAGAATGGCCAAAGAAGCTAAAGAAGAAGGATTTGACCATATTGCATTTTTATTTGAAGAAGTTGGAAAAATAGAAAAAGAGCATGAAGCAAGATACAAAAAACTATTAGAAAATGTTCAAGATGGAAAAGTATTTGAAGCAGGAGAAATTAAAATATGGAAATGCAGAAACTGTGGACACATTGTAGTGGGAACAAAAGCACCAGCAGTATGCCCAGTATGTACACATCCACAAGCATACTTTGAAATAAAAGCAGAAAATTATTAAACATTAGAATATGGTGTAAATAACTACACCATATTTTTTTGAGACAAGAGGTTCACTTTTGTAGAAAAATATAGTATAATAACCAAATGATAAAAATGAAAGAGAGATGAAAAGCGTGCCAAACTGGAGAGTACATTTAGAGATAGCCAAAAAAGCAAATGAACAATTGCAATTTAATAATGAAGATTACAACCTATTCTTATTAGGAAATATAGCACCAGATATAAACAACGGTTATATTGTAGAAGGAATATCACATATATATGACCATGGACATACACATCTCTATAACCCAGAAAATCACTCTACTTATACAAATTTTTATCAAAAATATCAAGATATATTAAAAGTAAACCCAATAGCACTTGGATATTTAATTCATCTATATACAGATTATTTACTAAATAAAGATTATAGAGCAAAATGTGAACAAAATAATTTTGACAAAGATGAATATACAAAATTCAAACACAGGGATTTAAGAAAATATGACAGTAAATATATTAACAATACTATAACTTTAAATGATTATACAGAAGCAGTTAAAGAGTTACATCAAATTGAAGAAATAGAATTAGATGAGCAGGATTTAGAAAAAGTAATAGAATTTTTAGATAATAAACAACCATATACAGATACAAATTTAGAATTTTACACTGTTGAAGAACTAGATAAAGAGGTAGAAAATATAACAAATGAGATATATAAGTTTATAAAGCTTCAGTAAAAAGCTCATAAAAATTTTTAAATATATAGCCTTGAGCTTTTAAGTATTCTATAGAATCTTGTAAAATATCATAAGTCTTATTCACATCACCAGTATCATGCATAAGAACAACTAAAGTTCCTTTACCTTTAGCAGATTTTTTTAGATTATTTAATAATTGGTAATTAGAATACTTATGTTCAGAATCTTTATTTAAGCAATTCCAGTCAACATAAACATAGTTAATTTCAGCAAGAATATTAACTATGTTTTTCTTTTTATATTTGTAATCTGGAGATGCAAAGCCATTTGGAAAACGAAAAACATGTGAACAATAGTTAGAAACTCCAATGGCTTTTGAAATTTCTTCATCAGTATTTAAAATCTCATTACGAAAACTTTCCTCGCTTTTATATAGCAAACTATTATTATGGCTATATCCATGATTAGCAATAAAATGTCCTTCCTCATACGCGCGTTTAACAATTTCAGGATGTTCTTTAACATGCTTACCAACAACAAAGAATGTAGCTTTAACATTTTCTTTTTCTAGTACATCTAAAATTTTAGGTGTAACTTTAGAGGTTGGACCATCATCAAAAGTTAAATATACAACCTTTTCATCACTTTTACAAATAGACGCAAATTTATCTTTAAAAGAAGCACTTAAAATTTCACCTTTGCTTAAAGATAAAGCAAAAGTAGAGTTATCTTTTAGTAAAAAGCAAACTATTAAAATTAGTATAATGAGAACAACTACAAGATACTTTTTCTTAAAAATAAACACCTTCATATAAAAATTATATATATACAAAATAAAAATATGCTATAATTATTGAAACTTTTTGATGAAAATTGAGCACTATATATGTGAAAGGAGATAACAATGAGTACTCGGAATATCTTTAGAAAATTTTGAAGAAATATATAATTCAACATATGAACGAACATTGAGATATATAGTTTGTAAATGCTCTAATATTGACGATGTTAATGATTTAGTGCAAGATACATATGTAGAATTATATAACATACTAGAAAAAAAGAAAGAAATATATTTAGAAAACTGTCCTAATTTTGTAATAGGAATAGCTAAAAAGAAAATTCAAAAATATTATGGTCTTTTATATAAATTAAAAAATTATAATGTTTATCAAGCAGAGGACGAAGAAATAGATTTGCCAGATAATTTTGATTTGGAAACGGAAACAATTAAAAAGCTAAATGCAGAAGCGGTATGGAATTATATTAAAAGCAAAAATATAAAAACAGTAAAAGTTTTCTATTTATATTATTGTACAGAAATTAAGATATCACAAATTGCAAAAGAATTAAACATGTCTGAATCTAATGTCAAAAATATTTTATACAGAACAATTAAAGACATTAAAGAAAATGTAAAGATTGAAGGTGATATAAATGAATAATTTGAAAGATACAATACAAAAGAACTTTGACAAAAAGAAAAATTATAATATCATTTTATCAAAAATTGAGAGGAGAGATAATATGAAAGTAAAATTGAGTTATGTTTTAGCTTCAAGTCTTGTAGCAATTGCATTATTAGTTGGCATTGTTGCATATAATGTTCCAAAAAGTAATAATGAAAATGTTATGCCACCAACAGTACAAGGAATATTGGAATTAAATATAAATAAGGCTGAATATCAAAGTATGATGACGTTGGATGCAGATATAAAAGAAGCAAATACTGAACTGAATAGTGAATTTGAGAAAGATTTTTCGTTTGTAAAAAAAGATATTAATGCGCCAAAAGATTTGAGAGACTACGGTGTAAATAAAGTTGTAATGACTAGAAAAGATTTTTCGGATAAAGATTATTCTATAGCTCATGACTATATTTGGGACTATTCAAATGAGGCAGAAAACAGAACAATAAGAATAGCATTTTCCAAAATTGGAAAACCATTAAGAGACTATTATTTGAGTAGTGAAGAAAAAATATCAAAAATAGAAAATACAGATGTTATAATAACACAATATGAAAAACTATATTTAGCAGAGTTTAAATTAAATGATGTATATTTTGATATAGAAACCGTAGGAATAACACAAAAAGAGTTAGTGGATTTACTAGTATCATTGATTAAATAAAATGACACACAGCCTTGTTTTTATTACAAGGCTGTTTAGGTATTGCAATTGATGAAAAAAAGGTGTAAAATGTGTAACATCAAAACAAGAAAAGAAGGAACATATATGAAATTTATAGTTTACAAAAGTTTTTTTGAAAAGGTTGATAATGCATGTTTTGGTGTTATTATAGCTAGAAATATTGATAATACAAAACCAAATAGTGCAATACAAGAAATGCTAAAAAACGAAGTAAATGAAGTGGCAGAAAAGTACAAAGACGTAAAAGTAAAAGAATTACCAGAAATTGTACTATACAGAGAAGCATTTAAAAAAGTTGATATTAACCCAAATAAATTTATGTGCTCAATAGAAGCACTTGTTAGTAGAACAGTTAAATCACAATTTGTTCCTAACATAAATACATTAGTTGATTTAGGCAATGCTTTATCACTAAAATACAATGTACCACTAGGAGTACATGACATAGATAAATTTGCAGGAGATATAGAATTAAGATTTGCGAATGAAAATGACACATTCATTCCATTTGGTTCTCAAGAATGTGATAATCCACCAGCAGGTGAATTAGTATATGTAAGTGGAAATGAAGTAAAAACAAGAAAATGGGCTTGGAGACAAGGTGAAAAAAGCAAAATAGACGAGAATATAAAAAATGCGTTTATACCATTAGACGGATTTATTGAAAACAAAGAAAAAATCTTAGAACTACAAAAAGAATTTGTAAAAATTTTAACAGAGATGGGGGCAACTTGTGAAGTTGGATTTGTAGATAAAGATAACAATGTTTTTGAATTTTAATTAAAAGGAGTTTTTAATGTAAGTATTAAAAACTCCTTTTATATATTTATTCTTTAAATTCCTTAGCTAACTTGCTAATAGCCTTAGTTTCAATTCTTGAAACATAAGAACGGGAAATTGCCATAGAATCTGCAATTTGATTTTGAGTTTTAGGTTTTTCGCCATTCAAACCAAAACGTAATTCCAATATAGTTTTTTCTCTTTCTTTTAAAACTTCCTTCATTTTCTCATATAACTTCTTTACTTTAAATTTTAAATCAACTTCATCTTCAATATTTTTATCATTATTCTCTAAGACTTCTTGCAAAGTGACAACATTATCGTCCTTGTCTTTTCCAATAGGATCATCTAAGTAAACTTCTGCACCTAACTTTTTAGTGCTTCTTAAATACATAAGTACTTCATTATCAATACAACGAGAAACATAAGTAGCCAAACGTACTCCTTTTGAACTATCAAAGCTATTTATTCCCTTAATTAAACCAATACTACCAATAGAAATCAAATCATCTTGTTCAACTCGTGTAGCAGTATATTTTTTACATACATGAGCAACTAATCTTAAATTTCGCTCTATTAAAATATTTCGTGCTTCTTCATCTCCGTTTTTCATAAGTTCTAAATATTTTCGTTCTTCTTCACTACTCAAAGGCTCTGGAAAAAGTGTATTATTTGAAATATATCCAACTAAAAATATAGCTGAATTTAAAAATGCTAAAAGACCACCAATAGAAAAGGCAAACATATATATACCTCCAATTTAATATATAGAATTATATGACAAAGAAAAATTAAAGTGCCTGACCTTAAAAAATTTCGTCAAATTCTTGACATGAATACCATAATATGGTACAATATTTAACTGTAAGCCGCCTGAGTCGGGCAACTAAATATTGCTTTAAGCAATTGCCTTGTTATTTATGCTTAGCGAGTATACGAATATAGGAGGTGTACAAAGAATGTACGCAATTATTGAAAGCTGTGGAAGACAATACAAAGTAACAGAAGGAGATGTAGTATTCTTCGAAAAATTAGAAGCAGAAGAAGGTAAAAAAGTAACATTTGATAATGTTGTTTTAGTATCTGACGACAAAAAAGTAGAAGTTGGAGCTCCTTATGTAAAAGGTGTTAAGGTTGAAGGAAAAGTAGTTTCTCACGGTAAAGGCAAAAAGATTTTAGTTTATAAATATAAAGCTAAAAAGAACTACAGAAGAACTCAAGGACATAGACAACCATACACTAAAGTAGAGATCACAAAAATAAAAATGCCTACTGAAAAATCAGAAGCAAAAGTAGAAAACGCTGAAGTAAAAGAAACAGCAGCTAAAGCTACTACAAAAAAAGCTACAACTAAAAAAGAAGCTTAATTAAAATTTGAATATATTATGGTAAAAACTATTAGAAAGATAGAAATACCCTAAAACAAAAATTGAAGGGAGTGAAATAGGATGGCTCATAAGAAAGGTCAAGGTAGTGTTAAGAACGGTAGAGACAGTGAGTCTAAACGTTTAGGACTAAAAAGAGCAGATGGTCAAGTAGTTCCAGCTGGTAATATACTAGTAAGACAAAGAGGAACAAAAATCCATCCAGGTACTAATGTTGGTATTGGTAGTGATGATACACTATATGCTAAAGTAACTGGAAAAGTTAAATTTGAAAGACTTGGCAGAGATAAAAAGAAAGTTAGCGTATATCCTGTTGAAGAAGGAAGTAAAGCTGAATAATAAAAAACTCCACGTAAGTGGAGTTTTTTTGTTATATATATTGTAAAATTAAGTAAAATTAAGTATAATAAGTATGTATTTTTAAACAAAGGAATGATGAAAAATGGAAGAAAAGAAAAAACGTATTTTAACAGGAGACAGACCAACAGGAAAATTACATATTGGTCATTATTTTGGATCTTTAAAAACAAGAGTAGAGATGCAAAATACTGGCAAATATGACCCATATATTTTAATTGCAGATGTTCAAGCTTTAACTGATAATTTTGAAAATCCAGAAAAAGTAAGACAAAATGTAAGGCAAGTTATATTAGACTATTTATCAGTTGGAATTGACCCAGAAAAAACAACAATATATATCCAATCAATGGTGCCAGAAACAGCAGAACTTACAGTATTTTATTCTAATTTGGTAACAATAGCTAGACTAGAAAGAAACCCAACTGTAAAAACAGAACTAGCACAAAAAAGAGATGTGTTTGGAGAGAGCGTTACATATGGATTTTTAGGATATCCTGTAAGCCAAGCAGCAGATATTACTGTGGTTGATGGAGCACTAGTTCCAGTTGGAGAAGACCAATTGCCGTTAATTGAACAATGTAGAGAAATAGTTAGAAAATTCAACAGCATATATGGAGAAGTTTTAACAGAACCAGAAGCTGTACTTTCAAGTGCAAAAAGAATTAAAGGACTAGATGGAAATGACAAAATGGGTAAATCTTTAGGAAATGCTATTTATTTATCAGATACTGAAGAAGAAATAAATAAAAAAGTAATGAGTGCAGTAACAGACCCAGCTAGAATCAAGAAAGACGATAAAGGACATCCAGATGTATGTATGGTTGCATATTATCACAAACTATTTAGTACTGAAGAAGAAGTTAAAACCGTTTGTGAAGAATGTAAAGCGGGTGCAAGAGGATGTGTAGCTTGTAAAAAACAATTAGCTAAAAATATAAATGAATTTTTAACACCAATTAGACAAAAAAGAAAATATTATGAAGAAAGACCAGAATTGGTTGAAAAAATACTAAAAGATGGAACAGAAAAAACAAGGCAAACAGCAAGAGAAACAATGAGAAAAGTTAAAAAGGCAATGAGACTAGATTATTTTGAAGGAGAATAAAATGTTTACAGACTATGTAAAAATAATTGCAAAAGCAGGAAATGGCGGTGACGGAGCTGTTTCTTTTCGTAGAGAAAAATATGTCGCAGCAGGTGGACCAGACGGAGGAGATGGAGGAAGAGGCGGAAACGTATACTTTGAAGTTGATCCAGATACAAACACCTTAATAGACTTTAGATATCAAAAAAAGTTTAAAGCTGAAAACGGAAAAAATGGTGAAGGAGCTAATAGATATGGAAGAAGTGGTGAAGATTTAACAATAAAAGTTCCCCTAGGAACTATTGTTAAAGATGCACAAACTGGAAATGTTTTAGCCGACTTATCTGAAAAAGGACAAAAAGAACTTATACTACAAGGTGGCAGAGGTGGAAAAGGAAATTCACACTTTGCAACATCTACTAGACAAGCACCTAGATTTTCACAAGAAGGTGAAAAATGCGAAGAAAAAGAACTAATATTAGAATTAAAGCTTTTAGCTGATGTTGGACTAATAGGATTTCCAAACGTAGGAAAATCAACACTATTGTCAGTTGTAACTGATGCAACACCTAAAATTGCGGATTATCACTTTACTACACTTGAACCAAACCTAGGAGTAGTAAAAGGAGAATATGGAGACAGCTTTGTCATTGCAGATATCCCAGGAATAATTGAAGGAGCAAGCCAAGGAGTTGGACTCGGAATTCAATTTTTACGTCATATTGAAAGAACAAGATTACTTCTTCATGTAATAGATGTTTCAGGTACAGAAGGAAGAAATCCTGTAAAAGACTTTGAAATAATAAATGAAGAGTTAAAAAAATATAGTGAAAAATTAAGTAAAAGAAAACAAATAATAGTAGCAAACAAAGTAGACAGTATGCAAGACGAAAACCTATATCTAGAACTAGAAAAAATGGCAAAGGAAAAAGGTTTAGAAATATATAAAATATCAGCGGCTACTAAACAAGGAGTAAAAGAACTACTTGTAAGAGTAAGTGAAGTATTAAAAACATTACCAAAAGAGGATTTGATAGAAATAGAAGAAATAAAGAAGGTATATACATTAGAAGATAAAGAAGATATTACAGTAAAAAAAGAAGGCGGAGTGTATATAGTATCTGGTGATGTAATAACTAAGCTTATGAGAACTGTAAACTTAGAAGACAACGAATCATTACATTATTTCCATAGAAGATTAAATGAATTAGGCATAAATGATAGACTAAAAGCACTAGGAATAAAAGACGGAGATTTTGTACAAATATCAGACTGGGAACTTGAATGGGAAGAATAAAATCTAATATTTTTTAATTAATCTCTTGTCAAATATAAATAAAAGTGGTAAACTATATAACATATTAAATAAAAGCAATCATAAAGGACAACACAATTTTTGCAAAAACTTAACAGAGAATCAAACATAATGGTGAGAGTTTGAAAGCACTTGGTAATTATTGTTATCACCTTTTAGCTATTTCTTTGAAAAGATAGTAAAAGAAATCGTATTCCTGCGTTAAAGGTTAATAAGAGAAAAGAAAATAATTCTTTTAAATTAGGTGGTACCGCGGAAATTTTAAGCCATTTCGTCCTATAATATTGTGACGAAATGGCTTTTTTGTATTCTAGGAATATACTCCTAGTAGAAGATAAATATGCGAATTAAAAGGAGGAAAATAAAATGGCAGATGAAAAACAAGATTATGGCAAAACTTTGAATTTGCCAAGTACAGAATTTCCTATGAGAGGAAATTTACCAGAAAATGAACCTAAAACAGAGCAAGAGGTTTTTGAAAATGATTTGTATGAAAAAATGTTAAAAAAGAATGAAGGACATAAAACATACATATTACATGATGGACCTCCATATGCAAATGGAGAAATTCATATGGGTCATGCTTTAAATAAAGTATTGAAAGATACTGTAAATCGTTTTAAAAGCTTACAAGGATATCAAACAATATATATCCCTGGTTATGACACACACGGACTTCCAACAGAGAAAAAAGCAATTCAAGCATTAGGAATAAACAGAGACGAAATTAGCGTTTCTAAATTTAGAGATACTTGTAAAGAATTTGCTTTAAAATATGTTGATAAACAAACAGAAGGATTCAAAAGACTAGGTGTACTAGGTGATTGGAAGAACCCATACATTACCTTACAACCAGAGCTAGAAGCTAGACAAATTGAAATATTTGCAGAAATGTATAAAAAAGGTTATATCTATAAAGGATTAAAACCAGTATATTGGTGTACAGACTGTGAGACAGCTTTAGCAGAAGCAGAAATTGAATATAAAGATTGTGACACAATGTCAATTTATGTTAAATTCCCAGTACAAGATGGAAAAGGAGTTTTAGATAATGATACATTTATAGTTATTTGGACTACAACTCCATGGACATTACCAGGTAACACAGGTATTACAGTTGGTGGAGAATATGAATATAGTGTTGTTGATACTGGAAAAGATAAATTATTAATGGCTACAAGTTTAGTTGATGAGGTTATGAATTTAGTAGGCATTACAGATTACAAAACTGTAAAAACTGTAAATGGAACAGAACTAGAAGGAATTTTATGTAAGCATCCATTCTTAGATAGAACTTCAAAAGTAGTATTAGGAAGTGATGATACAGTTGCAGTTGAATTAGATACTGGTACAGGTGCAGTTCATACAGCACCAAGCTATGGTAAAGAAGACTATTTATGTGGAATTAAAAATGGCTTAGATATTATAGTTACAGTTGATGGAAAGGGATATCAAACAGAAGGAGCAGGTCCTTTTGCAGGTATGTACTACGAAAAATCAAATGATGCTATTATAAACTGGCTAGATGAAAACGGATATCTATTAAGAAAAGAAAAAATAAACCACTCATATCCACATTGCTGGAGATGTAAAAATCCAATTATATTTAGAGCAACAGATCAATGGTTTGCATCTGTAAATGACTTTAAAGAAGAAACTTTAAAAGCTATAAAAGATGTTAAATGGACACCAACATGGGGAGAAGAAAGAATTTCTAGCATGGTAAAAGATAGAAATGACTGGTGTATTTCAAGACAACGTACTTGGGGTGTACCAATTCCAATTTTCTATTGTAAAGAATGTGGGAAAGAATATGCTACAAACGAAAGCTTTGAAAAGGTATCAAGAATATTTAGAGAAAAAGGTTCAAATGCTTGGTTTGACCTAGATGAAAAAGAATTAATGCCGGAAGGCGCAGTTTGCGAACATTGTGGATGCCATGAGTTCAAAAAAGAAACAGATATTATGGATGTTTGGTTTGATTCAGGTTCTACATATGAAGGAGTGCTAGTTGAAAGAGGCTTACCATTCCCAGCAGATTTATACCTAGAAGGACATGACCAATATAGAGGATGGTTCCAATCTTCAATTCTAACATCTGTTGCAACTAAAGGTGTTGCACCATATAAAGCAATATTAACACACGGATGGGTAGTTGATGCACAAGGAATGAAAATGTCTAAATCTTTAGGAAATGGAATTAGCCCACAAGAAATTATAGATGAGTATGGAGCAGATATCTTAAGATTATGGGTATTATCTTCAGACTTTAAATCAGATGTAAGTATATCAAGAGATATATTAAAACAAATAAGTGAAGCATACAGAAAAATAAGAAATACAGCAAGATATATTTTAGGAAATACTTCAGACTTTGATCCTGATAATAAAGTAGAATACAAAGATATGGAAGAAATAGACAAATGGGCATTATTAAGATTAAATAAACTAGTAAAAGACTGCACAGAGAATTACGAAAACTTTAATTTCCACTTAGTATATCATGATGTAAACCAATTCTGTGTAACAGATATGAGTAACTTCTATCTAGACATTATAAAAGATAGATTATATACATCAAAGAAAGATTCTACTGAAAGACGTTCAGCACAAACAGCAATGTATATAATTTTAAATGCTCTAGTAAAAATAGTTGCACCAATGATTTGCTTTACAGCAGAAGAAATTTGGAAATATATGCCACATACTAAAAATGAGCAAGTTGAAAGCGTTATGCTAAGTGACTGGCCAGAAGTAGTAGCAGAATATGACAACGAAGAATTAGAGCAAAAATGGAATCATATTTTAGAATTAAAAGAATTAGTAGCTAAAGAACTAGAAGTTGCAAGAGCAGAAAAAGTAATAGGACATTCATTAAATGCAAAAGTTACTCTATTTGCTAATAAAAAAGAATATGAATTCTTAAAAGAAAACAAAGAACTTTTAACTACGGTATTCATAGTTTCTGCATTAGACATTAAGGAAAATGAAAGAAAAGATGATGTGAAGATTGGAGTAAAAGTAGAAGTAGCAGAAGGACAAAAATGTGAAAGATGTTGGAAATACTCAACAGAAGTAGGAGAAAATAAAGAACATCCTACATTATGCCATAGATGTGCAGAAGCTATAAAATAAGGTTATATTGAGACTGTAACAGGATTAAATCCTAACAGTCTCAAAGTTATGTTTAAATTAATAATTCATAAAAGGGGAATACTTATGAAAAAAGTAAGAAAAATAATTAGTTATATAATAATGATTATAGCAATTATTGTATGCGTAATTATATATAAAAAATATAATTTTAATGACTTTGAAAAAAGTATAAGATTAAGTAATATAACGGAATTTACTAGAGACAGTGAAGTTAAGTATGCAAAATATGATAGTTATAAAATAGAAAATAAAGATTACAATGATGCAATGTTTTCTCAAACGATATCTGTAATACCAAATACACCATATAAAGTAACATGTATGGTAAGGACAGAGAACGTAGAAAACCAGAATAACTTAAATTCAGGAGGAGCTCATATTTGTTTAAACAATACGCAAGAAAGATCAAACCTAATAACAGGTACAAATGATTGGCAAGAATTAAGTTTTATGTTTAATTCAAAAAACGAAACAGAAGTTGAAGTAGGATTTAGATTAGGAGGATATTCAACATTATCAAAAGGTACAGTATGGTTTTCAGATTTTAAAGTTGAGGCAGGAGTTGCATCTACATCTAATAAATGGAAGATGGCATGCTTTATATTTCCAAATATAGATGTAACTGTAAATGTAGATGGAAAGACAGAAAACGTAAAATTACAAATGACCAGTGATGACATTAGAACTGTAGAAAATAACTTAGCGAGATTTAAGAATTCAATGAGAGAAGTTAGCAAAGACAAGATAAATATAGAATATGAAACATACGTAATTAAGAAACCAATCAAAACTCTTTCTTATGATGAAGAAAATGGTTATTATGTTTCAGCAGAAGATGTATACGAATATATAGATTCATATGTTAAGAAAAATATGTATGATCACATCTATGTGGCATTTAGAATGGCAGATAAACAAAAAGGAAATGATACTTTGGTAAATGATTGGATAGGTCTAGGCGGAATGGATTATTATAGTATAGGATTTTCAAATATTCGTATGCCAGATGATAGGAACAATTTAGCTTATGAATTTAATTATAGAGTGAATACATTCCCGGAAGAGGTATTTATTCATGAGTTTTTGCATACTTTAGAGCGTAATGCAAAAGAATATGGATATGAAAGACCAGAACTACATGACTATGCAAAATATGGATATACAGAAGATAAAAAGCAAGGATTAAGAAAATGGTATACAGATTATATAAACAAAGAAATTAGTTACAATGGAACTAAAATAGGATTACCAGAAGAAATCCTTAGATGTAAACCTTGCCATGAAAGTAATTTTAAGTATGCTACACAAGTTGCAGGATTTAAAGAGCCTAGCAATATTATAGAAATAATTCAAAGTATATTTTCAAAAATAACTAGATTATTTGAATATAGAAGTAACAAAATAGAAACAGAATAGTATGAGGAGATAGACAAAATGAAAGTTTCAGACTTTAATTATAATTTACCAAAAGAACTAATAGCTCAAGTACCAATAAAAGATAGAGACCAATCTAGACTAATGGTATTAGACAGAAAAAATAAAACAATTGAACACAAAATATTTAAAGATATTATAGATTATTTAGAACCAGGTGATTGTTTAGTAAGAAATAACACGAAAGTTATTCCTGCTCGTTTATATGGAGTAAAAGAAGAAACTGGTGCAAATGTTGAATTTCTACTATTAAAAAGAGTAGACGGAGACATTTGGGAGGTTATGGTAAAACCAGGCAGAAAGCTAATGCCAGGAGTAAGAGTGGAATTTGGAAATGGATTACTAAAAGCAGAAATTTTAGAGAAGTTTGAAGATGGAAATAGAAAAGTAAAATTTGAATATAACGGAATATTCAATGAAATTTTAAATGAAATAGGCTTAATGCCACTACCTCCATATATACATGAAAAATTAAAAGAAAAAGATAGATACCAAACTGTATATGCTAAATATGAAGGCTCTGCAGCCGCACCAACAGCAGGCTTACATTTTACAGATGAACTATTTAAAAAGCTGAAAGAAAAAGGAGTAGAGGTCGCAAATGTTACACTTCATGTGGGAATTGGAACTTTTAGACCTGTAAAAGTTGAAAACATTGAAGAACATGATATGCATTCAGAGCATTTTTATATAAAAGCAGAAGATGCAGAGAAAATAAACAAAGCTAAAAGAGAAGGACATAGGGTAATTGCAGTAGGAACAACTTCTTGTAGAGTGTTAGAAAGTATAGCTGACGAGAATGGATATGTCAAAGAAGTAGAAGGAGATACTAATATATTTATTTATCCTGGTTACAAGTTTAAATGTCTAGATGCTCTAATTACTAATTTTCATTTACCAGAATCAACATTAATAATGTTAGTTTCAGCATTAGCAGGAAAAGATTTTATAATGCAGGCTTATGAGGAGGCCGTGAAAGAGCAGTATAAATTTTTCTCATTTGGAGATGCAATGTTTATTTATTAAATTGCTATACAAAATATATAATATTAAAATCGCTTGTCCTTGGTGTCGAGCTTCCTTCCCTTGGATGTCACAAAAACAAATAAATTTGTT
>OGOO01000632.1_pt1 | contig 39061 bp, 25 predicted proteins | sample 1552651 | NCBI WGS metagenome assembly OGOO01 (sample SAMEA2580118, study PRJEB22360) | human gut metagenome | biome: human gut; feature: human-associated habitat; material: faeces | place: Denmark | collected 2008/2010 | reverse complement strand
CGGAAGTTCTCTTACTTCCGGAGATTTCTTAGCGATAGACGTATCGAAAGATACTCCTTCCACATGCTTGTCTCTCCGCCTGTGCATGCCGCTGTCTGCCGCAGCCGCAGCACGTTCCTTTTCACGTTGTTCACGTTGTTCCATGCGTTTACGTTTTCTGACTTCTGCATGCTCTTTATGTCTTTTTGCATCTTCTTTTGCCCTTGCATATGCTTTATCACTGCCGGCCTTCACACCTTTTAATGCAGACTTTCCTGTAATGATCACCAGACAGATGATCATAAGGATCACTGTGACAACATATGTTCCGGCTACACCGATTGCCGGCGTTAATACAGATGCCAGTCCCTTTCCGATCTTTCCGCCAAGTTCGTCCACGAGCTGCAGCAAAATTTCAGCAAGGAACAGCAAAAGCACTGCAATTACTGTCTTCATGTAAGCATACCGGTTGCCTTTATTAGACACCTGAAAAGATACCAGACCAAACAAAACGAATGGAATGATATAGGCCACGGCCCCAAATATCTCCCACAAAACTCCGGATACGGCATCTCCTAAAAATCCTGCAACACCAAAATTACTGATCAGAAGAATGATACTGACCGCAAGTGTTATCCATATCAGGATTTCATCCATCAGAAAACTATTACCGGACTTTGCGGTTCTGGTAGATCTGGTTGTTTTTTTTGTATTTTTCTTTGTTGTTTTTTTATTAGAAGTCGACTTTTTTGAAGTCGTACCTGTTTTTTTTCTGTTCGTCTTACTCTTTGTAGACTTCGCCGTCATGAAAACTCCCCCTTATGATGGCAATACTAATTATAATTATAGCATTTAGGGGAATTGCTGTCATTACACATTTTCGTTCTTTTTTTGATTTCTGTCACTGATCATTTCGTGCAATTTATTCAATGCATCACTTAACCCGCCTACAGCATCAATGAGTCCTTCTCTTACAGCATCCTTTCCTTCCAGAAGTGTCCCAACATCTTTGACCAGCTCTGTAGGGTTTAACATTAACTCTTCGATCCGCTCCTGCTTCATAGAAGAATGTTCTGACAAAAATCTTGTGATCCGGTCCTGTGTACGTATCATGTTATCGAGACTTTGCTGAACTCCGATAAACATCCCGTTAGACCGCACCGGATGTATCACCATTGTTCCGCTTGGCACGATAAATGAATAGTCGGCCGACACTGCCAGTGGTCCGCCGATCGAATGACTGCCGCCAAGCACCAGGGATACTGTAGGTTTACTCAAAGAAGCGATCATTTCTGCAATCGAAAGTCCCGCCTCTACATCTCCTCCAAGTGTATTCAGAAGAATCAGAAGACCATCAATCTTACTGCTGTCTTCGACTTCGGCCAGCATAGGAAGCAGATGTTCATACTTTGTGGCCTTTGTATTCCCGGATACCGCTTCATGTCCCTCAATTTCACCCACTATCGTAAGAAGTTTGATTCTGTGGTTGTCCCGGCTTCCTTCAAGATTCGCACTACCGGTTTCTTTTAATTCTTCTGTCGGCTCTGCACTTTTTTCTTTTTCTTTTTTCTCTTCGCTCATAAAAACACCTCCATACTTTTTATTAGTATGGAGGTGTTGCATACATTTTATTCATCCCAGTTGTGATATACATCCTGGACATCATCGTCATCATCCAGCATATCCAGCGTCTTCTGGATATTGGCAATGTCTTTTGGATCTGTCAGTTCTACATATGTCTGAGGGATCATTGTTACTTCTGCAGATACCATCGGGATTCCTGCTTCTTCCATTGCAAGACGTACCGCACTGAAATCATCAGGATCTGTCAGTACTTCAAAGCTGTCTTCTTCTTCTACAAAGTCCTCTGCTCCTGCATCCAGTACCTGCATCATCAGTTCATCTGCATCGCCTTCATATTCTTCTTTGTCAATCACGATCTGACCTTTCTTGTCGAACATGAATGATACACATCCAGGTGTTCCTACGTTACCGCTTCCCTTTGTGAATGCATTCTTTACATTAGATGCTGTACGGTTCTTGTTATCTGTAAGAGTTTCTACGATGATAGCTGTACCGTTCGGTCCGTATCCTTCATATGTAATGTGCTCATAGTTTGCTGCACTCATATCTCCGGATGCACGTTTGATATTTCTTTCAATTGTATCGTTTGGCATGTTGTTGGATTTTGCTTTTGCGATTACATCTCTCAATCTGCTGTTATTAGAAGGATCTGAACTTCCGCCTTCTTTTACTGCTACTGCGATCTCTTTACCGATCTTTGTAAAGATCTTTCCTTTGGCAGCATCATTTTTCTCTTTCTTATGCTTAATATTGGCAAATTTTGAATGTCCTGACATGTCTTTTACCTCTCTTTATCTATTTTGTTTTATCTTTTATAAAAATTGTATTATTACACACTTTATCTATTCTATCACGCTTCGGGAAGTTTTTCAATCTTAACTGTCTGAATTATATTATTATCTACCTGTAAAGCGGTAAAACGATATCCTTCATAGTCTACTACGCACTTTTCATCTTCACCCGGAATGTGTTCCAGTTCATCGATCAGAAAACCATTTAACGTCTCATAATCTTCTTTGTCGAATGTAACAGGAATGAGATCCTCCAGATCCTCAAGCTCTGTCAGGCCATTTGCGATCATGCTTCCGTCATTCTGCTTCTGGATCATCTCATCTTCTTCATCATATTCATCCAGGATATTTCCGACGATCTCTTCCAGAATATCCTCCATAGCAACAAGTCCGGACGTCTGGCCGTATTCATCCAGAACAATCACCATATGATTCTTTGTGGACTGCATCTCCTTAAATAAAGTATCGATGCTTTTGGTTTCAGGAATATATGTAACCGGACGGAGATATTCTTTCAATTCTTTCACCGGACAGCCTCTCTTTGATTCATCCAGATAACCGGATGTTGCATCTCTTAAATGGATAATACCTATGATCTCGTCAATATCCTCCTGATATACCGGGAACCTTGAAAATCTTTCATCCAGCATGAATTTTAATGCTTCTTCCAGAGACCAGTCTCCGTCAATTGCAACAATGTTCTTACGGTGGGTCATAATGTCTTTCGCATCTTTATCCATATAGCGGAAAATATTGCGGATCAGCGCTGCAGCTTCTTTCTGCATCTCTTCATCCATTTCATCTTCATGAAATATCTGTTTCATTCGTTGGAACAAACTTCCCTCTTCCATAATTAATTATCCTTAACTCCTTCTTCTATGTATGAAGCTCGAAACTGATTCGGATCGCCTCATCTACTTTGTTCATTATCTCTTCATCCAGATGACATACCAGATCTCTAAGTCTTTGTTTGTCGATCGTGCGGATCTGTTCCAGTAAAACCACTGAATTCTTTACAATATGATATCTTCTTGCATCGATTTCTACATGCGTTGGCAGTTTGGCCTTATTCATCCGGGATGTGATAGCGGCACAGATAACAGTTGGGCTGTGTCTGTTTCCCACATCATTCTGAATGATCAGAACCGGACGGATTCCTCCCTGTTCCGATCCCACCACCGGACTTAAATCTGCATAATAGATATCTCCTCGTTTCACCTGCACTTTGCTTCACACTCCGATTCTTAAGATATACTAAGTATTTCCTTTTTTCTCAGATGTATTCTGCAAAGTTTTACGATATCTACAGAACCTGCCACCGGCAGCTGCTGTACGAATGCACGGCAATTAAAAACTGTCTACCTGTTCTACGACTTCTCCGTGGCGGATATATTCTCTTGGAATACGTTTGTTCAATACACACACGAATTCATAATTAAATCTTCCGGAAAGCTCTCCCAGCGTATCAACTGACAGGAACTCCTTTCCGTCACGTCCGAATATTACAACTTTATCTCCAAATTCCACGTCCTCGATAGCTGTCACATCAACCATGAACTGATCCATACATACACGTCCGATGATCGGTGCTTTCTGCCCGTGGATCAGCACATATCCTTTATTAGACAGACTTCTTGGATATCCGTCTCCATAACCGACCGGAATCGTAGCCACTTTTGTCGGACGGGTTGTAACATACGTTCCGCCATAGCTTACAGGCTTTCCTTCTGTCAGCCATTTTACATGGGCAACATGACTGATAAGTTCCATTGCCGGTTTTAACGGAACCCGTTCTTTCTCTACTTCATCTGACGGATACATGCCATATGTAGTGATACCCGCACGTACAATATCCATATTCGCTTCTTTCAGATCAATGATACCTGCGCTGTTGGAGCAATGATAATACTGGAACGTAACACCTCTTTTTTTCAGTTCTTCTTTCATCCAGAGATATTTATCAAGCTGCTCATTGGTAAATGTCTTATCTGCTTCATCAGACTTGGAAAAATGTGTAAACATTCCTTCCATTACCAGGTTCGGCAGTTTACTGATCTTTGCGATTTCTTCGGCATTCTCCTCTGTAATCTGGAATCCCAGTCTTGCCATTCCAGTGTCAAGCTTAATATGTACATAGACTTTACAGCCCATGGCTTCTGCAAGCTCTGACACTTCTTTTGCCATCTCATAACTATAGACAGTCATACGTACTTCATTGCGGATCATCGTATCCCACTGATCCGGGAAAATGCATCCAAGAACCAATACCGGTTTCTTCAAACATGCATCTTTTAATAAAATAGCTTCATCCAGCGTAGCTACTGCATAACCCCAGATATAATCCTTGGGTTCCAGAAGCTTTGCAATCTGAACGGCACCATGTCCATAACCATCCATCTTGATGACTGCCATCATCTGTGTATCTTTCTGAATATTTTTCTTCATCATCTCTATATTATATTCAACCGCATCTAAATCGACTCTGGCTAAAACTCTTGTATAATGTTTCACTGCTATTCATCCTCCAGTTTCATTAATGCTTTACTGATATATTCTATCAGATCTCTTGCCATTACACTATATACGCCTTTTTCAAATTTTGCAAGGTCACCGGCCAAACCATGTACATATGTACCTAATCTGGCTGCTTTTTTCGTATCTTTTTCCTGCACCATAAAGCCTGCGATCACACCGGCCAGCACATCTCCCGAACCGGCTTTTGCCATCGCACTGTTCCCGGTAAGATTCAGGCAGATTTCATTTGCCTTATCTGCGATCAGTGTTCTGGAATCTTTTAATACACAGGTTACCTGATATCCGTCAGCGAATTTCTTCAGGATCTGTATCCGGTCTTCTCTAAGATCTTCCACAGGGATGCCTGTAAGTCTAGACATCTCTTTCATATGCGGCGTAAATATGAACTTCCGGTCTGCCAGCCGATCAAGAAGATCTTTGTTATCTGACAGAAGATTTAACCCGTCTGCATCGATCAGGCATGGAACATCCACGTACTCTATAACCGTCCGCAATAACTTCTCCGATGTTGTACTTCTTCCAATGCCGGAACCAATACACACACCGTCTGCCCACTTAAGAAGCTTTAGTACTTCTTCTTTATTAAATTCATCATAAGCCGTTATGATCGCTTCCGGCAGAAGTGTCTGCAATATCTCGCGGTTGTCCTTTGGTGTATAGATTCTGACAAGCCCGGCTCCTGTCATATAAGCCGCATGAGCATTCAAATATGCTGCACCTGCCATACCCTTACTTCCAGCGATCACAAGAAGCCTTCCATAACTTCCCTTATTAGAATCTTCCGGTCTTTCCGGAAGCATTCTACGATATTCTTCTCTTCCAAAAGAATGGATCACATCTGCATCCTGTAATAACGGCTCATGCGAAATGCCAATCTCTGCTACTGTCACTCTTCCTGCATATGCTCTGCCTTGCGCCAGCTCAAGGCCGATCTTTTTCACCTCGAATGTCACTGTATCATCTGCGTGGAATGCACAACCAAGCACACATCCCGTAGAGGCTGAAAGTCCTGATGGGATATCTACTGCAAATTTTGTACCCTGCATCTGATTCATACGTTCAATCACCTGACGATATGTACCTTCAATCTTACGGCTCAGTCCGACTCCGAACACGGCGTCTATCACTATGCTGTAGCTGTTATCCTGCGGGATATCTTCCGTGATCTTACCACCACATTCTTTAAGACGTCTTATCTGTTCCCGTGTCTCCGGTGTACAATGCTCTGGATTGCCGACCAGATAAGTATCCACAGAACACCCCATATTCTTCAAGATCCTGGCGATGGCAAATCCATCTCCACCATTATTCCCTGATCCACATACCACACAGACAGAAGAAAGATCCAGATTCTCACTTTGCATCGTCTGTACACAGGCATTTGCTGCACGCTCCATTAATTCCAGTGATGCAATGCCCAGTTCCTGAATCGTGTACTGATCGGCAGCCTTCATCTGCGCAGCATTAACCAGAAGTTTCATATATTCATTCATCTCCCATCAGATATATCTCTGCAACAAAAGAACGTGTAAAAATATGTCCGTATTCCAGACTACTCCTACACGCTTTCTTGTATTATAGTTTATTTATGGTCCTCTTTGTAACGACTGATATTGTATGACAACTGCATCAGACTTTCTGACAGATGCACATTCTCAACAACAACATTATCCGGAAGGTTCAAATCTGTATGTGCAAAGTTCCAGATCGCACGTACTCCGTTCTCAACCAGCATATTCGCAACTTCAATTGCTTTCTCTTTCGGAATCGTCAGAACTGCAATATCAATCTCATTATTCTGAACGAACGTTTTAAGATCATCCATCATACGGATCGGAACTCCACGGATGGATACTCCCTGAAGTCTTGGATTCACATCAAAGATTCCTTTCAGAATGAATCCACGGTTCTCGAAGGCTGCATAATTAGCCAGTGCCTGCCCAAGATTACCTGCACCAATGATAATAATATTGTGGTCTTCTTCCAATCCTAATATCTTTCCAATCTCTGTGTATAAATACTTAACATTATAACCGTATCCCTGTTGTCCGAATCCTCCGAAATTATTAAGATCCTGACGGATCTGGGATGCTGTTACTTTCATCCGCTTACTCAGATCGTTCGAAGAAATCCGCTCTACACCATTTTCCAACAGTTCGCCCAAATATCTGTAATACCTCGGCAATCTTCTTATGACCGCACGAGAAATCTCTCTTTCTTCCAATGTTTTCACCCTTCCAATCATAGTCTAAAATAATTATATAAAATTGAAAGATTATTGTCAAACTATTGTTGAATTTTATGCAATTTCCGTTATAATAAAGTAGCATGTGTAAATGCATTTTGAGAATACCAACGTATCAATTATCCATAACTCAGGAGGAAATATATGATATTAGCATGTCACGGGATCCAGAAATCTTTCGGTGAACACCTCATCGTCAGAGATGGATCCTTCCATATAGAAGATCACGAAAAAGCAGCTCTTGTCGGACCGAACGGTGCCGGTAAGTCCACTCTGCTCAAAATGATTGTAGGCGAATCAGCCCCGGATGACGGCAACGTCATCCTGACAAAAGGTAAGACACTTGGCTATCTTGCCCAGCATCAAGAGATGCAAAGCGGTAATACGATCTATGAAGAAGTCCGCACCGCAAAGGCCGATATAATCGCTATGGAGCGCCGTATCCGCGAGATCGAGATGGAACTTAAGCATCTCTCCGGCGACGCCCTGAACGACCGTCTGGAAACTTACAACCGCCTTACGGCCGCTTTCGAACGCGAGAACGGCTATTCTTGCGAAAGTGAGATCACCGGTGTGTTAAAGGGACTTGGATTTACGGAAAATGATTTCACCAAACCCGTCGACACTCTCTCCGGAGGACAGAAAACCCGTGTATCTCTCGGCAAGCTTCTGTTAACGAAACCAGACATTTTGCTTCTTGATGAGCCAACCAACCATCTGGATCTGAATTCAATTGCATGGCTTGAATCCTATCTTCTAAACTATCAGGGAGCTGTGCTGATCGTGTCTCATGACCGTTATTTTTTGAACAAAGTTGTCACTAAAGTTCTTGAAATCGAGCTTGGAGAACTTCGTACTTATATGGGAAATTACAGCGACTATGCAGCAAAGAAGCAGCAGCTTCGCGACATACGCCTGAAGGAATATCTTAACCAGCAGCAGGAAATCAAGCATCAGGAAGCGGTTATCGAAAAGCTTCGTTCTTTCAACCGCGAAAAATCCATCAAACGTGCCGAAAGCCGCGAAAAGATGTTGAAAAAAATGCAGACCATCGAAAAACCGATAGAAGTTAATACAGATATACATCTGAAACTGGAACCATCCTGTGTAAGTGGCAATGATGTTCTGACTATTGAACATTTAAGCAAATCTTTCCCCGGACAGGAACTTTTTACAGACGTTAATCTCGAGATCAAACGTGGTGAACATGTCGCAGTAATCGGTGATAACGGAACAGGAAAGACTACGCTTCTTAAGATCTTAAACCGAGTGGTATCTGCTGATTCCGGTACTTATACACTTGGCTCCAATGTTAAGATTGGCTACTACGATCAGGAACATCATGTCCTTCATATGGAGAAAACAATTTTTGACGAGATTTCCGATGATTATCCGACTCTTACGAATACGGAAATCCGGAATGTGCTTGCAGCATTTCTTTTTACCGGTGATGATGTCTTCAAACAGATCAGTTCTTTGAGCGGTGGGGAACGCGGACGTGTATCTCTCGCAAAACTGATGCTCTCTGAAGCGAATTTCCTGATCCTCGACGAGCCGACCAACCACTTGGACATCGCATCCAAAGAAATCCTTGAGAATGCTTTGAATGATTATACCGGCACTGTACTTTATGTCTCTCATGACCGTTATTTCATCAATCAGACTGCATCACGGATTCTGGATCTTGTCAATCATACATTTGTAAATTATATCGGAAATTATGACTATTATCTGGAGAAAAAAGAAGAACTCACTACTGCATATGCCGGAGTAGCTTCTACATCTTCATCCGTTTCAGATAACAGTACAGACAAGAATGTATCCGAGTCAAAACTCAGCTGGCAGGAGCAAAAGGAAGCCCAGGCAAGACTTCGCAAACGTCAGAATGAGCTTAAAAAGACTGAAGAACGTATCGGCGAACTGGAAGACCGTGATAGTGAGATCGATGCCCTGATGATTCAGGAAGATATCTTCACCAACTCTGTAAAATGCCAGGAACTTGCAAAAGAAAAAGCCGCAATAGCGGAAGAATTAGAAGAATTATACATGAAATGGGAGGAATTAGCGGAAGACGCTTAAACGCCTGATTTGCAACTTTTTAGCCCGCTCCAGAAAGCTTCTGGGGCGGGCTTTTATATTGTCATGCATTCGTAAGGAGCTGCCGGTGGCAGGTTCTATAGATATACTTATTATTCGATTCTTAGTTATTGGGTGTGTTAAATTCCACATATTTTATTCATTACTTCTTTTCGTTCTGTAAACATCTCATGTGTAGATGGAGAATAGATTACAACTGCTTCTTCTCCGGCTTTTACTTTTGCATCATCATCAGATCTCATTTTCCATTCCTCCATATGTCCATCTGAACAAATAAACTTTTTCAGATTATATACATCTGCAACTACTATGCAATATTCTAATGGGTATCCCGCATTAACAGCCTCTTTGAATTTTCGATTTTTACGACATATCAATACATAGCCTACCGCAAATATCAAGATACCTATGATTACTCCGGCGCCTGCCACATATCCATACCACTTATAGAGCTTGTCATACATAGCAGGAATAACAAATGCAGCCGCTAACTCCAATAATGCAATTAAAGCAACGCCTTCTATACTGTTCTTCATCCTCTTTTGAAATTTGTAATCACAATATTGTTTTGTCATATAATAGCTCATTTGTTGGAATTGGTGTTCTGTTACGTTATCTGCTTCTAGTATCAACTGTCGTTTCTGCCGCATTTTTTCTTTTTTCTCGTCCATTCTTTGTTGCTCTGCTTCTTCTTCGGCAAGCTGTTGCTTCGCTCTCTCTTTTTCTCTTCGCTTTTCTTCTTTTATTGCGGCTTCGTTCAGTGGAATATTATTCCACTCTTCCCAGTGTTCATCAATATTTGCTGCCCATGCTAAAATATATCGCTCTATTACGTAAATGATAAACAGAATAACCAGACAGGTTCCTAGCTGTCGGCCTTTATATATCATTTTATAAGTTATCCATGGAAGGAGTCCATATATTCCGGCCGTAGCACAAGTAATTATGCACCAGCCTTTTCCTCTTTTTTTTCTTCCGCCCTGTACGTATTCCCGATATGCACAATAAACCATATATATAGCATGACCGTTTAAGATTCCTATTCCAATGAATTTTTCTAATGTTTTATTAAACGGATGATCTTGTTTAATATAATATAATTCTTTTCCATTAACTTTTGCAATCATCCGACTTTGAGCCCCATAGAATTCATAAAAATGAATTTCTATTTCATCTCCCTTTTTCAATTCGTTCTCTATTCCGATAATATTGGGAAATTTATATATATTATTTGTACGTTTATTTTTAAGTATAATTGTATATGTCGCAGTATCATTTATATAACTTGTTTCTACGCACCGATATTTTATGACTTTTCCTTTTACAACTTTTTCAATTCGGTTGTATGAAGGCGGAATATTATAAATCAAAAAAATTGCAGGTAATGTATTAAGAACTATACAAATAATTCCAACCACTATATAACACCGCGTATTATTTTTGCGAAATAGAGTATTTTTTATTCCATCGTACATAATAATTATAACAAATACACTTAGCGCACATAAATAGTATCCAAACCTAATATTAAACATATAATCTCCTCTTTGCTACAGGAGCTTTGTCCCCTGTAGCAATTCTTATTACATGGTTCCGGCATCTAATAATCCAAATGCAAAATCATTAAAATAGTCTGCACTTCCTATAATGAATCTAGCATTAAACCAAATATTATTCATATTTTTCTTCTATTTAATACCACATATTTTATTCATTACTTCTTTTTGCTCTGTAAACATCTCATGTGTAGATGGAGAATAGATTACAACTGCTTCTTCTCCATCTTTTATTTTAATATCATCATCAAATTCCATTTCCCATATTTCTGTATGCCCATCTGAACACAAAAACTTCGTTTCTTCTCCAACATCCAATATTACATTTGTGTATTCTAACAGGTATCCAAGACTATCAATATTTTTTAAATATTTATATTTGTGATAAACCACAGCATAACCTATTCCAGGTATGAAGACAGCCAACAATGCTGCGATACATATTATAATAGATTGTTGCCATTTAGTAATTTCATCATAATCATATACGCCAAAGATTACTATTACAGCCGATAAATCCATAAGCATCAATGTTTTTATATTTTCTATACCGTTTTTCATTCGCTGATGGAATTTATAATTACAATACTGTTTTGTCATATAATGGGTCATTTGTTGAAATTGATATATTTTGGGCTCACTTTCTTCTAATAATAATTGTAGCTGTTTCTTTAATTTTTTTATTTTCTCCTGTCTTTCTACCTCTGGTTCTTCGTCAACATTTTGAATCATAAAGATCTCCCATTCCCTTTGATATTCCTGTATAACTATATCATAAGAATAATAATATATGACAGGAGAGGCAGAATGCCTCTCCTTCCCTTACTTTCCTTTTATCTGATTCTTAATTACCGGAACTGCACCAATTGCTGTAAATACATATAACATCAACAAATCCTTATAATATGCGCCACTCTCAATTGCACCTTCTTTAATGAGTTCCGGAACCGCGAGAAAAGAAGATACGATATCTGCTTTATACACTTGTGCAACTGCAACCGCATAACTGAACCAGTTACTGATATATACCATCAGAAGCATCAAAATTACACATATAATAATTCCTTTCAAGCTCATCTTCTTGCCCAAAATCTGATACCCTTTCAGTGCACACACTCCCATTACTACTCCGGAAATAGATGCTATGTATCCAAACTGATTCACCAGCACAATACAGATTGCTCCAATTAATGTACCTAAAAATGCACCTAAAATACCACCTGCAACTTTTTCTTTCACCTCAGCGGACGTCATCTGGTTTACATTTGGCGCATATTCATAATTTGTTGTCTGCTCCTCATTATTTAATTCCTGTGTTACTTCACTAATAATTTTTTCTTCACTCATTTTTCTTTCCTCCTTTGTGTCAAATTCCGCATATTTTATTCATTACTTCTTTTCGTTCTGTAAACATTTCATGTGTAGTTGAAGAATAGATTACAACTGCTTCTTGACCATCTTTTATTTTGGCGTCATCGTCATATTTCATTTTCCACTCTTCCATATGTCCATCAGAACAAATAAATTTTTTCAGATTATATACATCTGCAACTACTATGCTATATTCTAACGGGTATCCTGCATTCGTAACATCTTTCAATCTTTTGTTCTTATGATAAGCTATCACATAACCTATGAAAAACGTTAAGACAGCTATCATAACTCCGCCACCTGCCACATATCCATACCATTTAAAAAGATCATCGTATATAATAGGAACAAGCATTGCGGCTATTAACTCCAATAATACGAATATAACAACTCCTTCCATACTATTTTTCATCCTCTTCTGATATTTGTAATCGCAGTATTGCTTTGACATATAATGACTCATCTGTTGGAATTGATAAATTTTAGATTTGTCTTCTTCTAGTAATATTTGTTTTTTTAACTCTTTTATTTTCTCCCGTTTCTCTAATTCTTTCTCTTCGTCTGCCATTTGACATTTAAGTTTCTGCCATTCTTCTTGATATTCAGGCATGCCTATGCTCCGAGAAAAAAGTAACTCAAAAACTGCTAGTACCAAAAAAATACAAACACTACAAACTCTTACCCTGCGTCCATATTCTGGCTCCCAATAAGCAATCCAGGGAATAGTTCCATACAAAATACAGGTAATCACACACATCCTGTACCATAATGTTCCATATTTTTTCCTGTTGGCCACATAATCTTTTCTTGTTAAATAAATTAAAACCAACCCATATATGGACATTAATGAAAATGAAAATTCTCTTTCATAAGCTCTTGTGCGATAACCTTCAATAAAATATTTTGTCGTTTTTCCATTAATTTTTGAAATTTCATTGCCCTTCGGACGCCCTGTAATCAAATTTTTCCCAAAGGAAGTGATTTCCAATTTCATTCCATTTTTTAAATTGTATTCATAATCGACAGGCACATATTTATATCTCTCTAGCTTTCCGTTCTGACAATTTTCTATTACAATTGTATATTGATCCCTATCAGCATACATTCGAGTTGTATCTGTTACAAAGAATTTCTTTAAAACCCCCGTGTTTTTAGCATATATGTGTCCTATAGTAGGAATGCGAGTGACAAAGTCCACCAAAAGAATAATTATCAAAAAATACACGCCTAAATTATACATAATATGCTCTGGATTCCAGATTTTTTTGATATATTTATAGGTTATCGTAGAGAAGAATAATCCCCATAATATAAAATACCCATAAACAGCTTCCCTTAAACTGAACATACGTGGTTTCCTTTCTGCTACACTCAGATACAATAACTAATTTTCGCAACACATACTAGTAAGCTATATATAACAAAGGTGAACTTACTTGTGTTAAATTCCGCATATTTTATTCATTACTTCTTTTCGTTCTATAAATATTTCCTGTGTAGATGGGGAATAAATTACGATTGCTTCTTGTCCATTTTTTACTTTTGTACCATTATCACATCTCATCTTCCATTCTTCTTTGTGCCCATCTGAACAAATGAATTCTTTTGAATTATATATGTCAACAATTACTGTGCAATATTCTAACGGATATTTTATATTAGTAATGTTCTTATATTTTTTATTCTTATGGTATGCTATTGCAAAACTTATTACAAATACCAGATTAGCTATAATTATTCCGGCAGCCAAGATATATACATACCATTTAAAAATATCATCATATATAAGCGGAATCAAAATAGCGGCCATGAACACTAAGAATGTAAATACAATACCTCCCTTCATACTATTCATCATTCTTTTTTGAAACTTATAATTAAAATATCGTTCCATCACAGATTGCTCCATCTGTTGGAATTGATATATCGGACTATTACTTTCTTTCAATGTTTCTTGATTATTCTCAATTCCACATACTTTATTCATTACTTCTTTCCGTTCTGTAAACATCTCATGTGTAGCTGGAGAATAGATTACAACTGCTTCTTCTCCGTCTTTTACTTTTGCATCATCATCAGATCTCATTTTCCATTCCTCCATATGCCCATCTGAACAAATGAATTTTTTCAGATTATATACATCTGCAATTACTATGCAATATTCTAATGGGTATCCTGCATTAGCAGCCTCTTTGAATTTTTTGTTTTTACGACATACCAATATGTAGCCTACCGCAAATATCAAGATACCTATGATTACTCCGGCGCCTGCCACATATCCATACCACTTATAGAGCTTGTCATACATAGCAGGAATAACAAATGCAGCCGCTAACTCCAATAATGCAATTAAAGCAACGCCTTCTATACTGTTCTTCATCCTCTTTTGAAATTTGTAATCACAATATTGTTTTGTCATATAATAGCTCATTTGTTGGAATTGGTGTTCTGTTACGTTATCTGCTTCTAGTATCAACTGTCGTTTCTGCCGCATTTTTTCTTTTTTCTCGTCCATTCTTTGTTGCTCTGCTTCTTCTTCGGCAAGCTGTTGCTTCGCTCTCTCTTTTTCTCTTCGCTTTTCTTCTTTTATTGCGGCTTCGTTCAGTGGAATATTATTCCACTCTTCCCAGTGTTCATCAATATTTGCTGCCCATGCTAAAATATATCGCTCTATTACGTAAATGATAAACAGAATAACCAGACAGGTTCCTAGCTGTCGGCCTTTATATATCATTTTATAAGTTATCCATGGAAGGAGTCCATATATTCCGGCCGTAGCACAAGTAATTATGCACCAGCCTTTTCCTCTTTTTTTTCTTCCGCCCTGTACGTATTCCCGATATGCACAATAAACCATATATATAGCATGACCGTTTAAGATTCCTATTCCAATGAATTTTTCTAATGTTTTATTAAACGGATGATCTTGTTTAATATAATATAATTCTTTTCCATTAACTTTTGCAATCATCCGACTTTGAGCCCCATAGAATTCATAAAAATGAATTTCTATTTCATCTCCCTTTTTCAATTCGTTCTCTATTCCGATAATATTGGGAAATTTATATATATTATTTGTACGTTTATTTTTAAGTATAATTGTATATGTCGCAGTATCATTTATATAACTTGTTTCTACGCACCGATATTTTATGACTTTTCCTTTTACAACTTTTTCAATTCGGTTGTATGAAGGCGGAATATTATAAATCAAAAAAATTGCAGGTAATGTATTAAGAACTATACAAATAATTCCAACCACTATATAACACCGCGTATTATTTTTGCGAAATAGAGTATTTTTTATTCCATCGTACATAATAATTATAACAAATACACTTAGCGCACATAAATAGTATCCAAACCTAATATTAAACATATAATCTCCTCTTTGCTACAGGAGCTTTGTCCCCTGTAGCAATTCTTATTACATGGTTCCGGCATCTAATAATCCAAATGCAAAATCATTAAAATAGTCTGCACTTCCTATAATATAACTGCCAACTTGAAATTCAGACGTACCTGCAAGCACTTTTAACGTATCGACTCCTAGAGACATAGCTCCTTGCATAGCACCAAGTCCTGTTGTTTTTAAAGTTTGAAAACGCGTTTGTTTATTTATTACCGAAATAGAGAAATTAAAAAGCCCACTAGTTAAAATTTTTCTTGCAACTTTTGTTCCTCCTTCTACCGCTTTTCCAATATGTTCCGCTGTCATATCACTTCCTGCACTTATTCCTCCAACAATTGCGCCAATTGCGATTGATTTCATAATATCTGACTTTTTTTCTCCTTTTTTAGAATTCAACGCTGCTGTTTGTAGTCCACTTTTACTTCCGCCCTTCGCAGACTCCCAGGCTATTTTTCCTATTCGTTTAGATATAGTGCGCGACTTTCCTTTTGAAATAGCATTCCTCGTTTTCGTCACAGCTTTTCGAGCAACCTTTTTTGTTACATTCCATACACGTTGTCTGCTTGGAATTTTGCGTTTTATCAGTCTCGCGGCTTTTTTTGCAACCTTAGCTACTCTTGGACCTGCTAATGCTCCAATCGCAGCACCACCTATAGTGCATCCTGCAATAATTGCATATTTCTTCCATCCTTTTGCTTTTGTCTTTTTTGCTATTTTTCTGCCAGCCAGGAATCCAATTCCGCCACCGATTATTCCACCAATTATTCTGGAAATAGCGATGTGTCCACTCGGATCTTCATAATTCACTGGGCTGTTCGCACAATATGCATACAGATTCCATGTAGATGGATTGATTGAATTTCCGCGGTAACTGTCACGACTGATGAATCTTCCGTCTTCCGGATCATAATATCTTGCACTTAAGTAATAAAGTCCCGTGCTTTCATCATATATGCTTTCATTATAGCAGAGTTCATTATAAAAGTCTTTATCTCCATGAATACTTGTCTCGCCAAAATCAGTATACTGATAAGACACTATACTTTTACCATCCGCATCTCTTAGGTTGGTAATGCTTCCTGCCGGATCTTTGTGATAATAGTAATAAGACTCCTGAGTATCTTTTTTCCTGCCTGTTGCAATTACATTTCCGGAGATTCCCTGTAGGTTCAGACTTGTTTCTTTTCCGTTTTCATCAGTTGTATAGAGTACTCCACCATTACTGTAATAATAATCGGTCGTCTTTCCATTCTCAGATTTACGTATCCTGCTGCCCGCCCCATTATACAGATTCGTCTGTTTTACTTTCTGATTTCCATTCTCTGTAATGGTACATTCCTTCAGCCGTCCTGCCGGGTCATAAATATTCTGCTTCTCTTGCTTTTTAACCGTATCTGTTTCTTTTATCTGGTTACCGTCTGCATCATAGGTATATACTTTGGATGATTTTGACGTTCCGTTAGTATCTTTCGTATCACTTCCGGTCAACTGATTCAGACTATTATACCGGTAATCGGTAGTAAGTGTTCCTGCTCCTCCGATCTGCTTCTGTCCTGTACGGTTTCCTACAGCATCATAAGTATATATAGATGTATAACTGTTTGCTGCGTTCAGCCTATTCTCTACTTTTGTCTGTACCAGATTGCCTCTTCTATCATACTCGTAACTACGGACTTCATCCTGTCGGTCATCCTCTTTCTCCGGATACAGATTCTGCAGAGTTTCTTTAACCAGCCGGCTATTTTTATCGTATTGATAAGTATAAGCTTCTTTTGTTACATCTGGATTCTCACTGTCTGTATAAGTCATAGAAACCGGTCTTCTGCAAGTATCGTATGTATAATGACAGGTTGTTGATTCCGGACTTTTTACAATCTCTCCTGTTTTTGACATCACCCGGTAATCTGTGATATCTGATACGCTTCCATACTCATCATAGTCATAAGTCCGAAGTACTGCTTCTTTTCCGTCCTCGGTTACAACTTTAATTGTCTTCAGCCACTTATTCTTGTCATATTCATATCTCTGTCCTGTTACTTTCCAGTCTGACTTCGGATAAGTAACTGCGAGAAGATTTCCATCTATATCATAGTTGTACTTTGTCGTTACCTTTTCTTTTTCTTCAGCAGTGAGCGTCGACGGTTCTTTCTTTGTGTTCACTTCTGTAACACTTGTCACTCTTTTTAACTTATCATATTTATATTCTGTATATCGATAAGGTGTTGCTGTTGTTCCGGCAACATTATAATCTGTCATGGACGTAATATTATCGGATTTATCATAGGTATAAGTTGTCCGAAGTTCTTCTGCGCCAGATGCATTCTTATAGTGCATTGCCGTAACGCGGTCTTTCCCGTCATAATCATAGGTCGAAGAAGTTCCAAGACTTCCTTTGCGTTCTTTTACACGCCCCTTGTTGTCATAAGTATAGTTCTGGCTGATTGCCTGAACCGTTCCGTCACCTTTATCAGAGACACTGACTGGCTGCATTGCAATATTATAAGTTGTGACTGAAGTATGTCCAAGTGCATCTGTTACTGTATTCAGTGTGTTCCCATTCTTGCTGTTTGCATCGAATTCATCATATTTGTACTGTGTTACATTCGAAGCTTCACCTTCTCCGGACGGCTGTGTTACCGATGTAATCCTTCCATACGCATCATAGGTATAAGATATCTTATTCCCTTCTCCGTCTGTTGTTGAAGTTACGTTCCCTGTACTGTCATAAGTAACATTCTGACTGAGTGAATCTTTTGTCAGTGTGAATGTCTTTGAATCCGCATTATATACCGGGTTTAAAACCTGTCCGGACGTATTACCATTCTTATCATAAAGGTATACTGTTACAATCGGATTCTCATTATCTGGATCGGTTCCCAACTGACAGCTGGCCGTTATATGTTTTTCTCTGTCATAAGTGTAATCTACGTACAGTCCATTCTTCTTCTGACGAATTGTTTTACCATAGATATCCGCATAAGTCTGTTCAAGGATCTCTCCATCCGGATTCTTTTCTGTTGTAATCTGGACATGTCTGGTATTCTTGGTTGTGCCCTTCCCTGTATTTACCGCAACACTTCCGTATGAATAATCTGTCGTCCAGACTTTCGACAATTCTCCTTTCTGTATACCTTCTTCGATCACACGATTCATGTTATCATAAGTATAAGTGTAGACTGTTCCATCTTCATCGGTTTCTTTGATCAGCGTTCCATTCTTGTCATATGTTCTGGTTACAACATCCGTAATCTCGCCCTGTTTTGCTGTTATTTTACTGATTCTTCCAAATGGATCATAATCTGTTGTAGTCGTTGTTCCCAGAGTATCTGTAGAACTGATCTCCCTGCCCATAACATCATATACCCTGGTTGTTGTAACACTGTACTGTCCGGCTTTTTCTGTTGTAACTTCTGTCTTTTTCCCAGATGCATCATAAGTATAGGTTGTCTCTGTCGAAGTCTGATTTCCACTATCTGTCAGGAAATACTCCCGTTCTGACTTAATCTCGCCTTTTAGTTTCCCTGTTGTGGTATCATCTTCTTCGTAATATGTCGTCTCTACTACTCTTCCGTCTATCGCATCATATGAGCGAATTACATTTCCATTGCTGTCATACGTATACGTCTCATCAGTAATAAGATTTCCTTCTGCATTGACTTCACGGTATCTTGTCGGAAGATCTTTTAATTTTTCCGGGGCATTCTCATTATAAGTATAAGTACATTTTATTCCGTCTTCGTCAGTCTCTTCTGTAAGATTTTCTCTGGATGAATATTTCTTGACTTCTGTCTTATCAGTGGATTTCTCTACAATAGCCTGTCCTTCTATTTCCTGATAGTTCATGGAGTACATTGTCTTAGAAAGAAGATTATCGGTATATTCATACTGTACGGAATCCCCATCATTATCTGTCATCTTAATACTGTTCCCGGAAGAAGGATCGAATGTGTTAACTTCAAGAAGAACCTTGGTCATCTCTCCATCCTCGGTTACTTCTTTATATGTGGTAGTCTCATTGTTTTCCACATTATAACTCAGGCTGATAGCTTCTTTATTCGGATACGTAATTTTATCGGCTTTTTCGCCATCATATCTTATCTGATATGCATTATCACAGGCATCTGTTAATTCAGAAAGCTTTCCGTCAGCATTATATTTCATTGACCAGTGAATAGTTGATGATTTATCCGTACCTGTCTTTGTTACACCTGTTAACCGTGAATCTTTATATTCATAAGATACCTTGCTGCCATCCGGTAACTTTACTTCTTTGACAGTAAAGATATCCGGTCTTGCCCGTCCTTCTTCATAATCCTTCTCAGAATAATATGTGAATTCCATCGACAGATTCTTACTTGTTGTCAGTTTAGACAGCAATCCCTTATCTGTATCATAATCAAATAAAAGGAAATTTCCGTTAGCCTCTGCCATATAGATCAGCTGACCGCTCGAATTAAAGCGATACTCGACATTATCCTTGGTATTCATCGAGAATTCACTTATTACTTTTACTTTTTTCTTCTTATCTTTTACGCCGATTTCCTTATCCGGAAGCTCAACTTCTTCTGTTTTTGATTCTTTCTTCAGATTAACATATTTTCCCATGGAAGATGTATAACTTCCATCCTCTTTTTTATTAAAAAAGAAAAGTGTACCATTTCCATCTTTGAGCACAACATTTTTAAAATCCAAAGAATCGTTTTTGCAGATGTTGAGTAATTCCATATCAAAGCTATGTGTCCACCCCACACCAAATGCGGTTTTTTCCGAAGACATACTATTGTATGTACGCTCAAGCTTTACAGGCAGCTGTTCATTTGGAATTTCTGTATCCGTCTGTGAGTAGACAAGGTTTCCACGGCTCTTTTCTATGTTGCCATCTCCTGACGGAGTGCTGAACTCGGCGTATTCCCAGTACTCTTTTAATCCCAGACGTTTTACATATTCATCTGCATCTATAACTGCACTGCTAATCTCTTTAGAATAACTGCTGGCCTGTATTACTTTCCCGCTTTTATCTTTTTCTACAGCACGGATTCTATAATAAAAGTGTTTAGAATAATTAACGTTCATTTCAGCCCAGTAGTTAGCCTTAACATCCGAAGCGATCTTATTCTCTTCAGAAGGGACAAAGTCTTCTTCCTGTCCTCTGTATACTTCATAAGACCATTGCTCCGGCCATGTTCCTGTAATTCCCTGCCAGCGCAGATATGTTTTATAATTTAATTTGTCTTTTACGCCCGCTTCATACGGATGATAATTCTCTGCTACAGACAGTTCAAAAGTTTCTTCCTCTGCACAGTCAAGTTCTATTATCCATTTGGAAGTGTCTTGTGAAGCATCCTGTGGCAGAACCTTTATAGACGATGCATCTACACGTGTTCCGGAATCTAATCCGGCAAAATATACCGTCTCTCCGGAAGTAATCTCTTCTGTTTTTGTGCCATTAATTATTACTTTCGCTTTCGTCTCTTCCTGTCCTGTATTCAATCGGAAAGCCACGCAGTTCTTTGGAAGATCTGTCGTTTCTTCGGCTTTTACCGGCAGTAATTGACGATTCTGAATAATATTCCGGCTATAATAATATCCATTGTCCTGGTGGACAACCGCAAGTATCCCATGTGTTCCACTATCTACACCCGGAATATTCTTAGTCCATGTCTGTTCTGAGCTGACCAGTTTCTGATCACAATACCATTTGGTATCTCCGGAAGGGATTTCTCCATCAAGTCCCCACTTCATTAATTCTATTTTATTGATATTTGCCGGAAATACAATGTGGGATTCTGAATGTGCCTCATATTCCGGACGTTTTACATGGAATTTTGCAATAACTCTTTTTGCCAATATGTCATCTTTTGATTTGATAACATCTTTCACCGTAGTCGTTACATTTCCGGCTTTGTCTGTTACTTTCAGGCAAAGTTCATATTCTACACCGTCTTCCAATCCACTCATATCAAAGAAACCAATGTAGTCACTGTGTACATCTTTATTACCGTTTAGAATATTTTCTTCATCGGTGCTTCCCTTTCGGTGAACAGATACTTCCCACTTATCCAGATTACTGTCTTCAATTGTTCCGAATAAAAGTCCTCTGTCTGCTTCGGATATTTCAGCTTTCGGCGCAGTCTTATCTAATACACAATGTACGGTTGCTGCTTCACCTTTTCCTCCGGCCTCATCGATTCCACATATACTGACATCATAATTACCTTCTTCTTCCGGTAGAGTTATCGGTAATTTTCCCTTCGTTCCGGTAACACCTTCTACAATTGTCCATTCTTCGCTTCCCGGTAACTTGTATGCCATTCCCTTTACTTCTGATGATGCGTATGGGAAATTCCATGAAATTTCTATATTGCTCTTATTTGATATCACAGATTTCAAAACAGGGGCCGCAAGTTTATTTACAACTTTTATCTGTTTCTCACATTCTGCCGTAAGACCAACGGAATCTTCCATCGTCATCTTTAATGTATATGTACCATTTGCTAATTCTGGCGTAAATACTGTTTGTATCTTAGATAATGTAGAATTTGTATAAATGTCTTTCACAAATTCTCCGTTGCTGTCGTATAATTTCATAGAACTGGTCTTAATCGGTGAACCTGTTCCATCCACTTCTCCAACAATTTCTACGGTATCCTGTAATACGTCTGTCTCCTTGGCAGTTCCACTTTCCAATACCTTGATCGAACCTTTAGGTGGTGCATTGTCAACTTTCAGCAGTTTATAATTTTCTTCACCGGTCGCTCCGCTTTTGCCGACACCACGTACTGCAACTTTATAGGTCTTATAAGATCCTGTTGGCACATTACTTCCGACAGTAATCTCTGCACTTCCATTTGCAGTTGTCCCAATATGCGTATTCTTAGAATATCCAGCTTCTGTCGTCAGCTCTTTATTATTCTTTTCATCGTACTCTACAGAACGGTACTGTACAGCGCTTAAATCGCCTGCTGTAATTCCACTCCATTCCAGTTTTGTTTTCTGTCCTGGCTTTACATACTCCGGAGTCATTTTTACGGAAACTGCTTTTGCCGGACGGTCGTAATATTCCACGGTTAATTTCGGCCTGTACTTAGTAGTTGCATGACGCACTCCAAAGAATTGTGCAACTGTATTTGCCTGCCCTTCATTATCCTTCAACAGCATAATTCCGTAGTTAGAATATCTGCGATCTGCATAACCCTGGACTAGTTTTGTAACATCAATGTTATCTGTCTGATAGGCACCTTTTGTCGTAACACGTCCTATTTCATTTCCATCAAACGACGGCTGTTTATTCCAGGAAATTGTATTTTTTGCCCAGCTTGATGTTACCCGGAATGCCCTTGTAATTCTTCCAGACTTACCAACACCTGTTTCAACCAATGATAACGTTGCCCGCTTTACATATCTTTTTGATATTTCTTTCAGATCAGATAATGCAAAATACGTTCTTGAAATTCCCTGTTTTCCATTGCCAAGATAAAACGAAGTGATTCCGCTGACATAATAATTATACGTTGGGTATTTACTTAATACATATACATCACTGATTCTTGAATTGTCAGACCACACCAGAGTAGGATCTATGGTAACCGGGTACTGACGGTCCTTTGCATTCAGGTATTTTTCTGATACATTTAACGTCAGAAGATATTTTCCGGCCTCTTCATCTACTGTTTTCACATCATAAGATGCGTCTTCCGAATATGCGTTACCGGATGCATCATCCATATTTGGTTCCTGAATATATGCTGCGATTGTATCATCTTTATAAACTGTCAGTCCCTCTCCTACCGGATTCTTTTTTATAGTCATTCCCGGCATCTCAAGCAGGAAGGAGAATGTATTATTCTCCGGTTTTTCAGATAGTACAATCTGCTCCTTGATTCCGTGTTCCTGTGAAATATACTGATAACTTACTTTACCACTCTCATGATCATATACAGCTTTTACCGGTTCCTCTGTAGTCTCTTCATATACATCCGTGACAGAATCTTCTTTAACCTCTGCCTGCTCAGTCTGTACAGTTTCCATCGATATCTGATCTTCTTGTAACTTTTGTTCTTCCTCTGATGCTTCATCAGATTCATAATCTATCTGTTCTTTTAAACTATCGCCCTTTTTATCGTTTTTCTCCGGCCCCTCAACCGGAACTAACCGAATCTGTTTGTCCTCATTTTCCAACAGAATCGGTGTCTCTTCTGTCAGATTTTCTGGAAAATACTGTTTCTGATCACCTGCAGTGTTCTCATATGCATATCCGTTAAGATCGTCTCTTGATTCTAACTTCTTTAACGTCGGATCATAATCTACCAGTTCACCGTCCTCATTACGGAATCTGACATCCTGGCCATAATATTCCGTTACCAGAACACCGTCACCGGCATCGTACGTCGTAGAATCTTCTGTATTCTTTGATTCGATCACATTCTCTTTACATACAACTTCTTCTTTTTCAGCTGTCTCTTCTTTTTCTGTCTTAACCGGCGGCGAATTCCCGTCCGTTTCTGCCGCAAGGCTTTCTAATGACGTTGATGTAAGTATCATTGCCATAATCAATGTCGTAGCAACGATTCGTTTCCATGATTTTGCCAGTCTTCGTTTCATTGTTTTCCTCCATTTTATTGAATTTTCATCGAGTTGTTATATATTCACTTTATCATCATGTGTAAATTCCGTCAATTATTTTATAGAATCTATTGGCTTTATTGTGTATTTTCATTGATTTCTTTTTTTACATAGTTATAATTAATATGTGAATACGCAAGAAAGAAGGTAATATTATGAAAAAGAAACTGTCAAAGCGACAGCTGGATGTTATGAAGGTTCTTTGGAATCATTCTTCTCCGATGGTAGCTTCGGACATTGTTAGCGGCAGCCCTGCATTGAATATCAATACGGTTCAGTCCTGTCTGAAGGTTCTTCTGAAAAAAAATCTCATAGAAGTTGCTGACATTGTATATAGCGGCACTGTACTGAGCAGAAGTTACCGTCCCCTGATTTCCAGAGATGAATATTTTAATACTGAATATAAAGATATCATCGGAACCAGTTCTACATCATCGCTGATCGCTGCATTTATCAAAGAAGAGCAGGATGCATCAGAACTAGAAAGACTTGAACAGATAATTCAAAAGAGGAAAAAAGAAATCGAGGAAATACGCTGATGGAAATATCATTTGGTCCATTTTTAACATGTTTTTTTGCAATTATGTTTCTTACAATATATCTTTATATTATTTTATACCGTGCCAGGAATGTATTTGCGAAAAATACTAAGTGGTTGTTTTTAGGGATACTACTTATTTTTATAAGGTTATCTGTTCCCGTTAACTTTCCGTTTACATATTCTGTTTATTCAGAAAAATTTCTTCCACGTTTTACGAATCCATTATGTGATAACAAGATTGGAAATCTGAGTATCTATGACTGCTTACTTATTCTTTGGATTTCTGTGGCGGTTATAAAAGTCCTTATATTCTTTTATAGAAAAATACGGCTCGGAAACTATTTGAAAAATTTTACACAAAATTCAGACCATACTGATCCACTATATCAGATGCTCCGCAAATATATTCCGGCTCCCATAGAGATTGCCATTATACCATCACGGACATCACCGGCTATTACAGGTACTTTATTCCCAATTCTGGTTTTTCCAAAAAATATATCTCTTTCCGAGGAAGAGATACAACTTATATGTTTGCATGAACTGAAGCATTATAAGAATCATGATTTGTGGATGAAATTGTTTATCGAGTTAATTGTATGTATCCATTGGTGGAATCCCTTTGTATATCTTCTTCAAAAAGAATATTTCCTTACTTTAGAGATTGACAATGATAATTATCTAAAGAAACATATCCCTGATTTTGATTCTGTCCAATATGCGGAATTAATATTAAAGATTGCAAAAAATACACTCACCGATGGTTTTTCGGATTCTTTGCAGATGGTAGATACTATTAATTTTACGGGTACGGTTACTTCCGAGCTTGAATCACGTATCACATTTATGCTCTCCACACCAGATGCTCCAAGAAGACATTCTTTATTTAGAAGTGTTATACATACCATTATTTTATGCGGTGTACTTATTATTACAATTTTTGTCGTGATCGAACCATCTTCCCCGGGGCCTTCGAGTGATACAAACGGTACATTCACTCTCGAAGATGATAACGTCTGTCTTCTAAAGGTTCATAATGGTTATCACTTATATGTGAACGGAAAATATGTTGGAGCATTAGACACGATACCTGATGATTTCAAAAATGTAACAATATACACCAAAAAAGAGGAAATACCTCATGAATAAATATCATTTTCGATTATTCTTTTTATTTTATATTATTTTATTTTCCGGTTCTGCATGTTTACCGTTTATGACAAGCTCCGTTTATGCCGCCTCCTCTGAAGTCATTGAATACGATGACGGGAATGCGGAAATCATACCTAGTTCTGCAGATATTGAATGGCGTTATAAATATATTAACGGTACATTATATAAAAGGAAATATAACAAAACGACTCATGAATGGGTCGGCTCATGGATAAAAGCATAGCATACAGAAAACCTGCCACTGGCATCTTTTCTTGCATACTTTGGTATTAAAAAAACACCATACAACTGTAATAAGACAATTTCATTCGAGAATCTTTTACATTGTATGGTGTTTTTTGTAATATATTATCTATTTTAATTTTTCAGCAATTGCCTTAATAAATCCTTCGCTGTTCAATACGGTTGGATTTTCCAGTGTCGTGATCAATGCCAGATCTTTCGTCATCTTACCTTCTTCAATGGTATCAATGGTTGCTTTTTCAAGCTTATCTGCGAATGCTGCCAATTCGGCATTTCCATCCATCTCACCACGTTTTCTAAGAGCACCTGTCCATGCAAAAATTGTAGCTACAGAGTTTGTAGAAGTCTCTTCCCCTTTCAGATGCTTGTAATAATGACGTTGTACAGTTCCATGAGCTGCCTCATATTCATAATTTCCATCCGGTGATACCAGAACAGATGTCATCATTGCAAGAGAACCAAATGCGGAAGAAACCATATCACTCATTACATCTCCGTCATAGTTCTTACATGCCCAGATATATCCGCCTTCTGATTTCATAACTCTTGCAACCGCATCATCGATCAAAGTATAGAAATATGTAATTCCGGCTTCTTTGAACTTCTCGGCATAATCTTTGTCAAAGATTTTCTGGAAAATATCTTTGAATGTATGGTCATACTTCTTAGAGATCGTATCTTTTGTTGCGAACCACAGATCCTGCTTTGTATCCAATGCATAATTAAAGCAGCTTCTCGCAAAGCTTTCAATAGATCCGCATAAGTTATGCATTCCCTGTGCAACACCCGGTCCTGCATAGTTGTGTACCAGTTCTCTGGTCTCTGTGCCGTCTTCTGCCGTGTATACCAGTTCTACTTTTCCAGGTCCAGGAATCTTCATCTCTGTATTTTTATATACATCTCCATATGCATGTCTTGCAATAGTGATTGGTTTTTTCCAGTTTTTTACACATGGCTCAATGCCTTTTACAACAATCGGTGCACGAAATACAGTTCCGTCAAGTATTGCACGGATCGTTCCGTTCGGACTCTTCCACATTTCTTTCAGATCATACTCTTTCATACGTGCTGCATTCGGTGTGATTGTTGCACATTTTACTGCAACTTTATATTTCTTGGTTGCATTAGCAGCATCGATTGTTACCTGATCATCTGTCTCATTTCTATGTTCCAGACCCAGATCATAATATTCTGTGTTCAGTTCAATATATGGCTCCAGAAGATCTTCTTTGATCATCTTCCAGAGAATTCTTGTCATCTCGTCTCCGTCCATCTCTACGATCGGTGTTGTCATTTTAATTTTTGCCATGGTATTTGTCTCCTTTCTATCTGTTCGCGGCATCTTTTATTATTCTTCCAGATGCAGATTTTCCATCACGTGTAATATATGTTCATTTGCAAGCTGTTCTGCTTTTGCCGCATCTTTTGCCTTGATTGCTTCCAGGATTTCTCTGTGTTCTTCTATTGATTTCTCGGCACGCTCCGGTGCTTCAATAGACATCGTCCTGGCAAGCTGTACATACTTGTGAAAATCTGTTAATACATGTTCCAGGATCCTGCTGTTGGATGCCTCATACAATATCTTATGAAACTTACCATCCATTTCTGACATCTGTTCAATCTGTCCGGATCCCTTCTTATGCAAATGAAATTCTGACAGAAGAATCACTTCTTCCAGTTCTTCAATCTGCGCATCCGTAATATATTTCGTTGCCCAGTTGGCACACAGCCCTTCCAGTTGCGAACGTATCTTATAGATATCTTTCACATCTTTTCTGGTAATGGCTGTCACATACGCACCTTTATTCGGAATGATCGTAACCAGTCCTTCTAACTCCAATTGTCTTAAGGCTTCTCTTACCGGTGTTCTGCTTACCCCCAGTTCTTCACCGATTGTTACTTCCCTTAATTCTTCATGATTTTTATATACCCCATTCAGAATATCTTCCCGCAGATGCCGGAACACTCTTCCTCGTAAGGATCTGTCCTGATATTCTTCCATTAAAAACACCTCTGCTATATCAATTCCACACCAATTCTCTTACAGTTTTCGTCGATAACTCTGATCAACTCATCGTCTGTAAGAACGGTTACTCGTCCTTCTTCATACTGCTTATCTACCCATTCTTTTACAGAACTTACAAGTTCTGAGTTCTTATCTACTTTCTTGTCCTCCGGCAGCTTAAAATATGTATTGATCCAGTGTGCAATACCTGCAAGTCCGGATGTGTTAGATATTGCAACAAGCGGAGGACGGTTCAGGAATTTTCCGGTATCAAATACGTTGTAGATCTCTTCATTCTTCAATAAACCATCTGCATGGATTCCGGCCCTTGTTACATTAAAGTTCTTACCAACAAAAGGTGTTCTTGAAGGAATATGATATCCGATCTCTTTCTCATAATAATCTGCAAGCTCTGTGATAACTGTTGTATCCATCCCATCCAGTGTGCCACGAAGCTGTGCATATTCGAACACCATCGCTTCCAGTGGTGTATTACCGGTACGCTCTCCGATTCCAAAAAGTGAACAGTTCACACCGCACGCACCATAAAGCCATGCTGTCGATGAATTGCTGACTGCCTTATAGAAATCATTATGTCCGTGAAATTCGATCAGTTCGCTTGGAACACCGGCATGTACTCTGAGTCCATAGATGATTCCCGGAATAGATCTTGGTATTACAGCTCCCGGATAGTTGACCCCGTATCCCATGGTATCACAGACACGGATCTTAACCGGAATCTTATACTCATCCATCAGTTTCATAAGTTCCAGACAGAATGGAATGACGAATCCATAGATGTCGGAACGTGTGATATCTTCCAGATGACATCTCGGGCTGATTCCTGTCTCAAGACATTCTCTTACGATAGACAGATAATGTTCCATTGCCTCACGTCTTGTCATCTTTAGTTTATAGAATATATGATAGTCCGAACAGCTTACCAGAATACCAGTCTCTTTCATTCCGATCTCTTTCACCAGTTCGAAATCTTTCTTGCTCGCACGGATCCAGCTTGTTATCTCCGGGAATTTATAATCCTTTTCCATGCATTTGTAGACGGCGTCTCTGTCCTTTTTACTATAGAGGAAGAATTCACACTGTCTGATCTTTCCCTTCGGACCACCCAGACGATGAAAATAATCATATAATGTTACGATCTGCTCAGTACTGTACGGGGCACGTGATTGTTGGCCATCTCTGAATGTTGTATCTGTGATCCAGATCTCATCCGGCATACAATGCGGAACAATTCGGTCATTGAATGCGATTTTCGGAATCTCGTCATAATGGAACAGATTACGAAATACATTCGGTGTCTTCACATCCACCAACGGGTACATGTGCTCTTCCAGTTGCAATAAATTTGTATGATCATCCAGGTATACTTTCCTGTTTTCCATTTTCCATCGCCTGCTTTCTAAAATATTTTTTCGTAGTAAAGTACTAAATTCAACATGTATAATTGTATACAATAATACATGTGTTGTCAAGTTCTATTATGGATATTTATTCAAAAAAAATGATTATGGGGATTCCATAATCATTTTTTATATATTATTAATAAAGTTTTGCGTTAACTTCTCTTGGACTTAAGCCCTCGTCTTCTAAGGCTTTCATAATCTGGTGTTTGTGTTCGGTTCCGAATGCTTCCAGAGTGATTCGAAGTTCTACTGCTGCGTTTCGGTTGGTACTTACGAACTGGTTATGCTCCAGTTTGATTACATTACCATTTGCTTTGGCGATTGTAGCTGCAACGCGTACCAGTTCACCCGGCTTGTCCGGAAGAAGTACAGATACAGAGAAGATTCTGTCTCTCTGGATCAGTCCGTGCTGTACGATCGAGGACATTGTAATCACATCCATATTACCACCACTTAAGATGGATACGACTTTCTTTCCTTTCAGATCAAGCTGTCTGAGCGCCGCTACTGTCAGAAGGCCTGAATTTTCTACGATCATCTTGTGATTCTCTACTACATCGAGGAATGCACCGATCAGATCATCATCTGCAACTGTAATAACTTCATCTATATTCTTTTCTGCATATGGGAAGATCTTTTCTCCGACACGTTTTACAGCTGTACCATCAGCGATCGTATTGGCACTTGCAAGTGTTACCGGATGTCTTTCTTTCAATGCCTCTGTCATGCTTGCAGCGGCAGCCGGTTCTACACCGATTACTTTGACATTCGGATTCAGCATCTTGGTAAGTGTCGAAACTCCTGTGATCAGACCGCCGCCACCGATTGGTGCGAGAATATAATCTACGTCCGGAAGTTCTTCAAAGATTTCCATTGCAATACTTCCCTGTCCCGTTGCAACATCCAGATCATCGAAAGGATGTACGAATGTGTATCCTTCTTCTTCTGCAAGTTTCATTGCATATGCACAGGCATCATCATAGACATCTCCGTGTAATACGACTTCTGCTCCATAGCTCTTTGTACGATTTACTTTGATCAATGGTGTAACTGTCGGCATAACTACCGTTGCCTTGCAGCCGAATTTCTTTGCTGCATATGCCACGCCCTGTGCATGGTTACCTGCAGACGCAGTTACAAGACCTTTCTTTCTGTCTTCTTCGCTCATTGTACTGATCTTGTAATATGCACCACGTACTTTATAAGCACCTGTATACTGCATATTCTCTGGTTTCAGATAGACATCAGCACCTGTCTGTTTGCTTAAGTATTCGCTGTATACCAGCTTAGTTGGCAGGGTTACTTCTTTTACGATTGCACTCGCCTGTTTGAATTTTTCTAATGTTAACATCTCGTACTTCCTCTCTTCCTCTTATTCGTTTTCTGAGAACTCTTCTGAAGCCTCATCGTCTTTCGGTCTTTCGAATAACGCATTCACGAAATCATCTGCATTAAATTTCTGCAAATCGTCAATAGTCTCTCCCACACCGATATATTTTACCGGAACGCCCAGCTCTGCATGGATGGCAACTGCGATTCCTCCTTTTGCGGTTCCATCCATCTTTGTCAAAATGATCCCTGTAATCTCTGCCACATCGTTGAATTCCTTCGCCTGCTGCAGGGCATTCTGTCCTGTTGTTGCATCCAGAACAACCAATGTCTCTCTGTATGCCTCAGGAAATTCCCGGTCAATGATCTTATTCATCTTTCTGAGTTCTTCCATCAGATTCTTTTTATTGTGCAGACGTCCGGCTGTATCGATCATCAGCACATCTGCATGCCGCGCCTTTGCTGCCGCAACAGCATCAAACACAACCGATGCCGGATCAGATCCCTCCTGTCCGCCGATCAGCTCTGCCTGCGAACGGTTCGCCCATTCTTTTAACTGTTCTCCGGCCGCCGCACGGAATGTATCGGCCGCTGCAATTACAACTTTCTTATTCTCTGCACGAAGCTTTCCTGCAAGCTTTCCGATCGTTGTAGTCTTTCCTACACCATTGACACCGATTACCATCACTACGGATGTGCAGTTTTCAAATTCATATGCTGTTTCTCCGATGTCCATCTGTTCTTTGATACTTTCGATCAGAAGTTCCCGGCATTCCATTGGTTCTTTGATGTGTTTTTCTTTTACTTTTGCCTTCAGATCATCCAGAATATCATATGTTGCCTGTACACCAAGATCTCCCATGATCAGAACCTCTTCCAGCTCCTCGTAAAAGTCATCATCGATACGGGAGAATCCGTGAAAGATGCTGTCCATTCCTGATACAATATTGTCTCTGGTCTTACCAAGACCGGCAACCAGTTTTTCAAAAAATCCCATATCTTCCTCCTATTTATCCAGTTCATTTTCAAGCAGGCTGACAGATACCAGTGTAGATACACCTTTTTCCTGCATAGTGATACCATACAGTCTGTCTGCCGCCGTCATTGTTCCACGTCGATGTGTGATTACTATGAACTGCGTATACTTTGTTAACTTGTGCAAATATTGTGCAAAACGGTCTACGTTATTATCATCCAGTGCCGCTTCGATCTCATCCAGCAGACAGAACGGTGACGGCTTCAGATTCTGGATTGCAAAAAGAAGCGCTATCGCTGTCAATGCTTTTTCTCCACCGGACAACTGCATCATATTCTGCAGCTTCTTTCCAGGCGGCTGGGCAATGATCCGGATACCCGCCTCCAGAATATCCTCATCTTCCATAAGTTCCAGCGTTCCTTTTCCGCCTCCGAACATTTCCTTGAATACCTGATCGAACTCGGCTGCAATTCTGGCGAACTGCTCTTTGAACTGCTTACGCATGGCATTATCAAGTTCCTCGATAATCTGTTCCAGTGTTTCGGCTGCTTCTACCAGATCATCATGCTGGCCCTTCAGGAATTCATAACGCTCGGATACACTTTTATATTCTTCTATCGCATTAACATTGACATTACCCAGTGCACGGATCTCACCTTTTAACTCCTGGATCCGTCTCTTCATATCTGCAAGATCGGTCAGGTTCGGATTCCTAAGTTCTTTTGCGTGATTCAGTGTGAGTTCATATTCCTCCCACATATAATTAATCTGCTTTTCAGAAGCTTCTTCGTACCCTTCCCTCTGACTTTCCAGACGATAAACCTCTTTATCAAGATCTGTCATATGTTTTGAGATCTCTTCACGTTTTTCGAAGAATGATTTGTGCCGTTTATTCAATTCCTCACGTTCTCTTTTTGAACGTTCAATCTGAAGTTTGATTTCATCAAACAGATCACCGGAATTATCAATTGTTGTTTTCAATTCCTGGATCTTCTTCTCTTTTTCGGCAATTTCCTGAGAATTTCCACCCTTATTCTTTGTCAGTTCTTCCAATTCTGCCCGGAATTTATCCATCTCTTCACGGATACGGATAATATTTTCCGTAATAAATGTATACTTCTGCTCTAATCCTGCATATTCCAGATGAATCTGTTCTGATTTTCTGGTCTTAAAGCTTTCCTTTGCGTGGATCTCTTCCAGCTCTTTTTGTTCTTTCTCAATGTTGATATTCAGATCATTTTCCAGACTTTCTGACGTATCCAGTTCTATATTAATAGACTCCTGATTGTCCATTATCTCGTTGATCTGTGTATCCAGTTTTGCAGCTTCATTTCGCAGATTATCGAATTGTTGTTTGAAGCTCTGGATCTTTGCAGATGACTGATCTGCATTCATCTTTGCGGTATTCTGTACGACATACGCTTTCTGAAGCTCTGCACTGATTGCGTCAGTCTTTTCATAATACCCTGCGCGTTCATCTTTCAGGCCACAGATCTGCTGTTCCGTCTCCGTCATCTCCTGTTTTAATTTCTGAACGGTCTTTTCAAACTCTTCGATTTCTCTTCGTCTGCTCAGAAGATTACTGGAATTCTTAAATGCTCCACCGGTCATGGAACCACCCGGATTGATCAGTTCCCCTTCCAGTGTAACGATACGGATTGACTGGTGGTATTTTCTTGCGATCATTGTTGCATGATCAATATGATCTACTACCAGTGTTCTTCCCAGCAGATAATCTGCGAGAGTTTTATATTTATTCTCTACCTGAACCAGTTTGTTGGCTGTTCCGACAACTCCCGGTTCTTTAAGTGCTTCCGGACGATTGATCCCGGAATTCGCACGGATTGATGTTAAAGGCAGGAATGTTGCACGGCCGAACTTATTCTTCTTCAGGAAATTGATCATACGTTTTGCCGTATCTTCATCCTCGGTTACGATATTCTGGATATTACCGCCAAGTGCGGTCTCAATAGCGATCTCATAGTCTTTTTCAACCTTTACGATATCTGCTACTACACCCAGAAGTCCCTTCTCACGGTCCTTATTATCCATAACTCTACGAATACTGTTACCGTATCCGTCATAACGTTCTGTAATATTCTTAAGGGATTCCAGTCTTGACTGCTCCCGGTGGAAAGCAGACTGACCAATCTGTAATTTCTGAGACTCTCTGGATATCTGCGCCTGTAACGTCTTAATGTTACTTTCATATTCTTTATTTTCATTGTTCAGGGCTATGATCTTGTCTGAGATAACTTTTAATTCCATCTGATACTTGTTCAGATTTTCATTTTCTTCTGCAATCTCACTGTCATTAGCAAGGATCTCTCGGTTGATCTGCGACTTTCTAACCTGGATCTGTTCCATCATCGTATCGAATTTCTGGATCTGAGCTTTCGTAGATGCTCTGTTATTCAGTATCTCCATGATATGATTCTTCTTTTCATCAACGGATCCTGTAATCTGTGCTATCTTCGCCTGTAATTCCGTCAGTTCATTCTTAATCTGATCTTCTTCCGACTGTTTTTCTTCCATCTGTTTTACAATGGAAACTTTCTCCGTCTGAAGTTCTTTCATCTGTCCTTCACGGACATCCATCTCGGAATCAATCACGCTGGCCCGCTGTTCGAAATGTTCATCGTTCATCCGTGCACTGTGAATCTGTTCCTTTAACAGTGCGATCTGGTTCTCTAACTGCTGCTTCAGAATCGTCGTCTCATTTAATTGACGGTTAGCCTTTTCGACAGAAGCGTCGATCACTTCCACCTGTTCTTCAATCGCCTCATATTCCGTCTTCGTATCCGCATATTGTCTGGTTGCTTCTTCAAGCTCCCCTTTTGTAATACGAAGCTTCTCTTCCAGCCCCCGAATCTGATCTCGGATACGTTCCATTTCCAGCAGGAACATGTTGATATCGTATGTTTTTAATTCTTCCTTCCGTTTCAGATACTCCCTCGCCTTTTCAGACTGACGTTCTAACGGCCCAACCTGCTTTTCCAGCTCAGACAGAATATCATTGACACGGACCAGATTCTGGCGTTCATCTTCTAACTTTTTGACCGACATACTTTTTCTTCGTTTGAATTTGACAATTCCTGCTGCTTCATCAAAAAGCTCTCGCCTTTCATCCGGCTTACCACTTAAGATCTTATCAATCTGTCCCTGTCCGATAATCGAATACCCTTCTTTTCCGATACCTGTATCATAGAAAAGTTCATTTACATCTTTTAATCTGCATGCTCTTCCATTGATCAGATATTCGCTTTCTCCGGAACGGTATAGCTTTCTTGCTACCGTAACTTCTTCGTAATCAACCGGAAGCTTATGGTCTGAATTGTCCAGAGTGATCGCCACCGATGCATAACTAAGCGGCTTTCTGTTCTCAGTACCGGAAAAAATAACATCCTGCATGTTGCCGCCTCTTAACTGCTTCACACGCTGTTCCCCAAGCACCCATCTGACCGCATCTGCTACGTTACTTTTTCCACTTCCGTTCGGACCGACAATGCCGGTGATTCCATTATGGAATTCGAATTTAATTTTATTGGCAAATGATTTAAATCCCTGCACTTCTATGCTTTTTAAATACATTCCACACCTACTTTATATTCTTTTCATGCAGTTTCAAAATGCTGATATATGCAGCCTCCTGCTCTGCTGCTTTCTTCGTCCGGCCTTCTCCGACTCCGTATTCTTCTTCTCCGATATGTACCGCAACACGGAAAATCTTATTATGATCCGGTCCCTCTTCACCAATCAGATGATACGAGATTACTTCTTTAAAATTCGCCTGCACGATTTCCTGCAGGATAGTCTTGCTATCAAAAAAGAGTTTCTTGTTCTCCAAATCTTTCAAAATAAATCGATGTATAAACTCTTTTGCATTAGCAAAACCACCATCAAGATAAATTGCTCCGATCAGAGCCTCCATTGCATCCGATGTTACAGATTCTCTCTTTCGTCCTCCGGTAGCATCTTCTCCTTTACCAAGCAAAAGGTATTCGCCAAGATCCAGATCTCTTGCACAGAATGCCAACGCCGGTTCACATACCATACTTGCCCTCGTCTTCGTAAGTTCCCCTTCCGGAAGCTTCGGATTATTGTGAAACAGGAATTCGCTGGACACCAGTTCAAGGACCGCATCTCCCAGAAATTCCAGACGTTCATTACACTCATACTTTGGCAGATGCTTTTCGTTGGCATAAGAGCTGTGAATCATCGCCTTTGTAAACAGGGTAAAGTCATCAAATTTGTAACCAATCTTTCCTTCTAATTCTTTAAGGTCTTTGCTCATTGTAAACTCCATCCTAAAGAACGAAAAAAGCCCCTGGCAGGGCTCTTTCGTTCTTTTTATATCTGCCTAGTTATTATTTGTTGCATTCTTGATCTGCTCAACAGCATCTCCAACTGTAGAGATCTGCTCAGCGTCATCATTATCAATCTCAATGTCAAATGTTTCTTCTATTCCCATAATAATCTGGAAGATATCAAGGGAGTCTGCTCCCAGATCATCTACAAATGTTGTGTCCTCTGTAATATCATTCACTTCTACATTTAATACATCAGCGATGATTTCTTTTAATTTTTCAAGTTCCATATCAAATCTCCTTTTCTCATCATAGTTAGTAATATATTATTCAGCGGATTTTTGCTCCGATTGAATACTTTCTTTGATCTTTTCATTAATTTTCTGCTTTTTAAATGTCACACATTGGATCAGTGTATTGCTGACTTCTTTTGCTTTCGAGCTTCCATGTGTCTTTACGACCAGACCGTTTAATCCAAGCAATGGTGCACCGCCATACTCACTTGCATCAAATGACTTTAAAGTTGTTTTTAACGCCGGTTTGATAAGCAATGCTCCGATCTTGCTTCTGAGTGTGGACATCAGTCCTTCTTTTACCTTACTGATCAGTACCGCTCCGACACCTTCATATAGCTTAAGGATTACATTGCCCGAAAATGCTTCTGTCACAATGACATCAGCCTGTCCATGCGGAATCTCTCTTGCTTCTACACTTCCGATAAAATTCAGTTCTTTTTCTTCTTTTAAAAGAGGGAACGTCTCCTTTACCAGTGCATTACCTTTTTCTTCTTCTGCTCCGATATTTACAATCCCAACTTTCGGATTCTTAATACCAACTACATGTTCCATATAGATAGAACCCATCTTAGCAAACTGAACCAGATGTGAGGCTCTGGCATCTACATTCGCTCCACAGTCGATCAGAAGTGCTACACCCTTCTCTGTCGGGATCAGTGACGCAAGTGGTGGCCGCTCTACACCTTTGATCCTTCCAACGATTACCTGTCCACCTACCAGAATTGCTCCGGAACTTCCGGCAGATACAAATGCATCAGCCTTTCCTTCCTTTACCATCTTCATTCCGACTACGATGGAAGAGTCTTTCTTTCTTCTGATCGCATTCACCGGAGGTTCGGCAGTCTCTATTACTTCTGTTGTATTCACAACTTCCAGTCTGTTCTTATCATAAGTATACTTCTGCAATTCAGCATTCACTATATCTTCTTTGCCAAGCAGATATACCTTTATATCCTGTTCACTTCCAAGAGCATCTACTGCTCCTTTTACCATTTCACCCGGTGCATTATCCCCGCCCATGGCGTCCAATGCTATCACCGTAATTTCTGACATATTGATTCCTCCTAATATTACTGAATTTATTCTACTAAACATCCATGCAAAAATCAATATTTTCCTGTGAAAAACGCCAATATAAACCTCCTCACGGACAGCTGCGGTACTTTTATAAAATTTTTCATAAATATTTATCAGAAGTTTGATAATGTACGATCCGGTTGATATAATACCTTTTATCATCAAAATTGCATATATATAAAAGAAGGGATTTAATAAATGGATTATTATAAGAGAGCTCTTGAGCTCAATGATGAAACAGTTAAAAACAGACGTTACTTCCACACGAATGCAGAAACGGGACTTCATATGCCAATGGCCTGTGCATATGTGATGGACAAATTGACCAAATATGGCTTAACACCTTCCCGATGTGGTGAAGGTGTGACCGCTACTGTCGGAAACGGCGGCAAAGTCTTATTATTACGAGCCGACATGGATGCGCTCCCAATGCCGGAAGAAAGCGGACTTCCATTTGCCTGCCCGACCGGAAAAGAAGCACATGCCTGCGGACATGATTTTCACGCTGCCATGTTACTGACCGCTGCAAAAATGCTAAAAGAAAATGAGGCCGAGTTAAAAGGCACAGTCAAATTTATGTTCCAGCCTGCGGAAGAAACATTCGAAGGCAGTAAAAATATGATAGAACATGGTATCCTGGAGAATCCGAAAGTAGATGCGGCACTGGCCTATCATGTATCTCCAGGGCAGATGCCGGTTGGAATCTACATGTATAACAGTACAGGAACTATGATGTACTCCGTTGACGGTTTTCATATCGAAATCAAAGGAAAAGGTTCGCACGGCGCCTATCCTCAGAATTCCATTGACCCAATCAATATTGCGGCACATGTCTATCTGGCTCTGCAGTCCATCATCGCCCGCGAGGTTGATCCTTCCAAAGCCTGCCTTATGACAGTTGGTAAATTCCAGGCTGGAACCGCCGCCAATATTATTCCGGATACAGCTGTTCTCGAAGGCACTATTCGAACGAACGATAAAGCTTCCAGAGAACTTCTGGTACGAAGAATGAAAGAAACGGCAATCCGGACAGCCGAAACTTTCGGAGGAACAGCCAAAATCACTATGATCTCGGAAGTACCGCCTCTGATCTGCAATCCGGAATTTACCGAACAGATCGTCGGCTTCATGAAGGAACTGGATATTCCGAAACTAACCCCTTACCCAGGCATATCCGCAAGTGCTTCTGAAGATTTTGCAAATATTGCAGAACAGGTACCATCCGCTTTCATGTATCTGTCTGCCGGATATATGGATGATCGGGGGAAGTATTCTGCACATAACCCAAAGGTACAGTTTAATGAAGCGGTGTGCCCGATCGGGGCTGCGTGTCTGGCGCACTGTGCGACCCGTTATTTAAATTGATTTGGGATTTAATTGGGATTTAATTCAGGAAGGCTGTGGATACCCGAACCGGAATAAAGCTTGGAAAGGCGTTCCTGCTCAGGTTCCATCGGCGGGTCAATTCTAAAGGGGCAAAATTCTGCTAAAAGCAGGC
>OGOO01000630.1_pt1 | contig 39123 bp, 54 predicted proteins | sample 1552651 | NCBI WGS metagenome assembly OGOO01 (sample SAMEA2580118, study PRJEB22360) | human gut metagenome | biome: human gut; feature: human-associated habitat; material: faeces | place: Denmark | collected 2008/2010 | reverse complement strand
ATTATGGAAAGAACCATAAGTATAGAAGAAAGAATAAGAAGAGCAGAAGAAATATATAATAGAAGGCAAAATAGAGATATAAGAGTATCTTCTTCTACGGTAAACTCGGGACAAAAAACAACACTGCCATTATTTAAAAAAATGATATTACAACTATTAATATGTACAGTAATATATTTTATATTTTATCTTATAAAAAATAATAATTACATTTTTTCACAAGATGTAATGGAAAAGACATCGGAGATATTAAAATATGATGTGAACTTTAATAACCTATACAATAATGCAATAGTATTTATAAATAAGCAGAAACAACCCAATATAGAGGAAAATAAAAAAATACAAAACGAAGAAAAAGAGAAGCTACAAAGTAATGAAAACAAAGAACCAACAGAAGAAAAAAACGAGGAGAAGGAGAAAAAAGAAAATAATGGAGTGGGCGGTGGAGGAAATGCAGAAATAGTTGCAGTAGTTTCTGAGCCATCAGCACCGAAAACGCAAATGGAGTTAGATGCAGACTATGTAAAAGAAAACTACAATTTAATTTTACCAATACAAGGAATAGTAACATCAAGATTTGGTAAAAGAGAGCCTACAGATATAATATCAGAAAATCATCAAGGAATAGATTTAGGCGCAGAAGCGGGAACATCTATAAAATCTGCAATGGATGGAGAGGTAATAATATCTGGAACAGATAGAGATTACCGGTAACTATATAGTAATAAAAGATAATTGTGTAAAAACACTATATGGACATTGTAGCAAGCTTTTAGTAAAACAAGGGGATAAAGTTAAGCAAGGAGATATAATAGCAGAGGTTGGAGAAACAGGGAAGGCAACAGGTCCGCACCTTCATTTTGAAATAATAAAAGACGAAAGAGTAATAGACCCAGAATATGTAATGGATTTTTAGAGTAAAAAGAGAAAGGACAAAAATGAGTATAAAAATAGATTTAAAAATATTTCTTTTTGCGCTTATTTATATAATAACAAAACAAATAAAAATATATGCAATATTAATGTTATTTGCATTTGTACATGAATTAGGACATTTAATAATAGGTATGTTATTGGGATTTAAACCTATATCTATAAATATTACTCCTTATGGACTGCAAATAGAATTTAAAGTACTTTGTGAAGAATATAATAGAAAAGTAGACAAGGGAACAATTCTATGTGTAAAAAGGGCTATAATTGCACTGGCTGGGCCACTTACTAATATTGCTATAATATTTTTTACTCTATTAATAACAAAAGAAAATATGGAAAAGAGTTTAATAATTATTTATTCAAATGCATTAATAGGCATATTCAACTTTATTCCTATATATCCATTAGATGGTGGAAGAATAATAAAAGAAATATTACATATAAAGTTTGGACTACAAAAGTCACGTGATTATATAAATAAAATCTCGAATATAACAGTAGTGATCCTAACTGCAATAAGCAGTATAGTAATATTATATATACATAATATAGCAATACTAATAATTATTACATATTTATGGTATTTAGTAGTGCTGGAAAACAAAAAATATAAATTACAAAAAAATACCATAAAGGGTTTACAAAACGCGAAAAATATGATGTCTTAATTGCATAAACTCCCAAGACGGGAGGAGTAGCAGCTATGCAAAAGGTGGCGAAAAAAATTTCCAAGGCGAGTAGCCAGTCATACCTAGGAATGACATCATAAACTAAGTTGAAGTAGTTGAAGTAGGGAGAGAGGAGGATATCAATACATACAAGATATCCTCCTCAGTTCTATATTTTTTTATAAAAGCCTTGATTTATGTGCAAAATTATGGTAGAATATTAAACGTTATAAGTGGCTAGAGGCCATCCTTGCTTGTTTTTAAAGGCAGGCTATAATCCATAAGGAGGTGAAAGATAATGAATAAATACGAAAGTGTTATCATTATTAATCCAACTGTTGAAGCAGAAAAGATTAAAACATTAGTACAGAAATTTACAGATTTGATTAATAATGCAGGTAAAGTAGAAAAAGTTGATGAAGTAGGCAAAAAGAAATTAGCTTATGAGGTTAAGAAGAATAAAGAAGGATACTACGTAATAATTAACTTTGAAGCTCAACCAGAATTAATAGTAGAACTTGAAAGAAACTACAGAATAACAGATGAAGTTCTAAAATTTATAGTAGTAAGAGTAGAGGAATAATTAGAATTCGGGGGCCTTAAATTGAAAGGTAAGGTGTAGTATGAACAAAGTAATTTTAATGGGAAGATTAACAAGAGATCCAGAAGTTAGATATACTCAAACAAACAATACATTAGTAGCTTCTTTTAGCTTAGCTGTAAATAGAAGATTTACAAAGCCAGGAGAAGAAAGACAAGCAGATTTTATCAATGTAGTTGCATGGAGCAAATTAGGTGAATTCTGTAGTAAATATTTTAAAAAAGGTCAACAAGTAGGAATAATAGGAAGAATTCAAACAAGAAATTGGGATGATGAACAAGGACAAAAGCATTACATAACAGAAGTTGTTGCAGAAGAAGCATATTTTGCAGATAGCAAAAGAGATGGAGACGCAAGTGCAAATTTTGATGCAACATTTGGTGCAATGCCATCAGCTAATCCTAATTCTGATTTTGAAATATCTTCAGGAGATGACCTACCATTTTAAAAAAGTAGGAGGGAAATGAAAATGGCAGATAACAAGAAAAATAAAAGAAATAATAATAGAAGCAACAATATGGATGAAGATTTTAACCCTAAATTTAGAAAAGTTAGAAAAAAAGTTTGTCCATTATGTGCTGATAAAAATCTAGTGTTAGATTACAAAAATGCAGAACAGTTGAAAAAGTTTACCAATGATAAAGGTAAAATTCTTCCAAGAAGAGCAACTGGAGCATGTGCAAAACATCAAAGAGATATAACATTAGCAATAAAAAGAGCAAGACAAATAGCTGTATTACCATATACACAAGAATAGTAACAAAAAGTGGGGACATATAATATGTTCCCATATTTTGAATTATAAAGATAAAAAAGATTTTGAAAGCTGTGAGGTGGAAATATTGAAAACTAAAATTGTGATATTTATAAGTTTAATTGTGAGTTTGTTTACATTAACAGGATGTGCAAAAACAGAAGTTCAAAAAGAAAACTATAAAATAGTCACATCATTTTACCCAATGTATATAATTGCAAGAAATATAACTGATGGAGCTAATAATGTTCAATTAGTAAATATGACAGAACAAAATACAGGATGCATACATGATTACACGCTTACCACAAATGATATGAAAAAAATAGAAAATGCAGATATTTTTATACAAAATGGATTAGGATTAGAAATATTTATGGACAAAATTTTTACAATATATCCTAATTTGAAAGTGCTAGATGCAAGTATAAATATAAAAAATGTAATAAAAGAAGACGAGGTAAATCCACATGTGTGGACGAGTATAGAAAATTATATTAATCAAGTAAAAGAAATATCGCAAGTATTAATACAGCAAAATTCAGAGAATAAGCAGATATATGAAGAAAATACAGAAAAATATATAAAGGATTTAGAAAAAGTTGAAAAACAATATGAGGAAATTTCGCAAGAACTTAATGGGCAAAAGGCTATATGCTTAAATGAAGCCTTGGAATATTTGGCAAAAGATATAAAATTGGAATATATTTCTTTACATACAGATCATGACGAAAACTCAATGTCAGCAGAAAGCATAAAAAATATAATAAATAAGATGAATACAGAAAATATTAAAATAATATTAATTGGTAAGGATGATAGCATTAAAAATGCAGAAATATTGGCAAATGAAACCAATGCAAAAATATATAAGCTAGACACAGTATTAACAGGAGCAACAGACAAAAATGCTTATATAGATGCGGCAAATAGGAACTTAGAAGTACTAAAAAGTGTATTAGGAGATGAAAAGTAAAATGGATGAGAAAAAAGCATGTGGTTTACACTGTACAAAAATTAATAACATAAGTGTAAAATTTGGTAATGACGTAATATTAAAAAACGTAAGTATTCATATACACTGTGGAGAACTAACAGTTATAATAGGAAGAAATGGTGCAGGGAAAAGTACATTATTAAAAGCAATATTAGGTGAAGTAGAACATAAAGGAAATATTATTTTTACAGATGAAAAAGATAATTTAACTAAAAAGATAAAAATTGGATATGTGCCACAAAAACTTAATATTGAAAAACACATGCCTACAACTGTTTTTGATATGTTTGCTTCTTGTATTTCGTACATACCCGTATTTATGAAAAAAGACAAGAAGATATATAAGGAAATAAAGGAACATTTAAAAATTTTTGGAGTAGATAGGCTAATAGACAAAAGTATAGGAGATTTATCAGGTGGTGAACTTCAAAGAGTACTAATTGCAATGGCAACAAAGCCTATTCCGAATTTACTAATATTAGATGAACCTGTTTCTGGAATAGACAAAAATGGAATTAGAGATTTTTATCAAATATTAAATAGACTAAAAGCAGAATATGATATGTCAATAATCTTAGTATCACATGATTTAGAGTTGGCAAATCAGTATGCAGATAGAGTTATATTACTGGATAAAGAAGTAATAAAAGAAGGAACACCACAAGAAGTATTTGAAAGCCTAGAATTTAAAAACAGATTTGGAGAATTATAATAAAAGGAAGATTAAATATGGAAATAATATACAATATTTTAGAAACATTAATACCATTTGAATTTATTAATTATACATTTATGAAAAATGCATTAATTGCAATAATATTAGTATCGCCAGTATTTGCAATATTAGGAACAATGATAGTAAATAATAAAATGGCTTTTTTTTCAGATGCCCTTGGACATTCTGCAATATGTGGAATTGCTATAGGAACACTATTAGGTATATCTAATGTAAATATATCTGTAATATTTTTTGCTGTAATTTTTGCGTTACTACTAAATTGGGTAAAAAACAAAACAACATATGGTGCAGATACAATAATAAGTGTATTTTCCTCAATTGCCATAGCACTAGGTTTAGCAATACTTGCACAAAGTGGTAGTTTTAACAAATACTCAAGCTACCTAGTTGGAGACATTTTAAGTATTACAAATGCAGAAATAGTATACTTGTTTTTAACATTTATATCTGTATTATGTTTTTGGTATATTACATTTAATAAATTAAATGTAATAAGTATTAATACTTCGTTAGCAAAAAGCAGAGGCATAAACATAAAACTTATTGATAATATATTTGTTGTATTAATAGCAATTATAGTAATGATATCTATAAGATGGATAGGAATATTATTAATTAATTCTTTACTAATATTACCAGCAGCATCAAGCAGAAACATAGCAAAAAATATGAGAACATATCATTTATTTTCTATAATAATTTCATTATTTTCAGGCGTATTGGGATTAATATTATCATATTATTATAATATACCAACAGGACCAATGATTGTAATAATTTCAGGAGCAATATATTTTGTAACATTTGCAATAAAGAGAAACAGATAAATAAAAGCATGTAAAAAGCGAAACATCATTTTGTTTCGCTTTTTAGTATTTTTTGTAAGGCATTTTCTATGTTTGATATTCTTTTTTCAAATATTTGATTTGTCATGTCTGCAATTTTGTTATATTCCCTTAATTTAGATAGGTTTTGCATACATGCCTTATGCCTTTTTTCTGCATTTTTATTTTCCATTATTTGTTCTTTTCTTACTTCGTTTAATAGTTCATTTATTGCTTCGATTAGTGATTCTAAATTTTCCTGTGAATTTTTCATTTTTCCACAATCCTTTCTTAATATTATCACTTCTTAGCAATTATTATTGTAACATTTTATTATGTATTAAGCAATATATTTTAAAAAATTTGTTTGCACGAAGTTAATATTTAATATATCATATAGCTAAAATGCTGAAATATAAGCTTTAAAAGAAATAAAAAGCATATGTTTCAACACTTGTAGATAATATAACTCTAAAAACCATTAACTATTAATAAATAGCCTTAAATATTAGCTAAATCTATTGTAAAAAGTACAAATATATATTAAAATATTTGTATCTAAAACAAGAAGGAATGAGGAAAAACATGAAAAAAAATCTGAATTTTTATATAACATTATGGATTGTAAAATTAATTTCAGCCGGATTAAAACTGTTAGGCAAAAATGCAACATATTACCCAGGGAAATTAGCATTAGATATGTGCCCAGGTTTTATGGGAATGTTAGATAAACCAAAAACCATAATTGGTGTAACAGGAACAAATGGCAAAACAACAGTATCAAATATGATTAATGATATATTAATAGATAATGGATATAAAATAATAAACAATAAATATGGCTCTAATATAGATGCAGGAATAGCCACTACATTGCTACAAGGAGCAACACTATTTGGAAAAAGCAAAAAAGAAATTGCCGTTTTAGAAATAGATGAAAGAAGTGCACCAAAAGTATTTCCATATATAACTCCAACATATTTAATATGTACAAATATATTTAGAGATTCATTAATGAGAAACGCACATACGGAATTCATATCAGAAATAGTATCAAAAAATGTTCCAAAAGATACAATTGTAATAGAAAATGCAGATGATTTAATATGTAGTGGTATAGCACCAAATAATGCAAAAATATATTTTAGCATAGATAAATTAGATACAGATACAAAAGAACCACATAACATTGTAAGAGATATTATTACATGTCCTGTATGTAATACAAAATTGGAATATGAATATTACCGTTACCATCATATTGGAAAAGCACATTGTCCCAAATGTGGGTTTGGTACACCTAAAGCAGATTACATTGCAAATAATATAGATATTAATAACAAAAAAATGTGTATAAAAACTCCAACAGGTGAGCAAGAGTTTAAACTTATTACAGACAATATTATAAACATATATAATATGCTTGCAGTGATAACAGTTTTAGAGCAAATGGGATTAACAGAAGATCAAATAAACAATTCATTTGCAAAGCTAAAAATAGTAGAAACAAGATTTAGTGAAGAAAATGTTGATGGAATAAGAATTGTAACACATCTAGCAAAAGGAATAAATCCAATTGCATGTTCAAGAGCATTTGAATATGCAAAGAACGCGGATGGAAACAAAGCAGTAATAGTAATAGTGGATGACTTACATGAAGAGGCAAAGGGCTCAGAAAATACATCTTGGCAATATGACACAGATTATGAGTTTTTAAATGATGAAAGTATAAAACAAGTAATAATAGCAGGACCAAGATATTTAGACGGCAAAGTAAGACTATTAATGGCTGGGGTTCCAGATGAGAAAATATCTTGTAGAAAAGATATATTAGAAGCAACAAATGAACTAAGACTTGATGGAATAGATGGGGTATTTATCTTACACGATTTATATTCTATAAAAGAAACAAAAGAAATAAAACAAAAAGTAGAGGGAATGATAAAGGGAAGGAATGAAATAAAAGATGAAAATTGAAGTATTATTTCCAGAATTTTGTAATTTATATGGAGATATAAGCAATATAGATTATTTAAAAAAATGTGTACCAAAGGCAGAAGTAATTTATACTGCAATAGACAACGAACCAGCATTTCTTACACAAAACGTTAATTTAATATATTTAGGACCACTTACAGAAAGAAAACAAGAAATTGTAATAGAAAAGTTAATGCCATATAAGGAAAAAATACAAGAACTAATTAATAATAATACACCATTTCTTTTTACAGGTAATGCAATAGAAATATTAGGGAAATATATTGAAAATGAAGATGGAACAAGTATCGATGGATTAGGTATATTTGAAGTATGTGCAAAAAGAAATATGATGCATAGATTTAATTGCCTATATATGGGACAATATGACAATATAGAAATAATAGGTTTTAAAAGTCAATTTACAATGCTGTATGGAGATAATAGTAAAAATTATTTTATGAATACTCAAATGGGGATAGGAATAAATGACACAACAAAATTAGAAGGTATAAAAGAAAATAATTTTTTTGGAACATATGTTATAGGACCATTATTAATCCTAAATCCATTATTTACGGAAAGATTGCTTAAAACAATGGGGGTAGAGAAACCGGAAATAGCATTTAAACAGGATGTAATAGCGGCATATGAGGAAAGATTAAGAAAATACAAGGAATTGACAAAAAAATAAACATTATGATATAACAGTATATGAGAAAATAGAAATTTATTATTCTCAAAAAGGAATAAAAATAATTATGAAAAATATTAAAGAATATAATTTAGAAGAATTAAAAGAAGAAATGACTTCTTTAGGGGAAAAACCATATAGAGCAGAACAGATTTTTAAATGGATATACAAAGATAAAGTAAAAGAATTTGATGAGATGACAAATCTTTCAATCGAGCTAAGAAAAAAATTGCAACAAAATTATACAATGTGTAATTTTAAAATTTTAAAGAAACAAGAATCATCTGATGGAACAAAAAAATATTTATTTGATGTATTAGATGGGAATGCGATAGAGACGGTTTTAATGCAATATCATCATGGAAAAACAATATGTGTATCTTCTCAAATTGGTTGCAAGATGGGGTGTAAATTCTGTGCATCTACAGGAATAAATTTTGTTAGAAACTTAACCGCAGGAGAAATAGTAGAACAAATAGTAGCAGTAGAGCAAGATATAGGAGAAGAGATTTCTAATATTGTGTTTATGGGAATAGGAGAACCGTTAGACAATTTTGACAATGTAATAAAAGCGATTAAGATTATGAACAATCCTAAAGGACTAAACATAGGTGGAAGACATATAAGTATTTCAACATGTGGAGTTGTTCCAAAAATATATGAATTGGCAAACCAAAAATTGCAATGTACATTATCAATATCATTACATGCTACAAATAATAACAAAAGAAGTTCAATGATGCCAATAAATAATAGATATCAAATAGAAGAGCTAATAAAAGCTTGCAAGGATTATATAAAAGCAACAAATAAAAGAGTTTCTTTTGAATATGCCCTTGCAAAAGACAATAATGATAATTTGGAAGATGCGAAAGAATTGGTAAAATTGCTAAAGGGAATGATATGTCATGTTAATTTGATACCAATTAATAAAATTGAGAATGGAGAGTTTTCAAAGAGTACAAATGAAAATATAATAAGGTTTAGAGATTATTTAAATGAACACGGTATAGTAGCAACAATAAGGAGAGAACTTGGGTCAGACATAGATGCAGCTTGTGGTCAACTTAGAAGAAAAGAAATGAAAAAGGAGTGAATAATGAAAGCATTCGCAAAAACAGATATAGGAAAAGCTAGAGAAATAAATCAAGACTATTATTATATTCCAACAACAGATAAATTAGATTTATATATATTAGCTGATGGAATGGGAGGCTATAATGGTGGAGAAGTAGCAAGCAAATTAGCAATAGATTCTGTTAAAAAGTACATAGAAAATAATTTCGAAAAAGAAAAAGAGACAAAAGAAAGTATACTAAATTTAATAAAAAGCGCAATAGAATATGCAAATATGATTGTATATAAAAAATCAAAAGAAGTAAAAGAATTAGAAGGAATGGGTACTACTTTAGATGTATGCTTAATATATAATAATAAGATATTTATAGGACATGTGGGAGATAGTAGAATTTATAGAATAAGACAAAATGTAATGAGAAAATTAACTAAAGACCATAGTTATGTACAAAAATTAATAGAAGATGGAACAATAACAAGAGAAGAAGCAATGACTCATCCTAAAAAAAATATGCTTATGAAAGCTCTTGGATGTACTCCATATGTAGAACCAGATGTAAGAGCTAGAAATTATATTGTAGGAGATATATTAATAATGTGCTCAGATGGATTGACAAATATGGTTAAAGAAGAGGAAATATATAAAACTGTAATAGAAGATGCAGTAGAAGCACCAAAAAAATTAATTGAGCAAGCAAATAAATTAGGCGGATATGATAATATAACAGTAATTACAATATTATAAAATTTTTAAAATGTAGGGGCGATTTTAATCGTCGCTAGATAATGAGGAGAGAAAAGTATGAGTTTAGAAGGGAAAACAATAGGAAACAGGTATGAAATACTAGAAAAAATAGGTGTTGGAGGAATGGCCACTGTATATAAGGCAAAAGACAATATATTAAAAAGAAATGTTGCAATAAAAGTATTAAGAGACGAATTTACAACAGACGAAGAATTTATTAAAAGATTTAATACAGAAGCACAGTCAGCAGCAAGCCTTACACATCCTAATATTGTTTCAATTTATGATGTAGGACATGAAGAAAATTTGTATTTTATAGTAATGGAATTAATAAAAGGAAAAACACTAAAACAAATAATAACAGAAGAGGGTGTATTACCTTGGAAATGGTCTATTAATATAGCAATGCAAATAGCCTCTGCGTTAGAAATGGCGCATAAAAATAATATAATACATAGAGATATTAAACCACATAATATAATAATTACAGAAGACGGAATTGCTAAGGTTACAGATTTTGGTATAGCAAAAGCAGTATCAAATTCTACAATAACAGCATTTGGAACAACAATAGGTTCTGTGCATTATTTTTCGCCAGAGCATGCAAGAGGAGGATATACAGATGCTAAGTCAGACATATATTCATTAGGAGTAGTAATGTATGAGATGGTTACTGGTAGAGTACCTTTTGATGCAGATACTCCAGTTTCAATAGCATTAAAACACATGCAGGAAAAACCGGTAGAACCAATAAAACTAAATCCTTCAATACCATATGCAGTTAATAAAATTATAATGAAAGCAATGCAAAAGGAGGTATCATTAAGATATAGCTCAGCAACAGAACTATTAAAAGACTTAAGTTTAGCTTTAAAAAATCCAGAAGGTGAAGGAATAGGAATATCAGAAGAAAACATAGAAAACTCTTATACACAAGTAATTCCTACTATAAGGGAAGGTGAAGAGATGAAAAAGAAAGAAACGGAAACAAAGAATAAAAATGTATTTTTTGAAAAACATAAAAAAGCTATAATGATATCAATAATAGCATTTGTGATAATCTTTATACCATTTGCAGGATTTTTTGGAACACAAGCTATATTAAGTGCAGGCAGAGCGAAGGACGTTAAATTGCCAAATTTGGTAGGGAAAACAATAGAAGAAGCGGAACAAGAATTGAAAAAAGCAAAATTAATAATAGATACAAGAGAAGAATTTAGCCCAGATGTAGAAGCAGGTAAAATAATATCTCAAAATCCTCCTTTTGCAGATAATTATACAGTTAAGGAAAACAGTACTGTAGAAGTTGTAGTAAGTAAAGGAACAGAGATGACAAAAATGCCAAAAGTAATAGGCATGAAATTTGAAGAGGCAGAAAATGAATTAAAAAATAGCAATTTGCAAATAGAAAAAATAGATAAAATAAGTAAAACTGTGGAAAAGGAAATAGTAATAGAGCAAGAACCAGCAGAGGGAACAGAACTAAAATCCGGAGAAAAAGTAAAAGTGTATGTTAGTATTGGAAATGGATTAAAACAAGTAGTAACACAATATGTTATAGGAAAAACAGAAAAAAATGCTAAAGAACTATTAACAAAAGATGGTTTAGAGGTTGAAATTGCAACAGAGGAAGATACAACAAAGGAAAATGGTATAGTATTAAAACAAAGTATAGAAGCGGGTAAAACTGTAGATGAAGGAACAAAAATAATAATTACTGTTAATAAAATAGCAGAAATCAAATCTGGAAAATTAGACATTAATTTGAAAGCATTAACAGGAGGAATAAAATTAGGGGCTGATGGAAAAGAAATTGATCCAGAAGCAACATTAACAGTAAAGGTTGTATCTGCCGGAAAAGAGGAAACAGTATATAATGAAAAACATAGAAAAGACTCAGAAAGCATTAGCTTTAGTATAACAGGAGTAGGAACAATAACAGTAAAGGTATTTGTAAATGATGTAAAAAAAGCGGAGAAACAAATGAACTTAAATTCTTCAGAAACATTTTGGAAAGTTGAATAAAGGAGTAAAAATTGCAAAAAGGAATAATAGTAAAAAATATTTCAAATTTATATAAGGTTGAAACTGAAAATAATATATTTTTGTGCGAAGCTAGAGGAAAGTTTAAAAAAAGTGGAATAACACCAGCTGTAGGTGACAGAGTACAGATAAATTCAATAGATGAACAGAAAGGAATTATTGAAGAAGTATTAGAACGAAGTAATTACATAAAAAGACCTAAAATTGCTAATCTTACTCAAATTGTATTTGTACTTTCAATGAGTATGCCTAAACCTGATTTACTACTTTTAGATAAACAATTAGCTTTTGCAGAATTTTTAAGAATTGAGCCAATAATATGTATAAATAAAATTGACTTAGAAAAAGAATATAGAATTTTAGAAATAGAAAAAATATATCAAGACATAGGTTATAAAGTTATAAAGACAAATGCACAGACTGGAGAAAATGTGCAATCAATAAAAGATGTATTAAAGAATAATATAACTGCTTTTTCCGGTAACTCAGGTGTTGGAAAATCTACTTTAATAAATGGGATATTTAAAGACAAAATAGCAGAAGAAGGAACTATAAGTAATAAAAATAAAAAAGGAAAAAATACAACCACAACAGTCGAATTATATAAAATAGACAATAATTCATATATAGCAGACACTCCTGGATTTGCAACATTTGACATATATGAAATAAAAAGTGGAGAATTAGATGAGTATTTTAGAGAGTTTCATAACTATATAGAAGAATGTGAATATATAGGATGTAATCATATAAAAGAAATAAATTGTGGAGTAAAAAAAGCAGTTGAGTATGAAAAAATTTCAAAAATGAGATATAAAAATTACTGCAAAATATATAATGAATTAAAACAAAAGGAGGATAACAGATGGTAGAGGTTTCAGCATCAATATTAAATATGGATAATGAAAATGCAATAAAAAACTTATATGAATTAGAAACAGCACTAATTGACTATTTTCATATTGATGTAATGGACGGTAAATTTGTAAAAGATAATACTACAGAAAAAATGATAGAATATAGTGAATATATTAGCAGTATATCAAGTCTACCGTTAGATATACATCTAATGGTAGAAGATGTAGAACAATATATAAAGAGTTTTTCTGTATTTGAGCCTAATTTAATAACATTTCATATAGAAGCAAGAAAAAACAAAGAGGAAATATTTGAATTAATCAAGTTAGTAAAAGAAAGTAATTCAAGAGTTGGGCTAGCAATAAAGCCAAACACAAAAATTGAAGAAATATACAATTATTTACCATATATACACTCTGTTTTGATAATGACTGTTGAGCCAGGGCTTGGAGGACAAGAATTAATTCCAGAAACAATAGAGAAGATAAGCAGAATGAAAAAATATTTAGAACAAGAAAAGCTAGAGGTAGATATTCAAGCAGATGGAGGAATAAATTTACAAAATATAGACCTGTTAAAACAAGCGGGAGTAAGCAATGTTGTTGTAGGCAATGCCTTAATGAAAACAAAGGATAAAAAGGATATGATAAATAAATTAAAAAACTAAATTATTTTTTAACAAAATAAGCGCAATCTGAATTAGGGGTTATTTTTTGAGTAGTTATATTTTCAAAGCTACATTTGCCATCTTTTTGATAGAGACAATTAGCAGAACAATTTATATTAGTCAAAATATACACCTCTTTTTTGATAATTATTTTTAGTATATACAAAAATTGCATAGTTTATGCAGTTTTTGTGAAATTTTTACAGTAGGTTTGAACAGGACATTCCGAACATTTTGGATTTCTGGCTGTACAAATATTTCTGCCATGCCAAATAAAAAGATGATTAATATCTTTATAGTATTTTGGGGGGATAATTTTTAATAAGTCTTGTTCAATTTGCTCAGGAGTTGATTTGTTTGAAAGTCCAAGTTTGTTACATATTCTTTTGGCATGAGTATCAATAGCTATTCCTTGAGGTTTGTTAAAAGCCTCCAACATAACAACATTTGCAGTTTTTCTGCCAACGCCAGGTAAACTCATTAGGTCTTCCATGTTTTGGGGAACATTACCGTTAAAATTAATTATAATTTTTTCAGAAGTTAGTTTTATATTTTTAGCTTTATTTTTGTAAAAGCCACATGGATGGACCAAAACTTCTAAATCTTCTATTGGAATATTTGTAAAAGCTTCAGGTGTATTATATTTATTAAAAATATAAGGAGTTGTTTTATTAACTCGTTCATCTGTACATTGAGCAGAAAGCATAACAGCAATAAGCATTTCAAAAGGAGTAGTAAAATTTAAACTACATTTAGCATCTGGATACGTTTTTTTCAAAATTTCTATTATTTCTATTACAATATTTTTATTCATAAGAAAACCTTTCTATAATAATCACAAATAAAATATAAAATTAATATAATATTAAAAAAGGAGGTAATTTATTATGTTGTGTGCATTAAAAAAGACTTTAGGTGTATGTTTAATTGGGCTAGGACTTGGAATATTATTAGTATTATTACTTCCTGTATCTGGCTGGCTATTTACAATTGGAGTTGCCATAGTAGCGGTTGGATTAATGTGGTTATCTTGTTAAAAGGAGTGGGTAAAAATGACTATTGTTGTAAAAAAGGTTCCCAAATTTTTACGTGGATTTGTAAAACTTATATTTGGGATAAAAGATTAATACATATGATAAAATTTTAATATTAGTAAAATAGAGCAAAATGAATTATTTCACTTTGCTCTGCTTTAATTTGAAAAATTATACTCTTGTAACTTTCCCAGAACGCAAACATTTTGCGCATACACTTATTTTTTTAGGTTGACCATCTACTAATGTTTTAACAGTTCTTAAATTTGGTTTAAAAGTTCTCGTTGTTCTTCTACTTGTATGAGAACGTGTAATACTAATTTTATTTCCAAAAGCTACAGATTTATTACAAATTTCACATCTTGCCATTTTGTTCGCACCTCCTATATGATATAACTAAAATCGACTATTACATATTTTAACATAAATATAAGTAAAATACAATACTTTTTAACAAAAAATATATACCTATGTTACTAGATAATGTTTTTCGAAGTTAATGTTTCAACATTGTAGCTGTATAATATATTAACTAGTAACATGCCATATTACCAGTTAGACTAAAATTATTATAAAAATGAAAAAAATAATTGAAATATACGAATATATGTAATATAATTGTAACATAATCGTAATAATAATAATATCTAATCAATATTATTGAAAGGAAGATGCAAGTATGTTCAAGTGGGGGCAAGACATAGGAATAGATTTAGGAACAGCAACAGTTATAGCTTATGTAAAAGGCAAAGGAATAGTATTAAGAGAGCCTTCTGTTGTTGCTGTAGACAATAACACAGGTAATGTTTTAGCAGTAGGAAAAGAAGCAAGAAGAATGTTAGGTAGAACACCAGGGAATATTGTAGCAACAAGACCTCTAAGAGAGGGAGTTATATCAAATTATACAGTAACAGAAAAAATGCTTAAATACTTTATAAATAGAGTATGTGGAAAATTTGTATTTTCGCCAAGAATTATGATATGCATACCATCACAAGTCACGGAAGTGGAAAAAAAAGCTGTTATAGATGCAGCATCACAAGCAGGTGCAAGAAGAGTATATTTAATAGAAGAGCCAATTGCAGCAGCAATAGGTGCTGGAATAGATATATCAAAGCCATGTGGAAATATGGTTGTAGACATAGGTGGAGGAACCACTGATATAGCGGTTATTTCATTAGGTGGTTCTGTTGTAAGTGAATCTTTAAAAGTCGCAGGAGATAAATTTGATGAAGCAATAGTCAAATATATAAAGAAAAAACATAATGTAATGATAGGAGAAAGAACGGCAGAGGACTTAAAAATAAACATTGGATGTGTATATCCTAAAATACAAGATATGGATATGGATATACGAGGAAGAGACTTAGTGACTGGATTACCTAAAACAATAACAGTACATTCAAGTGAAATGCTAGAAGCATTGATAGAACCTGCAATGATGATAGTTGATAGTGTACATTCGGTATTGGAAAAAACACCACCAGAGCTTGCAGCAGATATCAGTGATAAGGGAATATATATGACAGGAGGGGGCTGCTTAGTAGATGGTTTAGATAAACTTTTGCAAGAGAAAACCGGAATAAATGTAATGATAGCCCAAGATGCTGTATCATGTGTAGCATTAGGTACTGGAAAAGCACTGGATAACTTAGATGCATTAGACAGTAAAAAAATAGGAAGATAATAATATAAAACAATAAAAGTATAGTAAATAGTAAGTTCTATATGCGAATTTGAAATGTAGGGGCGATTAAAATCGCCCCTACAACATTGGTGCGTTTGAGGATATTTATAGTAAAAATTACCGAACAACAAAAAACCTCGGAAGTATTGAAACTTCTGAGGTTGAATTGCTTTTGATAAAAACTCTTTTTATCTCTTGCTAAATTACAAATGTGAGATTATTAAGACTTTTAACCGTTTTTGTATATTACTTGTTTTTTACAAGATAGTGATTAATAACGACTAACAAATATAAAAAAATAAAAAAGAAAAACAATAACCATATTGAATAAAATTATATAATCAATACCACTAAAAGTAACAAGCTTTATTTCTGAATACTTTTAACTTGTTTGATAACAAGTTACTGGTCTAATAAAATAAAATGTAACTAAACAAAATCTCGTAAGAATAAAATATATGTAAAATATTAATAGTATATAAAATACTATACTACTAACAAAGTAGACAAAAACTGTTATCCCCTTTACAAATTTTAAAAATCCTCCTATAATATAAAAAAATTATAGGAGGTGTATGTATTATATGTGTTTAAAAGATACAGGCTGTTTAAAAACAACCATACTTAGGAAAAATTTTGAAAGATACGAAAATATGCGACAGCAAGGTTGTTATAATATGTTAGAACCAAAGGCAAGACTTTTAACAGGACTAACAGATAGAGAATACAAGTATATTTTAGCAAATTATACTGAACTAAAGAAAAAATTTAAAGATATCAAAGCTAAGCAAACAGAAGATTTACACCATATCTGTGAACGAAATTGATTAGATGTTACTAATTGTGAAATAACACAAGGTAACATCTATTTTTTTATACCTATAAAATTATTTTAAATTTAAATTCAAAAATAATAAGAAAGGAAAAAAGATTTATGAATGATGAAAATACTAAAAGAATTAGTCAATATATAGAAGAGTTTAATAGAAAATTTGAAATACCTTACAAGGAGAAATTTGAACAGGAAGTTCCAATATTAAATAGAATATTTGAAACTTTTTCAGATGAACTACATTCTTCAACAAAACTATATAAAGAATTGATTACTGATAAAACTAAGTTAATGCAACAATTAGATGGTTCACTAAATGATGAACAAAAATTATTAATTGAAAAGATAAAGGTATGCGAAGATTTTATTGAAGAAGATACCATACTCAAAGGTTTTGTGTATGGTTATTCAATACATAATGAAGTAAAAAGTGAATCTAAAAAAATTAAATCCACTTCAAATTAATACCAATATCAATATTACTAGATAGAATTGAGTGGAAAAAGTGGAAAAATAAAAATAGTTTTATATTTTTTTATTTAAAGTTGTTGTGCTAAACTATTTATTCTGATTTTAAGTAATCGAATAATACTAAAAAATTAAAAAATTCACTTTTTACACTTCTTCTTTTCTAGTATAGTATTCAACAGTATGGATTATTTTAGTTATAAAAATAAGAAAGAGTGATTAGAATGAGTAAAGTTAAAGTATTAGTAGTAGAACCTAAAAAAGGTTTATATTCAAAAGTAATATGTGATACAATGACAGAAGTTTATGGTTTAGTATATTATCCATATGAAAAAATAGAAATAATAAAAAATGTATATGTGATTTATAGTAAAGAAGCTAAACAAAGCAAAGATATTTTCTTTCAAAAAAACAGAGTAATAAGAAATATTGAAATATATGGTACTTTTGTTATAGTATGTGAAGATAATGGTAAAATAGTATCTTTATCAGATAAACAGATTAATGAAATAAAAAATATGCTAAGTTTTTGAATATATATCATTAAAAATATAATTAATAATAATTAATCCACTTTTTCCACTCTTTCAGTTATAGTTTGATTTAATGGTATTCTTAAAGAGTGGAAAAAAATTTAAAAACACTCTTTAGTGGAAATATTAACTAAATATGTTAGAAATGTTATAATATTTTTGATAAAAGGAAGTAATGATTATGAATAATAAAGAAAAAATTTTAAAATTATACGAAGATAATATAGACGAAATATATTCAAAAGCAGTTGAAAAATTAGAACTGCCAAAGAAAATAGTAAGAGAAACAGAAAGGCTTACTGTTAGCTTAAATAAGGAACAACAGCATATATTTAATAATATACTTAGTTTAGAGTGTGAAAAAAACGAAGTAATCTACAAAAATATATTTGTAGAGGCATTTAATTTAGCAACAAATATTATATTAGAGAGCATAAATAAAAGTAAGGGCTAAAAATCCTTACTTTTCTATTTCTGGCTCATATTCAATTAAATCTTCCACCTTGCAATTTAAAACAAAGCATAATTTTTTTAATACTTCAAAATCAATTCTTTTAGCTGTACTATCTCTCAGAACTTTAATTGTTTGAAATCTAATATTTGATTTAGTACTTAATTCATAGGTACTAATATTTCTAGCAACCATAATATCATTCAATTTTATTTTTATATTTCCAAGTTTTTTATATTCATAAACTTCTTTTTCTAACATACTTTACACTCCTTATCTCAATAGTATTTTACAATAAGTATGGTGTGAAATTAAATATATTATTCAGTACTACTTTACGAACAATACTTTTTGTGCTATAATCCTGTATGAATAATTGTAAATAAAAATCATATTTTGTCAGAAGTTCATATTGTGGGTTTGCAATTGTTACTTGATATCTGAAAGGGGGTGGAAATTATGAATACAAGAATAGGTTTAAAGATACTAGGTGTATTGATAATGGCTTTCATATCTGTATGCATATTTAACATTAATACTGTAAATTCAGTAACAGAATTTACTGATAATGATAGAGATGTAATAATTACATTAGACGAGAATTTAGGAATTGAAGGAATAAAAACAGAGTGTTCGAATTATGACTATGAATACACAGAAGGAGCAAGAGCATTAGTAAATAAAATTAATATACTAGGAGTTAATCAAAATAAATTAAATGAATTTGCAAAGAATTCTAAGACATTTATAGCAAAGATTAAGATGAAATTACCTAGTAATGATTTTGAAAAAGTAGTATGGTTAAAAAGAACTTATGAAAATGGTAAAGCACTAGATACAGAAAAAAAAGATGCAAATATTGAGACTATAAATGGTAATAAATACATAGTATACTCATGTGAACTTAAATATAATAATATACAAAATGATAAGCCAGTAGATGACAATATTAGATACATAAGTATACACTCGGGAGGTATAGAGTGGATATCAGATGGAGAGACATATATTAAAATAATTAATAATGACAGTAGTTATAATATATATAACACTATGACCAATATTAATATTTATTCAGAAAATCAGCCATTTAATTATAGTTATCAATATGTAAATCAATATGATAAATCTTATACAGATATTAGTGGAATAGGTACTGGATCAAATAATGAGGATAAATGGTATCAAACTGAACAAAATCATATTGAAGGGTCATTTGGATTCTTAGGCAACACATATTTAATACCTAAAACAACAAATTTATCAAATACATATTTTAAATTAAATATAGATGTGTATCAAGGAGAGAATATACAAGTAGATAATTTTGGAACATTGATTTATTCAGGAAGAGAAAAAAATACATACAATGTACAAGGTAAACAAGTATCTGAAATGACATATGTTTATAAAAATAGTTTGAGTAATTTAAAAAATCCAACTAAAACATTGACATTTAAAGCAAAAGCAAAAAACGGATATACATATACAAGATGTATTACCAAAGGCTGGGAATTATCAGATAATGTAAAAGAGGAAAAAGTTACAGGTATTATAAATACAAATAATCAGCAGTTGACAGCTAATATTACTTTTTGTGTTAAAGGAAATGGAAATGCTAAAATTGAAACAATAGAAATTCCAAAATCAGATAATTTATATAAGAAATTACAAAATGGAGTAAACAATGTTGTGAGTGCAGATAAAAATAATATTGTTAATTTGGCTGTTTATGATATTCAAGTAATTGAGGGCTCATATGAAGGAAAATTAAATTTAACATTTGATATTGGAGAAGAAAATAATGGCAAAGAATATGTGGTAAGTCATTTAAAGAATGGGCTTGATTACGAATATTTTAAAGGTGTTGTAGAAAATGGAAAAGTTAATATTACAGTGGAAAGCTTATCACCATTTATGATTTCATTAATTGAAGAAGAAAAAGGAAATAATGCAATAAATCAAGAACCAAGTTCAATAGAAAAAACAGAACAAAAGGAATTAGATGATACGCCTAAAACAGGTATAGCCGATTATACAGTTTATGCAATAACAACAATAGTAGCTGTTGTTATTGGATTAATTAGTTTAAAAAATATTGAAAGGAGTAAAAAACGCAATGAAGACTAAAATTAAATATTTTATAACTATACTAATGGCATTGTTCTTAGTACTATTAGCCTTAACATCAACAGCCCAAGCTACAACTCTAACCCAAGCAGACTTAAAAAATATTTTAGATGTAATACCGAACGAAATAAAACTCGATATTACAGAACTAGAATATAAAAAAGCAGAAACAATGTTAAAACAAGAAGTAGAAAAGATATGGAAGGAAAAGAATATAGATACATCAAGTATTGAAATATCTTACGTAGCACCTATATTTGTAAATGAAGAAGATTTATATAAAGCAGAAGTTAGTGTTCAAGACAAAGAAACAGGGAAAATATCTAGTAGTAAAAGTATTTCCATAAAATATAACAATACAGATAATAAAAATGAAAAAGATGCACAGTATGTAAAAAACTTAGAAATAAAAGAAATTAAATATTATGAAGTTCCACTAAATAATTTAACTAATGATGTTGATAATTGTGCTAGTATACTTGAAAAAGAATATATGAAATCTATAAATGATAAAACAATAAATGTTACTACACAAAATGGAGCGGGAGAAATTAGAAGATTAAATATCTATTTAGGTTCTAATATTAATATTTTTAAAAATGGAATTTATTATAATACAATACAAGGCATGAATTCATGGTCAATTCCAGTAATAAATGTACCAAGTACAGTAACAGACCAAGATATGAATGTTTATGTTAAAAATTTAATAACTAAATATTATAAAGAACTAGGCGAAAAAATAACTAAAATTGAAAAAGGAAATAAAACAAATGGAGAAATAGACAGCAATGTCGAGAATGGATATACAATCTTTTTCAAAGATTTAGAAGACTTCAATAGCAATTATATTATCATAAGAAAAGAAAAAGCAGAAGTTAAAGAGGAAGATAAAACAACAGGAATTAAACTAGAAACTAATACAGAAATAGTACCTGCAAATACAGTATTAGAAACTAAAGAGATAAAAGAAGAAAAAACTTTAAATACGGTAAAGAAAAGTGTAAAAGATATATCTAACAAGTTTGTTACATATGATATAACATTAAAATCAGAAGGAGTTGCAATTCAACCAAATGGAAAGGTGAAAATAAACATACCTATTCCAAATGGATTTGACAAATCTAAGATATCAGTATATAGAGTAGCAGAAGACGGAACAAGAACAAAATATGATACAAAAATAGATGGAGATTATGCTGTGTTTGAAACAGACCATTTTTCTACATATGTATTGGCAGAAAACAATGTAGTAGTAGACAATAATAAGGATAAGGAATTAGACGAAACACCAAAAACAGGTACAACGACATTTATTACAAGTGGGATATTATCTATTTCTTTGATAGCATTAATTGGAATAGTAGTATTAAAAAAGAATAGTAAATAAAGATAATAAGGGCAGATATTTAATCTGCTCTTATATATAAGGAGCAATGAAAAAATGGCAAAACGTTATAAGCAAAGTAATAGCTGTATTAGAATAATAATTGTACTATTAAGTATAATGTTTATTATATGTTTTATTGTATTAAAATTTAATGAATACAAGGATACTAAGAACCAGAAAGAACTAACCAATATTTTAAATAACATAGATGTGACAGGTACAGTAACAGATGGAAAGACTGAAAGAATGTTGCAAGTAGAAGAACTAAAAAAAGAAAATAGCGACATTGTAGGCTGGATAGAAATAGAAGATACAAATATTAATTATCCAGTATTACAAGGAACAGACAATGATTACTATTTAACTCATAATTATAAAAAAGAAACAGTCAGTCGGTGGCTCTATTTTTCTTGATAAAGATTATGATTTTTCAATACCAAGCACAAATTTACTTATATATGGTCATAGACATCAACAGGGCATTATGTTCGAGGATTTAATAAAATATAGAGATAAAAGTTTTTATGAGGGACATACAAAAATAAGATTTACAACAGAGCAAGATGACTCTATGTATGAAATAGTATCTGTATTTTTATCAAAAGTTTATTATAAAAGCGATAAAAATGTATTTAGGTATTATTATTTTATAAATGCCAAAAATAAAGATGAATATAACGAATTTATCAGCAATGCTAAGAAAATAAGCTTATATGATACAGGTGTTACAGCAGAATATGGAGAACAGTTATTAACATTATCTACTTGTGAATATTCACAGAAAAACGGAAGATTAGCTATTGTTGCTAAAAAAATAAATAATAAATTTTAAATAAGTACTTTAAAAAGTGAACAAGATATCGCACAATTAAAATGATACAAAACTAAAGAAAAAATGGAATTTAAAGATGTACATAGACCTCACGACTGTCGACATACTTTTGCAACGCTAATGGATAAAGCAAATGCTAATAAGCTATCAATTAAACGAATTATTGGTCATTCTGCACCTGATTTAATAGATAATACATATACTCATAAGGAATTATCAGATTTAGTAGAGGCAATAGACTTAATATAATTTTTTTTATCCATTTTGTATATTACTTGTATATTATGGTATTGATTTTTGTAGATATTGATAAATACTAATGACTATTACAAAAAAAAAGAAACCCTGTATTTCCAATGGAAATAGGGTTTCTGTAAGGCATTTGGATCACACCCAAAATTGCCTTGTAATTATCTCTTGCTAAATTGTGGAGCTTTTCTTGCTTTTTTAAGACCGTATTTCTTTCTTTCTTTCATACGAGGATCTCTTGTTAAGAATCCTGCAGATTTTAATGTTGGTCTATATTCTCCATTAGCTTCTAATAATGCTCTGGAAATACCATGACGAATTGCACCAGCTTGACCTGTAAATCCTCCACCTATTACTTTACAAATAACATCATATTTTCCTAATGTATTTGTAGAATTTAAAGGTTGTTTAACAATTACTTTTAAAGTTTCTGTTCCAAAATATTCATCGATATCTTTACCATTAATAGTAATTTTTCCAGTACCTTCTACTAATCTTACTCTAGCAATTGATTTTTTTCTTCTACCTGTTCCATAAAACATTATTTTTTCTGATTTTGCTTTTGCCATATTATTTTACCTCCCAAACTTCAGGTTTTTGAGCAATGTTTTCATGTTCTGCTCCTGCATATACTCTTAATTTTTTTAACATTTGTCTTCCTAAGCTATTGTGTGGAAGCATTCCTTTTACAGCAAGCATCATCATTTTTTCTGGGTTCTTATTAAGTAAGTCTCTAGCTGAAATTTCTTTCATTCCACCAATATATCCAGAATGATGTCTGTAAATTTTTTGGTCTAATTTTTTTCCTGTTAAAACTACTTTTGCACAATTTGTTATAATAACGTGATCACCAACATCTATATTAGGTGTATAAGTTGGTTTATGTTTTCCTCTTAATAATCTAGCAGCTTCTGTAGCAACTCTTCCAAGTACTTTGTCTTCTGCATTGATTATATACCATTTTCTTTCAATTTCACTTTTTTTAATACTATATGTTGTATTATTCATGGTAATATATACCCTCCATTCAAAATTAATATTTATATATATGAAACTAAATATTAAACTACCGGGGAGAAGTTTGTAATTTAGTCATATTTTTACATAACACATAATATTCTAATACAAAATTACGCAAAAGTCAAGAAAAGTATTGACAAATTATAAAAAAAGTATTATTATAATTTGTGTAAAAAAAAGAAGCAATCCACTGCTCACCTTATCTAAATGGAAAAAGGTTAATATTAATAAAAAGTTAATGCTTTTTTATGTATGTGGATTGATTAAAAATCAATCTTTTTTTGTTGTAAATTTACTAGTAGCGAGTAAATATTACAAAAAATAAATGGAGGTGTTTTATATAAAGCAAGAATTACCTGTTAACGAACAAATTAGAGCAAAAGAAGTTCAAGTTATAGACGAAAACGGAGAGAAAAAAGGCGTAATGAATATTAATGATGCATTAGATTTAGCATTTGATAAAAAACTAGATTTAGTATTAGTATCGCCTAATTTAGAAGTTCCAGTTTGTAAAATAATGAATTATGGAAAATACAAGTTTGAACAGTCTAAAAAAGAAAAAGAAGCAAAGAAAAAACAAAAAGTTACAGAGCTAAAAGAAATAAGAATTACTCCAAACATAGAACAACATGACTTTGATTTTAAAGCAAAAAACATAAGGAAGTTTATAGAGGACGGAAATAAAGTAAAAGTAACAGTTAGATTTAGAGGAAGAGAATTAAACTATGTTAAATTGGGAGAAGAAGCTTTAAACAAATTTATTGATAATTTGTCAGATATTGCTACACCTGATAAAAAAGCAATATTAGAAGGTAAAAATATGTTTATTATATTATCTAAAAAAACAGATAAATAATTCACAAAATAAAGGAGGAAAAAATTATGCCAAAATTAAAAACTAATAAAGCAGCAAAGAAAAGATATTCATATACTGCAACAGGAAAAGTGAAAAGAACAAAAGCAAATAGAAGACATCGTTTAGCTACAAAAACAAACAGAGCAAAATCAAGAGGAAAAGTTCAAGATGCATATGCAGACAAGACATGTGAAGCTGGAATTAAAAGATTATTACCATATGGTAACTAAAATTTCAATGAGAAAAATGAAGATTAAAAAGGAGGCATTTTAAATGGCAAGAGTAAAAACAGCAATTATAACTCGTAAAAAGCATAAAAAAATATTAAAAAGAGCAAAAGGATATTATGGTGCAAAACACTATAGATTCAGAATGGCCAAACAAGCTGTTATGAAATCAGGTATGTATGCATATGTTGGAAGAAAAGACAGAAAAAGCAATTTCAGAAAACTATGGATATCAAGAATAAATGCAGCAGCTAGAATGAATGGAATAACATATAACAACTTAATTAATGGATTAAAAAAAGCTAATGTTGTTATAAACAGAAAAATGTTAGCAGAAATAGCTGTAAGCGATCCAAAAGCATTTACAGAAATAGCAGAAATAGCAAAAAAAGCATAAAACACTAAAAAGAGCTGTGCATCGCACAGCTCTTTCTGCTAGGCTGACTCTAGGATATAACAATTGTTAATGTCGGTATTTACAAAGTCAAATTATAAAGAATTAATAATTAATGTTACTAATTTAGGACTGAATATGCCTAATATAATAGTATTATTTATATATGAATCTAACCAGAAACAAATTATGGAATTCTTTCAAAGAAAGAGCCTAGAATTTAAAATGATAACTTTATTTTCACTCATATTGCTTACTACCGTATTAGGAATTGAAGGATTAGATAGAATATATAAATATGAAAATTACGAAATAACAACATATGAAAGAGATGGAAAAGAGAGAATCCAGTCTATTTATTTATTAAATGATATGGTTAAAACAGAAGAAGATGTAAAAATAACGGACAGTTATAACAAAATGATAGAAAAATACAGTAATAACTATGTAAGAGAAGAAAATATGTACACATATATACAAGGAAAAACTGCATTGAAATTTATAATTGAAAATAACATCATTACGAGTATAGAATATAGCTTAAAATGATGTAAATGAACAGTGACTGTCAGAGGAGGCAGCCACTGCTTTAATAGTAAAATAAATTTAAATTATTGCTTTTTTATTTTGGGTTTAGCTAGCAATGATGCAATATATCCAAAGAAAATAGCAGCGGATATTCCACCGGCTGAAGATTTTACACCACCAATAAAAGCACCTAAAAGACCAGATTGTTTAACTTCCTCTATAGCTCCTTTTGCTAAATTGGCTCCAAAACCAGTAAGAGGTACAGTTGCACCAGCGCCTGCAAAAGATATTAAATGTTTATATATACCTAAGCCACCTAAAACAGCGCCTAAAGTAACAAATAATACTAAAATTCTTGCAGGAGTAAGTTTTGTTTTATCAATTAAAACTTGTCCGATAATACAAATAATACCACCAACTATAAACGATTTTAAAATCATAAACCAATCTAAAGTATTAAAAAAATTTTGCATAATAATTTCCTTTCCTTAGCTGAGAATGTAAATTTCTAAACGATTAATCCAAATTTTCGATGGAAATTGCATGAGCAATTCCGGGAATGGTTTCGCCTTGTTGTGAACTCATAGAATTCATTAATGCTCCAGTTGCAATTAACAATATTCTATTTATTTTTTTGTCTTTTAATTGTTTAAAGAAATATCCAGAAAAAACAGTGCCAATGCATGCACAGCCACTACCACCAGAATGAGTATCTTGACTTTCCTTATCAAAAATAAGGACACCACAATCATTATAGTTAGCATTAATATTATAGCCTTTGGTTTCGGCAAGCTCAGCTAAAATTTCTTTTCCAATGTAACCTAGGTCTCCAGTAATAATTAAATCATAATAACTTGGCTTTCTACCTGTATCTCTAAAATGAGTGATTAGCGTATCTAAAGCAGCAGGTGTGTAGTTCATATAAACACAACATCAAGAAAATGCCTATATTTCAAGTAAAATTATTAAATAAAAAAAATAAAAATACATAATAATTTTGTTAATTGTGTGTATACGATTAAAATAAAGAGTTAATCATATAAACACAAAAGTTAATATCATATACTACAATTGGGGAACTTATAGTTCCCTATTTTTAATGCTCAAAAGGAAGAGGTGATGGTTTGGAAAATATAAAAATAAAAAATTATTATAATAAAATGTCTGAAGATACAAAAATTATACTAGTAAATATATTAGCAGATAATTTGATTTATTTACATGATTTTGAAGTTGTTGATAAAGAAGTTGTAAAAAGTATATCTTCATTGTTATTATTATTTATTAATTATAATACAAAAACTGCAATCAAAGAATTTGATGAGTTTAGTATTTATGAGAAAAAGGTTTTATATAGCATTTTGATAGATGGCATTGCATCTATCTATGTAGATAATGAATATTTGGAATATTCAGATATAGGAACTAAATATAAGCAAAAGATAATACAAGAGCTATTATCTTTTTTTAAATATCTTACAAAATTTAGTAAAGAAAAGGTATTTATGATTTATACAAGAGAAGTAAAAAAATATAGAATGAAAGAATTTAATTGGGATAGTATTCCATACTAGTATTTTAAAAGCCACAGAATCGATTGTGGTGCGAAAGAAAGGAAGAATTATAAAATGAATTATAAAAGATATTTTTTGACATCAGAAAGTGTAACAGAGGGGCATCCTGATAAAGTGTGTGACTTGATTTCTGATAGTATTTTAGATGCTTGTTTAGAACAAGATGAAAATTCAAGAGTTGCTGTTGAGACTTTTATTTCTAACGGAAAGGTAACAGTAGCAGGACAAATAACATCAAATGCAATTTTAGATGTTGAAAGCATTGTAAGGGAGAAATTAAAAGAAGTAGGTTATGATGATGCTAGATATAATATGGATTACAGAACTTGTGACATAGATATCAACCTAACAAAACAAAGTGGAGATATAGCAATTGGAGTTGATACTGGAGGTGCAGGTGATCAAGGAATAATGTTCGGATAAGCTTGTTTAGAAACAGAAAATCTAATGCCTTATGCAATAGATACAGCTCACAAGTTAGCAATGCAATTAACAAAAGTTAGAAAAGAAGGCATTATTCCATACTTAAGGTCAGATGGGAAAGTACAAGTAACAGTAGAATATATAAATGACTTCCCATTGCGAATTGATACGATATTAGTTTTAACCCAACATCAAGAAGATATTGCTATTGAGGAGTTAGAAAATGATATTATAGAAAAAGTAATAAAACCAACAGTTGATGAAGACATGATTGATTATCAAACAAAATTCCTAATAAATCCAACAGGGAAATTTATTATTGGTGGTGCAGTTGCAGATACTGGACTTACAGGTAGAAAAATTATAGTTGATACTTATGGAGGTTATGCTCATCACGGTGGAGGAGCTTTTTCAGGGAAAGATGCAACAAAAGCTGATAGATCTGTTGCATATATGTTAAGACATATAACAAAAAATATTGTTGCTAATGGTTTAGCAAGAAAGTGCGAAATTCAAGCATCATATGGTATTGGAATAGCAAAGCCACTTTCATTATACATTGATTGCTTTGGTACAAATAAACTTCCAGAATGCGATATTATTAAGATAATAAAAGAAGCATTTGATTTAACACCTAATGGAATAATAAAGTATTTGGATTTGAAAAAGCCTATATATGCTAGAACTACAAATTATGGTCATTTCGGAAGAGAAGAATTTAGTTGGGAAGAATTACGACAAATATGAGAAAATTGAAATATAAGTGAGGTAAATATGGATAGAAAGTCTTTGAAATTTAAAAATGAAGAATTGTTTCTAGAAGTGGGACAATATAGAAACAACGGAAATATAGCAATAATAGCTTATACAAAAGATGAATTATATGGAGATATTACGATTAATTTATCAGGGTATTCAATAGATGAAAACGAAAGTTTTATACAACCTATTAATAAAGATTTAGGACTTGAAAATGCTCTGATTAAAAAAGGGATTATTAAAGAAGTAATAGCTACAGTCAATTATAATATGGGAATGTATGATATGGTTGTTTTTGATGTAGAAAAATTAAAAGAATATGATCCATTAGGAGTAGCAAAATATCAACAAAATATAGAAAAAGAGGAAGAATTTGAATAAGACTTGTAAGAAGAGTGAAGAAGAGCTAAACTATCACACAACTTACAGAAGTCTTTTTTTATTGGAAAGGAAAAGATGATATGTATTTATTGACATTTATTGGTGGTGCAATGTTTGGAGGAACAATAACACTATTTTTACATTGTTGTTTAATTTTAGGAAGGGAGAGTGATAAAAAATGGGAGGAAGATCAGACTATGAAGAAAGAAAAGAAGAACGAAGATTAAGATATGAACAAATGGCACAAAAAGCAAAAGAAAAATCACAGCAGTATATGAATTCAAATGCAAATAGAATTTTAGCAATTACACCACGGACAACCAATATTAGTAGGACATCATTCAGAAAAGAAACATAGAAGACTAATAGAGAAGGCTCATAATGATATAAGGAATTCTATTAAAGAAGACAGCAAAAGTAAATATTATGAAGATAAAGCTAAAAATATAGAAAACACTCAAGTAATTTATAATGATGATCCAAATGCAATTGAAAAACTAAAAGATAAATTAGAATATTTGGAAAAACAAAGAGAACTTATAAAGGCAGATGAAAATCATTCAACTTGGCAATTACAAAATATTGGAGCAAGAATTAGAGAAATAAAAAGAAGAATTCAATCATTAGAAAGACTAGAAAATATTGAATTTGGAGAAAGAGAGTTTTGTGGTGGAAAGATTGTGCAGAACAAAGAAATTATTGATATTGAAAAATTTTTAGCATATTATATGACTGTGAGCGGGCACTTAAATTATACAACGAATGGAAATTGCATGGCATCAAAAAACTGGGAAGCAGTAAAAAATCTACAATATTCACACAAAGCAAAATCATACCTTGCATGCCAAATTGAATTAGATAAAGCCATAGGAGAGCTAATAAGAAGACTAGAATTTGCAGGAAAGCTCGAAGATACAGTAATTGTAATAAGCCCAGACCATTACCCTTATGGTTTGACGCTTTCTGAATTAAACGAACTATCAACATATAAAAGAGACAATAAATTTGAAAGGCACCATACGCCACTTCTAATATGGAATTCAAGTATGGAAGAACCTATTAAAATTGAAAAAGTATGTTCAAGCTTAGATGTTTTGCCAACAGTATTAAATTTATTTGGAATTGAATATGATTCAAGGTTATTAATGAGGAAGGATATTTTATCAAACAATATAGAGCCTATAGTAATATTCTCAGATAGAAACTTTATAACTGATAAGAAAAGATATAACTCTGTTCAAGATGTATTTATTCCAAATGAAGGGGAGACTTTAGAACCTGACTATGTAGAATAAATGAGCCAAATAGTTTATCAAAAATTTAAGATGTCATCAATGATATTAGATTATGATTATTATAGAAAAATAAAATAAAAAAAATCCCTTATTTAAGGGGATTTTTTAATCTAAGAAAACAATTTTAGCAGTTGAAAGTTGCCCTGCCTCAAGCCTTTCAATTTGGATATTACTTCTCTCAATCCATCCCAAATCTGCATACTCCCAAAGGAAGAACCAGAATAGAAGTAGAATAACCTCATTTAATGCTGTAATAAGAGAAAATCTACTTAGAACTGCAAAAATTCCAAGACTTATTATACCAAATAAAAATAGAACGAAAGATTTATGTTTATTAATATCTAAATCCAAATATTTATCTCCGAGTTTTAGGCCAAAATAATCTTTTAAAACTTTAGTGATTAAAGCCTGTTCTTCCTCAGAAAAATTACCACCACAAATTTCAATAATAATTCTCTCTTCAATAGGAATATAATAAGCACTTTCCTCTATATAGCTTGCAAAATCAGGGTTAATCCATTCATAACCTTTTGTAGAATACTTAGAAATAACATCATCAATAGAAGTAACTTTAGCAGAAATATAAGCTTCCCCTTTTTCTATATAATAATCTTTAACAAATTTAGCATAATTAAATTTAGCACTTCTAAATCTTTTTAAATTCTTAATAAACTTTTTACTCTTAGCTCTCGATGGCATAAAAAAACCACCCCTTTTTCATAATTAATAATAATATAAATTTATTAAAAAAAACAAGTGGTCTTAGTAAAATTTTAAATTTTAAAAAAACAAATTAATTTTATAATTTTTTCTTTTGGAGTAAAAACTTTATACTTAATAAAATATTTTTGTATTGGGCTAAAAAAGGTATCTAACAACGGAATATCTTTTATTTTGAATTTTACTCCATTTTTTTGTAAATAGTCACAAGTAAAAAGCTTACAGGAAATACATTTTGCTGTGCAAGATTTTTTTTCCAAATATTCGCAAGTTACTAATTTTGTTAAAGGAAGTAATTTAATCTTAAAATGTCTACAACACCCAACTGTACAAGAAGTTCCTCTTTTATATGCACATCTATCATCCTTAAAATCGCATAAATTTCTTTCTAAAAATTGTTTATCTAAAAATTCACAAACTTCATCATATATATAATTATACATGTCAACTTTATTATTATATAAAGTGGCATTTAAACAATTAATAAAATCAATGTGATGTTGGTTACTTTGATTGAAATTATATAAAAAAGCAACTACATGGTTATCGCCATTCTCTATACCGAAACTTAGATGATATCTATATGTCTTCTTTTTCAAACAATAAAATTTTCTTAATAGCTTTTTGTAATCACAAGCACTAAAAGAAGAAAAGTCAACCTTAACAGTTAAATTTTTTTTCTGTTTTATATCTTTCCAATTTATTAATTGTATATCATCAACCTCAGGACATAAATCATCATTTTCAACTACTTGTACAACATAATTATTATCAAGCTCAATAGTTTGCATAAAAATCACCAAATATAATTATAAAGCAAATTTAAACAAAAATCAACATTGGTTGTAAAGTCTGTTGTAACTTTTCCATTATAGTTATAACCAACACATACCTTTATTTTTGGAAGTTTTCCAATAGGAGGATTTTTTATTATGGATGGGTAGAACTTTTATTAAGTAAATAGTATAACAACGGAATATAACTTCCTTTGTTTTGGACATTGTTCAATTTTAATGATTGGAGAATGTTTATGGAAAGGAAGAATTATTTAGTAGAAGGATCATCTAAAGAAGAAATAGCATATTTGAAAAGCATTGTTGTAAATGCAAGAAAGATATATATATAGGATAACTATTGTTATAATAATAATCAATGTGTGAGTATGGAAGAAGTAGAAGAAATAGAAGGAGAATCTGTGCTTGATATAATTATTAATAAATGTGAGAATGAGATTAAATCTGCTGTTGAATTTGAAAAAGTTATTTCCGATAGTAAATTGTATTATGCAATAAAAGCATTATCTTTGAGAGAGAAGATGGTGCTTTTTTCTTTGTATAAAGAAAATAAAAGTATTAATGTGATTGCAATGGAAATGAATTTAGAAAGAACTACTATATGGAGGATTAAGGCAACAGCACTAGACAAAATAATGAAATATCTTATAGGAGGAAAAAGAAATGTTTAATGATTTTAGTTTATCAGATGAGAAAATTTTAAAAATAATAGAAGAGTATAAGCCTTTAATATTAAGTAGATCAAAAATAAATTTTAAATTTGATGAGGATCTATACCAAGAAATTATGATTGTTATATTTAAAGAACTTTCAAAAAATCGAAAAAAATAAAAAAATTTTTCAAAATTTGCAACATCGACAAAAATTTTTGACTTCATATGGGTAGATAAAAAAAGGAGGTGACCAATATGGAGTCAAAAATGCAAGAGCTTATGGATATTGATTCAGCAATTGCCTATGCACAACTGGCTGTTCACACATTACAACATAGTGCTACCGAAGTAAATGCAAAAGAATTACAAAAGGAAATAAAAATGTTATATTCAAAATTTGGAACAGCAGAAGTTAAAAGACTGGCAAATATTATTGTAAAGGGGAAAAAGTAATGTGGTATGTAATTTTAATTATCTTACTGATTATCTCCTTTACAATAATAAAATACTTAATACATAAAAAGAAGAGGAGATATAAAAAAGTAAAACCTTTAAGCAAAATGAGTAAAAAAGAATTCAAAAAAGCTATGAAAGATTTAGAAATTAAGTAGAGTTATATTTAGCTCTATTAGTTTATTCATATTCAAAAGTTGTTAGTAAAAAGTTAAGTAAGGAAATTTTAGAGTGTATGAACAAAAATAAAGATATAATTATAAGAATGTATTTCATAGAAAAATTAAGACCAATTGATATTTCTAAAAAACTTGCAATATCAAAAAGTGCAGTTACTCAAGTTTTACAAAAAGATAATAGATATTTAAAGGAAAAAGAAATAAGAAAACAAATAAACAGAAAAAAGAATATTGAATATACAAAACAATATATAACAACTACAAGAAAAAATAAGAGTATAGATGTGGACTATGCAATATTAAAACAAGCTCACGAACAGGCAAGTAGAGAATTGTCTGGTGGAAGAAAACCAATAAGTAATAGAGCTTTTAGAGATTGGAATCCATCAATCTATAAATATAATGAAAAAAGTAAAAGTTATGTATTAAGAAAAGGAATAAATGTCGGATATGATGTACCCAAAAAAATTAGTTGGAAAATATAAAATGCTATTGTATAAAATATGGAAAAATGCACAAAATATGTGTAGAACATTGAAAATTAAATATAGGAGGTTATTGATGGATGAATACGCCAAATTAAAGATCAAACTACAACTAGGGAAAAATAGTAATCTAAATTATATACAAGAAAAAGATATAGATAATATTGAAGAAATAAATGTTGATATAAATATGCCTAAAAAGGATAGAATGATTGGATTTTTAAAAAAAGTTAAAAATCCATATGTTTTTATGGTAGATGGATTAAAGGTAAAATTTGAATATTCAGACAAAGGATTAAACATTAATCAATGCATTGAAAATTTGATTATGAATAGAACAAGAATTTAAGAAATATAGTGGATTTGATTTGAATCCACTATAAATATATGTTAAAATATAATTGTCAACAAATATGACTTTATAGGAAAGGAGGATTAGTGCCTAGAAAAAGTAAGTATGAAAACACTGATGTGTTATTTTCAAAAAATGAGACATTTAAAAGATTTAAGAAAGTATGGCATATAGGTAAATATATTAGATTATCTAAAGAAGATGGTGACGACAAAGATGAGAGTAATAGTGTAGTTAGTCAAGATAAAATATTGGATGATTTAATAATGGATTTAGCACAGAATAGTGAAGATGAATTTGTAGTATATGATACTTACATTGATGATGGCTTTTCTGGAACAGATTTTAATAGACCTAGCTTTCAAAGATTATTAAGAGATATGAAAGATAATCGTATTAATATGATTATTACAAAAGACTTATCAAGACTTGGAAGAAATTATATTGAAGTTGGAAATTATATTGAACAAATATTTCCATTATTTAATATTAGATTTGTAACAAAAGCAGAGGAAATTGATAGTTATTCAAAACCAGCTTCCGTAAACAGTATACTTGTTCCTTTTAAAAATTTGATTAACGATGAATATTGTAGGGATATATCAAATAAAATAATTCTAGCAAATAATGCTAGAAAGAAAAATGGACAATATCTAGGATCATTTCCTATTTATCGGTTATATCAAAGATCCAAAAGATAAATATAAATTAATTATAGATGAGGAACCAGCAGAAGTAGTAAGATTAATTTATAAATTGTTTTTAGAGGGCAAAGGAAGAGCAACAATTACAAAAATATTAAATGATAGGGGAATTCTTAATCCAACAGCATATAAACAACAAGTTTTGAAAAAGAACTATGTTAATGCTTGTAATATGAAAGGTAATAGTCTATGGTGTGATACTACTATAGCTCATATATTGAGAAATGAGATGTATACAGGAACTCTAATACAAGGTAAAAAGAAAATGTTAAGCTATAAAGTCCATAAATTAGTTGATGTACCAAAAGAAGATTGGATTGTTGTTGAAAATAATCACGAAGCAATTATTGATAAAGAAACCTTTGAAAAGGTACAAGATATAATAAATAGAGATACTAGAATAAAAAATGATGGTACAGGTGAGGTTTCAATATTTGCAGGATATATTAGGTGTGCAGATTGTAAAAGAGCCATGAACAAGAAATCTACAAATAATAAATTAAAAACATACTATTATTATGTATGTAATACTTATAGAAAAAAATCAACACAAATTTGTACAAAGCACACAATAAGAAGTGATTATTTAGAGAAAGCTGTTTTAGAATCAATAAAAATGCAAATTGATGTTGCAATAGAAATGGAAAATATGATTAAAAAAATTAATCAATCTGAAGGAAGAACGCTTTGCAATAATAATCTAGAACGAATGATAAAATCAAAACAAACAGAACTAGAAAAATACAAAAAATTAAAAAAGTCTGTATATGAAGATTGGAAACTAGGAGATATATCTAAAGACGATTACCTAGAATATAAAAATAGTTATGAAAAAATTATTCAAGATATTTCTTTAAACATAGAATGCTTGGAAAGAGAAACAGAAAAATATAAAGAACAAGTTTTAGGTGATAATATTTGGATAGAGAACTTAAAAAAGAAAAAGAATATAACTAAACTTACTAGAGAAATAGTAATTGAATTAATTGATTGTATATATGTACACGAGGGTGGAGATATTACTATAAGATTCAAATTTACAGATGAGTACGAAAGAATGTTAGAGTATATTAAAATAAACGAAGAATTAACGCTTGTGCCACAAGCAATTTAAAAATAAAAATATTTGTGTTTAAAGAAACGTGGCAGGTGCCATAGCTGCTCCCATGTTATTAGCATCTTTGATTCCCATATCAACAATTTTTCCGAGGTGTTATATAAGTAATTTTAGGGCCAATGCCATTGGAAGATAAAACAGCAGCACCAGAGCCGGTAACAGTCCACTGAGAAGTAGGTGGGCGTTGGTTTCCTAATTCCAAAGGGAAACGAAACTGCTTTTCGGCACTACAAAAGTGGCTAGAAGTAGCACAAAGAACGTTAGAAGCAGCACCACTAGCAATAAATACACTTCCCAAGCACATACTTTCAACAAAAGTTGAACAAGCGCCAAAAACACCAAAAAAGGGCATATTTAATTCCCTAAGTCCAAAGCTAGAAGAAATACATTGATTTAGTAAATCACCAGCAAAGCAAAAATCAATATTAGTTGCAGGAATTCCAGATTTTAAAATTACAGAATTAACATTTTCCTTTATTATTTTACTTTCTGCTTTTTCCCATGTATCTTCACCCCAAAACTCATCTTCTAAACATTGGTCAAAATAACTAGCAAGAGGACCTTGCGATTCTTTAGGACCAACAATGCTAGAAGTCTCCAAAATAGTTGGAGTATTAATAAATTGAATAGTTTGACTTCCGATTTTTTTCATAAAACCTCCATTTTCTCAACTAGGGACAGTCCCTAATTGTTCCATTTTTTAAAAAAAGAAAGTGGCAATAATACCAATTATTACAGAAGTAGATATTCCAAATACAAGAACTGGACCTGCAACTGTAAACATTTTTCCTCCAACTCCCATTATATATCCTTCAGATTTATATTCTATTGATGGGGCTACAATTGAATTTGCAAAACCAGTAATAGGAACAAGAGAACCTGCTCCGGCAAATTTACCAATTTTGTTAAAAATATTTAAACTTGTTAAAAGTGCAGATAATCCAATTAAGATAATGGAAACAATTGTACCAGAGGCTTTTTCATCAAAACCTTTGTATTGACAAAAAGATAATATCAATTGTCCAAGGGAGCAAATTAATCCACCAACCCAAAATGCGTTAAGACAATTCTTAAGAATTGGCGAATTAGGTGATTTTTTATTTACATAATTACCATAAGCTTGTTTTGTATCTATAGGTTGCATAAAATTCATCCTTTATTAAAAATTTAGGTTTTTAAGTTGTATTTACCTATAAACTTATTTATATATTTTCCTAAAAAGAAATAAAATATACAAAAATAAACAGAAAATCTTGAATAATTAATTTTTATGTGATAACTTAGATATTAATATATAAAATGAGGAGAAAAATAGATGAAAAAAAATGTGATAAAAATTATAGTAGTTTTAGTATTGTTGATGATTGCAATAGCAATACTAAAAATAGCACCTAATTATATAAGAGATGAAATAAAAGACAGAACTAACTTAATTATTAATAATAGTAATGTTACAACGAGCTTAAAAAAAGATGTATATATAGATGATAACAATGTAATATACCTTTCAAAATCAGATATGCAAAACTTTTTTGATGAATATATTTATTTTGATGAAAAATATAATCAGATAATTACAACAGCAGAAAATAAAATTGCTGCATTAGGTATTGATAGCAAAAAAATCGAAATAAATGGAAAAGAGCAAATAATAAAAAGTCCTACAATTGAGACGACTGATGCATATCTTATTCCAATATCTGAATTACAAGAGGTCTATAACATAAGCGTGGAATATGTAAGCGAAACAAATAAAGTTGTAATTGAATCCTTAGATAGAGAGCAAAAAAAATTAGAATGCACAAAAAATGAAAATATAAAATATAAACCAACATTTTTTTCTAAAACATTAGAAAAAATTAAAAAAACAGAACAATTGATAGTTGTGTCAAAAGAAAATGGCTGGATTAAGGTAAGAACGTCAAATGGAAATTTAGGATATATAAAAGAAAAAAGTAATCAAAATATTGTTGTATCAAGAAATGCACAACAAAACCAAAAACAAATAGAAGGAAAAGTAAGTTTAGTGTGGGACTATTTTTCGGAATATGGTTCAGCGCCTGACAGAACAGGCACAAAAATAAAAGGCGTAAATGTTGTATCTCCAACATTTTTCACCTTGACAGATGAAGGAAAAGGAAGAATTGATGAAAATGTGGGAAATGATGGAACTCAATATATAAAATGGGCACATTTGAATGGATATAAGGTTTGGCCAAGCATTTCAAACAATACTTATATACAAACAACCTCAGATATAATGAATGACTATAAGTTAAGACAAATATTAATAGGAAATATAATTAGCTTAGTAAAAAAATATAACTTAGATGGAATTAACATTGATTTTGAGTATATGTTTATGCAAGATAAAGATTTATTTTCTAGATTTATAATAGAATTAGCACCAAGGTTAAAAGAAATAGGAGCAGTATTATCTGTTGATGTTACAGCTCCAGATGGTTCGCCAAACTGGTCTTTATGTTATAATCGACACATAATAGGAAAAAAGGCTGACTATATAATATTTATGGCCTATGATCAACATGGAGGTTCTTCAGAAAAAGTTGGAACAAATTCAGGGTATGATTGGATAGAAACAAATGTAAATAAATTTGTGGGGACACAGGAAGAAGTTAGTAGCGAAAAACTAATATTAGCATTACCTTTTTATACAAGATTATGGAAAGAAAAGGGTGGCGACTTAGACAACTTTGCTATAGCAATTAAAAATATACAAAGCGTAATTCCTGATAATGTAATAAAGAAATGGGATGACGAATTAAAACAGTATTATGTGGAATATGAAAAAAATGGAGCTAATTATAAGGTGTGGCTAGAAGACGAAAAATCGTTAAGTGAAAAAATTTCTTTAATAGACAAATATAATTTAGCAGGAGCAGCATATTGGCAAAAGGATATGGAAACAGAGGCAATATGGAAGATGATTTCTGAAAAATTAGGAATAAATTAGCAAAAAGATAATATAATATTAAAATAAATCTTAAAATTATTAATTT
>OGOO01000584.1_pt1 | contig 41338 bp, 34 predicted proteins | sample 1552651 | NCBI WGS metagenome assembly OGOO01 (sample SAMEA2580118, study PRJEB22360) | human gut metagenome | biome: human gut; feature: human-associated habitat; material: faeces | place: Denmark | collected 2008/2010 | reverse complement strand
TTGGTATATCAAATTTTAAAGTTATTCCTGTTGTTCCCATAACTGTAGTTTGTTCAGTTACTTGTTTGCCATCTTGAATCTTTGCGTTTAGCTCTTTTGTTGTAAAATCTAAAGAATCTTCAGGAACTGAAACAAAATCAAGAAATGCAATAAAATCTTTGGCTACTGTTTTATTACTACCATTTACATAGTGGTCTAATGCTAAAGTAGTTGCAACAATACCATAATTGCTATTTCCATTAAATCCTGACCAAACTTCTACTCCTTCCTAACCATAATATAAGCATTTTACTACATTCGGATCTGAATAAATACTCGTTTTTGCTGATGTGCCATTAGATGGGCTTGTTTTATCATGATCCATACAAAATGCTCTTATTCCATCTACATGAAAAGAGCCTACTGTCGAAGCACCATATGTTATTTTTCCTTCATATTGAATATTTACAGTATCTGCTTTAACCATATCTGATAGACCAACTACAAGTAATATTGCTATGCAAAATATTGATATTACTTTCATTTTAATTTCTCTTTTTTTTTCATATTTCTAAACCTCCTTCATTTTTTATTAAAAAGAAAAGCAAAAATGAAGAAGTCTATATGTTTTAAGACTTCTTCATCTCTGATAATATAATTATTATTACTTTTTTTATAAAAACAATGAAGTGATTTTGAAGGGTTTTTTAAATTATCTTTTACTTATAACCCTTTTTATTTTTTATACTTTTCTTATATTCAACACTTTTCTGATTTATCATTGTAGTCCGTTTTTAAATTAACCTTAAATTTTTTGTACCTGTTCTACAAAATTATAGCTATTAAACGAAAAATTTAATTTTGTTCTAGCCTCCAAATAAAATTCTCTTTATATATTACCGTTTAAACTTTCTAAATACTTTTGTAATATACACATGTCTCTTTTTATAATTATTTTTGTGGAATATACACTACTATATTCAGATGCCTTTACTTTATCATAACACTCTGACATTTTTTTTAAAGCCTCTGCTGGCTCAAACCAACATATTTCAGAACCTTCATCTTTTTCCTTTTGAGTTAAATGTAGAACTTTAGTATCTTCTATTACTTTTGCTATATATACATAAGAAATCTGTTTAAAATTCATTTTTCCCCTATATTCTTCTATATATCCTAATTCTTGTAAAATTTCAATTTTGCAACCTGATTCTTCTAAAGTTTCTCTCTCTAATGCCTCTTCATAACTTTCGCCTTCATCAACGCCACCTCCGACTAATTTATACTCATTTTTATTTTTTTTGTATAATATTGCAATTTTATTGTCGTCATTAATTAATATTACTCTAACAGCTGTTCTATTCTTAGGATTTTTACATATTATTTCTTCTTCCCCTATATCAATATCTGAAATTTTACCAATTAACTTCATACTTTTCCCCTCCATAATAAAAATAAAATGTTAGAGGCAATAATAACTATTACCCACAACAGAACGCATTAGACATTTTTAATGTCTTTCAAATAGACAAAAGTTTCGTATTCTCCAATTCTGCAAACAATTTCGTCAGGTATGCAATTATTTGGGGAAATAATATTCATTTCCTTAAGCAAAAGTATTTCCTGTATCGTTATCTTCACATCAGGATCTGGAGAATGCAGAGAGTTGATTGAAAACACCAGAAAAGTTCCTACATGATTCATCTCACGCTTTTTAGCTTCGCTCCCATCCTTTTCAAGAAGGACAAGTCGCTGTTCACGATACTCTCCAAGCATTTTTGAGATATCAAAGACATAAGATAGATAATCTACTTCAAAAATCTTTCTTGTGTCAGCCTTGAAAGCGTATACTTCTTTTACAAAGTCCTCATATGTGATATGAGTTTTCCCAATCAAAATAAGAACTCCATAATTTCCGTAACAGTCTTTGAACATATTGTTGATAGGTACGATGTGTCTCTGCTCTGGTGGTGTTGGATGTAAAGCTACATTAACAGTAGCATAATCCATTACAGAATAGTAACCAAAGATTTCAAAGCCTTTCTTCTTCAATTCCTCCACATAAGTCCGAAAATGTCTATTGCCATTAGGTTTGACAATCAGATAACTATACTTGAAATCAGAAAATTCCAAATTCTTGTAGTTACTGATGTCGTCAAAAAGTTTGTTGTAACCTAGATTTGTAATTCCCATAAACTCGCCTCCTAAAAGCGTTGTTGTAATTCTTTACACTAATATTTTAACATGCTTTTTTATATTTTGCAACATTTTTCGTAAACTTTTACTAATAACCTTAATTTCTTTTTTAAATTCTACTTTTTGAAAGAGTGGATTTTAGTTTTGTACAAAAAAGTAGTAAAATATTAGTAAGGTACTGTGTTTGGAGAGTTTTGGAGGTGCCTTATGAGTGAAAATATGCATTTAACTTTGGACGAAAGAGAATACATAGAACATGAACTAATGAATAATACTAGCTTTGCAGATATCGCAAAATATTTAGGTAAAGATAAAACTACTATCTCTAAAGAAATAAAAAAACATAGGATAAGAAAAGAAGGTCAATCAATACATATTGGATTTAATAAATGTGCAAGAAGATATAATTGCCATAGAAAAAATATTTGTAGTACAAGATGTAAAAAAGAATGCAAACAATGCAAAGATTGCAATAGTGTTTGTCCTGATTTTGAAGATGGTATATGTTTTAGATTAAAACATTCTCCTTACGTTTGTAATGGTTGTTCAAATCGTTTTAATTGCAGATCTACTAAGTATTACTACAGAGCTTTGCCTTCTTTTAATAAATATAAAAATATTCTTTTTGAATCTAGGCAAGGCATTAATATGACAGAATTAGAACTCTCTAATTTGGATAAATTAATTTCACCTTTGATAAAAAAAGGACAATCTATTTCACATATTTATCAAACTCATGATAATCCTTGTTCTCGTTCTACTTTGTATAGATATTTGTCTAAAAATTGTTTCTCAGTTGGTCCAATTGATTTACCAAGAAAAGTACGTATGAAAAAAGAAGAGAAAAGCGAATTGAACCCAAATATACTAAAGCAATGACCAATCGAACATATGAAGATTTTCAAAAATATATTGAACTACACCCTGAACTGCCCATTGTTGAAATGGATACTGTAGAAGGAGTTAAAGGTGGCAGAGTATTACTTACTTTTCTTTTCAGAAATTCAAGATTAATGCTAGCATTTATTCTATATGAGAAAACTCAAAAAGAAGTTTTAAGAGTGTTTAATATGCTTGAATATGAACTAGGAAATGAATTGTTTGAAAAAACATTTCCAATAATTCTAACAGATAATGGAGCAGAATTTGGAAATCCGTTATCTTTAGAATTTAATGAAGAAGGTATCGGAAGAACTAGAATCTTCTATTGCAATCCAAGAGCTTCATATCAAAAAGGGATGCTTGAAAAGAATCATGAATTCATTAGATATGTATTACCTAATGGAACACCATTTGAAAGACTTTTACAAACAGATATTAACTTAATGATAAACCATATTAACAGTTTAGGAAGAGCTAGTCTAAATTGGTTTTCTCCAATAGATGTAGCTAAATTTACACTAGACAAAGAAGTAATTAAAAAGTTGAATCTTGTTAAAATTTCACCCGACAAGATTCAACTAAATACAAAACTACTAAAGAAAAATTAATTAAATTTAAAATAAATCCAAACACGGCATCTTATGAATAATTGAATTTACTCTGGCACACAAGTGGAATTTAGTTTGAAATAAATTTCTCCAGTTGTGTATTTGCCATGCAAATTCTTCTTTAATTTACTAAAATTGTACCACGTTTTTTTGTATTTTTAAATACAAAATTAAAAGAAAGTGCCTAAATTCAGGAACTTTCTTTGACATATTCAATTTTTTTATTAAGTAGAATTTACTTTAAAAACTAACCCTTTTACTAATAAGTTTATATTTTTTTATGCTTGACAGCTAAATATCTTTATTATATAATCGCAGACTAGTAAAATTATGAAAGGATTTGATTAATTTATGAATAATAAAAATATTATTTTTCCTAATTATGAACATTGCATATTAAACACAATAACTTCTATACTAAAATATTACAATGTTGAAACGAAATATAATGGTTTACTCGAATTAGATAATCAACTAAAAGCAAATTACAGAAATATAGTTTTAGTCATCTTAGATGGAATGGGACATCAGATATTAAACAATATTTCTCCTAACAACTTTTTTTCAAAAAATCTCATTACAAAATTAACTACTGTTTGTCCTTCAACAACTACTGCCGCAATTACAACATATTACTCTGGAAAACCCCCAATAGAAACTGGTTGGATTGCAATGTCCCAATATTTTAAAGAATATGGCAGAGCAATAGAAATGTTGAGAAAAACTGACTCATATACATACGAACCACTTAAAGATTATAATAAAGATATTTATGATTTAATAAAATATACTCCTATCTACAAACAAATAGAAGAGGCTTCACCAAAAGTAAAAGCCTACGAGATACTTCCAAATTTTTGTGAGCCTCATAGCAAGAGAAGTATTAACGCCGATGATATTGAAACTTTATGTGAGTCTATCAAATCCATATGTACAAATAAAGATAATAATTTTATATTAGCTTATAATAATAATCCAGATACACTATTACATAAATTTGGTTGTAGTTCTAATGAAGTAAAAAAATTTATTTTAAATGCCGAAAAAAATATTGAAAAATTATGCTATGAATTAAAAAATACAAATACATTATTAATTATATCCTCAGACCATGGACATAAAGATATTGAAAAAGTTTACAAAATAATAGATATTGAAGAAATTCAAGATTGCATTATAATGCCACCAAGTTTGGAATCAAGAGTTGTAACATTTTGGGTAAAAGAAGATAAAAAACAAAAATTCGAAGAATATTTTGAAAATAACCTAAAAAATGAATTTATACTATTTACTAAAGATCAGTTTTTAGAAAAGAACTTACTTGGATTTGGAGATAAACATAAGAAAATAGATGATTTTTTGGGTAATTATATAGCTATTTCAATTGGAAATTCTATTTTAAAACTTGGTACAGAAATATCAAAAAATATACCTGAAAAAAAATCTACACATTGTGGTTTTACAAGAGATGAAATGGAAGTACCTTTAATAATAAAAAAATTATAAAATGAAAGAGTCAATTTTCTCATATGAAAAAATTGACTCTTATGTCGTCGTTTGGATTCTTACCATTAAATAAACTTCTCCGTTGCTTTCTTAATGCTTGTATTGAGTTTGCCATAATTATTCTTGACAAAACTCAAAAAGTCATTTCCTGTTTTTTCTACATTGTCCCAAAATGGATATTTTCTCCAGTTCCATAATTCCCCGTTGATATTATGCTCCATGGCAATCAACTGCCTTACATATTGTCTTGGGATATACAAATCTGGGTTATAGGAAATATACCATTTTCTGTCATAATCCATAATTAGCAGATATGAATTTTCCTTAAATTTAGGCAAATCCTCAAAGCTAATAGGATGAACTGGAATATCTGTTGCATTAGTAGTCTCTAAAACATTAAGTGTACTAGGACACGCATGAATATGTGCATGTACAATAGATGTTTTAGGCTTGCCTTTACCATCCAATCCAGAACCATTCTCCCATACTAAGACATCCTTTTTGTAGATACTACTAAGAATGAACTTAATATCGTTGATTACCTCAAGCATTTCCAATCTCTGTTCCAAGTCCAGTTCAGCGCAAGACATAACATGGGGCTTTGGCAAAATCATAATATATCCGTCCAGAAAAGCACCACTTCCAGGAATAACAAGAAAATTCTTACTTTCATACAGGATTGCCTGCTCATGCACAGGTTTACCAGCAAGAAGTTTACAAAACAGACAATCGGACTTCAATGCACTTTTAGTAGATGCATTTGATGCATGGTCACCAATATCAATGTCATGTTCTTCTGCAATCTCCATAAACTGTCGTACAATGTTGCCTTTCACATTAATAATGTTTTTCACACCAAAAATCATCATGTCGGAATCAGTTGCATGTACATCTACAACATCTTCATTCTTAAGAGAATACGAAATGTCTTCAGCTTTTGCATAATGTTTCATATAATAATCGCCATATTCTAATTTATTTTCTTCTTGTTCTTTCTTATATTCTTTTAAAGCATTTACTAATGTATCTCCTATATCTATCGTTCTATAACTTGATTTTGTTTTACAAGTTCCAAAGAACCACATTGTCGTTGCTTTCCCACTTATATGTCTTCCATGTGTTGCTCCTGCTTGATTCTTTTTTAATATATTTTTATTTACAGTTAATTTTTTATTTTCTAAATCAATATCATCCCAAGTTAATGCAAATACCTTTCCAGTTCTCATTCCAGTATAACAAGATGTTAAAAATGCACAAGTAAATGTTTCATTATTTTTAAATCTATTTAAGATAGTGTCAATTTCATCTTGTGAATATAAATGTTTAATATCTTCCTTTTCTTTTTCTAATCTTGGAAGTCGAAATGTTATTGCTGGATTATATTTAAGAAAGCCATATAAATCATAAGCGTCACGAAAAGAACCTTTTACAACTTTTAATATACTTTTAAAATATGCTCTTGAAAAATCATGTTCCTCGCATAATTCTGTTATAAAAGTATTTAACCTTACACTTGTTATTGTTTACAATCTGTACTTACCTATATATGGTTTAATATACTTTTTTTAAGTTTACTAATGTTTCTTTCACTATTATCGCTTCAACATTGCTTCTTATATTACTCTATCTCTACCAATTAATCTTTTCATATTATTTATATAAGCATTATGAGTTTCTTCTCCTGTATGACTCATACAATAATCTTTTAATATGTATACATCATAATTTTGCTCAAACATATCCAGTGCTGTCTTTTGTACACAAGCGTCAGTATCAAATCCACATAAATATATTTCTTTAATATTATTTTCGGCAATAAACTGTTTTAATTCTTCATTTAATGCAGTATATATTCTTTTATCAAATACTTTATAATTTTTGGTATCTATTACTATTTCTTGTTGCTCTTCTGTTATACAACCCTTATAATTCAATTTTTTATACCAAATACTATCTTCATCATTAATAAATCTAGTAAATGCAACTATATCATACATTTTAGAATCAATTAAATTTTTTATATTGTCTAAAACTTTTAAGGTATTATTATTTATAAAATCATTTTGAACATCAATTACTAATAATAATTTACTCATACTACCCCTCCTCTCCGTTCCGTACTATCAGAAAGACTTTGTCCACCTATTTCATTTAAATACTCATTAACTCCATTTTGAATATGTTGATAATACTCTAATCTATCTATTCTGGAATCGCTTTCTGGTTTTTCAAAATCTCACAAACCCTTATTTTATGGGTTATTTACCACAACAGTTCTTGTATTTCTTACCAGAACCGGCATGGACATGGGTCATTTCTTCCTATTCTTGGCTCATTATTTATAACTGTTTGGTTTTGTGGAGTTGATGTTTTTGGAGCCATTGTTCCATCTAAATTATTAATTGCTGAATTTTGTAATCCTTCTCCTGTTATTTTAACAGTTTCTTCTCTTTTTATGTCTCCTTCTCTTTTTCTTGCATGCATTAAAAATTTGACTACATCTGTTTTTATGTCTAATACCATTTGGTCAAACATATCAAATCCTTCTATTCTATATTGTACTACTGGATCCTTTTGACCATATGCACGTAAGCCGATACCGTCTTTTAATTCATCCATATTATCTATGTGATCCATCCATTTTTCGTCAACAACTTTTAATGTTACTACCCTTTCTAACTCTCTTAATTCTTCTGAACCGATTTCATTCTCTCTTTCTTCATAAATAGCTGTTGCTTTTTCTACCGCTTCCTCTATAACTTCTTTTAAATGCACATCTGGTTTTTGTAAAGAATTCAACTCTGTAATTGTTAAATTAGCATTCAATTCTTGTAATAAACCTTCTTTATTTATATGTTCATCTGCAAAATATGGAGTAGCTATATCTTCTATTAAAGACTTTATCATGCCTAATACATTTCCCTTTAAATCCTCTCCATCTAAAATCTCACGTCTTTGTTTATATATTATTTCTCTTTGAGTGTTCATTACGTCATCATAATTTAATACATTTTTTCTAATGCTAAAGTTTCTTCCTTCTACTCTTCTTTGTGCAGATTCAACTGAATTTGAAATCAACTTAGATTCTATTGGCATATTTTCATCGGCACCTAAAGTATCATACAATTTTGTAATTGTCTCTCCACCAAATATTTTCATTAAGTCATCATCAAGCCCAATATAGAATCTAGATTCTCCAGGATCTCCCTGACGTCCACTACGTCCTCTTAACTGATTATCAATTCTTCTAGATTCATGTCTTTCTGTACCAATTATCTTTAAACCACCTGCTGCTATTACCTTTTCCTTTTCTTCTTTTATCAATGAATTATATTTATTTTGTAATTCCTTAAACTTATTTCTAGAAGCGATAATTTCTTGATCATCTGTTTCATTAAATGCTGTTGCTTGATTTATCTGTTCTTCTGAATATCCTAATTTTCTCATTTCCTCTTTTGCTAAATACTCACTGTTTCCACCAAGCATAATGTCAGTACCACGTCCAGCCATATTTGTTGCTATAGTAACTGCACCATATTTACCAGCTTGTGCTATAATCTCCGCTTCTTTTTCATGATATTTTGCATTTAAAACTTCGTGCTTTATTCCTTCTTTTCTTAATAGTTCACTTAATTTTTCGGATTTTTCTATCGAAATTGTACCAACTAAAACTGGTTGACCTTTTTCATGACTTTGCCTGATATCATTTATAACTGCTCTAAATTTACCATTTTCATTTTTGAATATAATATCAGAATTATCTTTTCTAATCATTTCTTTGTTTGTAGGTATCGCAATAACATCCAATTTATATATTTCTTCAAATTCATCCTTTTCTGTCATAGCAGTACCTGTCATACCAGATAATTTACTATACATTCTAAAATAGTTTTGGAATGTTATTGTTGCAAGTGTTTTAGATTCATCTGCTATTTTTACATTTTCTTTTGCTTCTATAGCTTGATGTAATCCATTGTTATATCTTCTACCATACATAATACGTCCTGTAAATTCGTCAACAATTAAAACTTCACCATCTTTAACAATATAATCAATATCTTTCTTCATAACACCATGTGCACGAAGAGCTTGATTTACATTATGAACAATTTCAGAATTTTCTATATCATTAAAATTCTCTAATCCAAATTCTTCTTCAGCTTTTTTTATACCCTTTTGTGTTAGCGAAGCTGATTTTGCTTTTAGGTCTACTATATAGTCATAATTCTCGTTATCCTCTGCTTGTACAAAGTTTTTTGCATCTTCTTCTACTATAACTTTTGGGATTAACTTTCTTACAAATTTATCAGCTTTTTTGTATAAATCCGATGATTGCTTTCCTCTACCAGAAATTATAAGAGGAGTACGTGCTTCATCAATTAAAATACTATCAATCTCATCAACTATTGCAAAATTCAATTTTCTTTGAACAAGTTGATCTTTATATATAACCATATTATCTCTTAAATAGTCAAAACCATATTCATTGTTAGTGCCATAAGTAATATCACACGCATATGCTTCCTTCTTAGCTTTTGGATTCATTCCAGATATAACTAAGCCAACCGATAAACCTAAAAATCTATACAATTTTCCCATCCATTCACTATCTCTTTTAGCCAAATAATCATTAACAGTAACAACATGCACTCCTTCGCCTGTTAAAGCATTTAAATATACAGGTAATGTAGCAACTAAAGTTTTACCTTCACCTGTTTTCATTTCTGCTATTCTTCCTTGATGTAATATAATTCCTCCTATTAATTGAACATCAAAATGTCTCATTCCTAATACTCTTTTTGAAGCCTCTCTACAAACTGCAAAAGCTTCTGGTAATATATCATTTAATGAACTACCATTTTTTAATTTATTTTTAAATTCATTTGTTTTATTTCTCAATTCCGAGTCAGATAATTTAGAAATTTCAGGCTCTAATTCATTAATCTTTTCAACTGTTGGCATAATCCTTTTTACTTCTTTTTCACTGTAGCTTTTAAAAATTTTTCCGAACATATTCTTATTATACTTCCTTCCTATTTATTATCTATCATAATATATCACAAACCGTCCTAAAAGTCTAGCATTAATATCAAAGCCATCCATAATTTACAAATTAAATTTAGTCTTTTATAGCATATATTTACTTTTAAAACATAATTATTTACTAAGAAAATTTTATATATAAGGGGATTTGTAATGTTTATTTATAATTTTAAATTAAATGGAGATAAAATCTCTAAAACGATTTTAGGAATACTTATAGTAACAATTTCTTTGCTTATTATATACGTTTGTTTCACTCTTGTAAGTAAAAGTACATTTAAAACAAATGATTCCTTGAAAAAATGTGAGTTGTATGAATTAAATAGTTCTAACTATACTAATGTTTTAAAAAATGTTCATGATAATTTAGACCTATACGTTGGTCAAAATATTAAATTTACAGGTTTTGTTTACAGATTATATGATTTTTCAGAAGATCAATTTGTTCTTGGCAGAAATATGATAATTTCTTCAGATTATAAAGCTGTAGTAGTTGGTTTTTTATGTTCCTCCCCAGAAATTAAAAATTATGCAGACAATGAATGGATAGAAATAGAAGGAACAATTACCAAAGGCAATTACCATGGAGAAATTCCAGTTATTAAGATTACCAAAATAAATAAAGCATCTAATCCTTCTGAAGAGTATGTATATCCACCAGATGATAATTTTGTAACCACTTCTACAGTTTTGTAGAGGTGGTTTTATCTATCAAAAATAGATTTAAATACTCCGTCATCTATCATTGTTGCAAATATATTTTCTAATACTATTAATATTATTGGTCCTAATAGCATTCCTATTACTCCCAGAATTTTGAAACCAGTATACATTGCTATTAAAGTAAATATTGGATGTATCCCTATCTGTCCGCTTACTATTCTTGGCTCTATGAATTGCCTTACTATACTCATAATTGCCCATAAAACTAGTAATCCAATAGCCAATTTCAAGTTTCCATTTACTGCACACCATACTGCCCATGGTAACATAGCAGTTCCAGAGCCAAATATTGGTAAAGCATCAACAAATCCTATCCCCAATGCAGCAATCAGCGGTACCTTTATACCCCACCCCATAAAATGAAATATATACAGTCCAATTAGAGATATAACAAAAGAAATTAAAATTAAGATTGCCTGTGCTTTTAAATATCTGCCTAATGTTTTTATCAATTCTCTTATATGAATACCTATTTTTTTTACCCATGTTTTGGGTAGATGATGCTCTAATTGATCCAACATATATACCTTATCTACACATATAAAATATAAAGCTAAAAAGGTAATTACAACATATATGCCTATTGTTGGGATAGACGTTATAAAGCCCATTGCTGATGTTAATACATTTTTGGCCCACTCTGTAATTGTTCCTAAGAACTCGGTTGCAGAACTTTGCAATGTGGCTTTCACTTGTTCTGATATCTGAATTTTTTCAAAATTAAAACTTTTTATTGTATTTTGTATAAAGGAATATCCCTTATCTAAAAATTGATTAATATTTCCTAATATATTTGAAATTTCCGAGATAAGTGTCGCTATTCCCCATGTAAGTAATCCTATTATTATAGAAAACGCTAAAATAAAAACAATAATAGCACTTGTCTTTCTCTTTAATTTAGTTTTTCTCATCAACACTTTTATAATTGGTTCTAAAAGTAAGGATATAATAAAAGCAATTAAAAATGGCATATAAAATACCGACAATTTAAAGCCTAACCATACCCCTATTATTGTTAAAAAGAAAATAAATATTCTTTTTATTACTTTTCTCCAATAATTCATATCTATTACCATATATGTACTCCTTTTGCATTATTTATTGATTTATGGGCAAGTAAAGGTTCTTACCCATAAATCAATACTTCTATTCTGCATTTTTCTTATTGCAATTACAAATATCCTCTAATGTGTTTGTAACTTCCGAATTATTTACATCAGGATTTGCAGCTAAATCACCCAATGTAAGTATTCCAACTATTTTATTATTTTCCATAACTGGTATTCTGCGTATTTGATTTTCTTTCATCATATTTTCCGCTTCTTTTACATGAGTGTCTGGTGTGCAAGAACAAACTTTGCAAGTCATTATTTCACTTATAGGCGTATTTTTTGCATCTTTATCACAAGCCACACCTCTTAGTATTATATCTCTATCTGTAACTATTCCAACTACATTTTGTGAATCGTCGCATACTGGAATACATCCAATATGATTATTGCTCATTAATTTTGCACAATTACATACAGAATCAGTAGGTTTTACCCATGTAACATTATTACACATACATTCTCTTACTTTCATAATATACCACCTTTCATAAATTTATGAGAAATAATAATATTATTATTAACAAATAAAAAAAATATATGCAAAGATATTTTGCATATATTGGAAATTTTTTTAAATTACATATGGATTATTTGTAAATGGCATTCTTGGTGGTCTTCCTTGCCCTCCTGGAAATGGTGGTCGTGGAGGTGGCATTGGCGGACGATTTCCTCCTAAAATTCTATTTAATATTAATATTCTTATTAAATCTCTTAGAAGCGGATTATTTATTCTTTGCCTTTTTTCTCTAACTTCTGCTTTTGCAGGTTCCTTTATTCCTCTATTGTCTACTCTTTTTCCCGCTTCTACATTTATATTTACTACTGTATTAACATCTCCTTCAACTGTATTATATATTTGTTCCGTCATCTGTTCTAATAATTCTTTAGTTAATGGCTCAACATTTTTATCACACATTTGACATACTGCAGGATTTATTTTTCTATATATTTCTGGATAAAGCTCTTCTGGATTAGGTATTAAAGAATTTACATTATTTTGTGCAGAATACCAATTATTATCATTTCTATATGTAGAACCGGTATTTTCCATCGGGTAGCCTAAAACCATTCTCATATAGTCTTCATAATTAGAATAATACATATTATACCTCCTTTTTTATTCAAGATATAATATGTATTATTAATAAAATTAGTTACTATTTAAGATTATTTACTAATTCTTTAAATTTAATACCTCTTTCTACAAAGTTCTTAAACGCATCAAAACTAGCACTTGCTGGAGATAAAAGTACTACATCACCTGGTGTAGAAACATTTTTAGATAATTCTACTGCTTCTTTTAAGTTTTCGCAGTGATATATTTTTACATTTTCTCCATTTTTTGCTTTTAAAGTTGCATCTTCTATTTTTTCTGCTGTCGGACCGGTTAAAATTAATATTCCAACCTTTCTAGCAATATTTTCTCCAACCTCTTTGTAATCTAATCCTTTATCTGAACCACCAGCTAATAAAATAATATTTTCGTCAAATGCATTTAATCCTGCTATTGTACTTGCTGGACTCGTTCCTATTGAATCATTGTAGTATTTTACTCCGTCTAATTCTCTTACAAATTCTAGTCTATGTTCAACACCATTAAATGATTTTATTGCTTCTGTTTGCTTTTCTATGCTTACTAAAGGAGCAGTAGCAGCTAATGCTGCACAAATATTTTCGTAATTATGTATGCCTCTTAATTTTATATCTGTTCTTTTTAGTATATGTCTTCTTATTCCGTCTTTACAAAACTTTATTGTTTCATCATCTCTATCATATATGTATCCATTTTCCAATTTTTCCTTGCTACTAAATAATATAACTTTGCCATTGGCTTCCTTACTAAAACTATATGTAATATCATTATCTTTATTCAAAATTAAAAGTCCATTTTCAGTCTGATATTTAAAAATATTTTTCTTAGCATCTTGATACTCTTCATATGATTTATGTACATTTAGATGATCTGGATATATATTGGTTACTATTGAAATTTCTGGACTCACATCCATATCCATTAATTGAAAACTACTTAGTTCTATAACAATAACATCTTCTGGTTTTATATTATCTATTTCCACAAATATAGGTTTACCAATGTTACCACCTAAGTAGCAATTATATCCTGCTTTTTTTATAATATCGGCAATGATAGAAGTAGTTGTGGTCTTTCCCTCTGTTCCAGTTACTCCAATTACTTTGCAAGGGGCTAATTTTAAAAGCATCTCTATTTCTGATGTTAGTATAGCACCTCTTTCAACCTCTTCAACTAATTCTGGAATTGTTGGAAGAGCACTAGGAGAACGAAATATAATGTCAAATCCTTGTACTTCCTTCAAACATTCTTTTCCCGTAATTATATTAAATCCTTTTGCTTTTACATTTTCCAATGCTTCTTCATTCAACTCTGCTTCAGTTTTCTGGTCAAATACAGTAATTATGGCACCTAAATTATATAGGTAATTTATTAATGGTATATTACTTACTCCTAATCCTATTATTGCAACATTTTTAGCTCTTATATATCTTTTAAATTCTTCTAATTTATTATTAATGTACTCCATTATTTTTTACTCCTTCTTCACAAAATATACTATATACTTTCTCAGCTGATTCTTTTGCGCTTTTACACTCTGTCACATCAACAGTAATTGTATTAGGATATATTTTATAAAATCCTGCTAACTTTTGTAATTTATCCCTTTTAATTATATTTTTTCTCACTTCTTTTTCTAATTCATATCCGTTATATTGTATGCATTTTCTTTTTACACGTTCCTCTAAATCTGCTGTAATAAAAATATGATAATCCTGTTTAGGATATATCTCCATTAGAGCTCTTCCAGATACTATAACATTATACTCTGACTTTAAATTATCTATATATTCTTTTGCATATTCAAATAATCTGGTATTATCTGCCAAACCACCAACTATAGAAACAGCCAATGATGAAGCTTTAGATTGCAGTTCCTCTTCGCTTATTTTTATTCCATCTATATATACAACAGACTCATTATTTTCCATCTTAATGTCAATTTTGTACTTCTCCATTAATCTTTTTATATCTATTTTTTTTAATTTGAATTTTAATTTTAAAATATTTTTTTCCTCTTGTAGTAAAGCATAGACAATTGCTCTATATAAATTTCCACCATGCAGTAATACAGCATTTGGAATTATATTTAAAAGTTCTCTACATATAGAAGTTTTACCAGCACCGACCAAACCCTCTATTCCTATAACCATTGCTTATATTCACCTCGTGTATATTATACATATAAAAACAAAATTAAGCAACAAATTTTGTCACTTTAGGGACGTTCCTTTTTTTGTAACAGACATACAATCTATTTTTATTGCATATAATATTTATAGATATTGTTGAAAGGATTTTGTAAAATGAGTGGTATTGTAGGATTTTTTAACGTCAAAGAAAAAATTATGAATTCACAGGAGATTTTGATGAATATGAATAATAAACTTATGCATAGAGGTTCTGACAAAGATGGGTACTATATTGGTGACAATATTGCTTTAGGTTTTAGAACTATTTTATGTGGCGACAATCAACCCATAAGTTTTAATTTTGAGGGAAATACATATGTTATTGTGTATGATGGAAACATTTATAATTTGAAGGAATTAAAACTTGAACTTGAACAATATGATTTCTGTTTTTCTACAAATTCTGATGCAGAGGTAATTTTAAAAGGTTATATTCATTTTAGAGAAAGTTTTGTTAATAAATTAAATGGTGTTTTTGCTTTTGCTATTTTTGACCAAAATCAAAATTCTCTATTCATTGCTAGAGATCATTTTGGCATCAAGCCTTTTTATTATACAATTATAAATAATACTTTTGTTTTCGCTTCGGAAATTAAAGCATTGTTTCAGTTTCCTAATGTTAATCCCAAAATGGATTCCATGGGAATATGTGAATTAATTGGAATTGGTCCAGCTCACACTCCAGGAGTAACCGTTTTTAAAGATATTTGTGAGATAAAACCTGCACACTATGGTATTTATAACGATGGAGGTTTCCATTCTAAAAGTTATTGGAAGTTGATAAGCAAGCCTCATACTGACAGTTTAGGTAAAACTTGCGAAACCATAAAGTATTTGTTAGAAGATAGTATAAAAAAACAACTAGTTTCCGATTTACCAGTATGCTCTTTTCTTTCTGGTGGATTAGACTCTAGTATTATTTCCTTATATGCCGCAAATTATTATAAGGTTAATGATTTAAAGCCATTAGATACATATTCGGTAGATTATGTGGATAACGATAAAAACTTTGTTAAAAGCGATTTTCAGCCCAATTCAGATAATTACTATATAGAATTAATGAGTAAAAGGCTATATTCAGAACATCACAACATAGTTTTAGATACTCCTGAATTAGCAGATGCTCTAGAAGCGGCAATGATTGCTCGTGATGTTCCTGGAATGGCCGACATAGATTCTTCATTATTATTATTTTGCAAAAATGTAAAACCAAAAGCATCTATTGCCCTTACTGGCGAATGTGCAGATGAAATCTTTGCTGGTTATCCATGGTTCTTTAGAGAAGATGCTTTAAGTAGTAATACATTCCCTTGGTCTATTGCAATACAAGAAAGACAGACTTTGCTTAATAACCAAATTAGTGAAAAAGTAGATTTAAAAGCATATATTGATTATAGATATAATGAAAGCCTTAATGAAGTAAGTTTAATTGGTAGTGACTCTAAAGAAACATTAGAAAAAAAGAAAATCTCTCATTTGACTTTAAATTGGTTTATGCAAACTTTATTGGAACGTGCTGATAGAATGGGTATGTATAATGGATTTGAAATGAGAGTTCCGTTTTGTGATTATAGAATTGTAGAATATGTATGGAACATTCCTTGGGAAATAAAAGCTTTAAATGGTAGAGAAAAGGGATTGTTAAGATATATTATGAAAGATAGTTTACCTTCTGAAATAGTTGATAGAAAGAAAAGTCCTTACCCTAAAACCCATAACCCAACATATTTAAACAAAGTAAAAGAAATGCTTACCAATATAATGAAACAGCCTGATGCTCCTATTAATACTTTATTTAATAAAGAATATGTTTGGGAGATTTTAAATACAGATGGAAAATCATTTTCTAGACCATGGTTTGGACAGTTGATGACAGGACCTCAGCTTATGGCCTATTTGTGCCAAGTTAATATGTGGTTAGAAATGTATGAACCTAAAATAGAACTTTAAATGTAAAATAGAGGTTTAGAATCTTCAAAGTGCGGGCGATTAAAATCGCTCCTACATTTTTTATAGATTACTTTAATAATACTAAAAGGACGTAATATTTACGTCCTTTTTGGCTATTTATCTAGGATATTTTATTGCGGCTTGTGCAGCAGCTAATCTTGCGATTGGCACTCTGTATGGTGAACAAGATACATAGTCTAATCCTACTCTTTGGCAGAATTCAACTGATGCGGGGTTTCCTCCATGCTCGCCACATATTCCTAAGTGAATATCTGGTCTTGTTGCTCTTCCCATCTTTACAGCCATTTCTACTAATTTTCCAACACCTACTTGGTCTAATTTAGCAAATGGATCTGATTCATATATTTTCTTTGCATAGTAATCTCCTAAGAATTTACCTGCATCATCACGGCTAAATCCAAATGTCATTTGTGTTAAGTCATTTGTACCAAATGAGAAGAATTCAGCTTCTTTTGCTATTTCATCAGCTGTTAATGCTGCTCTTGGTATTTCAATCATTGTTCCAACTAAATATTTTAGTTCTACTCCTGCTTCTCTAATTACTTCGTCTGCAACTCTAGTAACTATATCTTTAACATATTTTAACTCTTTAACTTCTCCTACTAATGGAATCATTATTTCTGGAACAACATTCATTCCTTCTTTATTTACATTTATAGCAGCTTCTATAACAGCTCTTGTTTGCATTTCTGCAATTTCAGGATATGTTACAGCAAGACGACATCCTCTATGTCCCATCATTGGGTTAAATTCATGTAATCCTTCTACTATATTTTTTAATTCTTCAAATGTTAATCCCATTTCTTTTGCTAATGCTCTTATATCCTCATCATCATGTGGAACAAACTCATGTAAAGGTGGATCTAAGAATCTTATTGTTACAGGGTAACCTTTCATTTCTTTATATAATCCTTCAAAGTCTCCTCTTTGCATTGGAAGTATTTTCGCCAAAGCTTTTGCTCTTTGTTCTGGAGTTTTAGATACTATCATTTCTCTTATTGCGGCAATTCTATCTGGTGCAAAGAACATATGCTCTGTTCTACATAATCCTATACCTTCAGCTCCAAATTCATATGCTTGTTTAGCATCTCTTGGTGTATCTGCATTTGTTCTAACTTTTAATTGTCTGTATTGATCTGCCCATCCCATTAATTTTGCAAAGTTTCCAGAAACTGATGCAGGAACTGTTTCTATTCTTTCCCCATATACGTTTCCTGTTGATCCATCTAGTGAAATCCATTCTCCTTCTGCAACTTTTCTGCCATCAGGTAATGTGAAATATTTTTCTTCTTCATTTACAATTATTTCTCCACAACCTGCTACACAGCAAGTTCCCATACCACGTGCAACAACTGCAGCATGTGATGTCATACCTCCACGAACTGTAAGAACACCATGACATACATTCATTCCATCAATATCTTCTGGAGATGTTTCTAATCTAACTAATATAAGGTCTTTCTCTCCTGCTTCATACATTTCAACAGCTTTATCTGCTGTAAATACTACTTTTCCTGTTGCAGCACCTGGTGATGCAGCTAAACCTTTAGCAACTACTTTTGCAGCTTTTAATGCAGCTTGATCAAAATTTGGATGTAATAATTGATCTAATTGATTTGGTTCTACTCTTAAAACAGCTTCTTTTTCTGTTATCATTCCTTCATTTACTAAATCAACAGCTATTTGTAATGCAGCATTTGCAGTTCTTTTGCCATTTCTTGTTTGTAAGAAGAATAGTTTTCCTCTTTCAATTGTAAATTCCATATCTTGCATATCTTTGTAATGTTTTTCTAATTTTTGAGAATACATAACAAAATCTTCATATGCTTTTGGGTTTGTTTCTTTTAATTGTTCTATAGGTTGTGGTGTTCTTATACCTGCAACAACGTCTTCACCTTGTGCATTCATTAAGTATTCACCAAATAATTTGTTTTCTCCTGTAGCTGGGTTACGTGTAAATGCAACACCTGTTCCACAGTCATCTCCCATATTTCCGAATACCATTTCTTGTACGTTAACAGCTGTTCCCCAGCTTCCTGGTATATCATTTAATCTTCTATATGTTATTGCCCTTGCATTATTCCAACTTCTGAATACAGCTTTTACAGCTTCCATTAATTGAACTCTTGAATCTTGAGGGAAATCTTCACCTTTTTGTTCTTTATATATTGCTTTAAATTGTGCAACTAAGTCTTTTAAATCTTCTGCTGTTAATTCTGTATCTAGTTTAACACCTTTTTCTTCTTTCTTTTTATCTATTATTTTTTCAAAGAATGGTTTTGGTATTTCCATAACAACATCACTAAACATTTGAATAAATCTTCTGTAGCTGTCATATGCAAATCTTTCATTTTTTTCTGCCATTCCCTTTAAAACATTATCATTTAAACCTAAGTTTAATATTGTATCCATCATTCCAGGCATAGATGCTCTAGCTCCTGAACGTACAGATACTAATAAAGGATTTTCTACATCTCCTAATGTTTTTCCCGTAATTTCTTCTAATTTTTTTAGATTTTCAAAGATTTCTTCTTCAATTTCTTTAGAAATTTTTTCTCCATCTTCATAATATTTTGTACAAGCTTCTGTTGAAACTGTAAATCCTTGTGGTATTGGTAATCCTAAGTTTGTCATTTCTGCTAAATTTGCACCTTTTCCACCTAGTAGTTCTCTCATGCCTGCATTTCCTTCTTTAAATAAGTAAACATACTTGTGACTCATAAAAAACCTCCTATTAAATTTTTATATTTTATTGAAAAAATAAAATCATAAATAAAATTGATGTCTCAAATAATTTGAAACATCAATATTATATCCAAAAATGTAAAAAAAGTAAATATTTTTTTTAAATTTCATTAAATATAGTTTATCCCTCATAGGATGGTCAATTAAAATTGTTCCTTTGTATGGTTGAGTTATTAGCATTATAACAGTTTCCAAAAATTCGCATAACTTTATTATATTTTGGTATTATTCCTTCTTTTTTTCTACTAAACTTGGTTTTACTTGGAAAACTCCAGGATAGCAATTTCCCTCTACTAATACAGGTCCATCCTCTGAAATTGCCACATCCCATCCGATATATCCCATTTCTGGTACCACCTTAGCTGCTTCTTTTACCATGCCCACAGCCTCTTTGAACATAGGTACTTTAAAGCCTACTATAGTTTCATTTGATATTGGATGTTTATAATACTTATTATCCATTTGGTCAATTGCTTCTGCATAAACAGTTCCCTCGTCATCTACATAAGTGTACATTCCACCACTTGAAAAATTATCTACTACACCACCATTTCCAACTTTTAGTATTGCTTGTAAAAAGTACGCTTGTCCATCCTTATAAAATGTAAACATCCTTAATGTGTTTACAGATTTGTTATAAAGTTTATTCATATCTGGATGTTGTTTTATACATTGCTCCACCAATAATTGTTTCTTAAATAATAAACTACTATATACTATTTTAGATTCTTCATCATTTATATATTCATATTTTTCAATTCCCTTGCCACCTTCGCCGTCTATCGGTTTAACTATAATTACTTTATTTTGTTTAAAAAAGTCAAGAAAATCATTATAATTATTTTCATTTAAAACCATCCATTGTCTTTTTAGAAATTTGTTATAAATCTTATACATTTCTTCTTTATTGTCAAATATATAAAATTTTGATTTATCATTGAATTTCTTAATTATTTCATTATTTTTTCCTCTTGTTAAATATGTTTCCCTTTGTTCTTTATTTAGGTTATAAAATTCAAATTCTTGATAGTCGTAATATCCTGCTTGATATTTTAGTCCACATTTTGTCATATCAAATAAGACAAACAAAAGATTTTTATTAGTCTTTTTTGAAACGGCCTTTGCTATTTTTATCATATTTGAATAGTCTAATTTTAATATTCTTTTAAACAAATATTTAATCTTCTCCATTATATTTTTCCTCTTTTAGTTTAATTTACATATATATTTTCTTTTTTTCTAATATATTGTATATCTTTGCTCCAAAAGGAAGCATAAATATATCTTCTTTTGTTAATATTTTTAATAATAATACCGATATTATATATACAGCAACGCCTATTAATATAGATATTAATGTAGAAATTGTTTTACCAGTAATTAGGTTTAATCCATAATTACTTAAAGACACTACAAGTCCCATAATTAGGCCAGCCAGGATTGGTTTAAGTACATTTCTTTTAAAATCCATATTTAATTTTATAGATTTTTTTAATGATGTATATGATATGCAAAATGCTATTATTTGGCATGTTATAGAGCTTATTGGAGCTCCATATATATTTATTGAAGGATTACTTATTAAAATAACGTTCAAAATAAGTTTAACCGTAGCTCCAACAGCCAAGGCAATTGCTGGTATGTAAACTTTGCTAAGTCCTTGCAGTCCACTATTTATAGTTTGGCTTAATGCTATAAATATCATAGAAATAGATGCAAGTCTTAAAACCCAAGCTCCATCAGAAGCAGATGGGTATATCAATTTTAATATTGGCTCTGCTAAAACTATAAAGCCAATTGCACATGGTATTATAATTAGAATTGATATAAATACAGAAAAAGATAATCTTTTATTTGTAGTATCAAAATCTTTTTGCGCCACTGAATGTGAAATTGCCGGTAATAACGCCGTAGAAAGCGCTATATTTATTGCAATTGGTAAATTTACTAATGTGTCTACTTTTGAAAGTATTCCCGCTTTTTGCATCGCCAATTGTTCTAATGCCCCTTTACTATTTATTATTCCCGAATAAGCTATTTGTATACAGTTACTAACAGTTGTTGTATCTATTACAGAAGTTATAACTGATATTATAGAGCCTATTGTAATAGGAATTGAAAAGGCTAATACTGCTTTTAACAATTGTTTACTTGTTTTGTTATATTCTGGAGAATTCTTTAATTCTTCTTCTGCATACTTAATTTTATGTCTTTTATAATATATAAAGATGTAAACAAAAGTTAATATAACAGATATCGTTGTTGATAGATTTCCTCCTGCAGCCATTATATATGCGTCTTTGCCTATAAGTGCATACACAAATGTAATGCTTAAAACACAGTTTAAAAACTGTTCCAATGTGTAGGAAACACTAGCTGGTTTCATATTGCTTTGTGCATTGAAATAACCTCTAAATACTGAAGATGCGGCAACAAATACTATTGCTGGTGCAAGTACTTTTAAAACATAACTAACATCCGGAACATTTAGTATTTTAGTTGCTATTAAATCTGCAAATAAAAATAATGTCACAGAAAAGAATAAACCTATTCCAGCAAACAATTTCATAGTTATTCTAAAAATTCTTTGCGCTCCTGCATTATCATTTATTGCCAGTCTTTCCGATACTAGTTTGCTTACTACAGATGGAATTCCAATAGAGCACAATGCTAATAATAAAGAGTATATTTGGTAACCAGATGAATAATAGCCTAACCCTGTGTCTCCAAATCCTTCAATATTAGTTATTACTAATTTATAAATAAGTCCCATAACTTTTACAGCTACTTCTGAAAACATAAGTATTAAAACATTTTTCATAAAAGATATTTTAGGTTTTGCATTTGCTGTATTTTTCTCTTCCAATATAATTTCCTCACTTTTCTTTAGAATGTTATTAAAATTCGAATTTATCTTTCATCCAATTTTCTATTTCATTTATGTTTATTCTTATTTGCTCCATTGTATCTCTATCTCTTATTGTTACAGTATTGTCTTCCAATGTATCAAAGTCAACCGTTATACAATAAGGTGTTCCAACTTCGTCTTGTCTTCTATATCTTTTTCCTATACTTCCTGCTTCGTCATAGTCGCACATAAATTTCTTAGAAAGTTTTGTATATAAATCATTTGCTTTATCACTTAATTTTTTAGATAATGGTAATATTGCCATTTTATATGGAGCAATTGCTGGGTGCAAATGCAGAACAGTTCTTACATCTCCTTCTGCAATTTTTTCCTCTTCATATGCTTGGCATAATACTGCTAATACAGTTCTATCTAAACCATATGTAGACTCTATTATGTATGGAATAAATTTCTCGTTTGTTTCTGGATCCAGATATTCTTGTTTTATTCCAGAAAACTCTTGGTGTCTTGATAAATCATAATTTGTTCTATTATGAGTTCCATTTATTTCGCCCCAACCAATTGAAGGAAATAAATATTCAATATCACAAGCTGCTTTAGCATAAAAAACTAGTTTCTCGTGATCATGGAATCTTAGCTTTTCTTCTGGTAAGCCCAAATCCATGTAGTATTTTTTTCCATATTCTTTAAAATAGTTGTATATTTCTTCATCTGAACCTTCTTTACAGAATGTTTGGAATTCCATTTGTTCAAACTCAATTGTTCTAAATATAAAGTTTCCGGGTGTAATTTCATTTCTAAATGCTTTACCTATTTGAGCAATACTAAATGGTAGTTTAGCTCTTGTTGATCTTTGAACATTTAAGAAATTAACATATTCTCCCTGTGCATTCTCCGGTCTTAAATATATGGTACTTTTGCTGTCGTTTGTTACACCTCTATATGTTTGAAACATTAAATTAAATTGTCTTATATCTGTAAAATTGCATTTACCACATTTTGGGCATGGAATTTTATTTTCATTAATATATGCTAGCATTTCTTCCTGTGTCATTCCCTCTGCATGTGCATCTGGATTAAAGTCGCTTATTAAATTATCTGCTCTATGTCTTGTTTTACATTCTTTACAGTCTAATAGTGGATCTGAAAAGCCTGCAACATGTCCACTAGCCTCCCATACTCTTGGATGCATTAGTATGTCCGCATCTATTTCATAACTGCTTTTTCTTTCTTGAACAAATCTTTTTCTCCAAGTATCTTTAATTGAATTCTTTAATCTAGCTCCCAGGGGTCCATAATCCCATGTGTTTGCTAATCCACCATATATTTCTGACCCTTGAAAAATGAATCCTCTATTTTTACATAAACTAACTATCTTATCCATTGTTAAATCAGCCATCTTGCATACTTCCTCTCTTTATATAACTTAATAAATTCTACCAATTTATCAGTCAAAAGTCAACAATAATTTTACGTTCTCATTTCCATTTTATTACATTTTTTGTCTTATGTTACACTATTATTACAAATTAGTTTACAAAATATGACTTTTGTAATACTGTGGATAATGTGGATAAGTCTGTGAATAACTACAAATAGGCACTTTATTTTCATTATTTATTCACAGTCGATTTTTGTCGTTTGTTTATGAAAACCGTAGAATTAAGTTGAGTTTACATATTAATCACAAAATAAATTGCCAGTACAATTTCTGTTATTAATATTACAGGAAATCCCACTGAGAATCTTAGTTTTTTTGTTTTGTGTCTAAAAACATACATTCCCGTAATTCCACCTATTGAGCCTCCCAACATTGCCAATCCCAATAAGGTTGATTCTTTTATTCTCCATTCTCCTTTTTCTGCCCTTTTTTTATCTATAAACATTGCTAAAAAAGTAACTATATTAATGCTTATTAAATATATTACTATATTCTTAACTGTAAATATTTCTTCAATATTTAGCATCTTCTTCTCCTTATTTTATCCAAACAAACTCATTTGGTTACTTTGACTCATTCCCTTTAAGCATCCCATTTTAGTTAATAATTCCACAACAGAATTACCTATTTTAGAACGTATTTTCATATCATCTATAGACATAAACTTGCCATCTTTTTTAGCTGTTTCTATACCTTGAGCTGCTACAGTTCCCAATCCAGGTACACTATTTAATGGAGGCCTAATTCCCTCATCCTCTATTTGAAATTTTGTAGAATGTGATTTGTATAAGTCAATTGGTAAAAAGTTTATTCCTCTTTCATACATTTCAAGTACCAATTCTAGTATTGCATACATATTTTTATCTTTCGTAGTTGCCGCATTCCCCTGTAAATCTATTTCTTTCATTTTATTCTTTACTTTTTCTTTGCCATAACACATAACATCACTATCAAATTCGTCTGCTCTTATTGTGAAAAATGCTGTGTAATAAGCTTTTGGCTCATGCACTTTAAACCATGCTATCCTAAAGGCATTTGTTACATAAGCTGCTGCGTGTGCTTTAGGAAACATATATTTAATTTTCTCACATGATTTTATATACCATTCTGGCACTTTGTTTTCTTTCATCATTGCAACATATTCTGCCCATTTAGCTGGGTCTTTTAATGCCTTTCCTTTACGCACTGTTTCCATTATTTTAAATGCATGATTTGGAGGTACTCCTTTTTTTATTAGATATATCATTATATCATCACGACAACATATAGCTTCATTCAGTGTTACGGTTCCTTCTTCTATAAGGCTTTGTGCATTTCCAAGCCATACATCTGTACCATGAGACAATCCAGATATACGTATCAACTCGTCAAATGTTGTAGGCTTAGTATCTACAAGCATTCCTCTTACAAATTTAGTTCCAAATTCTGGTACACCATAACTACCTACTTCACTATGTATTTGCTCTGGTGTTACTCCTAATGCCTTTGTAGAACTGAATATGCTCATTGTTTCCTTATCGTCAAGCGGAACCTTAGTTGGATCAATTCCTGTTAAATCATACAACATTCTTATCATTGTTGGATCATCATGACCTAATATATCCAGTTTTAAAAGGTTTTGATCTATTGAGTGATAGTCAAAATGTGTTGTTATTATATCCGAATTCGGATCATCAGCTGGATGTTGAACAGGTGTAAATTCATATATTTCTCTTCCTTTTGGAACAACTATGATTCCTCCTGGATGTTGTCCAGTTGTTCTTTTTATTCCTGTACATCCCTGTGCTATCCTTAATACTTCTGCATTATTAACAGGTATTCCTCTTTCTTCATAATATTTTTTTACATATCCATATGCAGTTTTATCTGCTACTGTACCTACTGTTCCCGCTTTAAATGTTGTTCCTTTGCCAAATATTACTTCTGTATATCTATGTGCCTTAGCTTGATATTCACCTGAAAAATTTAAGTCTATATCTGGTTCCTTATCCCCATTAAATCCCAAGAAGGTTTCAAATGGTATGTCTATTCCATCTTTTACCATTTTAGTGCCACATTCCGGACAATCTTTATCTGGCAAATCATATCCACATGCATATCCATAATCTGTAAAATCAGAATGTTTACATTTGGGGCATCTATAATGTGGTGGTAAAGAATTTACCTCTGTTATTCCTGTTGCATATGCCGCAAATGATGAACCAACAGAACCTCTTGAACCTACTATATATCCATCTTCATTTGACTTCCAAACTAACTTTTGGGCAATAATATACATAACAGAAAAACCATTTTTTATGATAGAATCCAATTCCTTACTTAATCTTTCTTCTACAATATCTGGTAATGGATTTCCATATAATTCATGTGCCTTTTTATAAGCTATATCTTTAATAGTTTGCTCACAACCTTCAATATGCGGTGGACATTTTTCTGGAGATATTGGACTTATATTTTCACACATATCTGCAATTTTATTTGTATTTGTTACTACTACTTCGTATGCTTTTTCTTCGCCAAGATATTCAAATTCCTTAAGCATTTCCTCTGTTGTTCTTAAATATAAAGGAGCTTGTTCATCTGCATCATCATACCCTTGTCCTGCCATTAATATTCTTCTGTATATTTCATCTTGCGGATCCATAAAGTGAACATCACATGTTGCTACAACAGGTTTTTGTAGTTTTTCTCCTATCTCTACAATCTTTTTATTAATTTCTTGTAGAGCTTCTACGTTTGCCACAGTTCCATTTCTAACCATAAACATATTATTGCCATTTGGTTGAATTTCTAAATAATCATAATCATTTGCAATTTCTTCTACTTCTTCATCTGTCTTGCCTGCAACAATTGCTCTGTATATTTCTCCCTGTTCACAAGCACTTCCTAATATTAATCCTTCAGAATATTTCTTAAACAAAGACTTTAATATTCTTGGTTTTTTGTAGAAGTAATCTAAATGTGAATACGAAACTAATTTATATAAGTTCCTAAGTCCTACATAGTCTTTCGCAATAATTATAGCATGATATGTCTGTAATGATTTATAATCTGCTTTTCCCGATTCTTTTTTGTCAATGTCATCTAATGTTTTTACTCCTTGTTCTTTTAACATATCTAACATTATATTGAAAACTTTTACTGTAGTATCCACATCGTCTAAGGCTCTATGTGCTACATCAACTTTTATACCAAGATTTTCTGCAATAATACCTAGCTTATATTTCTTATACTGAGGAAATAATTCTTTTGCTAACTTCAAAGTGTCCATGTATGTATTATTTAATTTTAATCCTAATGCTGTTGCATTGTATTTTAGAAATCCAATATCAAAGTCTGCATTATGAGCTACTAAAACACTATCTCCTATAAATTCAATCACTTTAGGTAAAACTTTATCTATTGTATCTGCATCTTTTACCATATCATCTGTAATGTTAGTTACCTCAACGACTTTTTGGGGTATTGGCTTTTCTGGATTAACAAAACAAGAAAAGCTATCAAGCAATTCTCCATTTCTTATTTTCATTATTCCGACTTCTGTTATTTTTTCTGTTCTGAAAGAAATTCCAGTAGTTTCTAAGTCTAACACACAATACGTGGTATTATCTAAACTTTGATTTTTAGAAAAAGATACTGGAGATACTTTATCTGGTGCTAAATATGCTTCAACTCCATATAAAATTTTAATATCTGGATGGTCTTTTTCCAAATATTTATGTGCCTCTGGAAAGGCTTGTACAACACCATGATCTGTTATCGCTATAGATTTCATTCCCCATTTTACAGCTCTTTTTATCAAATCCTTTGCCGAAGTCATTCCATCCATTTGGCTCATTTGTGTATGCATATGTAATTCTACTCTTTTTATAGGAGCATTGTCTTCCCTTTTTTCGCGCTTAATTCCATTACCTTCTATTATAGTGTTTGCAATAACACCAAGTTCTTTTGCAAATGGGTCAAATTGTGCTGTACCTTCTACTTTCACACCTCTGACTCCACTTAGTTTTCCCAATATTTCCTTTGCTTTCTCTTTTTCCAAAAAAGCCTTGCACGTAATTGTGCTTGTTCCATCATACAAATCAAACATTGCTAAAAGTTTGCCAGATTTAAGCTCTCTGGAATCTATATTTAGTATTTCACCATCTAACAATACACGTCCACTATCAACAGATAAATCTGCAACTTTTACTAAAGTTTCCTTTAGTTTTACACTTCTTCCATATATTAATGGGCTATTCTCTTCTTGTTTCTCTTCTATAACTTGTTTAGGAGATTCTTTTATTTCTTCTTTTTTCTCCTCTATTTTTTCTTTCTTGCTTTCCTTTTCTTGATTTTTAATTGTTAAGATATATTCTTCCTCTAATTTTTTGTTTTGTTCTTGTAGATGTAACATTATATCTTCAAGTGGCTTTTCTACAAATTTCACATTACATTTTTGATTGTATAAATTCATCATAGTTTCTGCAATTATTTGATCAAATCGTCTAGTTTCTAATATGTCTTTTCCTTTTAGAGCTAAATTGATATTTACATTATTACCATCTACATTTACTATACTGCCTTTTAGCAATGCTTTTGTTAATGGATACTTATATGCAATGTATTCAATTATATTTTTCCATTCTTCTATTATTGTAAAAGGTGGAAGTTTAATATATTCTATTTTTATTATGGTTTCTTTGAATCCAAACCTTTTTTCTATATATCTTTCAAATGCTATTAGATCCAAAATTTTTATTTGTTTTTCTGCTATTAATATCAGCTCTATCCTTCCAGTTTTTTTAAATACATTAACTGTTTTTATTTTTGCTTCGTTTAACTCAAAACTATTTGAATTATAGTCCTTAAATACTTCTTTAATCGTTTTTTCCATTATTTTCACCTTGTTCTAATAGTCTTTAAAAAATCAATTCGTCTAAAAAATTTTTAAAATGTCATTATATGTTACTACAATACTTAGGCCTATCAAAATGCAAAAGCCTATCATTTGTATTTTTAGTTCAACATTTTCTTTTAATGGTTTTTTTCTAATTCCTTCTATTAATAAAATCACTACCTTTCCACCGTCTAGCGGTGGGAATGGCAATAAATTAGTTACTCCTAAAGAAATAGATATTAAAGCCAATATGTTTACAAATTCGCTTATACCCTTTGTTTCAACAACTACTTCTCCTATTCCAACAGGACCCATTAGTTGATTTACTGCTACATTACCTGTAAATAGCATTTTTAAATTATCTATTATAGAAAATAAGAAATCACCTGTATTCCAAAACGCATAATAAATATTGTTAGTAAAGTTATTTTCTGCCATTTTTAAATTGATTCCTAAATAATAGTTAAATTTTTCTTCTGCCTCTATATTAAAATCCTTAATTTCATTATTTCTTTGCACAGTAAATTGTATTATGTTCGTCTCTGATTTGCTTATATTTTCTACTAACTTTTCTGCATCGTTTTCTACATCTATAGAATTTATTTTTAAAACTACATCTCCGCTTGTTAGTCCTCCTTTTTCCGCTGGACTATCTTTTTGTACCGCTAGAATTTCCGTTGAAGGGCTGTTTTCAATATATTTTAATGCAATACCTGTGTAATTGTATTTTTCTTCTGTTGGTACAATTTTATATTCAATTTTATTTTCGTTTCTTTCTACCTCAACTATTAGTTCATTTCCATTGCATTTTCTAATTTCTTCATCTAAATCATTTTTTGTTCTTATTTTATGATTATTTATTTTTAAAATCTTATCCCCACTTTTTATTCCATAAATTTCTGCGCTATAACCTGGTATAGTTGTATCTACAATATTAGATATATTATTACCTGTAAAAGACATCAAACTAAAATATACAATTAGTGCAAAAATTATATTTACTGTTCCTCCTGCCATAACAATTGCTATACGTCTTGGTATAGAGGCATTACTAAAAGAACCTTCTTCTTCAGAACGTTCTTCTTCTCCCTCCATACTTACAAAACCACCAAGTGGTATAAGTCTTAAAGCATATTTTGTTTCTTTACCTTGCTTACTCCATATTGTTGGTCCAAAGCCTATTGCAAATTCATTCACTTTTACCTTACATAGTTTTGCTATTATAAAATGTCCACCTTCATGAATAAAAACAAGAAAGCCAAGGATAAAGACTATTTTAATTGCATTTATTAAAAAACTAATCAAAGCGTACCTCCAAAATTAAATAAATGATAATAAAAAGTATGCAATAGGTGCTATAAATAATACACTATCTATTCTATCCAACATTCCTCCATGTCCTGGTATTAAGTTACTTGTATCTTTTATTTCTGTATATCTTTTTATACTTGATTCCGCCAAATCTCCTAATTGACCTATTATGCTAAGTATAACACTTATTACGGTTATAAAAATATAATTTATTTGTAAATTCCATATTTTATTACATACAATAGTATATACCATAGATAAAAGGACTGCTCCTATCACTCCACCAATACATCCTTCAATGGTTTTATTGGGACTTACCTCGGTAAATTTATGTTTTCCTATTCTTTTTCCAACTACATATGCAAATATATCTGTTCCCCAAGCAGTAAGAAAAACGTACCATATTAATATTTTACCATTTGCTAGGTTTTCTCTTATCAACGGAATAAACATTATAAAAATTACTATATAACAGATTCCAAAAAAAGTAATTGATATATCACTAATATTTGTTTTCATATTACTAAATATTACTTTTAAAAATAATATTAATATAGATATTGGTATTATTGCTGCAATTACTTTTAACGCTATGTCAATAGGAATTACATGAATAATTGCTAACATTGCTGCTGCTATATATCCAATAACTGCAACAGGCTTATTTTTTGTTTTAAATGCATTATAATATTCATATAATCCCATAATTGCTATAATACTTATTAAAGTATCTACAAAATATGTATTTCCAAAAATAAAAATAATTGCCATTATTGGAAAAAGTATTACTCCTGATAAAACTCTTTTATAATTCATAATTATTTTACCTTTCTTTTTTAGTTTGCTCCAAAATTCCTATGTCTTTTTTGAAAATCTTCTACAGCATTGTCCAAGTCTTTTTCATTAAAATCTGGCCAGTACTTATTTAAAAATACAAATTCTGTATATGCTAGTTGCCAAAGTAAGAAATTACTTAATCTTAATTCTCCACTTGTTCGTATCATTATATCTGGATCTGGTTGCCCCTTAGTATATAAGTAATCTCCAACCATTTTCTCATCTATGTCTTCTACATTTATATTGCCTTTTTTTACTTCTTCTGATATTTTTTGTGTAGCCTTAACTATCTCATCTCTACCACCATAGTTAAAAGCAATATTTAATGTTAGCCCTGTATTCTCTTTTGTTTTGTCTAATATTCTATTTATGCTTTTTTGAAGTGATATATCCAATTTAGAAATATCTCCCAATATGTTTATTTTTATGTTATTCGAATTGGTTTTTGCAAGCATTTTTTCTACATATGCTTTTAGCAATAGCATTAAACCTTTTACTTCCGCCTCTGACCTTTTCCAATTTTCTGTAGAAAAAGCATATACTGTCATATATTTAATTCCAATTTTATTTGCATATAATGCAATCTTCTCTAAATTTTCCGCACCTGCATAATGTCCTTGCTTAATATCTAAGTTTCTTTCTTTTGCCCACCTTCTATTTCCGTCCATTATAAGTGCAATATGTTTAGGTAAATTTTTTTCCATATTATTAATTGCCTCCCAATTGTTTTATATGCTCATTACTTCTTTTTCTTTATTTTCTAATATTTTTTCTATTTCTTCTATTTTTTTATCAGTTAATTTTTGCATTTGTGTCTCTGCATTTTTTAAATCATCTTCTGTTATTTCAGAATTTTTTTGTTTTATTTTTGCAGAATCTATGCCATCTCTTCTTATTGCTCTAATAGATATTTTAGCTTCCTCAGCTAATTTTCTTATATCTTTTACAATTTCTTTTCTTCTTTCTTCATTTAATTCTGGAAATGCTAGTCTTATTACTTTTCCATCATTATTTGGGTTAATTCCTATATCTGCTTTCAAAATTTCCTTTTCTATTTCTTTTAATAAGCTAACATCCCATGGTTGTATAACAATTAATCTTGCCTCTGGCACAGAAATTCCTGCCACTTGGTTTATTGGTGTTGCTGTTCCATAATAGTTTACTGTTATCTTATTCAAGATTGCTGGATTTGCTCTTCCTGCTCTAATTTCTGATAAATTCTCCTCAAATACACTTATTGTTTTTTCCATTCTTTCTTCAAATTCATTAAATTCCATAAATTCATTTTCCTTTCTTAATTTACTAATGTTCCTATTTTTTCGCCTTTAATGGCTTTAATAATGTTTTCTGGTTCTTGCAATGCAAATACTACTAATGGTATATTGTTTTCCTTGCAAAGAGATATTGCTGTTAAATCCATTACTTTTAAATCTTTATTTAAAATATCTTGATATGTTATATTATCATATTTTATAGCTGCCGAGTTAATTTTAGGATCATCTGAATATACACCATCTATTGTTTTTCCAACTAATATTGCATCAGCATTTATTTCTGCTGCTCTTAAAGCTGCTGCAGTATCTGTTGTAAAATAAGGATTACCTGTTCCACTTCCAAAAATAACAACCTTCCCTTGCTCTAAATATTCTACAGCTCTTCTTCTAGAAAATTGCTCAGCTACTGGTTCCATTTTTATTGCAGTTTGTAATATTGCGTCAATACCATTTTTTTGCAATCGACTTTGTAAAGCTAATCCATTCATTGTTGTTCCCAACATTCCTATATAATCTGATGTTGTTCTTTCTATTTCATCTTCTTTTTTACCTCTCCAAAAGTTTCCTGCACCTATTACAATTGCCACTTCTGCTTTTGCTTCTAACATTCTTTTTATCTGATTACTTATCTCATCCAAAACAGATATGTCAATTCCTCTTTTTTCTTGTCCTCCAAGCATTTCTCCACTTAGTTTTAACAATACTCTTTTGTATTTTATTTCGGACATATTTGCACTCTCCTTTATTTAAAATTTACTTGTTACATTGTATCATACATTAATATATTTTTGCATCCTTTTTTGAAAAAAATATTATTTTTTAATTTCACATGACGTTCAATCAAGATTCACCTGCAACATAAAAAAGATGATTTCTGCATTATACAAAAATCATCTTTTTATCTTTTATTATCTTTAATTTTATACATTATAACTTCTTACTTTTCTATATGCATATACAGCAGAACCAACACATACAACGATAAAACCTATTACTGTAATATCTTCTGTAACACCTGTTTTTGGTATTGTATTTTCACTAGTATTTTTGTTGTCTTTATCATTTAATGTTACATTTGTATTTTCCGTATTTCCATCGGTTGTATTATTAGAAGAATTTTCAGTATTATTGTTTGCTGTATTGTTGTCGTCACCATCATCAATTAGTGAATTCAAGTCCAAGTCTTCGTTTGTTGCTTTTACCTTGCTAATTAATGGTAATGCTACCGCACTTATTAATATTATTATACCTAAAACTAATAAAGTCTTTTTTAATACATTTGACATATCTTTTACCTCTTCTTTCGACATATATTTTTAAATTACCTTTAAATAACTTCTTACATAATTAATTGTACTATTTTTGTCGCACATAGTCAAGCCTTTTTTACAATTTTTTTTATCCTAATGCTACATCTAAAATCATCATTATAACAAAACCTAATATAAGTCCAAGTGTTGACAGATTTTTGTGTTCCTTAACAGATTCTGGTAACAATTCTCTTGCTGCCACTATAATCATTGCTCCTGCTGCAAATGCAAGTAAAAATGGCATTATACTCCTTATATATATCACAAGTATTGCGCCAATTACAGCAGATATTGGTTCCACTAATGCTGACGCTTGCCCTATCATGAAACTCTTAAATCTTGAATAACCTTCTCTTCTTAATGGTAATGCAACTGCTGCCCCTTCCGGAAAATTTTGAATGCCTATTCCAATTGCCAACATAATAGCTCCAATTATTGTCATTCCGTGGAACATTATTTGCAATTCCTCCAAAGGCTACTCCAACTGCCATTCCTTCTGGTATGTTGTGAATAGTTATAGCAGATATTAAAAGTATACTTCTTTTTAAAGATGTTGAACTTTTTAAGTTGTTTTTTGCTTTTAGCATCCTGTCTAAGAAACCATCTGATATTAATACAAACATTCCTCCTAGCACAAAGCCAAGTGCTGGTAGCAACCAAGCTATGTAGCCAAGTTCTGCCGATAAATCTATGGCTGGTGCAATTAAAGACCAAAAAGATGCTGCAATCATCACTCCTGCACTAAAACCTAAAATGGTATCTAAAATCTTGCCATTCATTTCTTTAAAAAAACATACAATAAGAGCTCCTAAAGCCGTTACAGCCCACGTAAAAGTCGTAGCTAATATTGCTTGCATAACTGGTGTTAAGCTCTCAAACCAATTCAATCTAAATCACCTCATTCCATATTACATAATATGAAATGAGGTGATTTATGTTGCTTAGTGTGCTGTATGTCATTAAAATAATTTAATATTGTATTTTGTGCAATTATTTACACATTAAATCTAAATAAAACAATATCTCCTTCTTGCATTATATACTCCTTGCCCTCTGAACGCACTAGACCTTTTTCTTTTGCATTACTCATTGAACCCTCTTTTATAAGGTCATCATATGAGACTACTTCTGCTCTTATAAATCCTCTTTCTATGTCTGTATGTATTTTTCCGGCTGCTTGTGGGGCTTTGGTACCTTTCTTTATAGTCCATGCTCTTACCTCTGGCTCACCTGCTGTTAAAAAAGACATTAGTCCTAATAGATTATAACTTTTTTGTATAACTCTATCTAGTCCAGATTCTTTAATTCCCAATGCTTCCATCATTTCTTGTTTGTCCTGTCCCTCTAGGCTTGCAAGCTCTTCTTCTATTTTAACGCAAAGTGGAACAACTTCTGCATTTTCCTGTTCTGCATACTCAATAACTTGTTTTACATATTTGTCATCTTCAATATTTTCAATTTGATGTTCAGAAATATTTGCAATATACAGTATTGGCTTCATTGTAAGTAGAAATGTTTCCTTTAGTAAGCCTATTTCTTCATCTGTAAAATCCAAGGACCTAGCCGGTTTTCCCTGCTCCAGTGTATCTTTTATTTTTTCTAACAAATCTAGTTCTTCTTGAAATTTTTTGTCTGCTTTTATTTTTTTCTTTACGCTTTCAATTTTCTTATCAATTGTTTCAATATCAGCAAAAACAAGCTCTAAATTTATTGTTTCAATATCTCTTATTGGATTAATAGTTCCATCAACATGTGTTATATTACTATCTTCAAAGCATCTTACTACTTCGCAAATTGCATCTACTTCTCTTATATGTGATAAAAACTTATTTCCAAGACCCTCTCCTTTGCTTGCTCCTTTTACTAAGCCAGCAATGTCAACAAATTCTACTATTGCATGTGTTATTTTTTGTGTTTTATACATTTCTGCTAAAACATCTAATCTTTTATCTGGTACTGGTACAACTCCAATATTAGGCTCTATAGTGCAAAAAGGGTAATTTGCACATTCTGCTCCTGCATTTGTAATAGCATTAAACAATGTACTTTTACCAACATTGGGAAGTCCAACTATTCCCATTTTCATATTTATTCACGTTCCTTTCTTAATGCATAAAATGGAGCTTCCAGCCGGAATCGAACCGGCGACCCCAGCCTTACCATGGCTGTGCTCTACCTACTGAGCTATAGAAGCATATTTTGTGCATATATGATATATGCACATTCTATTCTGTTATTTCTTTTGTCGCTTTTTTTCTTATTCTTTGTATTGCATTATCTACTGATTTTACCGGTGCATTTAGTCTTTCTGCAATTTGTACATAGCTTTCGCCTTTTATATATCTATTTAACACTCGCTTTTCAAAATCACTAAGCATTTTGTCTATAGTGCTTTCTACTCTTGCATAATATTCTCTTTTTGTTATAGTCTCAAGTGGGTCTTCTATTGTTTTTGAATCAAATGTATCTATTAACTCTGTGTCATTGTCTTCTCCCTCATAAGCCACCTGATTTAGTGATAAATATGAATTAAGTGGCATGTGTTTTTGCCTATTTGAAGTTTTTATGGCAGTTATCAATTGTCTTTCTATACATAAACTAGCAAATGTTTTAAAAGAGTTTTGTTTGGCTGTATTAAAATTTTTAATAGCTTTAAATAAACCTATTAAGCCTTCCTGTACAATGTCTTCTCTTTCTGCACCTATTATAAAATATCTATTAACCTTTAGATTTACTAAGTTTCTGTATTTGTTAATAAGATACTCTAACGCACATTTATCCCCAGATTTAACAAAATCCACTATTTTTTCGTCATCTATAGTGTCATAATTTAAATTCGAAGAAAAAAACACACTTTTTTTATTCATATTTTTCTGCACCCTCCTGAAGTTTTCCTTTATGAGAGTATTATAAGGCACAAACTTCTTTAATGTCAATAGAAAGTTTACAAATCCTCTGTAATTTGTTATAATTTTCTCAAAAGTTTTTAAAGTATATGGAGTGATTTAAAATGGCCTTTGATGGTTTAGTTACCAAAAGTGTTGTATATGAATTAAATAATTCTTTAATTGGTGGAAAGATAGATAAAATTTTTTGCCCATCTTCTGATGAGGTTTTAATTGGTGTTTATGTAAGTGGTATAAAATATGCACTTAATATAAATATTTCCTCTGCTAATTATAGAATTAACTTAACAACAAATACAAAGCCTAATCCTCTTGTTGCCTCTAACTTCTGTATGGTTTTAAGAAAGTATTTGTTAAACACTAGGATTTCTCGAATTTATTCTTTAGGCTTAGAAAGAGTTGTTGTTATTGAATTTGAAGATTTAGATATGTCTGATAATTTTACAACCAAAAAACTAATAGTTGAACTTATGGGAAAACATAGCAACGTCATTTTGCTTGATGATTGTGATATTATAATAAATAGTTTAAGACATTTATCTACTTCTAATGGTTCAAATAGAGATATATTGCCTAAATTTAAATATCTATTTCCTACTTCTAATAAGCTAGATTTATTGTCTTATAATAATTTTGATGACTTTGAGGAATTATTTAATGATAAAAATAGCGATTTACCGACTTGCTTTTCTGCTATGTTTACTGGAATTAGTAGAAATTTTATTGAACATTGTTGCACTCTATTAAATATTCCTTGTGAAATAAATAGCCAAAATTTATTTATTATATACAATTATATTTGTAATTTAATAAATAATCTAAATTCAAATAATATTATATGTGCATTGTATGATAAAGATTTCTATCTAGAGAATGGAAGTAAAGAAGGCAATTTGTCTATTAATTTCTTTTTGGACGACTTTTACACCAGAAAAGAAGATGCGGAAAACTTTAAAAATTTTAAGAATAATATATTAAAACTATTACTTAACAATATAAAAAAGCTACAAACAAAATTGCAAAATGTTAATTTAAAGCTAAAAGAATGCAATGAGATGAATACTTATAAATTATACGGCGAATTAATTATAAGCAATTTATATCGTATAAACAATTATAATATTAATAGTGTTGACTTAGAAAATTATTATGAAGGGAACAAAATAATAACAATTCCTTTGGATAGTTCAATTTCGCCAAGTGAAAATGCTAAAAGGTTTTTTAAAAAATATAACAAGTTAAAATCGACTTACGAAATTGTAACTAAGCAAAAATTTGAAATTGAGCAAGAAATTGAGTACATAGAAAGCGTTATTTATTCTGTAAATAATGCACTCTCAATTGAAGAATTAAATGATGTGTATGATGAAATTTCTGGTATACTTGTAAAACCTTCTAAAGTAAAAAATACTTCTAACAAAAAAAAGAATTTTGAAGTAATAAAATATACAATAGATGAATTTACCATTTTTGTTGGAAAAAACAATTTACAAAATGAATATATTACTCATAAATTAGCTAACTCAAATGACTACTGGTTTCATGTTAAAGATAGTCATGGAAGTCATTTAATATTAAAGACTGATGGAAAAATGCCTCCACAGGAAGTTATAAATAAGTGTGCTGCCATAGCTGCATATTACAGTAAGTCTAAATATTCATCTAATGTACCTGTTGATTATACTTTGAAGAAAAACGTAAAAAAAATGCCTAAAGCAAAGCCTGGCATGGTTATTTATACTAATTATAAAACTGTTAATGTAATACCTACTAAAATATAATATCGGAGATGAGGAAAATTCATTCCTCACCTCCTTTTCTTCTCTGGGGTGACGATCTTATGTTCAGCCCAGATTCATGATCGCCATTATTGTTGCACAGAGCAGCTCTACTCCGTGCAGGGATTCTTCTCGACACTCTCCAGGCTTGACCATCCGCCAAAGCTGGTCTAAAATTTTAATTTTCGGGTTATGAGCGCCGGCAAAAGCACTTTTGAAAATTTATGAAAACTTAAGTTTTTACTGGTATTTAGCCATTTATAGAAGATTTAGTTTGTTGAACATTTATGCAATTTTAGGATGTTTTTGGAAGCAATTCTTCCCAAAATTTTCCCAATTTTATTTAGTAAAATTTTGCAGTAATCTTCTATAAATTTAAAAATCATTTTGGAGGTTTTATTATGAAAAATTCAAGAGAAGTTAATGACGATATTTTAAAAGATTGGTTTATTTATAGAGATGAAGATATCTCTGCTTTAAAATCTGATGAAGATAAAAAACATTGGATTTATTTTGATAAAATAGCTGAAAATATTTTAAGAAATGTACCTGAATGTAATAAGAAATATGTTAGACAACAATTACATAAACTTGATGATAATTTTTTAGATTATTGTGATTATTGGAATGAGAACTATTATAGAAATGGATTTTGTGATGGGGTGCAGTTGATTGGTGGATGTTTCGAAAAATAGAAAAATAGGGAATTTGGATTTTATTTCAAATTTCCTATTTTTTTACCAATTATAATCATCAAATATATCTAATTCTTTACTTGAAATAACAGGTGTCAATTCTTTTATTAGTAATTTTTCTACAATTAACTCTTCATTTATATCTATATTAAGCCAACTTGAATTCCACAACTTAGCGGTACTATCATATATTATTTTACAAATTTTTGAATTGAATTCTCTTTTTGCATTATATGTAAGCGTAATCCTTTGTAGCCAAATGCTTAAATAATCTGTGTTGGGTAGTTTTGAAAATTTTTCTTCATACATTTAATTATAAATTCCTTATTACTTTTATTTTCAAAAGACAATAATTTACTTAATATTATAACACAAATCTGGTATAGGTTCGGATTATTGTACATTAGATCAACTATAATACTAATAATTTCTTTATTGTCATTTCTTTTCTTCTTTAATTTCTCTATTGTCTCTTTATAAAAATCAACTAACATTGTTTTTAAACTTCCACTATTGGGATTTTTATTTGCAAATTCTCTTATAACTAGTAATTTTTTTTGTATACTAATATCACTATTAAGATTCAAATCCAAAGCTTCTATTTTATCTCGTTTTATAGATTTAGAAATAACATCATTTGATATTGTTGTCTTTTGTGTATTCATTTTAAAATTCAAAGTTGATAAATTTTCAGATAATAATTTTAAAATTTTATTTAAAGTTGATTCATCCTTAGTAAATATCCTATAATCATCTCTATACCTTAAAATAGTATAGTCCTCAATTTTTTCCTTTTCTAAAATTTCAGTAAGTAATAAATCTCCATATCCTAATATTATCTCTGCTATAAAATCCATTAATGAGCTTCCTTGTGGAATGCCATTAGTTTGTCCATAAGTCATGTTTCTTATTTTCTTATCAATCGTATTTCCTATTAATGTTTCTTTTCGATTTATTTTTGCAGTAGATATCCCATGCAGTGCCCACGCAATTGAATGTGTATATATTGAACCATAACAATCTGTTATATCTGTTATACCAATCCAATTATATTTTAATGATAATTCTATCGACTTTTGTTCTACATTATTCCACCAATTCACTATAGATGCCCCTTGGTCTTTTGTCTTTGAGCTTGACTCTACTATATCGCTACAACACACAATCTTTTCATTACTTTTGAATTCTTTAAATCTATTTATAATTAGCTTCCAATTTTCTGTTTCAGTAATCAAATTAACTAAATCAACATATATTGCTGGATGTATTAATTGAAACATTCTCCATGCAAATTTTCCATCTTTATTTTGATGAAATTTATAGTTTATATCATCATATTTTTCGGGTTTGTCATGCCATAATTTAGCTAATGGCAAATTATTTATTTTTTTATCTACATCTACTAATAAATTTGTAAAATCTAAATATTCTGGTAAACTCATACTAAAATAGCTAGAATTTTTCATAAAATAATTTTTGGCCTCTTTTTCTGTCATATCAAGAACTTTTTTCATTACTTTCCTCCGTTTTCTCTTATTTTTCTAAAATTGTTATTACTTCAAATTCATATTCACCTGTCTCATCCATTTTTTTAGTTCTTCCTTGTAAATCGAAAAAATGATTTCTATCAACAGTCTTATTTTGCGGATCGTAAATAAAAAATATCATATATTTTGGATTATATCTATAATATGACTCTATATCTATTTTTATTTGCTTAATAAACTCTTTTTCGTCCTTATCTGAATCTTTTATCATTTTTATTTCTAATATAATTCCAAACTCTTTGAATATAAAATCAGCTCTTTCAGTCTTGCCCCCTACCTGTGGAGTATTTTCTTCTGGTGTAACTTTTGGAAATATGGATTTTAAAATTACATGTAATAAATCTTGAACATCATATTCATCTTTTATCTTATATTTATCATGAAGTGGTTTCAGCGCTACCATAGCCTGAATGGTAGAGCAGTTAGGGTTTGCGATGATGC
>OGOO01000566.1_pt1 | contig 42030 bp, 39 predicted proteins | sample 1552651 | NCBI WGS metagenome assembly OGOO01 (sample SAMEA2580118, study PRJEB22360) | human gut metagenome | biome: human gut; feature: human-associated habitat; material: faeces | place: Denmark | collected 2008/2010 | reverse complement strand
GGACGACGGCGAAGCCATGGCAAAAAGTGAAGGATATGTAGCTGAAAATGGTTTTGCAGCAACAGATCCGACGCACTGGTATGTGGCTTGTGTAAGGGTGAACTACGAGAAAAAATTCAAGCTTCTTATTGAACAAAACTTCAAGGATAAAAAATTCGCCTTGGAGACTTGGCTTCCTTTGGAAAGACGTATCATGATCAATAGCCGTGGCAAACGTGTTATCCGTGAGGCTGTCTTTCTTACCACCTTTGTCTTTGTGAGAGTTGAGGACAAAAACCTTAATGAAATCCGAAACATCTGCGGTGCTACCAAAGAGATTAAAATGGTGAAACTGGAGTTCTTTAAAAAATAGATGCTATTGGTGTGGCTTTACATTCCTCATTTGTATTAAAACTTCAATATATAGATTAATTTGATAAATATAGAATGCTTTATGGAAAAGAAAATGAAACTATACGCCTATAAAATAGAGAATGATAAAATTTCAACATCACATTCTGATTTTTATGACAAGATAGTCTTAAAGTTGAGTCAAACATCTGCAATAAAGCTGCGTTGTATGACTTTGAATGAGAGTTCTAATGAAGTAGACTTGTTGGCTTCCTATCATATGGAAAATAGTAAAAAGGTCCTTTTTGCAAATATAATGAGAATAGCCCCCACAAGGGAAATGCCGAGTCTTCCACCAGACTTTTTAAATCGCAAGGAAATTTCTTATTCTGATTTAGAGGGGTTGAACGAAGATGAGCAAAAAATGACATGTAAAAGCTCTTACTACATTGTTGTTAACCAAAATCATTTGGTAACAAATCTTCCTAAAACAAGTATATCTCGGTTTAAAACATACATAAATTGGTTGCTTGAAGCAGAACGTGGAGATAAACTCTATAAGTTTTCCATTTTAATAGAATCTCCCAAAGGAACACCTTTGTCCGATATAAATCAAATAGTTTTTTCTGGTGATAGTTCTTTTTCGTTGTCAACCACCACTACAACAAGAGCTGCGGCATCAAATTTTAAAGTTTGGAATATAGCCAAAGAAAAATTAAGCTCCTTATTTAAGGAAGACGACTTCGCTTTTTTGGTTGACAAAAATGTTTTATCTGCAAATTTGGTAATAAAATTCAACTTGAAAACAAAGAAACAGAAAGAAGATGAACAAATTAAAAAAGCATTAAGTGCCGTTATCACTCCTATTGTAGATGAAGATGGTGTGTCTTTTAAGACAAAAGATAACAAGCCCATTACATCTGGTCAGATGATTCGTTCAAAAACTGTAATGATAGATGTTTTAGATAATGGTTTGGTGAATGAACAAAACTTAATGCAAGAGATGATAGAATATCTTAATGAACTAAAAGGGATAAATCGATGATTCGGCTATTCTTGGCTTTAGCCATTAGTTCTTTTATTGGATTTCTTCCGTACGTGTCAACTTATCCAATATATCATTCCCTACCCAATACATTATATACTGTAGCTGGTATAATGTTTTCTGTAGGTATGAGTTTAGTGGTAACGATGAGTACTCAAGGAATTCATAATAAAGAAGCAAAGATTGAAGTCCAAAATAAGATACAAAAGCTCTTGATGAAATATGTTTTATATTTTAGCATTCTTACGCTATTGTATATTCTATTGCCATCTGAGAAAGACGATGATATATTTTCACCTTTACATTTTTCTTTGATTCAGGTTGCTTTTGTTTGGAATTATTCTTTTTCATTTGTAATATTCTCAATCCTTAATATGATGTACTTTATCATTAATATGCTTTCTGTGAGAAGACAAAATAACGAGATAGAAAGATTGATAGATGAAGAACAGGATTTTTAAAGAGACATAATATGATTTGGAAATAGCAAAACTAAAAAGTTTCGCAGAATATCTTCTAGATTAAGAATAACGATGAATATAGTTAAACCAGATATTGAGGGTGTACTCATTATAAAGTCGCGCCTCTTCCGTGTCTCTTGCGGATACTTCTTTGAGAACTTCAGCGAACGAGAGTTTGAAGAAAAGGTTGCCCCAATCCTGAGACGCCGTGTTCACTTTTGCCAAGCCAACGAGTCTATGAGCAGCTATGGTGTGATGCGAAGCTGAAAGACTTCGATTCTCCATTCGATATCAATGTAGATTTATACCAATAAACAATGATTACACTACGACAACTCCCTTATATTGATATACTTTCATTGAATGACATGATGTCATTCGATACCAAAGTCAATATCATAGAGCATTGCAAACTCGCTCGTATAGATATACCGAAGAGTTGGCGCAAGGCACAGATTGCAGATGCTTTGGCCGATATATTCACCAAAGACCCATTATGGACGCTTGGGTTTTGATTCCAGCATACGTTTGGTTCAACTCGTAGGAGGTGTCACCAAAGTAAATATGCTAAAGGTGTGCGATAAAGCGGATTATGGGAGAGTAAAAATCGTTGACAATATACATCGTATAATATGAATATAACAATGAGTCATAAAAATGCTTTTTTGATATATACCTGTCCTGTTTTAATTATAATGTTTGCTATTTGTTTAGTTCTTCATGAAAATCTTAAGATGGTTCGAAATGAGCTAAACACAGAAATTAAAGTCTTAAGGATGGAAATTGATAGTCTTCATAAAGTAAATGAAGAGTTGAAACTAACAAACCTGAAATATCAGGCAGACAAGGAACGTTATATAAAATTGGACGTAACAGGCGTGTCTCATCGTGGTGGTGGTGTGGTAGTGAACAATACTTTAGCAAAATGATATAATGCAACCTTTTGAATTTTCCAATAATGCCATTAGTCTTCTATTATCAGTTTTTTCGGTAATAGTTGGTATGACTTATCCTCTGTTATTGCAAGCTATTCAGAGAATAGATGAACAATATAGAAGCTCAAGAATAACTAAGATGCTTAAAGAAGAAAAAGTATTCCGTCTTTTTCAGTGGTTGGTAACTATATCTATAGCATTTGCATTTATTTCTATATTTATATTGCAATTACTTGACGATTGTCCTACGTTGACTATTGTATGGGTAACAATACATACTTTACTGACATGGCTTTTGCTGGTGACAACAATTTTGTTGGTATATACAATTATGACATATTATAACCCTGATGAGTTGTTGGATCGTATCAATAACTTAAGAAGTCATAGGAGAAGCTGAGATGGAAAAAGATAATTCATATTTGTTGGAGATATTTGATATAGCCAAATATGCCGTAAGCATCGAAGATGAAAAGGTATATCGACGTGCCAAAGATATGTTGTTGGAGGAATTGTATGCTTATATTCAAGAGCAATTGAATTCGAAAGAAACAAAGAAAAGAGGCATTTGCTTTACGGAAGTTCAAATAGATTTGATGAAGCAAGTTCTTAATATGACTTGCAAGTCAGATAATAACTTCTTTTCTCATGACAGTTTCTTAATCAATATTTGGTTCTTTCCTACCCAATATGTTCCAATTTCAGAAGATACATGGCAAATTATTTGGAACTTTGTGACCCAAGTTGTGGATGCTGGCAATGAAGAGTGGTTTTTATCTTACTGGACATTTGCTGAACAATTTTACAGATTCTATTTAGAAGATAGATATGATATTGATGCTTCTGTATCTAAGCAAAAATCAATATTTAAACAATTCCATTTAGCATTAGGAGCATATTTGTGGCATAAAGGAAAATATAATTTGTTAAAACAGATTTTGTATTTTACACAAACTTTACCGCCAAGCTATCCTCTTATGGATAATACTTTGATAGAAATATTTAATGATATAAAACGAATTTACGATTTGAAAGAGCATCCTTTGGAACTCACCAAGCGATATATGATGTCAGACATGGTTAATGATGTTCATTCAGATGTTTATATTGCAAGGATGTTTAATTCGTATTTTGCCCTATTGATGCTAAGGCTGAAAGATATGGACTACAATGTGTCATATTGTGATTCTCAATCATTTCCACTAATTGATCCAGACAGTTCAATTCAAGGACTGAATGAACAAATTAAACATGCGGACATCTTATTGTATTTCTTGAATGATAAAGACTTTACTAACAAATCACAGAAGATTGGTTATAATTCTGATGATTCTCAAAAATCAAAGGATTTATTAAAAGGGTATAAGTCTGAAGTGGAAAAGGCTATTAAAGAAAAAGTAGAGAATCCTAAGCCTGACCCACAAAAAATAAATTATATAAAGCAGCAATTGTTGGAAGAAATCAACAATCAAAAACTTTATCTTCCTATTGAGCAAGACTCAAAACTTGGTAATATTAATGTTTCAAGAGAATCGTTCTATACCATTCAATCTTTAGAAGTCCCAAAAGAAGATATTGCAAAATACATGGATAGAATCAGTGCTAATATGGAAGAAGCTCTTGTTTCGTCATTATTAATACAAGAACAGCAACAATATAACCGCTTTTTCTTGTTAAACAAGCCTGTTATTAAATATACAGTGAGATTCAAGGATTTGATGGTCGCATTAGAACGACTGAAAGTAAATGACAAACATATCATATTGTCTATGGGAGTATATTTGGGTACATTTATTGATTTATATGGAGAACATCCCCTTTTTAGTTTTTCTGCTGGAACGGGAAGTTTTAATCAGGCTGATATTAGAAGTATTCCATCCTCAATGCGTGTATTTGTCATAATGTTAGAAGAAGTCCTTCCGTATGTAGAACATACCGAGATGGATTCTAAAGAGTCTAATGGGCTGAAATGTATAGATACTGATAGTTGGTTATACTCTAATGTCGATACTCTTACTGCAAAAAACAACGTGTTGACAGTAAAAAGAAAAGTAAATTTAGTCCATAATGCAAATTTTACTAAATATGTGATGTTAAAAGTAGAATACAACAATGATAGTTCTGTGTTTGATATAGATAAAATAGAATCAATAGATCATTTTATTTAGCGTAAAAGCCCCCTAATATCAGATAATAACAAGCGAATAGTGAAGAATACTTTGCCTCTTTACTTCTACATTCTTTTTATGATGGTGGTTCCGATAAATAAGAGCTGACTCATAATAGAATAATATTTATGACGCATAAAAAGTGACAATTATGACCGAAGAGCAATACAATGAATTGCAGAAAGCCTATACAAAGGAGGTTTTGGCAAGTATAATAAAGGCAGACATACGCAGTAGGTTTCCTGAGCCTTATGCCAGTATGTATTGCCAGCAGTTTGATGATTTCAAAAACGTTGCAGACTTCTTTGAATTTGCAGCAAAGTTAATGAGAAGATAATAACATGTTTAACTTGTCTTTGCTTTCCTCTGATTCATATGAAATAAGTCTTAAGATTAGGTATAGAAAGTATTGCATCAAGGCGGTCCCATTCCGCATAATATGGCGAAGACCTTTGATGGTCCGCCAACCTTATAGCGTAGCGGTTCCGAGCACCGGAGGGCGGTTACATCCTCTCGTCCCTGAGGGAAGAGAGGCTTGGTGTGAAAGTTGGAGCCTTCTTTAATGGTAAAGAAGGACGGGATGATTTTAGAAATTCTTATTTTTAAGAACAAAAGATAAAACAATGAATATAGTAAAAACAGAAATAGAAGGCGTACTCATTATAGAGCCACGCCTCTTCCGCGACTCTCGTGGCTACTTCTTCGAGAGTTTCAGCGAGCGAGAGTTTGAAGAGAAGGTTGCCCCAATCCTGGGACACAGTGTTCACTTCTTCCAATACAAGTGTGATAACTTCTATCATCCGGAAGCCGATGGAGGTATTTCAATCCTCGATGATTCCCTAGGTATTGATTGGAAAATCCCAACAGAACATGCCAATCTCTCTGAGAAAGATACAAAACATGCTATGCTGAAAGACTTTGATAGTCCATTTGACATCAATGTGAATTTATATCAAGAATGAGCTTATGATTCGTTTTTTGCAAATTTCAGATTTACATTTTCTTTGTTGTAATGATTCGGATGATGAATATTCGCAATTAAGAGTGAGGTTTGAAGAGGATTTAAGATGTTTAAAAGAAAAAGTTGGAGCTATTCCTTATCTCTTGATTTGTGGGGATATTGCTAACAAAGGGCAGAAGATAGAATTTGAGGCTGCAATGAACTATATAAATGAATTGTGTGACATATTGAATGTAGATGGACAGAAACCTAATGTTTTTGTTGTTCCTGGCAACCATGATATAGATAGGACTCCTTATAAGCACACGAGAGATCATTTGCGCTCTAAGTTGCTTAGTTTTAAAGATGGGCAAAATGATTATTTCATGCAAGAGATAAGGAAGTTTGAACCAGATACTCTTAAAATTCTGTACTTACCATTGCAAGCTTATACAAAATTTGCTGATGACTATTCTTCAAATGACGAACTTACAGAGGAATTGAATCTGAAAAAGAATTTTTCTGAATTAAAGGATAAGAATCTTTATTGGAAACGATCTATCGGTAAAATAGAAAATTATACAATTAATATTATAGGTTTGAATAGTACTTTGGCTTGTGATGGGAAGGAACGAGAAAAAAATGATACCTCCAAAGGTGAACATTCTTTATTTTTACCCTTTATGAGTTACAATGTAGTTACTCGTAACAATGAGGTGAATATCTCTATGATTCATCATCCTCTTAATTGGCTAGGAAATGAAGAAAAAGTGCAGAAAATATTTGATGATCGTTTCAAAATTCAGTTCTATGGACACATGCATAAACAGTCTTCACGTTCGGATACAGCTATCAAAATATACTCAGGTGCTTTGCAACCACCTTCTGGAGAGGACGATTATCCACCAGTTTACAACTATATAGAAGTAGATATAAAAGATTCTAGGCTATTAGTTACTATCAATAGTAGAAAATGGGATGGTAGCAAATTTGTCAAGTATGACGACGAGTGTAAAAGCTATTCTTTGTCACTAGTGAAAGAAAATTTATGGAATACGGAGGATAAAGAGGATGCTCAAAAAGTTCTTCCTATAGAGTCAACACCGATACCGACGCATGAGATAATTCAATTATTTAGAATTCAAACGCCAGTTGTGAAGAAAAATATTATCAAAGAAATGTTGCCAGAGATATCTGATTCACAAATCGCTTCTCATCTATTGGAATTGAATTTTTTATCTGCGATAAGAGCCACAAACAGGTTTACAGAATTGTATAACAAACTCATAAAAAAATAAGGATATGGATGCCATGTTGTCATCAATGTTAGCTAAAGCTTTCATTATTCCTATTTCTGATGAAGAGATAGAAAAACTTAAGCAAGTAGTCGATTCCTTTCTTGAAAATATCAGTATTGACAAGCTTCGATTATCTGGAGCAGTTTACTTTGAGAGAATCCGCTTGGAGGAATTTCGCAAAGAACTAGACGAACACGCAAAGGCTTTGGAGTTAGATTATCTTCCATGTTTATCAAATTTGGCATATATTGCATTAGCTGAATATATCCTTTGCCAAATGGCATGTGCCTCGTCTATATCTGAGGAATTTCGTTTCTTGACTTCTATGTATATCAGAAACTTTTTGGTATTACAAAAGACTGGGAGGGAATTGTTCTATCCAGAATGCTTAAGATTACCATTGAAGTATGCTGATCTTTATATGAGCAGCAAGGGAACAATATCTAATGTAAAGGATTCTCTAAAACCTGAAATCTTTTTGGGGGAGAGTTGGAAAGATATTTTAGGCGAGGATGACTTCGTTACCAATAGTTATTTTGAGGAAATTAAAGCTTATGCTATGAAAGCAGAGAGATTGGATTTTTTGCAAAATATCGATTCCGTCAAAAGCTCTCATTATGAAGATGAATTTCAGAAAGCATTTGAGGTCGCATATAAATTGTCCCATGTTTCGCCATGGTTACTTGTTGACATAACTCCGAAGATCACCATGCAGAATGCAATGAGCAAGAGTGATGAAAGAAAAAAGTTGCAAAATTTGAGCTTTGATTTGGAAACATATCCTTGTGACAATATTGAAGGTAACTCATCTTTGCTACTAGATTATATCTATAATTCAGAGAATCGTAAAGAGGATATAGGTCAAATAGAATTTGCTCCACAGGAGTTGGCAATCTATCTTTATTATGAATTCTTGTTAGAAAAGTTATTGAATAAATATGGAAAATGATAGAAATTCTGTTTTGTTAGATGAAGACACGACGAAACATGTTGTTCCCAAATTAGAGGCTACAGCTCCTTCTTCCACTACTACATCTTCGTCATCTACAAGTTCTTACTATCTAGATGCTATGGATGAGACGGAAGTGAATACGCTTGTAAAGAACTCACGACCAGAATTGATAGTTTTGTTGGGACTCAATAACTTTGGTAAAAGTACCTTTGCTGGTTCTCTTTATCAGCTATTGCGGTCAAGAGGGCAAATTGGTAATTATATATTTATTGATTCAGAAACTTTCATTGGTTGGGAACGAAGGGTTTATCTTAGGCGTATTGAGAGCGAAGGACCTTCTACAACTAAGAGAACGATTCGAGGTGAAAAAGCCTTTTTACACTTGAAAATACAAAATGTTAGTACTAAGCAATTCTTTGAATTGGTCATTTCTGATGGTTCCGGTGAAGCCTATAGTGATTATATCTCAAATGACGAGTTAATAGAAAAAGATAGAACCATAGCTCAAGCTGATAAACTGTTGTTGTTTGTGGATTCTACTCAACTGTACAATCGTTCTTACAGAAGTTTCAAAGACGATTATACCAGTTTGATGCATCGTCTGAAAGATAAAGGTAAGTTGCCGAGTAACGCTATTGTCTATCTTATATTCAACAAAATAGATTTAAAAGATACAACAATTAAGGATCGACCAGAACGTGAAGAAGCTATTAAAAGCATAGTGGTAGATGCTTTTGAAGGACGTGAAATATTAGTTAAAGAACTCGATTCTAAATCTTTGGCTAAAAATCAAAATTTAGAAAAGTTCTTTATCTCCATGTTGACTCCGAGAGATCATAAGCAGGACTATTCTGTTATAGACTGGGTAAATAATGATATATAAATATGAAAGATAAGCATTCATGTCTAATGGTTGGTTTGCCTGGTGCAGGTAAGTCTACGTATATAGCTGCCTTTTGGGCAATAGAGAAAGAAGGGAATACAGGACATAAGGTTTCTTGTCTTAGGTATCCTCCAGAAACAAAATATTTGGATGAACTTAAAAACAATTGGCTTCAGCAAGAACTTGTTAAGCGGACTACAATAGGTAGTGAAATTTTGTTAGAACTGGTGAGTGCAGAGACAGGGCAAGAATTAAATCTTCTTATTCCTGATTTTAGGGGTGAATCTTTTCACTCCATTTTAACAAATAATATAGATGAAGCTCTGTATAATTGGGTACAGAAGGCTGATAGTATTCTGTATTTTATCCCTCATATTCCTATGGATTATTTAAAAGATGAGTTACTTGTAGATGAAGCAGAAGGCGAACCTTCCTCAAATCCAGCCTTTTCTTTGGGGGCAGTTTCTTTGTGGACTCAGAATATCATGGTCTTGAAATATATCAGTGAGGTACGTGGAACTGCAATACCTATCTCTTTGTGTTTCTCTGCGTGGGATGAAGTCGGTGTAGAGGATGATTCTGTTGAGAACTGGTTAAAGAAAGAGCATCCGTTCTTTTATAATTTTGTTACTGCTCATTTTAGTAAACTGAAGTTTTTCGGAGTGAGTGCTCAGGGAAAAGCATACAAGGAAGGAGAAGACTGCTATGATGATGAACTAGATGAACTTACGGAGAAGAAAGAGCGGGCATATATCTACACAGATTATAAGTCTAATGATATTACAGAACCGATCGCCTTCCTCTTAGAATCTTAAAAATATAGGCTTTATGATTATACACCAAATGTTACATGGCTATAACCAAGGACATAATTACATACAAGGTTCTATAGTTCTTGATTCTAGTCATGACATGCACAAAATAGCCATGTTGAGTGATTGGTCAGAGTATGTAGATGGGAAAGATTATTCCTACTTGACATGTTATCCTTTGGATGAATCTGACTTTTATGTTATTGCAAAAACATGGTATGCCTCTGAGATGTCTCGTCCAGGGTGTGTCTGGACTCATAGTCTGCTAATTCGTAAAGAAGAGTTGGTTTATATTTCAGATTTTTTACAGTTGCAAAGTTACTTTGCTCACCCATCTGCAACTACTGATTATTCTAGCAAAATAATTTACGATGATACTATCGACTCTCAACAACGGCATATTTTGGATAGTATAGATACAGCTTTGTTGTGTCAGATGTTTTCTTTTGTATTTGATGATTGTAGATCTTTGTTTTTGCCATTAATGCAGGATTTCAAAGTTGTTCAATATTTGGTATTAAAGTTTTTCAACAACCTTCCAACTGGTATTTTGTCCAAGATAAATCTTTGTACTGGTACAATAAGTGGACGGTCGTTTGATAACCAAAATAAGACAATATTATTTTCTCCTTCATTGGATCGTGTGGGTTTTTATGGATTAAGCAAAGAACATGATTTCCTTGGGAGATTAGTAAGTGCTGTTGTTAGTGGTGATGCTCAGATGAGTCGTTTGATAAGAAGTTTTGATAATGAACTTGGAGATTCTTTAGATAAGTTCTCAGCATTTTTACATCTTCTAGAATTATTTAATCAAAATCTTACAGTAGAGTCAGAGAAAGAAAAAAACGAATATCTAATTATAGAACAGTTAGCAAAAGGTTTCCCATATCAGTCTGAAGGATGTCGCTTGAAGCAGAGGTTCTTGAGTAAAAATGCTACAAGTTACTTTGTGAACGAAGAGAACTTCCTTTATATGATGTGTGTCGTTGATGTAAGAGCTTTCTATAAAGAGGATATTCATTTCATGGAACGTGTACATTCTCTCTTTGAAGAATCTAAAGAAAAATATGTTGCTCTTTTGGAACGGTTGATTGATAGCTCTGAGAATAATGACTGGGGTGATCAACTTCTTAGAGATTCTGTGAATCTGCTGAGTTCTGAAGATTGGGATATCTTGATAAAGACAAAATGGTACGTATTTTTGAGCTTGGCCAGCATAACTCCATCTTTATTGAATAATACAAGTTGGCAAAATGCCGGAAAACGTCAAGTAAAAGGGGTTTTGGACATCTTGTCAAAAGAAACTTCTCGTCAGGGATTTATGAAATATCAAGAATTGCTAGAGGCGATTTACGCATATAATATACAGATTGACGAAGGACTGGCAAATGCCATTAGTCTTCACTTGAGTGATTTCGTAAGTATGATATTGTCTAAAGCTAATTCTACAGGCATTTTTATAGACTCCCTTATGCGAGAGTGTATTGGTAAGCAAGACAAGGTAATAATGTGGATGAAAAATGAGTCTACCATATCTCAGGATGTAACCACTAGATTTATTATCTGTGATCTTGACCCTAAAAGCAAAATTCTGAAAGATAGCACTTCTGCTCTTTGGCGTAAGATTATCTATGAATCATCTATGCCATTGGATTATTACATATTCATTTTTGTTCTTTCCTTTAACTGGTATAAGGATGCAGATGCTATAGAGTATATGAAGTATGCGTTTATGCCTATTTATAAATCAGTAATTACCAGCCAAATTACTCTTAGGCAATGGAAAAAACTGGAAAACTTGATGGAACCTTTAAAGATCTGGCAAGATTGGGATAAGGGCAAGAAGATGAGGAAAACTTTAGCAAAACGCCTTAAAGTGGCTGGAATGCCCAAATCTTATGTGAGTGAATTTACATCAGACGATGAGCTGAATCATGAGTTATTGAAATATTGGAAGAAATTTTAATTTTGTGTAGTTCTATGAACTTTATCAAAATTGGAAAGTAAAGCAAAATCATGATAGGAGTCAGTTCCGTAGTAATTAATCATCAGATAGCAATAATCGAATAGGAAAGAACATGTTACTTCTTTACTTTCGAAGTTCCTTATAATGGTGTTTTCGATATATACGAGCCGAGTTATATAGAATAGTTTGTGAAATTAAGATAAAACATTTATGACCGAACAACAATATAACGAATTGCTGAAAGCCTATACCAAGGAAGCTTTGGCAAGCATGATAAAGGCTGATATACGCAGTAGGTTCCCTGAACCTTATGCCAGTATGTATTGCTAGCAGTTTGATAATTTCAAGAACGTTGCAGATTTCTTTGAATTTGCAGCAAAGTTAATGAGGAGATAACATTTATGAAAGGAATAGTATTAGCAGGTGGTAGCGGAACACGCTTGTACCCCATCACAAAGGGTATCAGCAAGCAGCTGATACCAATCTTTGATAAACCGATGATATATTATCCTATTTCGGTTTTGATGTTGGCAGGTATCCGCGAGATACTCATTATTTCAACACCATTTGACTTGCCAGGCTTCAAGCGCCTCTTAGGCGATGGAAGCCAGTTCGGTGTGAAGTTTGAGTATGCAGAGCAGCCATCGCCAGATGGCTTAGCCCAAGCCTTCATTATCGGTGAGAAATTCATTGGTAATGATTCCGCTTGCCTCGTATTAGGCGATAACATTTTCTATGGTGCAGGATTGAACCAAATGCTTCATCAGGCAGTAGTAGATGCTGAACAGAATAACAAGGCTACCGTTTTTGGCTATCGGGTAAGCGATCCTGAGCGATATGGCGTGGCAGAGTTTGATGAGCAGGGCAATTGCCTGAGCATCGAAGAGAAGCCTCAGCATCCAAAGAGCAACTATGCAGTGGTGGGCTTATACTTCTATCCTAACAAGGTGGTGGAAGTTGCTAAGCATATCAAACCATCTGCTCGTGGTGAGTTGGAAATCACAACCGTAAACCAGGAGTTCCTGAAGGATAAGCAGCTGAAGGTACAGACCATGGCAAGAGGATTTGCCTGGCTCGATACCGGAACTCATGATTCCCTTTCTGAAGCATCCACCTTTATTGAAGTCCTGGAGAAGCGTCAGGGCTTGAAGGTGGCTTGCTTGGAAGGAATCGCATACCGCCAGGGTTGGATTACCGCAGAACAGTTGAGAGAGAATGCTCAGCCAATGCTGAAGAATGACTATGGCAAGTATCTCCTTTCAATACTTGAAGAGAAAAATCAAACACTAAAAAAGAATTTAGAATATTAGAAAACAATGAATATAATCAAAACTGATATTGATGGCGTACTCATTATAGAGCCACGCCTCTTCCGTGACGCTCGTGGTTACTTCTTCGAGAGCTTTAGCGAGCGAGAGTTTGAAGAAAAGGTTGCCCCAATCCTGGGACACAGTGTTCATTTCTGCCAAGACAACGAGTCTATGAGCAGCTATGGCGTGATGCGAGGCCTGCACTTTCAGCGTCCACCTTATACTCAAAGCAAGCTGGTACGCTGTGTAAAAGGTAGAGTGCTCGATGTAGCAGTAGATATCCGCAAAGGTTCACCAACCTATGGCAAGCATGTGGCAGTAGAACTGACAGAAGACAATCATCGCCAGTTCTTCATCCCAAAGGGCTTTGCCCATGGTTTTGCTGTTCTCTCAGAGACAGCAGTCTTCCAATACAAGTGTGACAACTTCTATCATCCAGAGGCAGATGGAGGTATCTCGATTCTCGATGAAACCCTCGGTATTGATTGGAAGATTCCAACAGAGCATGCCAATCTCTCCGAGAAAGATACGAAGCATGCCATGCTGAAGGACTTCGATTCACCTTTCGATATCAATGTAGATTTATACAAATAGGGACTTATGGCAGATAAAGAAGTTTTAGAGCGAATCCTCTCGATACTCCCAGAAGAATTTCAAGATATTTACGATGATACGATTCCTGAGGCTAAGAAGATACGCAAGAAGATGGGTAAGAAGGTTTCTTCAGTAAAATCCTATTCTTGTTCAATGCCTATGTTTGAGGATATTCGTAAGCTCAACCATAAAGGTCAAGCCAAGGTATGCAAGACCTTTCACCAATATTTGACGAAGCGCCCCAATGTGGTATCCTTCTTCCTCGACCGTTTTGAGGAAACCTATTCACGAATCAAAATGAAAGATTTGGAGGAATCCATAGAGTGGATAGGTTATGCTGTAAATGCTATGGATAATGCCATTACTGAGATAGATTACAACGACCCTATGCCCTTCTTCGATATAGAAAAAGTGATGGGGAAGATAATCAGTAAAGAACTGAAGAACAATTCTCTGAAATAAGGAATAGTAGAGATGTAATTCTCTTATGCTTTTTATATGGGTAATGAGAGTACGAAGGTAATTTGATAGAAAAATATACTGTAAAATTATGGCAGATAATAGTAAGCTAGAAATATTTAAGCTAATATCTAAGCGTTATACCTTTAGGGAGGTAGCTATTTTAAAGTGTGGCTTAGATGAAGCGCAGGTGAATGATAATCAAATATTTAATTCGTTGTATGGACTGTTTTTACAAAAGTTGACTCAGAACGAGGTCTGGACTCATAATAGGACAAAGTTAGGACTAGTGTTGTTTTCGTCTGCAGGCGAGAATGTCAATGAGATTTTCAAGGCTCATTCTGATGCTTGTGTAATAGAGGGCTTTATTGATGGTGGACCCTATGATAGAATTCGCAGGATGGCAGAAAAGGATGACACGACCACGACAACATTGTTGGATAGAAACAAAATTGTGACTGATAGATATTACTTGTACCTCTATCTACCGTTGAATTCTCATGTAGGATTAATGTTTTTGGAACGCAAGAAGGGACAAGATATTCATACACCGATGGAGTTATTTTTGAATGAAATCCTTAAGGTTAGAAACAACATACATGTAGAGAGATATGTTCCTCAATCCATTATTGAAGATTTTAAAGATGAAGGTATCATAGACTCTTTCACATTTACAGATACCATTGTAAGCCCTGTTCTTGACGGTAATGCAGTTGAGCAACAAGAAAGTAATTATGATGTGTCAGTAAGTATAAAGCCTCGTGCAGGTGAGGCTTTTGGCTATAATATGTTGCAGGATGCTCTAAATAGTGTAGGCAATTTTGTTGTGAACTTTGGTAATAGTGTCAAAAGCCTTTCGCAATTTAGAACCAAGAAAGCAAGAATCCAAAGGAACAATGAGGGATATAATTTTTCAATAGGCGATGATTTGAAAATTCGTCCAATGATAGAGATTGCGGATGAGATTCATGATAGGGACAATGATACTTTGAAGCATGATGAAGCCTATGCGATGGTAAACGACTTGTTGGGGCAAATTAAGGATGACATATATCCAATACAGGAGGAATAGCTATGGGATTTTGGCAAATTGTTTTATATTTGAGCGACTTAATTCATGCAGGTCATAAATGGCAGCGCCAAAACATAATTGGTACTAATTCGGAACGTGCCTTTAAATTGTCTGTCTTTCAAATTGTGGGCTGTCTGTTGGCTGGTTGGTTTGTATATAAGAATCCTTCGGGTGTATCAGATACAGCAATAGATTATTTATTGAGTTCTTTAAGTATTATTACAGGATTCTTCTTTGCTGTGATACTTTTGAGTTATGATCAGTTTAATAAAATAGATGTTCCTGATAACGGAGCTACAGAAGATGAAAAGATAAAAGCATTGAAATCAATTAATTTCTTGAAAAAGTATAATGCTTTGTCTTGCTATGCAATTTTATTGGCTATAATCGTAATCTTTATGCTTATAGGTACACTCCTGTTTGGGCAAAAGACAGATATAGATGAAGATTTTGAAGTGGCAAGTTCTTTGGAAAATGTCGCTTTGTTCCCAACCTTATGTTTTTATGGTTTAGTTGTATGGAGATTTTTGATGATATATTTCTTATTGGATTTCTTCATCATAACAATTTATGCAATATGTAGTTTGTTCCAATTTCTGAATTTGCAGATGCTTGACCTTCAACTACCATTTGCGGTGAATGCTAGTCATGTGCCAAGTGAGTATCAAGTTTATAAACGCAAATTTGGGAAGATAGGTGTGTTTCTTGTTTTTCTGATAGGTACACTTCTATTGCTATTTGTCACTTCATTATGTTTTATTCATAAATGATATTTATCGTTTCAGATAATTTGTGACTTGTCTTATTAAACGCAGATAACAACAAGCGAATAATACTTTGTTTCCAAAGCACTTTATGATGGTGGCGTTCCTATATATGAGCTGTGTCATATTGAATATTTGGGAAGTAATGGAAATAAAAGTAGCAGTAGCCGGCACCGGCTACGTAGGTCTGAGCATAACCCCTATTATATCATCACCATAGCAGTAGATATAAACCCTGAGAAGGTGGAGAAACTTAGCAATATGATTTCTTCAATCCAAGATGATTACATCGAAAGTGTTGGGCTGAGAAGATATTATTTTAAAAATAAATCGTATACATTTATAATGTACAACGACATACAAATCATAATCATGGCCGGTGGCGTAGGTAGCCGCTTTTGGCCAATGTCAACCCCCGATTACCCAAAGCAATTCATAGATGTGATGGGTGTCGGCCGTTCCCTCATTCAATTAACAGTAGATAGATTGAAACCAATCTGTCCTGTCGAAAATATGTGGGTAGTGACAAACGAGAAATACATTAGCATTGTCAAGGAGCAAATCCCTGACATGCCAGTCGATAACATATTAGCAGAGCCGGAGGCTCGCAATACCGCTCCATGTATTGCTTATGCCTGTTGGAAGATCCAGAAGAAGCATCCTGATGCCAACATTGTGGTGACACCATCCGATGCCCTGGTCATTAATACCTCGGAGTATCAGCGAGTGCTCAGCAAGGCATTGAGCTATACATCCGATAAGAACGCCATTGTTACCATCGGTATTAAGCCAAGCCGCCCAGAAACAGGCTATGGCTATATAGCCTCAGCAGAGCCAACATCCGTAGATGAAATCTACAAGGTTGAGGCTTTCAAGGAAAAGCCAAATCTGGAGACAGCCGAACAATATCTTGCTGCTGGCAATTACTATTGGAATGCCGGAATCTTCGTATGGAACATCGATACCATCAGCAAGGCAATCCGCACCTTCCAGCCTCAGCTTGCCAGTATCATGGACGAGATGGCACCTTCTTTCTATACTGAACAGGAGAAAGAGGTGGTCGGCAAACTCTTCCCAACCTGCGAGAAGATAAGCATTGACTATGCTGTGATGGAGAAGTCGAAGGAAATCTATACCTTGCCAGCTGAGTTCGGCTGGAGCGACTTAGGCAGTTGGGGCAGTCTCCGTACCTTACTCCCACAAGATGAGGCTGGCAATGCCAAGGTTGGCAAGGACATTCGCTTGTATGAATGCAAGAACTGCGTGGTTCATGCAGCCGATGAAAGCAAGGTGGTAGTTCAAGGCTTGGATGGCTATATCGTAGCCGAGAAGAATGGGCAACTGCTTGTTTGCTCTTTGAAAGAGGAGCAGAGAATTAAAGAGTTTGCCCAGTAGTAATACTGCGATACAATGAATAAATCATTAGATGAGAATGGAAAAGAGAAAAGTATTAAGTATTGCGGTTTTTGAATTATTGAGCAATATCTTTGGTGATACAACAGGCGGCTTGACAGGAACTGAAGAAAGTGTTGCAGTCGATAGGCATATATATAAATTCATATCGGATACTGGCATCATTTATAAAGATTATAAAGAAGTTAAACAGATAGTTGAATATGCCGCTGATATGATGCAAATATCAAGAAGAACTCTGGACTATAGTATTTGATTGTATATGTCAAATAAAAAACGAGCAGTTCAGCTTGAATTATGTTTTGAGTAGTATTCCCATTGCTGACAATAGACTTTTTTCATATGCCAGAGGTTAAGGATGAAACAATCTGGCTGATGATAGAAATAAGTTTTTAAAATCAATAGAAAAGAAAAGTAAATGTCAAATCAAACATCAGAAAATAATAAACGAATAGCGAAGAATACAATATTCTTATATTTCCGAACCATACTAATATTGCTCATCAATCTGTATATGAGTAGGGTGATTTTGGATAATTTGGGAGTAACAGATTATGGTATATATAATGCTGTAGGTGGTGTAATAGCGATGTTTAGTGTCGTTTCAGGGGCACTATCTTCCTCTATAAGCCGATTCATTACATTTGAACTAGGAAGGGACAATACAAAAAGGTTGTATACCATATTTTCGACAAGTGTAACTATCCAGTTGTTCATAGCCCTGTTAGTGGTATTGCTTTCCGAACCGATTGGTATATGGTTTTTGAATACTCACATGAATATCCCTGCTGATAGGTTGGTTGCTGCCAATTGGGTTTTACAGTGTTCTTTAGTTACATTTTGTATAAATCTGATAGCGGTTCCATATAATGCCAGTATCATAGCCCATGAAAGAATGTCTGCTTTTGCGTATATTTCAGTTTTGGAAGCTGCTTTAAAATTATTGGTGGCTTTTATGTTGACAATTTTGTTATTTGATAAGTTGATTGTTTATGCAGTTTTGCTTGTTGGTGTGGCTTTGATTATCAGGTTTGCTTATTGTATATATTGCAAACGTAACTTTCCAGAATGTCGTTATCAATTTATATATGACAAGAAATTGTTGAAGGAAATGACAGAATTTGCAGGATGGAATTTCTTGACTAATACTGCATATATCTTCAATACTCAAGGTGTAAATATTTTGATAAATTTATATTTTGGCGTAGCACTAAATGCTGCCAGAGGTATTGCAACACAGGTGGAAGGTGCAGTTATGCAGTTCGTTAATAATTTTACTATGGCTTTAAATCCACAGATAACTAAATCTTATGCGCAAGGAAATAAGTCTGATATGTTTCGATTGGTTTGTTTAGGATCAAAGTCTGCATGCTTCTTAATGATGTTCTTTGCCTTACCTTTGATTTTTGAAGCTGATTATATCTTGTCTTTATGGCTTAAAAATGTACCTTCTCATACGGTTGCTTTTGTACAACTATCTGTTATTGCTGCTATCATAGACCGAATGGGTATTACGTGTACTACCGCATGTCTTGCAACAGGTAAAGCTAAGGATTATACGATTTGGGTTTCTATAGCAGGTAGCTTTATGTTCTTTTTGACATGGATATGCTTTTTTGCTGGTTGTCCTCCAGAGAGTGCGTATGTGTCATATATGGCTACTTATATATTGGTAAATGTGGCTCGTTGGGTAATGATGAAAAGGTTACTTGGTTTTCCTATCATGGAATATGTGAGAGAAGTTATTGTCAAAGTTATATTTACGGTATCGTTTGCAATAGCTATTCCTTATATGGTAATTAGATTGATGGAACCTTCATTTGTTCGGTTGTTGGTAATTTGTGTTGTTTGCACATTATCTACAACAATTAGTATCTGTTTTTTAGGCTTAAAGAGAATGGAACGAAAGTCTCTTGTTGTCCAAATCCAAAATAAGATAAATAAAAAATAAAATGATAAAAGTTTTAATATTGGGAGGAACTGGTGCAATGGGCAAACACCTTGTTGACATCTTAGTAGACAAAGGTGTGGAATGTGTTGTTACGACCCGTAGCCAAAGAATGTCAGAGGGGCTAAAAAAATATGTAGTTGGTAATGCACATAATTTGGATTTCTTGCATCCACTTCTTCAGAAAGAAAGATGGGATGCGGTAGTTGATTTTATGATTTATACAACTTCAGATTTCAAAAGCCGTGTAAATTTGTTTTTAAATGCAACAAAACAATATGTATTTATCAGCAGTGCCAGAGTATACGCCAAGAATGATGGACTAATAAAAGAAGATTCACCAAGAATACTTGATGTCTGTCAGGATAAGGAATATCTTTCAACAGATGAGTATGCCCTATCTAAAGCAAGACAGGAGAATCTTTTGCTTAGTAGTTGTCTCAAAAACTGGACTATAATACGCCCTTATATAACATTTAGTGATGCGAGGCTTCAATTGTCATGTCTTGAGAAAGAATATTGGTTAAAGAGAGTTCTTGATAATAAACCAATAGTTTTTAGCAAAGATTTAGCTAATAAAACTACTACATTTACATGTGGAAATGATGTAGCTAAAGGTATTGCTGCAATAATAGGCAAAAAAGAGGCTTTGGGAGAAATCTTTCATATAACAAACAATAAAAGTTATAAATGGGCTGATTTTTTACAAGTCTATACTTCCATACTTGAGCAATACTGTGGACATAAAGCAAGTATCATCTATGTCGATAAATGGAGTGATTATTATTCCGGTAAATGGCAGATTATATATGATAGGCTTTATGATAGAACTTTTGATAATTCAAAAATAAATAAGTTTATAGATACATCAAATTTTATTGATCCAAAAATTGCTTTATCTGATTGTTTGCTAAAGTTCCTTGAACAGCCTACTTTCAAAAGTTTATATTGGGAAACAGAGGCAAAACTAGACTCTCTTTCGGGAGATTGGACTTCCCTTTCAGCATTTCCAGGGTTAAAGCAGAAAATCAAATATTTTCTTGCTCGTTTGGGAATGTATCATTGTTGATATCATTTTGTTGATATTTGTAGTTTAATTTGATTAATTATGTATACTGATAATTTAAATCAACAGATACTTATTGCATTATTAAAAGAGCATGGTATAAAAAAGATAGTAGCTTCACCAGGAGGTACTAATCCTGCTCTTGTGATAAGTATGCAGAGTGATTCGTTTTTTGAAATGTATTCTTGTGTGGACGAGCGTTCTGCTGCATATATGGCATGCGGTTTAGCAGAAGAAGCAAATGAACCTGTTATGATATGTTGTACAGGTGCGACAGCTTCTAGAAATTATATGTCTGCCTTAACTGAGGCGTTCTATCGCAAGCTTCCTATATTAGTTTTAACTTGTAGTAAACCAAATTTCAATCTAGGACATTTGTATCCACAAGTTACAAATAGAAATGTATATCCTGCAGATATCTTAACTGAAGGTGTTCATCTTCAGGTTATTAAGGATGATAATGATAAGTGGGATTGTGAATTTAAGGTTAACAAAGCTATTCTTGCTTTGACACATCATGGAGGTGGACCATCTCATATAAATATTGAGTGCATTACTCAAGATTGTACGACGCCTACATTACCACTTGTTCATCCTGTTTTTCGCATAAATTATTCTGATGATTTTCCAAGAATAGTAGAAGGTAGAATTGGTATTTTTATTGGCTCACATAAAAAAATAGATGTAACATTGCAAGGGGCAATTGAACATTTTTGTGAACAATATAATGGAGTTGTATTATGTGATCATACCAGCGGTTATCATGGAAAGTATTCTGTTAAATATTCACTTATAGGCACACAGATACATAAGTCATATAAGGGAAGTGATTTTGATCTTATAATTCATTTGGGTGAAATGTCTGGGGACTATTTGACGTTTGAAAAGATTTATGCTAATAGTGTTTGGAGAGTTAGCGAAGATGGTGAGATTAGAATTCGATTCAGAAAACTGGATTATGTATTTGAAATGCATGAGATAGATTTTTTCAATCACTATATTACTGCCAAGGATATTAATAATGTAAGTTGTTATAATAGAATTAGCAATGTATATAAAGATTTATATTCACGTATTCCAGAACTCCCACTTAGTCATATTTATATAGCACACTTTTTAGCTCCAAAAATGCCTAAAAAATGCACAATACATTTTGCTATATTAAATTCATTGAGATCATGGAATTTCTTTGATTTAGATTCAACTATAAACTGTAATTGTAATGTTGGAGGATTCGGTATTGATGGATGTACTTCTTCATTAATTGGTGCGTCGCTTGTACATCCAGAAAAGTTATATTTCTTATTTACAGGTGATTTGGCATTTTTTTATGATCTGAATGCTTTAGGAAATAGGCATATACGTAATAATGTTCGTATTATGCTTGTTAATGATGGAAAGGGTGCTGAATTTATGCATTTTATGTCTCCAAAATATACTGTAGATAAATCTTTATTCATGTCTGCTGGAGGTCATTTTGGAAATCAGTCTAAAGAATTGGTTAAACATTATGCCCAAGATTTAGGATTTGAATATATACAAGCAACAAATAAGGATGAGTTTTTGCAGTCTTATAAAAAGTTTATCGACCCGGCGATTTCTTCTAAGCCAATCCTTTTTGAAATAATAATTTCAACAGAAGGGCAGAGTCAGGCTTGGGAGAAATTATGTAATCTTGCAGAATTATCAAAAATAGAAGAGGCTGAAGTTAATGTTAAAAAAGGAATCAAATCATTCATTAATGTTTTTAAAAAATGAAAATAGGAATTTTATCGTTTTATAGAGAGATAAATTTTGGTGCAACTTTGCAAGCGCTTTCAACTTATAAGTATCTTGAAAAAGCTGGTCATTTTCCTGTATTTATCAATTATTATTCAGAGAAAAAGGATAAAAAATATACTCCTTTGTTTGATTTGAACCCTCAGACAGCTTGCTTTGCTAGTTTTGTTGATAAGGTTATAAAGAATCAAACTGTAATTTGCCATAATGCAAATGAAATAAATAAACAGGTAAGTGTATGGGGAATAGAGGCTATTATTGTTGGATCAGATGCTGTGTTGCAGCATCATTTGTTACAAGACCGCATAAAATTTAATCCAAGACGATTGCTTGATATTGTCCCTAAATTGCCAGATACAACTTTTCCTAATCCATTTTGGGGGGTAGGTATAAAAGATAGTATAAAGATGGCTCTTATGTCTGTTTCTTCTCAAAATTCAGAATATACCCATTTCTCGGAGAAGGTAAGATCTAGAATGAAAGGTGCCTTGAAACGTTTTACTTATTATTCTGTCAGAGATGAATGGACTAAAGATATGTTGGATTATATCACAGATGGTCGCATAAGTAATCAGATTCATGTTACTCCTGATCCAGTTTTTAATTTTAACAATAATGCTGGGGAGTTAATTCCGACAAAGCAGTATGTTGAAGAAAAATTTTCATTGCCATCTAGATATGTTTTAATCAGTTTGCATGGTCAATCACTTTCTTTTGACCAACTTAAGGCTTTAAAAGACGGATTTTCATTAAAGGGGATACAATGTGTTGCTTTGCCGACCCAATTTGGTATTAACTTTGTTCATCCTTTTGAGTTTGAAATTATGACACCTCTTAATCCTTTAGATTGGTATGCTTTAATAAAATACTCTAATGGTTATATAGGTAATAATATGCACCCAATAGTTGTTGCATTACATAATGCCGTTCCTTGTTTTAGTATAGATATTTGGGGGACAACTAACTTTTGGGGAAAGAAAAAAAATGATGGTTCAAGCAAAGTATATCATATTATGAACACTTTTGGTGTATCTAAGAATATTGCAAAGGTTGAAAATAATAAATGTCAGATTATGCCAGAAACTATTATTGATGGAATTCTTAATTTTCCAATAATGGCAGTTAAAGAAAAAAGTCAGAAGTTGACTTTGAATTATTATGATATGATGAACTCTATATTAAAATCATTATGTGTTCAATGAAATATAAATATAAGGAACTTCTTGATATCATTTCTAATGGTTTGACCGAAAGAGAAGATATTGAGTGGAGTAATGTCTGGATTGACTCAGCTAATGTAGAAACTAGTGTGAGATATTTATTGATAGGGGATTCTACGATGAGGATGGTGAGAAGTACTTTCGCAAGTTTAACTTCTTGTCCTGTTGATATGATTGGAACTTCATCCAACTTGAATGATAAGTTGTTTGTTGATTTGATCGATACTTTCTTCGCTGATACCATATATAGGTATGATGCTATCTTCGTTCAGTTAGGTCACCATGGTCGTGTAGGTGCCGATGGAATAGGTTATCAAGAAGAAGATTATGCTAAGTTTTATAGTGAGTTTGAAAGTTTAATTAAGTTCTTAACACAATATTCTAATAAAATTATTGTGGAATCGATTTTTGAGTCCTATTGTGTGAAGAATCCTTTTGTTACTAAGATAGTAAAAAAAATTCCCAGAGTTGGAATGCTTTACAGATATGGTCTTCTGAAAGAAACCCCTGATAATAGAATTAATTCTATAACTAATGCTAAGTCTGAAATCTGTCGTAAGGTTGCATCTATTTATGGGGGGGGCAGAAGTTATTTTTGCAGATGTGAATAGTTATATGAAGAATTTTAGCTATTATCATATAGATCACATACACTTTGAAAACAAAGCTAAAATAGAAATAGCTAGATTTATGAAGAATTATATTTGATATGAAAATTTTATATGACCATCAAGCGTTTACAATGCAACATTTTGGAGGTGTTTCGAAATGCTTCTGTGAATTGTTGTTGCATAGGCCAGTAGACATGGATATAGACATTGCAATCAAGCAAACTAATAATACTCATCTTATAGATAGTAAACTGGTTGAAGGACTGATTCATCCGGCTATGGATTTTCAGTTGTTTGCTAAGCGTTTTCCATTTATTGCAAAGCATAAGATTTATCAATTACTTAATACTTTGTCCCTAATTAAAGGTTCAGAGTTCTTAAATAAAGAAGAATCTATTCGTAAGATAAAAGATAATAAATACGATGTGTTTCATGCAACGTTTTTCGACGATTATTTTCTGCCATATATAGGTAATAAGCCGTTTGTTATAACAGTGCATGATATGATGCCGGAGATATTTCCTGATTATTTCAGAAAACCGAATCCCGAAACTAAAAGGAAAAAAGAACTTTGCGAAAAAGCTGCAGCTGTAATTGCTGTTTCTGAGAATACCAAAAAGGATCTTATCCGTATTATGGATATTCCTGAAGAGAAAATTCATGTGGTATATCATGGTGGTCCAAAAGTTACTGAAAAGTATTCCTTACCGTTAATTGATGGAGAGTATTTTCTTTATGTTGGTCAGCGTGATGCTTATAAAAACTTTCATCAAACATTAGTCGATTTCTCTTTATTTCATCAGCGATTTCCACAAGTAAAATTAGTATGTACCGGAAAGCCTTTTACGCTTTTTGAGAATAAAATGATTACTGATTTAGGTTTAGAAAAAGTTGTAGTCTTCTTTAGACCATCTGATTTAGAATTATTGAATCTTTACCATTATGCAATAGCATTTATATACCCTTCATTATACGAAGGATTTGGAATGCCAATATTAGAGGCATTTTCCTGCGGCTGTCTTGTATTGTTAAATAAAAAAAGTTGTTTCCCAGAAATAGCAGGACCAGCTGCTATATACTTTGAATCCATTGAAGGAAAGTCAAACCTTTTTCAGAAGATGATTGATATTTACAATTTCTCTTCTTTAGAAAAAAAAGAATTGATAGAAAAAGGATTAAGTCGGGCTGGCATGTTTAATTGGGCTAAATCTTCTATGCAATTAATGGGAATATATGAGTCTTGCATTAAATAAATATTTATATGATAGATAATATTCAAATCATAAAGAAATTTGGTTACACATATTTGATAATATGTACTATTGCAGAGTGTCTGTTTCAGTTTTCTTTAGAAAACTTAGTAGGCTGTTTTGTCTTCTTTTATGGCTGGTTTATTTTTACTAATTGGGTTTTTAAAAGAGAAAACTTGGTAAATTTTTGCTTACCTTCATTGGCCATATTTGGATATGTAATAATGTATTTTATACTGCCTATTGGAGTTACTTTAATAGAGGGAAAACCTGTAACCTTTAAATTTGAGAATCCTTATTTGACTTGGGCGAATTTATTCTTAAATATTTCTATAATAACTTTAGCTTATAATTGGGCATTATCTAAGTTCAAACATTCTAATATTGTAAGTAGATTCTTTGAAAAAATAGGATATTATAGTGTTCCAAGTAATAGTACTATTTGGGTTTTAGGAATCATAGGTTTATTGGTTTTATTGTATAACATATCAACACAGGTTGGTGATCTTGATTATGAAGAGATGCAAACTGGTGCAACTGGTGGTGCTTTACAAACAATATTGAAAGGTCTGGAAGTTTACTCTATTATGCCATTATGCTTGATTTTTGGTAAATTCTATGGTTCTTATTCAAAAACCAATAGAAGAAAAATCTATTTGTACCTATTAATTGTATTGTTTATTTCCATTGCAACAACACGAAGATCTCTTATTGCTTATCCTTTACTGTCAATATGTATGGTCTTTTTATATTTTGCAGTAGTAAATAATCGTAAATTATTAAATACTAAACGAACTATACTTGTAGCTGTTGCAATTTATTTAATAACAGGTCCTATTGTTGATTTATTTGCAGCTATGGCTTTAAGCCGCCATAATTTGGGTTCTAAAAACGATTTTTCGAATATAATTGAACTTTATAACAATAAAGAGAAATTGCATGATATGTATCAGTATTTGTCTGCTTTTCAGGGTATGAATAGTACGAACAATTTAGGATGGAGCGAGTATTATGTTGATAATATTTTACTTGATAGATTTTGTAATTTGAGGGTTCAAGATGCATCTATATTTTATGCTACAAAACTAGGATATAATAATCCTGCTATGCACGATTTTGCAGCCGATTTTGTTTCTTTTAGAATTCCTACATTTATTACAAATGCATTGGGAATTTCAAAAGTTGTAAGAACATCACCTGGGGATTTGTTTGTAGAACAGTATTTTCATGAGACGCATCATATAGGGCAAAAGGTTGCAGGAGATACGGGAATAGGATTATACCTTATGGGATATTTATATTATCCATTTGCGTTGATAGTCTATTTTTTGACTTTTTTATTTTTGGGAACCTTAACTAAATGTAGTAACGGAAACTTAATCATACCAATTTTAGTTCTAACTTCTTTTTCTAAATATTTTATGTATTTTGTAAATGCCATAGGCATATTTAGTTCTATATCATTATTAATGAGAACTGGGTGGGAAAGTGTTTTTGTTTATTGTATAGTGCTTAAAATTACCAATTTATTTAAAAAATGAAAATTTCAATTATCACAATTTGTTTTAAAGCTGCAGCGGATTTAGAGAATACCATTGCTTCGGTTCGCTCGCAGAAATATAAAGATTACGAGTACATTGTTGTTGATGGAGGAAGCAAAGATGGAACAGTTGAAGTCATAAATCAAAATATTGATGTCATTACAAAATGGGTCAGTGAACCAGACAAGGGTATCTATGATGCTATGAATAAGGGCATCAAGATGGCTACTGGTGAATGGGTTATCATGATGAATGCTGGAGATGTCTTTGCTGATTCGGATGTCTTGCAAAATGTCTTCGCTCATGTAATTTCTGATAAAATAACATTCTTGTATGGAGATACCCTTTCCAAACAAAAGAATGGAAAGTTGTTGAGAAGAATAACTTCGTGGAAGGATGGCAATGTAAATCACCAAGCTGTCATTTATCGTCGTAAGTTGCATGAGGAGCATGGATTGTACATAGTAACAAAGAAAATTATCATCTCTGATTATTTGTTCTTTATAAGAATCCCAGAAGAACAAGTGCTGAAGTTGGATTTGGCAATTTCAATTAATGATCCAAATGGCATTTCTAACCAAGGAAACTGGGCTAGGCAGCAGGCTTTGTGTGCAGATGTTGTTTTTAGAAGAAGAACATTTTGGGGAATGGTTAAATTCTATTGTTGGAAGGAAATAAAAGGCGTCTTACCTACTTCCTTTAAAGATAAATTGAAGTTATTGTTAGGACTACAAAAGACTTATTAATGAAAGGTGACTGTATATTTACTAAGAAAGCTGTTCTGGCATTAAACTTGCAATATTCAAATTTTCTGTAATTCATTATGAGATGGTAAATACAGTGATTAAACTTCCGAATGGTACAAAAGAGGAAGTCGTCCTCCATGCAGCTATTGCTTCATGGGCAGGATTTGTCTATCAGGGCATCTGTGCATTATGTGTAGCAATGGAAAAGCTTTTATCAGAACAGGCTTCTATAAATTGGTATCTCAACATTGAAGGGTATGAGGATTTTGCCATTTTGGATGAGCAAAAGAATGTCCTCTCTTTCCATCAATGTAAAGACTATAAGGTTAAAAAATCTTGGAAAAATGAGTTTGAGAAAATGGAGGATAAGAGATTTTATTGGAACCAAAAAGGTATATGCAAATCTGATGCACCTCTATATTTCCATACTAATTTAAAAGTTGATTATGCTAATGGGGTAGTCGGATATGTTTATAAGGATGGCACTTCTGATCTCAATACAGAAGAAATCTTTTCCATGCTTTATGATTTAGTAGATGAGTATTGCGCTAGAGAGAATATTCCTGTTTCTGCAGATAGAGTAAGAAATCGATTGGTTGTTTTGGTTGAAGAGCAGATTAATTTCCTTGATGTTCAAGATAAGAAGGTAACCAATCTGACTCAGAAACTTTCAATAGATAGTTCAATTCCTTTTAAAAAAATAGATGAATTGATACGTTCTACGGAGGAGGATCGAACGTTAGAAGAGAAAGTTAGACTTTCTGTATTCTATCTTAATCTTTATTTGATAGATCGGTTGGACAATAACCCTAATGTTGATTCACAACGAGTTGTTTCTTTCTTGGATAGGGTGAATAACATGGACAAAAACGAAAAGATGCATGTTATTAAGTGTCTGTTTCCTGACATCAATATCGAGAAGGAAATTAATTCTGCGACAGAAATTTCAAATAGTCCTCGCGTGAATTTCTTGTTTAATCTATTGATCGGTGTTGATGAAGAGTTAGATATAGATAAGTTACTTTGGTGTAATGATGGTATTCTCCAGAGTCCTTCGTCTATGGGAAACGATAAAAGCCCAGAAGAGTATTGTGGAAAGATTGCTATGAATCAAACTCTACCACCAGGGTTATTGCGTGATTTTGATTGGATTGTGGGATGTTTTGATTATACCATTGATGATATACTGGGAAATGTTGTTGAAATAGGGAGAATACATCCTGTCAATTATAATAATATAACAAAAGCTCGTAAAACGGGTTTGCTTTCTATAAATGATAAGAACAATGGAAGAATTTGAAAAGTTTATTTTCTTGCAGTTCGAAAGGTTTGGATATGAAATGAGAGTTCAAATTTTGGATGGACAGTTTCTATTTAAGCATAAGGACAAGGAGGATTATTGGATTGTTTCTGATGGTCTTTGGGCTATTGAACATCAATATGAATTGTTTCAAATATTGAAAGAAGGGCATAAGAATGAATTTCCACGAGCTGATAAGAATACATCTATTTTACTATTGATAAATCTGGATTCAGAGAAAATTGCTGAGGACGATGAGCGGTTTGTCCAAATTGAGAATGATCCTTTGTATTTTAAAAAGTATGTACTTACTTATACAACCAGAGCTTTTTCAACATTAATGCAGAAAATAAATAGCATGGAAGTAAGAGCTTTGGAAGATGTTGTTATGAACAATCATATCTTTGTGGATTTGACATGCAATGAGGAGTATGCTAAACTTCTTTACACTATAGTTCATAAATTGCCTTTTGTTCCTGTTCATACAGGAAATGTTAAGGATTATGATAACCAATTATCATTCTCTCCAGCCATTGCACCTTTATATGGTTCGTTGGAAAAATTTCCCGAAAAGGAGGATGGTATAGATTCGTTCGTTGAAAACCTGATAAATGATTATGAGGATGAAGAAGATTAAGATAAAGCAGATTTCTCTGCATAACTTCAAAGGATTTGCGGAACTAAACGTTTCTTTCGAGGACAATGATGCGGTTGTATTGGGGGGTCTTAATGGTTATGGAAAAACAACACTCTTTGATGCTCTCGAATTGTTGTTTACTGGTCAAATTAAACGTATGGCTGGCTATGTGGATTATCATGATTCTCGTAATGCAGCAAGTCAGGATTACAAACCGTTGGTCTATAAAAATGAATATTCTATAGAGGTGAAAATAAAAGCTCTTTTGGAAATAGATAGAGTCGATATATCAATAATGCGAAAGGCAAAAGTTGATAATATGCGAAATCCTGTAGATTTTCGAGCTTTTAGTGGGCTTTTGATAGAAGGAGCTGATGGTACAGAAAGATTGCTTGAAGAAGATGAAATGAATAATCTTGGGCTATCAGATTTGCAGAAATCATATAGTTTTCTAAACTATCTATCGCAAGAAGAGGCAACTGCTTTTTTGAAGCGAAAGGAAGCCGATAGAGCTAAAGATATCTCTGAGTTATTCAATCTAACTCCGTTTGATGAGCCTTTGAATAAAATAAAGGTTATAGATACTGGATTGAAGAAAAAGAAGATTGATACGGCTACAGAAGAGGAAAAGATAAAAGCTCAAATTGTTTCCTTAAAGCAGAATGCAGGAAATGAAAAATCGAGTATAGCATATAAGCAAATATGTAAAGAGAAACTGTTTTGGGATGTAGAGGAGCCCAAATTAAGTCATGAGCAGTTTCATTCTTTGTTGAGTGAAGGAGGTTTGATGGATAATCTCTTGTTGTTTATTAAGCATAAAGATGAGTATAAACAGTATCGTATAAACAACTTCGTTGATACGATATTGCAAGATGACAGAAAGGTTTCTGGATTGGCGTTCTTGTTGAAGTATGAGAATCTCATAGGCCTTTTCGAACTATATAGGCAGTTTCAGAATGATGTGGTTAAGCCATGTTTGAATCTAAATTTCGAGAGCTTAGCCAGTTTTGAGCTGAAAATTCCTAAAGAATTGGTTGGACAAGTTCAAAAGCAAGACATAAATTTTTGTAAGAAACTTAAAGATAATTTGTGTCAACTTTATGCTTCTTCTGTAGCACTTCATCAAGATGTTGCCAAGATGTTGGAAGATAGAAATTGTTTTGTAAAGGATATTTTTCTTAATATAAAAGAACTTCCATCGACAGATTGTCCTTTGTGTGGAAAACATTATGAGGATAGAAATCAGTTGCTGAAAGTTATAGGAAACTATGGGAAAATATTTAATAGCCATTTTCAAGAGAGCGGTAAGGCTCTTCAAATGGAATTGAACAATTTGCGTGGATATGTGCAAGATCATTTTATAAAGCCTATCAATAGTTATTTTTCGAAAGCGGGATATTCGGTTCATCTGGAAACAATTTATTCAGATTCAGATATACAGTTTGCAAAGAGAAATTTGCATGCTATGACAGAACGATTAGGAATTCACATTATTGGTGATTTTACGTTCGAAGGATTACATACAAAGCTAAAAAGTGAATTGTATGATCGAAAACAAAAACTTTCAGATGGGATAGATTTTAAATTGTTAGATTCTATTTATCAGAATGTAGCCAGATTTGTTTCAAAAGAAAATTTGAATGAGGATGCTATAATTAGTAAACGTTCTTATTTACAAATGATTTGGGGACAAATGGCTTCGCAAGAGTTGCAAAAATACCATACGGATTTGAACAAAACTTCCCAAAGGCTCAAAAGTATCAATAGCCTGATTAAAGGGTTATCGAAATTAAAAAAGGAAATTGAGAATCAGCGACAAAGTTATTTTAGCACATTGTTGTCTGATATTAAGATATTGTTCTACATCTATTCTGGTAGGATTATGCAGACTTGCTATTTCGGTCGAGGCTTGTTTATAAAGCCTGATGCGAAATGTAAGCATATTATTTTTACTTCTGGCACAAGTGAAGGTAATGATGTGGATGCTTTGTTCAACATGAGTAGTGGTCAATTAGTAACACTTGTCATATCCTTGTTGTTGTCTCTAAATAAACTTTATGGAAAGACTTCGATTTTGGCAATTGATGATCCTATTCAAACGATAGATGATATAAATCTTTGGGGATTGATAGAGACATTACGTCATGACTTCGATGACCATTTCTTGCTCTTGTCAACCCACGAAAGAGATTATAGAGATTTATTGGCTTATAAATTAGACAAATGGGGAATCAATACGAAGATTGTTGATATGTCAGAAGTTGAATCCATTAGATAAAGGAGGGGTGAAATATGGAAAATAAGATAAAAGTATCTGTAATTATGCCAGTTTATAATTCTGGTGAATATCTGAAAACAGCTGTGGATAGTATTCTATCTCAAAGTTTGAAAGAAATAGAATTGATATTGGTGGATGATGGTTCCACTGATGGTAGTTCAGAACGTTGTGATGAATATGCTGCAAAGGATAGTAGAGTTGTGGTGATTCATCAGAAGAATGGAGGAATATGCAATGCTCGTAATGCCGCATTGAAGATTGCCAAGGGGGAATATATTGGATTCTCAGATCACGATGATGAGTATTTGCCAGGATTGTTGGAAGATAATTATTCTATATGTGTGAATAACAATCTAGACTTTGTGAAATTTTGCAAGAAATGGGATATCGTTGATGAAAATGGCAAGATTTTAGCGCGTAAATCAAATCATATAGAATCTAGAATTTATACGAGAGAAGAAGTTCTTGGTAATCTTGTGGAATTGATGAAAAATAGATTTTGCTCCTGCGTATGGGATACAATGTTTCGAAAGGAATTCCTGCAAAAGAATAATATAAAGTTTAATCCTTTTTACAAAATGGGAGGTGAGGATTATGCTTTTAATTTTCGTTGTTTTGAGTGTGTAGAACGATTCGCTACAAATGATAAAGTCTATTATTATCATATTATAAGAAATAAGTTTAGTACATCGTCAAAAGTAAATCCTCTAGCTATGCAAGTTAGTCAAAAAATCATGAGTGATTTTTTAGATTTATTAGATACGTATCATGTGACTCCTAATGAATTAAATTCCGATTATACATTTCTGTACACCATGTTTTATCTTTCACCACAAATTCAAAATGTGATGGAATTGCATAGTGAAGCCAAGAAGCGTATAGAAGTCATTGATAATTTTCGTAAGGAGCCGTTTTGGTTTTCTTTTATGGATAAGTCTCGTGTAGCTTTGAAGCATAAAACATATAGTCTCATATTCTCTTTGTATAAAAATAGAATGTATAGAACATTATTCTATCTTTATACTCATTTTAAGTAACATAAGATGAAAGTAACAGTTATAACATTGCAGAATGTGCGCAATTATGGTTCTGTTTTGCAGGCATTGGCTACACAGAAAGTATTCCAAGACTTAGGGTGCGTTGTTGATTTTATTAATTATGACAAAAATGGGAAACTGACTTATTTAGATAGAGTCGATTCTTTTACACAGGGAAAAGGATTTCTTTCTAAATTGGTGTATCCGTTTATTTTGGTTCCATCTTTTATAAAGGAGGACAAGGTTTTCAAGGCATTCATAAAGAAATATCTCAATCAGCAGGTGAAGGAGTATTCTTGTATGGATGATTTTAAAGATTTTCCGATTACTAGCGATATTTATTGTACAGGTAGTGATCAGACTTGGAATTCTGGATGGAACAATGGTATTTTACCAGAGCTGTTCTTGAAGTTTGTACCAGACAAAGTGAGGAAGATTTCTTATGCTGCAAGTATTGGAAAGAATAAACTTGATGATTGGGAAGTAGAAGAAACCAAGGCTTTGCTTTCAAGGTATCAATATATTTCTGTAAGAGAAGCAAGTGCGAAGGATATAGTTGAAAAGCAATTAGGCTTGCCTTCTGCAACGCATGTCTTGGATCCAACTTTACAAGTTAACAAGGAATATTGGATGTCGGTACTGAGTAATACATATGAGTCGAAATATGAAAAAGGTAAGTATGTGTTGATTTATCAGTTGAATACTAATCCGAATTTTGATAGATACGCCAAGGAATTTGCCAAAAGAAAAGGCTGGAAGCTGGTCCGGTTTTGTATTCGTCACTATCAAGGTTTACGATGTGGTAAGGCTGAACTCATTCCGAATGTTGAAGACTTTATTGGTCTTATAGCTAATGCTGGTTGCGTAATTACTGATTCGTTCCACGCTACAGCGTTCTCCTGTAATTTGAACACTCCTATGATTTGCATTTATCCAAATAGCTATAGTAGTAGATTGGCAAGTTTGTTAAAATTAGTAGGACTGGAAGATAGACATCTGAAGAATTTTGATGATTTTTCATATGTCGATAATACAGGTGTTGATTTTACGGATGTAAATAAGATTTTAGAAGAGCAAAGAAAAATAGGTTGGGAATTTCTCAAAACGGCAATAAGTTAATGGAGAAAATAACAGATTTATGTACAGGATGTCGAACTTGTGAACAATTGTGTGCACATCATGCAATCTCTATGGTTGAAGACAAAGAAGGTTTTTTGACCTCTTCAATCAACCAAGAACAGTGTGTGGATTGTGGATTGTGCGTGGCTCGTTGTCCTCAGAATACTCCTGTAGATACGAAATATTCACAGAGTGTATTTGCAATTCGACTAAAGGATGATGATTTGCTTTACCGAAGTGCTTCTGGTGGTGCTTTTGCTGGTATAGCAAAAGCGTGGATAAACGAAGGAGGTGTCGTATTTGGTGTTGTGTATGATAAAGAATGGAATGCTCATCATGTTTGTGCTTCTACTTTAGACGAACTTAGTCCTATTCTTAGTAGTAAATATGTTCAGGCTGATACTAGACATACGTTTACAGAGGTAAAGCAGTACCTAAAAGATGGGCGAAAGGTTCTTTTTAGTGGTACTGGTTGCCAAATAGCAGGATTGAAAGCGTACTTGAAAAAAAATTATGAGAATCTTTTCACCATGGATTTGATTTGTCATGGTGTTGCAAGTCCGCTTTTGTTTAAAAAGTATATAAGTTGGCTAGGGGAGAAAAAAAAGTCACCAATCCTTGACTATGATTTTCGTGATAAACGATATGGATGGGGGTTGGATTATATGTTTAAGTACAGTAAAAAGTCCGAGCGTAAATCTTGTACTATAGACCCGTACTATTATCGTTTCTTGGAAGGTTTTACATATCGTGAGTGTTGTTTTCAATGTCATTATTGTAATCCTCAACGTGCTGGCGATATAACTATAGGTGATTATTGGGGAATAGAAAAGGAGCATCCTTCATTCTTTAATAATAAAGGTGTTTCTTGTATCTTGATAAATACTCAGAAAGGCTTAACTGTATGGGCTAAGTATTCTACTTTGTTTTATTCTTTAGAAAGTACATTTGAAAAAGTGGCTAGACATAATGGAAATTTGGTGCAACCTACGAAACGTGAAGCAGCTATTAGAGATTTTATCTATGATGGTATTAACACCCCAAATTGGTTCAGTAATACATTTGCTGCAAGTTTTAGCCCATCGTTAAAGGTAAAACTTAAAAGTATGATTCCTATGTGGTGTAAATTTTTGATTAAAAAATTAGTATAATGGTAAAGAATCCTTTAATTAGTATTGTGGTTCCAAGTTATAATGTTGCTCCTTATATTCGACAATGTGTTGAGTCTATATTGAATCAAACCTTTTCGAATTGGGAGTTGTTATTAGTTGTAGGTGGAACTGATGGAACCATTGAAATTTGTGATGAATATGCTGCTAAGGATAGTCGTATTAAGTCGATTCATGACAATAAAGGACTAGTTCAGGCGAGAAATGTTGGTTATCATCATGCAACAGGAGAATGGATTACATATTTGGATGGTGATGATTGGTTTGACATTGATACATGTGAGGTCTTGTCAAAATTCATCTCTGAATACCAAGGACTTGATATTGTCTATTGGAGATATATTGAAGAATTAGACGGAAAAGCCATAGATAAATGGTCTGATAAATCAGCACCTTTTACGTTGTATGATGAAAATGAATGTAAGCAACTATCTGTAAAAACGCTTATTTACAAGTATGGTCTTTCTGATGGTGTGTGTAAGCTAGTCAGAATGGATTATGCCAAAAAGCATGGAATATATCATGATGAGCGTTTGGTACAGGGCTCTGAGGGCGTTGAATTTTCTTTGAGAGCCTTTTATTATGCTCATAAAGCCCTATATATAAATAGGTGTTTTTATCATTATAGATATGTTCCTAATTCTATTTCGAAGAAGGTTGACGAAAATAATACGAAATTCTTAGCAGATTGCTATCGTGTTATCCGAGAAGATATAGAAGGCTTTGTTATGAAAGATAAATTTATAAAAGCTTTTTATGAGAGAACAACTTATATGTTGATGGCAATTGCCATGAATACATATTTTAGTCCAATGAATCCTAACTCATTGTCTCAAAAACTTTCACATTATTCAAAAGTGATTAATGATGAGCCTCTGTTTAAAGAGTCTATAAAGAAAACGAGTTGGGAGAATATGGATATTTTCCGTAAAGTTGTTTTGATTCTTCTACGTTTGCATTTATATGTTTTGCTTGATCCTATTGCTAGAGTTAAGCATTTTCTACTTAAGAAAGGATTTTATAATTATTAGGCACAATGATTAAAGTAGCAGTTATTGGTGGTCCTATCTTGTCTGGCGGTAAGAAGAATCTTATCATGGAGTACTTCCGCCATATAGATAAGACCCAAGTACAGATGGATATCGTATGCAACGATGACTCTAATGCCATTCCGCAGGAGGAGATTGAAGCATTAGGTGGTCGTGTGTTTATTGTTCCATCTTTCAAAAAACTCAAGGGACATACTGATGCCTTGCATGAACTCTTCAAGAAAGAAAAGTATGATGTGGTTCATGCTTACAACAGTATGATGAATTTCTTCCCAATGTATGCTGCCAAGAAAGCTGGCGTAAAGGTTCGTATCTCTGAGTCTTTATCAATGGCAGCTCCTGGTGAGTGGAAGACATACGTAAAGTATATGCTCCGCCCGCTTTCTCATCTCTATGCCACTCATTACATGGCATGTGGAGAGGATTGTGGTATCTTCCAGTTCGGTAAGAAGGCTTTTAATGAAGGAAAGATTGCAATATTTAAAACGGCTATCAATACTGAGTTTAATTCTTATAAGCCAGAACTTCGTAATGAGACCCGCAAGAAGTTTGGTTGGGAGGAAAAGGTGGTATATGGCTTCATCGGAAGATTTGAGCATCAAAAGAATCCTCTGTTCCTGATAGATGTGATGAGTGAAATCTATAAGCGTCAGAAAAAAGCCCAGTTTGTTATCATTGGTGCTGGCATCCTGGAGGAGAAGATGAAAGAGCGTATCAAGGAAACTGGTATAGAACCTGCTATGTCCTGGCTTGGACGAAGAGAAGATATCCAGCAGTTTTATAATGCTTTTGATGCCTTCCTGTTGCCTTCCCGCTATGAGGGATTGCCTGTTGTGGGATTGGAAAGCCAAAGTTGTGGTTTGCCTATGTTCTTTTCAACGGCTGTAACTCCAGAAGCTAGTGCTTGTGAATTGGGACATTTTATCAATTTGGATGATGGTGCAGCAGCGTGGGCAGAGAAGATTATCCCTATTGTTGAGAAGAATATTCCTGTTCGCAGAAGTCATGCCAAGGAAGTGGCTGATGCAGGATTTGATTCAAAGACTGAAGCTGAAAAGATGCTTCAATATTACTTGAATGCATTAAAGGGTTAGAGTTCTTTCTGACCGGTTATACGAAAATATATGGAGAGAATAAAGGCAAGAGACTTCGCAAACACATCTTGGATGCGTTCGGATAAGTTCTTCTTTATGTCTTTGTTTTGCTTCATATTCGATAAGCGCAATATCTTTCAAAATATTGTGTTCACGTGTAATTTGTAAATAATATTAAATTTTTATAAGTTATGATTCCATTTAATAAACCCTATTTCTCTGGAAGAGAATTGAAGTATTTGGAGGAAGTTTGTCATTCTACAACCATGAGTGGCAATGGTGATTTTACCAAGAAGTGTCATACCTTCTTTGAGCAGAAGTATGGCTTCAGGAAATGTCTTCTTGCTACATCTGGTACTGATGCCTTGGAGATGTGCGCTATGCTCTGTAACTTGAAGCCTGGCGATGAGGTGATTGTACCTTCTTACACATTTGTATCTACAGCATTGGCTTTCCTTCGTGAAGGTGCAAAGGTTGTATTTGCTGACAGCTCTGCTGAAAATCCTAATATGGAGGTTGAGCAGATTGAGCCATTAATCAATGAAAAGACCAAGGTTATTGCTGTGGTTCACTATGCTGGTGTTGCTTGTGATATGGATGCCATTATGGCTCTTGCAGAGAAGCATAATTTGCTGGTAGTAGAGGATGCGGCTCATTGTATTGATTCATTCTATAAAGGCCGTCCATTGGGTAGCATTGGTCATTTGGGTGCTTTTTCTTTTCATGAGACCAAAAACATCAGTAGTGGTGAAGGTGGTATGTGCGTTATCAATGACGAGCGCTTTGTTCGCCGTGCTGAGATTATCTGGGAGAAGGGTACCAACCGTGCCGAGTTCTATCGTGGAATGGTTAACAAGTATGGTTGGGTAGATATGGGCTCTTCATTCTTGCCTTCTGAGTTCAATGCAGCATATCTTTGGGCGCAGTTGGAGCAGCTTGATGATATTCAAGGTAAGCGCAAGCATATCTGGAACCGTTATTTCGAGGGCTTGAATGGTAAGATTGGCAATGAAGTGAAGTTGCCTTATATCCCTGAGTATGCTACCAATAATGCTCACATGTTCTATCTGCTCTGTCCAAGTTTGGAATATCGTACTGCTTTGATGAAATTCTTGAAGGAGAATGATGTGCAGACTACATTCCACTACCTGCCATTGCATAGCAGCAAGTATTATGAGGACAAGCATGATGGTAGAGAGTTGCCAAATTGTGACAGATATGGCGATACCTTGGTAAGATTGCCATTGTTCTATGAATTGACAGATTGGGAAATTGATAAGATTGTGAAACTGATTATTGAATTTTGCAATAAGTAAGGAATAATTAGGTGAGCCAAGTGGCTCACCCGATGAAATCCTTTCAAATTATCTTGTTACATTAATGTGTAGGAAATAAAATGATTTTGATATGTCTGAAAATAAAGGTTTGATACAGATGCTATCACAATGTGAAAAAGTGGAATTCGATAATGTTGTGAAAAGTTATTTGAAAGCAGTATATAGAGTTAAAACATTAGTAGTAACTGATGGTAAAGATGATGGAGGTCTTGACATTAAAGTTTTAGATTTGCCTTTAAAAAAAATGCAATTTCAGATGACAATTCAAAAATCTTCTAATGCACAAGAACGTAAAAATCTGCAGAACAAGATTCTTGCTGATGTAGCTAAAGCGCAAAGAAATGTTAAGGAGTATAATTATAGTGAAAGATTAGAGTTCTTCTATTCTTACACATTGACTGAAAGCTTTATCGAAGAAATTCAACTGCAAGCTTTTACAGACTTTGGGATAAATCTTATAATTATCGATGCAAAAAGAATTGCAGCGCAAGCTGAGAAATTGCCGGAATTATATAAGTCAATATTAGTTCAAAGTGGTTATGACAAGATTAAAGTTAAGAGCTATGAGATTTCTGAAAAAGATAAACTATTTTATGATCTTGTAGGTTTTGGTGAGGCTGCTGATGTTAAACTTAAAATAGTAGAGGCATTTATATTACAATGTTTGTATGATGAAGGTGTCTTGACGAAAGCGTCTATAATTGAAAAGTGCATGAGAAAATTTAACTCTGCAGAAAATGAACAGTTTTATAGTAAATTGTTGACTCGTCTACATTCCCGAGAGAATAAATTAAGTTATGATAAAGATATGTTGGCATATTCGTTGACCGACAAAGAACATGAAAGAATAGCTAATGTCACAAAAAAAAATAACTTGGATGAATCTATGTTTATGATGTGCATTAAGCAAGTTCTTGCAGATTATCAACAAGATGCCTTTTTAGAAGACTATGTTAACTTGCTCTATTCGCTTTATATAAATAATTTTAAGGCAAGGTTCTCGCAAGAATCTCAAAATATGGTGGAAGAAACGAAAGGTATCCTTCATTTTGCAAACTCAAAAATGGCAGATGAACATGCTGCAAGACAAATGGTTAGTGATTTGGTCAAGGTTTGTGATGAAAATAAGTACATCCAAAGAAATTGTGCAGGTAAAATATTTAGTTCCACGATTGCTATCGATACATTAAAAAACTATGCCGATAGTAAAAAACGTATATTTGTAGATACAACTTTACCATTGCATATGTTGTGCTTTTTTAATTACCAAGTTAAAGATGTGAAGAACTATTATTATGTGTTGTCTTGTTCGATGTATGAATTTTGTAAGAAACGGCATATTCAACTTTATCTAACTAGAGCATATTTTAATGAAGTTGTGCATCATGTTTGGGAGGCAATAAATTTAATTCCATACTCAAAAATCCCAGGAATTGAGAAACTAGGTGGCTCGAAGAATGTCTTTTATAACTTTTATCATTATTTAAAAAAGTTGGGCAAAGACAATGGTATGACATATAGTGAATTCTTAGATGAGATGAAGTTTCAGAAATATCCTATGGAGGGAACTTTAGAACAGCAAATAGAATTCCAATTGAGACATTTGGGTATGAATATTGTAGAATTTACTAAAAAATATGACATAGACAACACAAGAAAGTTATTGGATAATGAACTTACTGCTACTGGAAAAAATAAATCTCAGTTTGGTCTTAATGATGATGCTATTATGCTTTGTTATTTAGGAGATAATGATGTTGATATTCATCCAATTGATCCTATTTTTGTGACATGGGATAGAACTTTGTTTAGTATAATGCCAACTTTTTTCAAACACAATCCATTGGCACAAAGATGGATGCAATTTACTCCTAGTCAATTTATTGATAGATATTCTTTATTGAGTTTTTCCATTAATGAAGAGACTATATCTAAAGAAATGTTGGCAATGCTTTCTGGTGATATTGAGGAAAAAACAAACTCTTTGCTTGATTCATTATCTTTAATACTGAATCCAGAAGATCAGATGGGACGTAAGTATATAGATAAACTTACTGAAATGAAAGATGCTAAGATTTATGATACTAATAGGAAATCAGATGCACCACTAGAGGAAATGCAAGATGATTCTCTAGACTACTTTATTTCAAATTTGACAATTTATTATAAGAAAAAAGAAAATGGACTTAGTAGTTTAAAGTCTTTGTTTAGTAAGGCTGAAGTTATGGATGATGTCATTAAGTTGATAGCAGCAAATTTAGTAGAATATCAAGAAAATAGAAAATTTTTGGATACAATGTATTCTAGTTTCGACGCTTTAATAGATGCAACATCTAGGAAAAAAATTGTTATTTGATAAATAAGGACAAAATAAAGATTTTTTTTATGAAAGGAATCGTATTGGCAGGTGGTAGCGGTACTCGTTTGTATCCTATCACAAAAGGTATCAGCAAACAGCTGATTCCTATCTTTGATAAACCGATGATATATTATCCTATCTCGGTTTTGATGTTGGCTGGTATCCGTGAGATACTGATTATCTCAACTCCATTCGATTTGCCTGGCTTCAAGCGATTGCTTGGTGATGGTAGCCAACTGGGTGTGAAATTTGAGTATGCTGAGCAGCCTTCACCAGATGGCTTAGCCCAAGCCTTCATTATCGGTGAGAAATTCATTGGTAATGATTCCGCTTGCCTCGTATTAGGCGATAATATCTTCTATGGTGCAGGATTAAATCAGATGCTGCATCAGGCAGTTGCAGATGCAGAGCAGAATAACAAAGCTACTGTATTTGGTTATCGAGTAAGCGATCCTGAGCGATATGGTGTGGCTGAATTTGATGAGCAGGGTAATTGTCTGAGCATCGAGGAGAAGCCTGAGCATCCAAAGAGCAACTATGCTGTGGTAGGTTTGTACTTCTATCCTAATAAGGTGGTGGAAGTAGCTAAGCATATCAAACCATCTGCTCGTGGTGAGTTGGAAATCACAACGGTGAACCAGGAGTTTCTGAAGGATAAGCAGCTGAAGGTACAGACCATGGCAAGAGGATTCGCCTGGCTTGATACCGGAACCCATGATTCCCTTTCAGAGGCATCAACCTTTATTGAAGTCTTGGAGAAGCGTCAGGGCTTGAAGGTTGCTTGCTTGGAAGGTATTGCATACCGTCAAGGTTGGATAGATAGTGATACGTTGCGTGAAAATGCTCAGCCTATGTTGAAGAATGACTATGGCAAATATCTCCTTTCAATACTTGAAGAGAAAGATCAAACATTAAAAAAGAATTTAGAATATTAATTTTTTGAACACGAATCTTACGAATAACACGAATATAGAGGTTATAGTTTCTCCTGAATGATTCGTGTAATTTGTGTTCGAATATATACATTGATTAGAATGAAGAATATCATTATCACGGGCGGTGCTGGTTTCATCGGCTCACACGTAGTA
>OGOO01000563.1_pt1 | contig 42401 bp, 49 predicted proteins | sample 1552651 | NCBI WGS metagenome assembly OGOO01 (sample SAMEA2580118, study PRJEB22360) | human gut metagenome | biome: human gut; feature: human-associated habitat; material: faeces | place: Denmark | collected 2008/2010 | reverse complement strand
GCCGTTTTCAAGACATTGGATTATGCACACAGAAGCCTGTCTGCGCATAAAGAACAAGATACATTCATCTCAGTTTATTTAGTAAGTGATAAACCGGAATTTGTGAGTCTATGATAATTTGGCTCATTTATAGAAAAAAATAAAACCGCAGGGTTCATTCTATTTAGACCCTGCGGTTTTTTTGTACTTCATTGAAATTAACTATCCTTTGGATTGGGGAAAGAAATTGTAACAGCAAATCCTCCCTGTTCTCCATGATCAAAAGAAACATATCCTTCATGTGCTGCAACGATCTGTTGTACAATCAAAAGTCCTAAGCCATGTCGTGGTTCTGTAGTCCCACTGTCACTCATCATGTAATGGGGCGTTGTTCGAAGCACCTCCAATTTCTCATCGGTAATGCCTACACCGTTATCCTCCACGTGAATCAGTGTTTCTGTATCAGTTTTCTCTACGCCAACGAAAATGGAGCATCCTCCTGGATTGTGTACCTGCGCATTGGTAATCAGATTACCGATGGCCCTGTGAAGCAAATCTTTATCCCCGTTTATAATGCACGCTGTCAACTTGTCATCCGTTGTCCATTCGATTGGATACTTTTCCTCCAGACCGAGATTGAGAAAATCTACAACGCTCTGCCTAGCCACTGCGACAAGGTTTACCGGCTTTGGATTCATTGGCTGCATATTGTATTCCAGTTTTGACGCAAGATTTAGATCATTGATAAGGTTTTTGATTCTTTCGCTCTGTTGCCGGATGATTTTAGCTTTTTTTCGGTCATCCGCCGGCAAACCGTCATTGTCCTCGATCTGCCCTGCATACCCCATGACCATAGAAAGAGGCGTGCGGATGTCGTGGGAAACCCCAGAAATCCAGTTTGCCCTTGCCGTCTCCCTTCTTTGCAGGTTTCGCTTTTGTTTTTGGAGAATATCTGATGTCTGATTGATTTTAGCTGCAAGGTCGGATAAAAGTCCTTTTTCCTTAACATAAACAGGCTCTCCTGAAGGCAGAGCTTGTATACCATTTGTAATCGGCTTAACGGATTTCAGCAACTTGGAATTGGCAATCATATAAATCAGGAAAATCAAAAAAACATTTACGCCAATCACAATCAGAACAGTATACGGGGCATTTTTTATGAAATTATAATCCCAGCTTGGAGACATATGTTTCCAATATCTGTCTTTCGGATAGCCGATAACAACTAATCCGTTTTCAGATTCTCCCGTATAGGTAGGGTATCCATCAATATAACCTCTTGTCAAACTTGCAATGTCAGAGATCGTATATTGCAGCGGAACTGTATCCGGCAGATTTTCCGTATGCCATTCTACCTCTAATGTATCATTATCAATATAGATTGCCCATGCATTTTCCTGCCTTAACTGTTCAGACATAGCGTCAGACAAGACATATCCAGACTGAGTTTCCTGCAAGGCTTCAGCAGTTTCTTTTGCGATCGTCCACGGTCTACCGTTAGCCGTTTGATTTGCGGAGATAGCAGCAAGAACAATAATGTTAAGGACGATAATCAATACGGTACTTAACAGTAATATACCTACAAATCTCCGAATAAGTTTCGTAATATCTTTCATATCATTTCCCCGCTAATACTAACTTATAGCCCAAACCCTTTACCGTGATAAGAGATACAGGCTTTGACGGGTTAGCTTCGATTTTTTCCCGGATCCGACGGATGTGTGCCATCAGAGAATTTTCATATCCGAAAGGATTGTCTCCCCAAGCAGCTTCACAAAGCTGGTCTATGGTAACGATTCTTCCGGCATTGCGACATAGAGCCGACAAAATATCATGTTCTTTTGCGGTCAGAGGAAAATGCTCACCATTTTTGATGACTTCTGCACGGTCAAAGTCAATCTGGCTTCCAGCAAGCTGCACTACAGGATTTTCCTCCTTATAGTAGCGTCGCAGAATGATCCCCACTCGCAAAAGCAATTCCTTCGGCAGGAAAGGTTTTGTCATATAGTCGTCAGCGCCAAGCCCCAATCCTTTTAATTTTTCCTCGTCTTCCCCGCAGGCCGTCAGAAAAAGCACAGGTGCTTCTGTGAAGGTTCTCATCTGCTTAAGGAGAGAAAATCCATTCCCATCAGGCAACATAACATCTAAGATGGCAAGTTCAGGTCTCCATTCCCTGCACTTATTCAGCGCATCTGCTACTGTCCCGGCAGTCTGAACTTCTTTGAATCCGTCCTGTTCTAAAATTGATGTAACCATATCAAGCAAACCAACCTCATCGTCTACGATGAGGATTTTTTTATACTTTAAGTAACTGTAGTCCATAACTGATTCTCCTTCTCCTATATTATAGCATATCATTCCCGCATTTCAGCAATCCATCTCAAATGTAAGGTAAATGTAAGGCAGGCAGAAGGTTGACGCAAGGTTGCATCCTTATAATAAAGACAACAAAAGAAAGGAGATCACTGTAATATGAATATAATCGAAACTCAAAATCTGACGAAAACCTATGGAGATTTTACTGCGGTATCCCGTCTGAATCTTCACATCCGCAAAGGAAGCGTTTACGGATTTTTAGGTCCTAATGGAGCAGGAAAATCTACTACGATGAAAATGTTTCTTGGTTTGACACAGCCAACGGAAGGGAGCTTTTCTATTGACGGAAAAACATATCCATCAGACCGAGTTTCCATTTTGAAGGAAGTTGGTTCATTTATTGAAGCGCCCGCCTTCTACGGAAATCTGACTGGAGAAGAAAATCTTGAAATTATACAGAAAATTCTTGGATTGCCGAAAAGCAGCGTTTCCGACGCTTTGGAGCTAGTCGGCTTAACTGAGTTTAGAAAAAGGTTGGCAAAGAAATATTCTCTTGGTATGAAACAGCGTTTGGGCTTGGCGGGCGCACTAATTGGTAGACCGCCGATCCTGATTCTGGACGAGCCAACCAATGGACTCGATCCGGTCGGAATTCACGAAATACGCACATTGATTCGTTCTCTGCCGCAGAAATATGACTGCACAGTATTGGTTTCTTCTCACTTGCTCCCTGAAGTAGAGCTTATGGCTGACGATATTGGTATTCTGAATCACGGACATCTGCTGTTTGAGGGAACAATGGAAGAATTAAAAATAAGCGCTCGTTCTTCTGGATTCCCAACTGACAATCTGGAAGATACCTTCCTTGCTATGATAGATGAAGATAATCGAAGAAAAGGAGGTACAGTATGAGCCTCTTAATCGAATCCAAAAAACTGAAACGAACAGGTTATCTTCCGGCGTTTTTAGTAGGCGGGATCCTTGCAGCAGCGTTTCCAGTTGCCTATATGATGGTAAAAGCAGAGGAAATGACTTCTCTTTCAGGCAATCCAATAAACATATTGATGTCTACAAATTGGCAAATGATGGCGATGTTAAATATTCTTATTTCTATTTGCGGTGCGTGCATGATGTATCACACAGAATATGCCGATAACGGTATGCAGAAAATGTCGGTGCTACCAATTAGTCAAGGCAATATGTTTTTCGGAAAATTCCTTATTGCTGTTTTGGTGCTATCCGCCATGGTGGTCATCGAGATGGCGGTTTTAGTTGGCTGTGCTAAATTTTGGTTTTCAAGCTATGTCTTCGATATGACCGAAATATTAAAAACTGCAGGATTTCAACTGATCGTTACACTGCCCACTGTAATGCTCATGCTGGTCATTGCATCTGCGTGCAGGAATATGTGGGTATCCCTCGGTATCGGCGTGATTTTAGTATTTACGCTTTCTATTCTTCCGCAGGATAATATCGTGTTGAGTCTATTACCGTTTGCTTCCCCGTATCAAACGATTTCTGCGGCAACAGAAAATAACCACACCGTTTTATTTTTGACTGTTTGTGGAATTGAAACGGTTGCGTTTGGTATTACTGAAGCTGTTTATCTGAAATTAAGGAGGTGTTTTGAATGAATTTCTTATCATTGATTGGAGTGGAACTCAAAAAAATCCGCCGTTCAAAAATTTTCTTGATATTGCTGATTCCAGTTATTATAATGTGGATCCCGAGCGTTATCAATGCAGATATGAACTTCGATTTAAAAGATATCCCAATCACACCAGAAAATAACTTTTTTATTCAAGGTTTTATGGGTATGGTTTGGTTTATGATCCCAGCATCGCTGGTTATCTGCACCGTATTGCTTAATCAAACGGAACGCTCCAATAAAGGTATTTTAAAAATGCTGTCCCTACCAGTAAACACAGCAAAATTGTGTCTTGCTAAATTTACAGTCCTGATTCTATTGGCAGCATTTCAGATGGTTATGTCGATTGGAGCGTACTATATATGTGCAGCGATTGTCACACATACGCAGGATTATAACTTCATCCTTGAGCCGTTGTATGTATGTAAGAATGTATTCAGTATATATGCTGCAGCAATTCCAATGGCTGCTGTATACCTTGCAATTTCAACTCTAATTCAGTCTCCCATTTTTTCGGTTGGTATCGGCTTAGCTTCAATTGTACCTTCCGTGCTTATGATCAATACAAAAATTTGGTTTGCTTATCCGATGAGCTATCCGTTTTATCTGATCATGGTGGCATATGGGCGAGCTGCTGAAGGTATTTATGAAACACAAATTGCTTGGCTACCGTGGCTGCCAGTTGCAATCGGAATTACTATTTTGGCACTTACCGTATCCTGTGTTCGATACGGTACACATGAAAGGAGATAACTACAATGAAAAACAAAATTTTAACCGCCATTTCTACCATTATGCTGTTTATCCCATGGACGATCCTGCCATTACGCACCTTCGATTGGGCGCTGGAATCTCCGGTAGCAGAAATTATGATTTACAGTTACGCCGCCTTCATGATTTTTTCAGGTATCTTTTCAATCCTTGCTTATACAAAAGGAAAAGTAAAATCAAAACTTATGCAGCTTTGCGTTGCAATCAACAGCATTTATGCTGTCGGTGCAATCGCAATTATTGGTATGAACATTGTTACAAGAATTAACGGGTGATGAACATGAAAAAAACAAAAACAATTGTTGCAGCACTGCTTGCCATTTGTCTCGTTTTCAGTATGACAGGATGTAGTGCTGATGACAACAATATTAAAGACAATTTGATCGACGGATTTAATGGCTTACTACAACATTTCAGCAAGTATGCCCTTACGGACGAAAAGAATCTGCAAGGTGATAAAACCAAAGGTGAGGACACCTATACAGGATCCTATGAGGCAAACTACGATGATTTCAATGGTAAAGAATATATTTTTGGTGGTACGTCTCTGGAACGGGATAAAGGCAGCAAACTCACTATAACTTATGAACTGACAGTTGAATCCGGTACAGTCAGACTTTACTGGCTTGATAAGGGCGAGGAAAAGATCATTGCTGATACGGACAAAAACGACACATATTCCGTTACCCTTGATGAAGGTGACAACTATCTTACTTTAGAAGGCGATGATTTTTACGGTTCCCTGCAGGTGGTTGTGGAATGAGCTCAAAAGCAAAGAAAAGAGCTGGCAACATTGTTTTAACTATTGGATTTGGTCTGATGATCCTGCCTATGGTTCTGATCGGAGTACTAATATTTTTTGTGGAAGGGATTAGCAAATTAACAGATCTGTGCATTTCTTCTTTGGAAAGAGGTGAGGCAAATGTTTGAAAATTGGGTCTTCCACGATGTCAGTCCTGTGTTTTTACAGCTTGAATCAAAGCTGAAGTGTTCAATCCTCTCCGGCAAATTGTCTGCAGGAACTGAACTGCCGTCGATCCGTAGGGCTGCGGAAATGCTAAACATCAGTTCTAATACCGTATCAAAAGCGTATTCGTATATGTGTCGGGAAGGACTGGTACAACACACGAAGCATGGACGCTACACTGTGATCTATGATAGAGCCCTTATCAAAAAAGCTAGAACAGGCGCTGCAAAATCCCTATGTTATGCCTACTACTTCGGAATGAACGATCTTGGGTACACCAAACAGGAATCTGACATAATAATTCAGAAATTCATAAAGGAATTTCCTGATAAAAACAGCAGAAACTATACAGACAATAAAACATAAACTGAAGCAAGGGGCAATCGTAAACTCGATCGCCCCTTGTGTACGTTAAATAAAGTTCGCTACTTTTAAGAATGACTATTTATCTTATTTCAAAGCAGGAACATAATCTGTAATGATTTCCTGTTCATTTATTTGTAACTCAAAACGGTATACCGGCTGGTAAAAACCCTTTGTATCTGTAATCCATTCTATTGAGCAAGAAAGAATACTAATTTCTCCAATATCCAAACGCTCTAAAATCGTTCCCTCAAAACTATGGCCTTGATACAGTTCGCTTAGTGCTTGATTTTGCGTTATAATCGACTCCTCTTTATATGGAGAAAGCTCAACAATATTGTATTTAATCTTTCGATCTATTGTTGTTTTGCCATTCTCAAAGTGGAGGTTGCAACTCAATGTTCCATAAAGCAATTTATCTCCTACGGGAACAAATTGCGCCGCATAATTTGCTGTACCAAATCCATCTACTTCTGATATTTCTATTTCAAACTGCGCATCGTTTGGGATTTTGATATTTAAGCTAGATAGGGCAGCTAAAATATCATCATTATTGATATCAGACAAAGGTTTTTCATAAACAGGGGTCTTTTCCCTTCCAATCGTATATTCCCATGTCCCATCGCGCTGATTAAGATTTAAAAAATCCCCTGTGGAATGATTTGCAAATATAATTGCATCATCATAATAATAAATATCATCGAATTCAATACCCATCTCTTTGGCAATTTCTTCACCAAACTTTTCAGACTCTTCCTTGTTTAGCCGACCAGCTTGATATACTTGTTCTGTAGTTGCCATTTCTTCGGGTACAAATTCGAGGTTCCATTTTACCGAATCCAAATTTGCAGTTACAGTAGCCGCATCTGGTAAATTACCGTATGGTTGAACCATATAACCAATATATATTCCTGCAAAGACTATAACAATTGCAGCTGGTACACATAAATATGTAAAACTACTCTTTTTCCATTTTTGTTCGGCTATCACAGTAATAATCATAATCACGCTCCAGCCAAGTATTGCTCCTAAAGTATTTGTAAATAGATCATCAATGTCAAAAATACCTCTTGAAGCAACAAGCTGAGCACTCTCTATTAGCAGTGTGGTTCCAAATCCTGCCAATAACATGAAATACCATTTTTTAAATACTCCTATAAGCAAAGGAAGTAAAATTCCAAGTGGAACAAAGAGGGCAATATTCAATATTACATTAAGCCACACTTGGAGCGTAAATTGATTCCATGCTTCTCTCCATGCCAAAAACAAATGAAAATTACATTGTCTATACCCAGGTTCTCCTCTTAAAAGGGTAGCATATATAGTTACTACAAGCCATCCTAATAAAACAAACGAAATAATTATCTTTTTCCATGGCATTGAACGATTCTTTTTTCGGGCAATTAGCCATACAACAACTAAAGCAACAACAAAAAATAACATAGCAGGTACAGCAAAGAATATTCCCCTTTGAAGCAATTGTAAAATATATCCCCAAAAGTCGTGCATAGATTATCTCTCCTTATATTTTTTCCATCATCTCTCGTTTCACCAAGTAAATAATTTTCTTTCATAGCCAACATATTTGAGATTTACTTATCCACCAAAAGTATTTAGCGCACAATGCAGCAAGAATGATGCATATGCATTTTTGAACTTATATCGCATTGCACCAAGCACTATTCCAAAAACAAGGCCTGTTATCACTTTCCAGAACATGATTTCAGGGATATTAGCGTCAGGATGGAACAATGAGGTCCTCCAAAGAATTGTATCTATGTACCCTAAATGCCATATTCCAAACAAAAAAGTAACTGTGATATATGTTACAGGCTCTTTTGTAAAAGAAAAATACTTCCACAAATATGCACGGAAAATCAGTTCCTCAAAAATTGGAGTTATTAAAGCCCCGTACAGCAAAAAGAGCCAATCGTAAACCGTCGTGCTAAGCGTAATAAAAGGTGTTACCAGAAAAAGCAGTAGTACTAACACGCTGAAAACAACATACGGTTTAGATATCTTTTTAGGAAAAAGATTTACTTCAGGATGTTTCTTTTGGGCAAGTAAAACCATTACCATACTGCACAGCAGCATAAATATCAGTGAATAGATTGTATCTGCCATAAGGGTGTGCTCGGCAAATTGAAAAAGCAGCATCTTGCCTCCCATTCTTAAAAGTTGTATTGCCGCAAGAATGCAAACTGCAAAGCCCACTCGACCTAAATATTTTTTCATTATCTGCACTTTCCTCCTTCCTTCATTTATTGTATTGATCTTTATTGTCCATCACTTATTTTTCTTTCGATTCCATATATAATATCCCACTAACTCTTAAATCTGACGAGCTGTCCATCTATGTATCCGAAGTAATATACAATTACACAGAAAATGATAATACAGGCTAGACATAAAACCGTTGTGATCAGCTTGTTTTTTACTGTTTTATTGATTGTATTACAGTACATGGTAATCAGCCAAACATTCGACGCAAAAAACAAAATATATACCCAACTGGAGCGAAGGGACATTGAGACACTTGAGAGTGCATAAGTAATAATAATAAAGTTAACGGATTCAACGATAATTTCAACACCCTTTTTGCATTTCTCTTTCATCATTAACACTCCTCTCAATTGCTGATTTCTATGGAAAATATATCAGATAATGGGATCTTTGACCCATCTGTAAAATAAATGGCTTGCTCTATCTCGTCAATCCTTTTTATCTCCTTGCTGACTGTAATATAGGCTCCGCCTTCTTTACACTTATCCGGCTCAAAATACGTAACCATGACCTGCGGGTGCTGTGAAATATGGTCTGATAACTCCAGCAGTGTTCGGTTGAGTTCTTCCAGTTCATACTCTCCCAGTTCCACTTTTTTATCGGTCAGACGTGCCGATTCCTTAATAGCAGCATCATAGCCCGTTAAGGCTGCGAACGGAGAAAACTGAGCTGCCCGATCCAGTCTGGACATATGGGGATGCGTAAGCGAAACATGATGGGGGAGGTTAATGATATCGTCATATTTTTTATTACTCACGCCTTATGCCCTCCAATCTGACTGTTTCTATCTTTAGCCGTGGCACCTTCCTGCAAATTCATTCCCTTTAAAATCGCATTCTTCCCAAACTTATGCTTAATATCAAGCATAGCTTTCTGCATTCTTTTTTCTCGTTCCAGTTCCGTCTGTTCTTCTCTTTGCCGGGCTTCCTCCGCTTCATAATCCGTAAACAGATCGAGCTGCTGGTACTCACCCTTTCGTTGTGCCGCTTTCTCATCTATTACTCGATTCGCAGTAATGGTAATTCTACGCACCAGAAGCTTTGGATCAACAATGCGGTCAAACAGATTCATTATTGCTTCCGTAATCAGCTTGGTAGAAGACAGATATCGATCTAAGTTTGCCGTCCCGTGTGCATGCTTGGGAATGGATCTGCCATATTGGTCTGTGGTAACAGGACCATGATATTGTTTTCTTCGTTCCGGATCGCTCAGGTTCTCAATATCATAGCCTATTGTCAGTGTCAGCTGGTTTGTGACAAGGTTCTTTTCTACCAGATCCAAGACCAAAAGCTCCGTCATTTCACGCACTACCAGCTTTGCCTTCTCGAATTCATATGGACTCTGCAGCACCTGCCCAGACCCGATACTATTCGACTCCGGCTTGTACGCTTTGATATCCGCTATTGTACATGGTTCCCACCCCCATGCATGGTCAATCAATAGCTCTGCGTTAATGCCAAATAACTTATAAAGAAGATCTTCATTGTAGTAGTCACCAGGTTTCCCAAGAGAACACCGCGCGACATCTCCCATGGTATATATCCCGCACGATTCCAATTTCTTCGCGTATCCTTTTCCTACACGCCAGAAGCTTGTTAAAGGACGATGTGACCACAATTTTCGACGGTAACTCATTTCGTCCAGCTCTGCAATACGCACACCGTTTTCATCCGGTGGAATATGCTTTGCTTCAATATCCATCGCAACCTTACACAGATATAGATTGGTACCGATTCCTGCAGTAGCGGTAATTCCTGTTGTTTTAAGCACATCCAAAATAATTCTCATTGCGAGTTCTCTGGCGGTTAATCCATATGTTTTTAGATAATGAGTCACATCCATAAAAACCTCGTCAATGGAATAGACATGGATATCCTCCGGCGCAATATGTTTCAAATAGACATTATAAATCTGCGTGCTGATTTCCATGTATTTTGCCATCTGAGGAGGCGCTACGATATAATCCACTGCCAGTTCCGGATGTGACTGCAGTTCAGCAAAGTGATAGGAGGATCCGGTGAATTTTCTTCCGGGAGCTTTGCGTTGGCGTTCAGCATTTACATTCTTAATCTTTTGAACGACCTCAAACAACCGAGGACGCCCGGGTATACCAAATGTCTTTAACGAAGGAGAAACCGCAAGACAGATTGTTTTTTCAGTTCGGCTCTGATCCGCAACTACAAGGTTAGTCGTCATTGGGTCCAACCCACGCTCCATGCACTCAACTGAAGCATAAAAAGATTTTAGATCTATTGCAAGATAGGTTTTATTTTCCATGCTTCAGTCAGCTCCTCTCACTTTTTTTAGATTAAAACAAGTATCATAGAATATTGTCTGCAGAAATTCTCACATTATGAAGCAGTCGATTCATATCCTGTTGACTGGGATGGTTTTTCGCAATCCCGCCAATCTTTCCGAATGGTCCATATGTATCGTAACCTCTGCAATGAAAAGCAGAAATATAATTGGCATTGTTTTCACGCAAGATTTTTTCTGAAGATTTAGCGTAATTCCTATAGGGTATCCCACAGGTATACAACACAATAACATTCTTTCCTTCAAATGATGTTGCCTTCATGTATTCCAGAAGAACTTTATGGAATGAACCAAAATAAATTCCCGAGGCCAGTATGATCAATTCGTACTGCTCGATGGATGGGTTCCTGTTTTTTAATAGATCAATTACATCCGCATCAATAGCAGACGCAATATAGTTCACGACCTTTTCTGTGTTCTTATGATGTACCGACGCATAAAGGATGACAGCTTTTTTCATTAAATAAAGTCTCCTTTTTATTTTTCAAAATTCGAACAGCGTTTGCGCAGCATGCGATGATAAGACGGATCCTGCGGTTTAGCATGCGTGATCACTTCAAGCTTTCCTTCTTTGATAAACTGCTCTATTCTTAAAGCGATCAAACCGTCGCTGATTCCAAGAGAATACTTTCCAAGTACTTTCCCAATCAGCACTGCTTCCATAAACTCATCTTCTTGGGCTTCCAGCTCCCGAAGAATAAATGCATCATAGAATGTGTCCGGCACACTAACAAGTTGACGGTTCACAACCGCCCGCAAAGTTGCATTTTCTCGTTTCAACTGTTCCCAGCGGAAAGATAATGCATGCATATAATTCGCAGGTACTTTCTCACCTGATTTCGCCAGATTACCCCACTGATGAGGCGATACCTCACCCCATCCGGAATAGATGACCACTGTTTTATCCGGCATCACATGAAAATCCGGAAGTTTTACATAGGTTATATCCAAATTATTATAGCCAATGGGCTTCAACTGATCGATAAGCCAACAAAATCCGCAGGCCTCATCCGGGAGATCGCTTGACCAAACTCGGATGGCTTCTCCTTCCTGAGCACGGATTAGCAAATTATCGAGGCTTTTACGGGCAGTTTCCTGCATTTCCTCTGCAGCTTCTTTTTCTTCATCAGGATAAAAGCTGACAAGATTTTGAAGTGTTTCTTCCCGTTGTTTTCCAATTTCATCTTCTGTGATGCTTCCTATACTCAAAGCAAGCGGAAAACTGAGAATATCTTTACGTTCAACATCAAGTGGAATTGCATTCTCCCAGTTGAGTCTTTCCCTTTCTTCGGATTCCCTAAGCATTTTTTCAATTTCATCCTGATTTGGAATCTCACTGTCTCCCTCAGTATTCATGATAATGGCAGAACTGACTCCGCCAATATAGTTTTTTCCTGCGGCAACAGAAAGAGATCCAGCTGCACTTTCGCTGAATACAACTTCTATCATATTTTTCTCCTTTACCTCAGTCGGAAATAGCTTAATAAAGCATCAGACGGATAAGTTCTTTTGCAGATAAACCATATCCATCAGTTGCATACCGTCTTCATAGATGGGATGATCGTAATGATCTATAAAAAAGTTTTTAATCCTATGGGAACGGTGGAATCCACATGCTTCATAAAACAGCACTGTGGACGGAACATCTCCCGTCCCCACCTGTAAAATAGAATATTGTGTGCTGTAAGTCTTTTCTAAAAAGGTAATAAGCGCTTTTCCATATCCATGCCCCTGATGCTCTGGGTCCGTTGCAATATTTTTGATTTCCAGTATACCGTCGCCTTCATCGGTGACGACGCATTCGCTTTTTATACCATCATCCTCCAGCACATACATAATACCTCTATCCAGATAGCGGTCAATCATATTTTCCTGTTCATCCGCCAATAGCAGCAGAGATAAGTATTGCTTTTTGTTGTTTTTTACTTCTCTGATTTCCACGGAATGCACCTACACTCTTCTCTCAATCTCTCCATTGTTTATAATCTGCAGATTCGTTTTCAGGCACTTACAGAAGCTCTCTAAGTTTATCCAGAAATGCTTCTTCGCCAAATGTATTGATTTTAAAAAACAGAGCTTGACTTCCACCTGCTGTAATTGCAGAGAGATGAACAGCGTCGTCACCACATTGGAACAAGGTCACACTAAGGCTGACACGATTACTGCCTAACCAGCTGTACCGTTCAAAAACACGCACACTGCAGCGCGCCCCGTTGCTATAAAAATCGCTGGAATCTTCCAATGAAGCAGACATACTGCTATTCACAATTCCTGATTCAATCCTATTAAGAATTTGATTATAATCTCCCCGAATTGTCTGTTCTAATTTTGCCATTCTATCTCACCTCACGTATCCATTTTGATGACCAGTTAAGTAGAAGGTCGGAGAACTGGAGTATCTCCTCAAACGAAAGTGAATTTTTCTCTTTCAGTTCTATACTGGTCCGCAATATATTCTGATCTTTTTCCTGCAGCAGCGGAAGAAGATCTGTCTTCTTCTTTTTGTAGCTGCCGGTTTGCAAAAAAGCAATGGCCTGCAGCGTAAAAACAGCTGACTTATAGAGCCCCTTTAAGATATCCGCGTTTCTCTCGTGAACCAAATTGTGGGCGCACATGTGGTAGACATTACAGGCACCAATCCGGATAGCGCGTTGGACATCCTCCTTATGTATGTTATTGATTAAATCCTGCAATGTACCCAGTATGGGAGTCGTATCGTAACAGAACTGAAACAAATCAGACGGCTCCCATGCAAGGATTTCTTGCTTTCCTGAAATAAAGCCGCATATTTTCTCTCGCTCTGGCAAGTGATCAAGGAGCATAGCATATGTCTCCAAATCGCTTGCGGATACAGTGTCCAAAATAATCACTACATCAATATCGCTCTGATCTCCAGCTTCTCCTCGACCATAGCTGCCCTGGAGTCCAAGAAACCAGATTCTGTCATGGAATTCATTCTGCATGACATTGATATATTGCTCCATCCATTTATCAATCGAAAAAACCATTTTTACCTCCTCAAAACCACATAGAGGCTTCATCCTGAAAGGTTGGAGTATCTCCGTCCTTATAAGGGTCATAGCGGTTGCAGTTGCACCCAAATTCTTTAAGAGATACAATTTTATCATCTACCGACCAGTGGATTAAAGACATTCCATCAAAAGCTTCTATCCGTCCATCGTCCATTTGGTTTTTAAAATACCATTCTACAACCGTTTGCTCATTTGTATGAATAAATTGCTTAATGTCCCATATAAGAACAGTTCCACGCTGATTCCATTCATCAAACCAGTGTTTTATTTTATTTGCGCCATGATATTCCGGTCCCCAGCTTTCTATGTACACTGCATCAAAAGAAAACAAATCCATAATTCCATGGTCTGTTTTTTTCAGCCACATATCAAACCACATCCGAATCTTTTCTTCTCTGGTATTCATATATTTCCTCCAATCCCGATGCAGCAAACCTCTTCGTAATTTACTTCATCTCAGATTTTTTGCTTCTTACTTTTTCCCATTCCTCCAAAGTAAGCCTGGTAAAATGTTCGGTTCGAATATCGCCCAGGGGAGATTGCTTTCCTGTTTCCGTATGATGATATAGAAAACCGCATTTCTCCTGGACACGTTTTGATTTATCATTGCCGTCATAGTAACCACACCATACAGCGCTACAATGAAGTTCATCGAAACATCGTTCCTGAAGTCTGTGCACCGCTTCCGGAATCAATCCCTGACCCCAGTATGGCACGCCAATCCAGTAGCCAATTTCAGCTTCTTGTTCTTTCATCGGAGCGCTTCCTTTTGGGGCAAACATAATTCCCACACTGCCCACAGGTTTTCCGGTGTCTTTCAGAATAACTGCATAAGTTTCTGGTTCGGACAGAACCGTCCGGATAATTTCCAGGCTGTTCTCGACGCTGGTGTGCGGCGGCCATCCAGCAATTGGCCCGATTCTGTCGTCCTGTGCGTAGCGATATAATTCTTCTGCATCCCGTTCTTCCCATGGACGCAAAATCAATCTTCTGGTTTCTAATTGCATTTAATCACCCACCTCATCTATTGTAACTTCCTCAAAACTATATTCCAACAAATCCTCCACATTACATCCCAATACTCTGGATAAGGCAGAAAGCGTTTCCGCTGCTGCTCTGTTGATATCTTTGCTTCTATTTTCATATTGCTGGATCATTCTTAATGTGACTCCAGATTTTTCTGACAATAGTTTCTGCGATAACTGTCGGGATTTTCGGAGCGTCTGAAGTTTAGTTGGTAGCTTTTTCCTTCGTGCAATTTCATTCATAGTATTGACGAACTTTAGTTCTGACGCTTCATGCAATGTATAATACATTTTCCTGATTTCTCGCATTGTACAGATTTGAAGAATTTCTTTGAAAGAGAGTGCGGTATACCATTGATAAAATGCTATAATCCACCCGCACCAATACTCCGGGGAACAATCACGATCCTCCCTTGGGTCTGACATTTTGATGGAAACTCCCGCTTTACTCAATACTTCCCAAACCAATTCCGTTCCGGATTTTCCTGAAACAATTCCCGGAACCCCATTTTCAAACTGTGAGGCAATACCGCCGACAATAAACATTTCAAAAAAATCATCCATGTCCAAATAGCAGCTATTGACCGCATAATCCAGCATTCTCCAAGATTTTGCATCGCGTCATCTAAATATGTCTCACTGTAAGCGTGGATCATCCTTTTTTACCTCCTCCCGAAGTATGTCTCTCATATAAAGTCCATTGATATCCTCTTTATCCAATTCGGCTCGAAAAGCAGCTCTAGCTTCCTCATCTCGGGATTTTCGTTTAGCATAATATTCTGTATTATCCACAACAGAATAAGATAAGAACCGAATCTCTTCAAATGCTTTTGGACTTTTTAGAACGATTTGTTCTCCAAGTTTTCCTAACTTCATAGCATATGACAACTGAGTTAGAGAGATTTCATTGTTAATAAAAGCTCGGGCAAACGAGAAGTAGGAATCGTCGGCTCGATATCCTATAATCACATCATATCCAGTAATATCAATTAGAAAATTGTCTTTCAACCACTGAAATCCCCTACGCATAACCGGAGTAGAAATCCGGAATCTTCTGTTTACCATCAGCAAAGCAAGCCAATGGAGAATCGAGTACTCTGACAAGTGCAATACCTTCAAATGCGTTAAATCCAACTCATATTCATTAACAAATCCATCAATATTTTTAGTGCAGGCCCATTCCTTGGCAAGTTCCAGATGTTCTGTGCAATAGAATCCGATTCCATAATCATTATACGGCTTTCCTTTTCCGTAAACTGGCTGCTTAACAATTTCACTTGAACCGTGATATATAATTATCTTATCCAATTGCTCATCTCCTTAAACTCTATAGATGATTTACAACTATATTATATCTCCACAGAGTTACAAAGTCAACAAATCTAAATAAGATGTGTCTCAAATTTAATAAAAAAAACAGACACACTTTTCCGAAGAGAAGTTGTCTGTATCTTTTTAAATTAAGACAGGTTTATACGCAAAATATATGTAACATATCAATGCTTAACGGAATTCTGCACTTCTGCTTTTCACTGCCTCTGTTTTTGGAGGTAGTGAATGATTACGCAATAGGCAAATGTTCGTTAATGACTGTCTTAATGCTCATATTACTGTTTATAAATTTGCCAAATTATAGACTATCTTTTTTTTTCGCTTTGCAAGCTCCATATATTTAGCAGCTCCGCCAAAACTATGACGAACATATGAGATAACGTAATCCGACTGTTGAACCATCCATTTGTTACGCCAATCTATTGCAAAACGCTTTGGAACTTTTTCCAGACCGTCTGGATACAAAGTCTCTAGCTTTTCATACGCGACATCAAATTCAGACTTAATGCCAGGCATATAAGCTAATACGGTACAACACTCTAAATTAGGATATTGCTTTTTCAGATCAATCAACACACTTTGAACCATTCGGTCAAAGTTTCCATTTGTCCCGACATAAAAAGTGTTAACACCTTTTTGTAGTATTAGATCTTCAATTACTTTCTGAATCTCTTTTTTTATATTTGTAGGACTGTCCGCATGTCCGAAAAATGTGCAGACTTTTTCTCTTTTTTGCAATTCCACAGTTCTCGCTCTCCATTTTTTGATTCCAGCAAGAACATTTCTGATCAAGACTGATATCCCTGTCTTTTTCCATATTCAACAGGCTATCTAAAGTCACATTGAACAACTCCGCAATCCTCATAAGTGTCGTAATAGATGGTTCTGTTTTACCATTTTCATAATAAGAATATGTAGAGCGATTTACATTAAGGAAATCTGCCACTTGCTGTTGCGTCATTTCACGATAATCTCTTAATAGCCTTAATCTTTGTCCAAATGCTTGACGATCAAATTGAGGCATTCAGGTCCCGCCTTATGAATTTTTCTTTGTTAAAAATACATACTATAAGCGTTAAAAACGATGTAATAATACTTATAGTCTATCATATGTTAAAGATAATATCAATAGTCTGTGTATTTGAAAAATGAATATTTATAGACTATTTACATAGGAAGGAGGATGGTCTATGGGAATCGCACAGACTATTGGACAGCGAATTCGAAATTACCGATTGCAAAACAAACTTAGTCAAGAAGAATTGGCAGAGCGCGCTGGGTGTCATCACACCTATATTGGACAAATAGAACGTGGGGAAAAGAATGCCAGCATAGAGAGTATCGATAAGATTGCATCTGCACTTGGAATTTCGCTTTCAAAACTGTTTGAATTTCTTGGCAGCGAAACACCGAAAGAGGATGACTATGCATACCAAGCTTATGAGCTTATTCCGGCTCAATCCCCAGAAGAACAAAAGAAGCTTTATGAGATTCTTTATTCGATCAAAAAATATAAAAATATTTGAAAACATCAGCCGATTATACTGTTTAAAGTATGAGCGGCTATTTTTTTGGAAGAATCAGTTTTGCTACAATATCGTCTTGATGTACAAAAGGATCCTCCCAATATCTTGAATCAAAAGAATTCTGAGTATTGTCTCCCAACACATAATAGCAGTCATTTGGCACTATCAAAAATTCACTTTCTCGGTCTGGCTTTTCATAACCTACCATATATTCAATGGCTTCTAAATCTACGATATCTCCGGGAACAGCTGCAATTCGTTTCACTAACAATTTCCCGTCGTGCTTAAAGATAACAATATCACCGTAATTCAAGGAAAAATAAATTCGATTCCCCAAAATAAAGCTATCTTTTGATAAGGTGGGTTCCATGGACGCAGTCGGAACATATCCGAAAACAAAAACAAATCTCATTAGTAAGTAAATAATTACTGCTATAGCCAATGGAAATATAAATGGCTTCACTTTATTCAATACTGCTTTCATAAAAATTCCTTTCTAAACAGAAAAAAAGGGATACTTTGAACAAAAGTCCAAAACATCCCTTCATCGTTCTTACATTAACCTATATCATATGTACCGGCAAGCCTCACGATTTCCGGCTGTGATTTCAAGTATTTTCTGGCACGAGACATCCATACGCGTACCTTTCCAGGAGAGGTATGAAGTGCCTCGCCAATTTCATAACTGTTGTAGCCGTCGGTAGACATTCTAAGTGCCTGAATGCCTTTTTGGATAATTTCAGTTGCGCTTGTTTCAGCATTGCTGATGGCATTTTCGATTTCAAGACTCTCACTAAAAGATGAAAAATGTGCATCCTCCTGTGCTTCATAGTTATATGTTGACAGGAGGATCTCTCTGTCTCCCAAACGATTAGCGCGAATCAGCGCATCAGATATCTCATGCCAAATGAGTCGGTATGCATAAGTCGAAAAACATCCACCCTTATCTGTATAGGCTGCTTTACATAGTCCAATATAGCCAATCTGTACAATATCATCATATGAATAGATACCAAGCTGATTTGTACCATGAACTTTATCCTTGATCACCTTACCAACCAGTCGCATATTTTGCTCTACTTTTTTCTGTTGTTCCTGCGTGAGTTTCATGAAGCAACACCTCCTTGTATCACCTCAAATTTTGGGACTTTTTTATTTCCTCTTTTTTGAAGCATTTTGCGACTTTCCTCAATGACTACCTTGCAGTAGTATTCTCCCAGATACCCAATATGGGCTTTTGACAGCGGGGCGGAAAGGAAATCCGCAAGCCATTGGTAGGCGTCTTGTTTGCTCATCATTCCACTCAAATAGAGCTGATCAAAATACTGATGAGCAGTTCTTCTAAGTGTGCGCAGCTCATGATTTGCTAAGCTGCCAACAGGAATGGTGGTTCCGGTATGGACACGAACATAAGCATCACATTCCGGATAATTTTTACATACATACAGCATCGTATTTTTATTGTTGTCTCGATATATTCCATCTGCACTGCGTAAAATAGCAGGGCTGCCACAATAGGGGCAACGGATCTGAGTGTTGTTAACTCCCTTTCTTTTCTTCTTATTTTTCATTGTCACATTCCTCCGTATAAATACAAAAAGCCGGAAGGTCTGCAAAAAAATGCAGAGCTAAGGTATTGGAAAAATGTCCAAATCTTAACTCTGCAGTATTCAAGCAGCCTTCCGGCTTAATATTCAAAAATGGCTTGCGTCATTGTGGATTGCTCTGTGCGCTAATCCGTAACGGGTTCCACGCCTCTGTGCGGCATGTATGACACCGGGAGCTCTCCGATGTACCGAAAGCCTGGGCGCAAGCCACGTTTATATAATAGCACAGAGTTTTTATACTGTCAAGCCATTTTGAAAACTTTAACGCATTTTTTATTAAAAAGTTTTCAAATCTTTTATTAACTCGCAAATAAAAGTCAGTCTGGGATATCTATTCATCATCTTCGTCGTCATAATCCTGTTGGGATTCCGCTGCTTCCTGGCGTTTTTTTACAAAATACAGTCCAATCAATCCACCGACGGCAATCAGCATACCGCCGCCAAACAGGATAAGGTGAACCACCGGAATGCCTGCAACAGTATTGCTTTCGTCTTTTTCGGTTTCAGATTCTGTCTTTTCAGAGTTGCCTGTGGCAGAGGCTTGCTCAGGTTGTGGAACAGGAGCGCTTACTGAAGAATTCATGCATGACAGAACATAAGACTTGCTTCCTCCGATCTCAAGACGAAGAACACCATCTTGGTCAACGGTTATAGTTCCAGGATAAAGGCCGGCGTCTGTTTTCAATTGAAATTCAGTACCTGCCCAATCTACACCCAATTGGACTTCGAGCTTTTCTGGTTCCATGACCTGCAGTTCTGTACCGTCAGTGCCATCCTTGGCGAATACCGTCTGCGGAATGAGTACAGCGATTATTACGCAGACTAAACATAGTATATATTGGAGATATCGTTTTTTTGATTTCATAACTGCCTCCGTTTCTTCCTTCTTTTCGGGTTTGCGCGAATGTAAATATAATTCGCTCAAAGAGCCGGTCCTTCTAAAAACTCAGAAGGACCGGTTTCTTAATGAGCGAGGGATAATTACTGGTCGTTTTTGGTTTTGCGGCGTTTTCTCAAGCATACAATGGTGGTACCTGCAATGCCGGTAAGGCCACAGATCATAAGACCAATCCACAGACCGAGATTTGTTTCATCACCTGTTTTAGGTACATCTACTGTAGTCTTTTCATTGTACACATTAACCGTTAAGACCTCATCTGCTACGATTTCTACGGTTACTGGATCCGCAATTTTATAATTGGCGCTGACGCTATTTTTCAGTTCGGTTACTACATATTCGCCGATGCGCAAATTCTCAATCAGGATTTCTCCAGATTCGTCGGTTACAAAGGTTTGATCATAACCATTTGGTCCGGTCACACGGAATTCAAAGCCCTTCTTCGTACCATCGGAAGAGGTCTTGATGATTTTCAGCGAACCCTTTTGTGCCTGGTTAATAAAGCCCTTGCCAGCTTCATTTTCGACCTCGTAGGTTTTTCCATCTGTATCAATCATGATATAGTATACGTTTTCGTCCAAAACGAACCCTGCTGGAGCCGTTTTTTCTCGCACGAGAACGCCGCCATAACGAATGTCGTTCATCTCATAGATTCCCTTCAGGGTTTCTTCCATGGTGCCAAGAAGTTCATCTTCGTCATCTAATTCCTTATTTCCGTTACTGTCTCGGAAAACTTCGAAAACTGCGCCTGACAATTTGTTTTCCGGAAAATCTGCATCATATTTTGTTAAATGCAGGTTACCGGTAATAAACTCATTTGCGATTTCGATTTCAATTACTTGTTTATCTTCGGTGATAGAAACCGGGAAGCTTTCATCACTGAGTACAAATCCTGTCGGCTGCGAAATTTCACGAATTACCCAATCTCCAAGAGGGATGTTCTTAAATGAAAAGCTGCCGTCATCTGCAGAGGTTGTTGTCATGAGTGCATTCTCTTCCGTAAATTCTGTGCAATCCGGACGGAATAACCCAATGATTGCTCCACCAAGAGCATTGCCGTCTTCATCGACTTTTTTGCCTTGGATTTCGCCGCGCTTCAGAGTGTTATCGACTGCTGCACCATCATTTGCAGCGATTTCGATCAGCGGAACATCTTGACCGCCATACTCAAATACAAATGGGTATTTCTCATCGCTAATGATGTAATGGTCATCAACAGACAGCTCCTGCAAATAATAGCTGCCTATTGGCAGGTCTGATGTGCAAACAGCAATTCCGTCTTCTGATACAGATACAACTTCAATCTGACCATCTGCGGGGATAATGCTTCCATCAGCTGCTGTAATGTCTTCTGCAGCAAACAAGCCGAAGGTAACAGAAGTGATTTCGCCGTTCATTCCAAGTCCGAACAGTTCATCCTGTTCCAAAGCCTTCTGAATGCTCACTTTTACTTTTTGACGTTCATTATAGAATCCGGTCTCTGCTTCAGTAATTTCAACATCCTGACCTGCATATACAAGTTCTACTTCATGGATTTCATCATTGAGTACCATCGGATATGGAGCTTGTATCTCCTTCACATTGAATTTTCCAAGGTACAACTCTTTACTGGTAGCGATACCGCTTTCATCGGTTTCTATGGTATCCACAACTTCTCCTGCGGAGTAGCGGAGAGTACCATCCAAAGTATAAATGTCTTCAGCTGCTGTAATCTCATAAACAGCACCAGGGAGACCCTGCACAGAGTAGACAGGCTGATAGATTCCGTCAGACTCAGTTACACTGGAGAACACTTCGCCGGTCTTTTTAATATGAATGACGCCTTTTTGTGCGACATTGGGCTTTTCTACTTCAATGATGGTTACACCATCTTCTTCTGTGGAACCTTCCTCTGTCACATCAAAGTAAACCGGATCCGAGTTTACAACATAACCATATGGAGCATATACCTCAACTAAAGAATACCCGGACCCGTATTCCAAAGGCTCCGGAGTAATCAGATAGCCTTTATCATTTGTGTAGAAAGTATCAATTGTGGTAACTTCCGGATAGGTGATTGTTTGAGTGATCTGAGTTCCATCCGGTTTGAAAAGTTGGAATCCGGCACCGGCATACGGAATAGTCTTGCCAGTCTCCGCATCTACTTTAATAATTTTGATATGGGATTCAAACACCCTGTTGTTCAGGATATAGTGATAAGTTTGGCCATCTTTGGCGATGAACACATCGAAATCATCAATGAGATCTCGGCCTTCCCATCCAGATACTTGATGCACTGTATAAATGCCATAAGGGAGGTCTTTGGTTTTTGCATATCCATTTTCATCACAGGTGAGAAAATCTCGTTCTGAATCAGCTGCTGCATCGTAAGAACCAGAAGATTTCAGATAAACCTGGAACTCTGCACCGCTTTCTGGTGTTTCAATTCCAGTTTCGCCGTCATCAGTGTGCTTAATCAATGCAATGTTACCTTTTTGTACCTGTTCTTTTACATCATTGGCTGTTGTATTCAGTTCTACTGTATAAAGCTCCGGATCTGCTCCAACCGGATAGATTGTAGGATCCAACAGATAACCTTCACTTGGATTGATCTCACGAATGGTCCAGTCCGTATCACATACATAATACCCAGTTGTGAAAGATCCATTGCTGTCAGTAGTAAAGCTGTCTACAAGTGTTTCTCCCTTATAAAGCCCATAGGTAGCACCGGCAAGCGATGCATCTCCCTGTGCTTCACCAGTTTCCGCATCGCTTTTAGTAACCGTTACGCGGAACTTTTTGAGAACATTGTGTACAGATTGGTTTGTTACTTCATTCCATTGAACAGTAGTGTTTTGGGCTTCGGGAATTACATAGCGGATCGCCGTATCTACCTCTTCCAGAATATACGGTGTGCTGCCAGAAATCAGGACATTGTCAAAAGTCGCAATACCGGAACTGTCTGTTACTGCATACTCATCAACAGGAATTCCCGCCAAAGAAGTGCCATACAAATGAAATTTCATACCTTCTGTAAGGCCATCTTCTGATGTCTTTGTAACTTTTAGACTACCTCTTTTCAGAGTATTATTAAATGTAACAGTGGATGTTTTTCCGCTGACAATCGTTACTCTCTGGACTTCCTGCGGCTCATACTTATCAATAACCTGTTCTGTCACAGTATAGACGCCCGGGTTCAAATCACTGATATCGATGACACCATCTTCGTTGGTTGTTTTGACTTCGTGATAGCCTTCACCAGAAATCGTAAAACTGATTCCACTTACTTTTCCATCTTCGGAAGTTTTCAGCAAATGCATATTTCCAACCATGATCTCAAGTTTCAAATAACCGGTTACAGGGTCAGAAACAGTGGCGCCATAGGTTGTAAAATCCTGCTTTCCTCCACCAATGTTGCCATCGGACCAAATTACGACGCCTTTGCGTTCACCATTCTTTTTCTCTGCCATGATGCTGACTGCATCTTTGGGTGCTTCGTTACAGCGGATTGTGAGCTTATTTCCGTTTACCTCAAATTTCATGCCGCTTGTACTGCTGGAAAAAGAATAGTTTCCTAATACGCCGTTTTTATCTGTTAAAGTAACAGAATAATCTGTGCCGTTCCATTTCAATTCGTAGGTATCAGCACTTCCGGAGCTTCTGGTAAAAAAGCTGGGCAGCATTGTGTGCTGCTGTACCTTTTTCTCCATATCCGTGTAATACTGGAAAATCAAATCGCGAAGAGGATGACTGCTTTTGATAGTGTCCTTAATATTGTCTTTGCCTTGTGCATGTGCATCCACCTTATTGAACTGACTATCACGTTCACCTACGACTGTTTCCCAAATTAGAAGCTGCGTTGCAATATAATGTGCGACTTCTTTGGTATGAGTTGGGTTAGACATATCCCAGTTTGTTTCACCGTTACCTTGCCATCCATACTGCATAATGCGTCCGATATATGCTTTAATAACAGTCGGTGCAATCGTAGGATTCAACTCGGAAGGATAGTTGTTCCAGAATGTTTCATCAAATCCATCGTACTGATCGCCGGTGTGGACACCAACGCCTGGCTCAATGCAGTACATGGCTTTGCCTTCAAATGAATCTTGGAAATACATAGAATAACGCGATTTTTTCTCTCGTGTACTCCAATTGCCCATAAAATCCATAGCAGGGTGACCCCAGTCGCTGGGATTTGTTGAGTTATCTCCGCTTCTTGGTACATCAAGGATATAAGCCGTCATCTGTTTTGTGTCTGCAAATACTGTCGATGTCATTCCGGAGAAGACTCCCAGACTCATAACAATCGACATCAAAAACGATATGATTCGTTTTCCTTTACTCATCATAAGTTCCTCCTTAAAATTTGCAAAAGAAAAAGACCCATCATTTGATGAGTCTTTTTAGCATAGTGTTAAATTTAAGCGTATCCAACAAAAATGTTGTATTCGTTGTTTCCCAAATCCTCCGTCCAAATCCAAAAAGCAGTAAAACCACTTTCTACATACCAATTTAAACGATCCCTCAAATCTCTCTCCAAAAACTTGCTGTCGGCATTCGCAAAGATGGGATCATCATTGCAAGCTGTTGCTGTAGAATCCAATTTCAAACCTATGTACTGGCCATATTCTATCGCATCGGTTAAATATGGACTGATGTCAAACGGTTTTTCTTCAGGTACAGACGGCTCAGGTGTTGATTCCGATGGCTCTGTTGGTTTCGATGTTGGAGGAGATTTTTCCTCAGGATTGGATGGTTGAGGTTTTTGTTCAGGCTTTTCCGTCGGTTGTGATTGTTTCGGTGGTTCTTTATCATTAGACGGTACTTGCGTATGGGAAGATGCAGGTGGTTTTTGGGTTCCTGAACCTTCAGATTTTTCAGTGGCGACGCTTTGACTGTCTGATGGATCAGACTGGGTTTGTATATCTTCACCTGAGTCTGGTTGTTCTGATTCTAAACTGGAACTACTTTGTTCTTCAGATGAGCTATCTTCTTCCAGCATAGATACAGACTGAGATGAACTGTCCGAATTTTCCTTATTTGGCTGATATCCGGAACAGCTGCACAAAAGCAAGAATATACAAACGAGTATTGGCAAAATAAGTTTCTTCATACTGTGACCCCCCTTGTGTCTTTACCTTATTACACCAGAGTATCACAAAAAATGCAACATCAGCTTGCCAAAACTTGATATGCCCGATCTGCTTCATCAACACAGCGATTTAACATTTCGAAATATCTCTGTGGTGATATCTCCGTATCCAGCCACTGAGTCGCCCGATAGGAATAACATCCTACCGATTCATTGATCGCATGACTCCCAAGTACGCTCTTCAGATTCAGTTCATTGACCATCTTTTTCTTTTTGGCAGAACTAACATGCTGAATAGATCGTGCAAGGCAGATTACCATCAATGGATGAAGCGCAGAAAAGGATATCTGCAGATAATAATCTCGGTAACCAAGCATAATGGATGTATCATCTTGGTCATCGGCGGACATTTGATTTAGAATCATACTGCGTGTATGCTCTGCGATGGTCTTTCTACGCTCCTGTTCTTCTTTGCTCAGCTCACAATACTCCATACTTTTATCACCTCCCACTCTAAATTTCAGTTGGAAAATTATCTTGGTGCAGCAATATGGGTAATCGCACCCCAGATACGATTGCTCTCCATATTGAGACCGAGAATTCTAACAGTGACGCGTGCTCCTCTCGGAGGACGACCGCGTTTCGGATAGCTGCAGAGGCAATCTACACCTCCATCAAGTGCGACAAACACACCTGTTGTATCTACCATACTGACCGTTCCAACATAGCGATTTCCAACAGAAAATCTTCTCAAAGCTTTTTCATAAGGATTTTCTCCTGCCTGTTTGACCGACGCACTGGCTTTGATATGATTTCGGTCACTACGGTCAATGCTTAGAATCTTAACGAGGACACGCTGTCCAGGTTGAAACTGCGAAGAAGCATCCAGTAGTCTTTGATAACTCAATTCTCTGAGAGGAATGTAAATTTCAAGACCAAACAAATCTACAAAAATGCCGGCGCGAATTACAGAAACGATTCTTGCTTCTGCACACACTCCTTCATAAAGAATGTTATTTCCGTCTCTATCAGTACCGAAATAATATTCCTTGCGTTTGGCGGCCATTGCCTCCAGCCTGCTGGCAACTGCAACACCTGACTGAGGATCAATGCCTTTAACGATATAATCCACCTCTGCACCGAGGCGTTTTGTCAATGTGTAATGCATGACATCTTCTTGAGATCGTCCACGATTATCCTCAGGTGGAAGAACAGCTTCTTCTGCCGGAATGATGACCTTGAAGTCGCCGTGGTAAATGACTGCGAGAGAACGGGAGGGGTTATCCTCAGGCTGTTCAACACCTTGAATCGTGCCGGTCAGGATCTTCTGCGTTTTCATAGACTCAATCAAATCCAACAGATCGTTCCTGGCTTTGTCAGCTTCCGTTTCGACCGTGCGATGCTCATCAATTGAAAGAACATTTACAGCGGTTCTGGTATTTGCGCGTTTCCGTCTGGTAGTTGTTTTGACCTCCTTTTCCTCTGTATCAGACTCAGATTTTGGGGTCCTGGTTCTTCGGGACCTTCGTGGTTTCTCTTCTGATTCTGTTTCAGTTTGGGAAACAGTGCCAGATTCTTCGCCTTCGACGCCGTCTTCCGGCATTCTTGCTTCAGAATTCTCCGATTCCAAGTCAGTCTGGGAATCAGAAGAATTTTCCTGAGGCAACTGCTCCAGCTCTGTTTCGTTTCTTTTGGTTTCCATCTAAGAGTTCCTCCTTGTAAATTAAAATTCAGTCGGCGGTTTTGCCGAACTGTATAGGCTTTTTTTGCGTTCCGGTTTTTTCTCCGGTTCAGGTGTTGATATAGGCTCACTTTGAATTGGTGGCGAACAAACATAAGTCGGCTGATAATTCATAATAGAAGTTTTCTGAATCTGTTTAACCATCGGGTGTTTTGTGTAGTCCATTTTCTTCAGTTTTAGGACGTTACAGCCGCGAATAATGCATAGCAGCTCTTCGTTTGGTAATCGAAGCACCTCATCAGGAGTAAGTAAGCGCCGTTTACCTTGCCCTTCCGTATGGCGATATTGCGGTATTACCTGAGCAACTGCGATAGTTCTTCTTACCGTCATAGTGGAATTAACTTCTATACTCATATCTCCGCTGCGAGCGGAAAAATATTCTGCGCTAACATCATCGGTACATCCAAGCATAAGTTGGATGTCACAATTTCCGACGATTTCTGACCAAAGATTGTTGGGATATCGATTTTGTAACTGGCCTAAGCTTTGTACGGCCAGCATCACTCGGATATTTCTTGAGCGAATGGTGCTGAGAGAACGGCAGAAATCAGATCCATCTGGCGCTGCTCCAAGTTTACCTATGTTATTAAACTCATCCAGTATTAAATTAACGGGAACGTCACAGCTGCCATTTGGTCTGGAGTCGGCATATCTCGTCAGCTTAATAAACATACATGAGAAAAATAGAGATGATAAAAACGCCATTGTTGCATCTTGATCACTTAAAACAATGTAATAGGCACATTTTCTCTTAGCCGGTAAAGTCAGATCAATGTCTGAGCGGCTTGTAATTCTCTGAACGGCCTCGTTTTGAAGCACCTGCAATCGCGTACCAAGTCCCAGTATGATGCCGGAGCGTACCGTGTCACTGGACTGAGAAAAAAGATTATAAGGTGCCCGTGCTGGATGGTCGAGTGGAAGCTTCTCAAAAATTGCAGTGAGTTGTCTTTCACTGTGTTGTGTCAATGCCTGATACACCGCCGGAAGATGCTTCATATCTACATTACGACTCCGATCCTGATCAACAAGTAGGATCAAAGCTTTTAGCAGATTTCCTTCACCATTATCCCAAAAGTGATCTCCTTTTCCGGAACTGGTATTTCCGATAATGACATTCGTCAGAACCTGTGCCATCAAAGTATCACCGTTTAAGTCTGACATACAGTTCCAAGAATCACTGTGCTCTGGGGTTACCAGATTAAACACCTTGACTTCGTAGCCGTTGTTGCGGTACATTTTCGATGTATCTGCATAAAGCTCTGCCTTGCTGTCTGTAATAATTACAGATTCACCACGTTTCATTGCCTGGAACAAAGCATTACGAATAACAGCTCTTGATTTCATGGTTCCGGATGCACCAAAAATAGCAATATGACGATTGAGTCTGGTATCCTTTGGCATACAGACAATTTTACCTTTGTATTCGCCCAAAATAGTACCTTCAGCTTTTTCTGGTGTGGTTACTTCCAGCTCCTCTTGCATTTCTTTCTCGCTCATCCATGTGGCGGTTCCGTATGTGCCGTTTTTTACCACCTTGAAGCCGCGTTCATCATAGTCTTTGCTTCCAAATTTATCGTGAAACTTTACATAAGCAAAAATTGCTGCTCCAACAACCAGAATAAATAGGATCCCTTTCATCCCGTTTAAGGTAAATGCCTGCGGGAAACAGAATAGTGGATTAAAGTTCACAGGACGCATTGTGTTCTGTCCGCCAAGCCCGCCGCTGTCCATCCAAATGGAATAGTTTGTGAGCAATTGTCCAATCAGTCCACCCAAATAAAAAAGTGCCGCCAAACCCAGTATGGTGGCAGCAACAATAGCGGCTTTTCTATATTTATCTTTCAACCATAAATTCCTCCTTTTGCCCCATTGCTTTTTCCACTAATCTCATACTGATAAATTTCAAATAGACCTGTGGACCAAGATATTTACGGAGGAGAGGTCCCTGTTCAGGAAAACACAGGATTTCAAATGATTTCATATCAGTCTGAAGTGCTTCGCGCAATCGGATTAAGCGTGCAATATCATTATCCAGATACGAATATACATACTTGTTATCAATAAAAGCATCATATTCCATCATACCTTGTCCTCCAGACTGAGTTTCCTTGTCAAACAACAAATCCAGGAGTTTTGCTTTCCATCCAGGTATGGAAAGAAGACGAAGTAGTCTTATGCCAAAGTTATTCATAGGTACAAAGTAGATGTTCTGATAGATGCTGTCGAATCTAAACTCCAAACGCCTGTTCTTTTCAGTTTCCATCAAGGTTTTGAGTGCAATCTCCTCAGACTCACCTAAAAGAATTGCCGACTGAATGTTTTGAACACCAGCATTCATACGGCTAATCTCGATTAGATTGTGTAAAGCCTTAAACTCACCCATACCATTCCATTTCATAAGAGCGTTGCGGGTGTTGTATACCGCATAAGCTTCGCTTTGAGAAAATATAGCGCCTGCCATCCGGGTAAACACCGTCTTGCTCATTTCTGAGTCTCCGAGTTTCTTGAGATCCTTAGCCAGGTAATACGCAGAATATTCCGGTACTGTCAGACTGATTTGCATATTCTGAAGAGAAGGTAAAGAATATGGCCGGCATTCAATGCCAGCTGCCATACACATCATAACCGATTCGGCAACTCTATGATTTCTTTCGATATGAGCTGCATCACCCGGAAACTTATGATCCCAAAAAGAATGCATATAGTAATCATACGCATCCGGATGAATCCATTCCAGTATGGGAAGAGCAGCTTTTGAAAATCGGATGGATTTGCTTGAACCTTTACCGGATACATTTAGGAGCTTACAGGTTATTCTTTCTTCAGTCTGGGTATGGGGGAGACGATAATCTTGTGGTGTTGTCATCTTGTGAACCAATGCTTTCAGCACCCGTTCATTTCCAAGAAGTTTCAATGAACGCATTGGAAATTCACCTGTCACGGATAGCAAGGTGATGATGTTGAGCGCGTGACTGCCCGTCCGAAGTGTAATCATCCCGACCTCCTTAGAATGAGGCGTTTTAAGACAGTATGACTGCTCTCTTTGTCGGATTTTCCATCGCAAAAATGCCTCCAAACAGCTGATATTTCAGGGCTTTTTCGGTTTAGCAAATATATGTAATTTTTTCTGCTCGATTTTCTCCCTTTTTTACATATGTTTTTGAGACGGTTTTTGGCATTCTTCATAGAGTTTCACTCCTTCTTCAGGGATGTTTTTTTCAAGAATCAGCCATTGTGCAAACTCATCACGCGGAACAACATAAACCTCTGTTCGGTCGCTTTCTCCGGCAGCACTGCAATAATAATGGCAGCATTTCATAGGAGCATCATCCGGCATAACATAAAGAGCAACAATGTCTGTCACCATATTAACCTCGATATTATCGTGATCGCGATACTGACGCTCCGGGCGATCTCTGCTGTAAACGTGCCTGAATATCAAAACGCAATCCGTATAGCGTACTGGGGGTACATAGGAGAAGAAATGCTGCATCACCGGATAGAGATAAGAGCGAATGTATGAAGCAGATCCATCTTCTTTTTTAGGGAGAAGTGCCGGTATTCGCAAACAGAACCACCCTTCAATGGTGAAGCCTATTTTGACGGATACCGATTCAGAAATAATCAGTTCAACATCATGCTTTGCACAAGGCGATCCGGTATAAGCAGGAAGTGTTCTTGTAACCAGTGTTGCTCTTTCTGCACTTGAGGCTGCCTTTAAAGCCATTTCATAGGCTGCCGGCAATTCTCCTGACTGAACCAAATGTTCTACACATTGAAGCTCAACCGATAGCCGTTTTACTATACTTTCGGCTTTTTGCAGAACTTTCTCGAATGCAGTTTTAGGCATCTGCATTTTTTAACACCTCCTCTGAATAAAAAGTAACATTAGGTTCTTCCTGACCGTCAAAATCCACAGTGGCATATAAACATGGAACCTTAGGCAGATAAAGTGATTGGACCATGGAAATATGCGGAACAACAATGATATATTTTAATTCTTCCTGTGGCTGAAGCAGTCTGGTTAAATGTTGTTCTCCCTCATACAATACGACAATCTCGTAGCCCATATTTTCTTTTAAGAAAAAGAGTTGTGATGGGTAAACTGCCGGGTAATGGGCTAAAGGATCCACATGATCAATAAAGTGCAGTAAAACCCAAACAGCAAGAATCAGGCGCTGATCAGGTTTGCACATTTCATCTAACGCGAGATAATATCCTCCGACATCAGTAATCCTCATCTGTCTTTTAAGACTGCGGATTATTTTTTCTGCTGTTTCCGGAGTTTTGTCTCTTAATAAGCGTATCACCTGAGCTTTTGGCAGAGGCCCGTATTGAGACAGCCATTTGATAATGTATTGCTCATCTTTTAAAAGCATTTTTTGCTCACCTCCTTGTGCGCATTTTTTATAAAATACGCATTTTAGCCGAAATGCGTTTGATTTTGTTTCCGTTTCAGCAAGGCTTCCAGCTCAGCTCGGTCAGTCGTTATCATTTCCTGTTCTGTTTTTGAGGCTTTTACGACTACGGGGATCTTGCTGTTGTTACTGTAAATCAAAGCTTCTCCTCGTTCAAACTGAGTAATGGATCGAATTTCTGTTTTTGTAAGCTTCAATGTCTCTCGTACATATTCAGCTTCATCCGGCTCCAGATTCAAGATAATTTTGTTTTTGCTGTTGTTTATAATGGCTCTTCCATATTTGCCATCATCCAGACTAAAGAAATCTGATAAGTCTTGTGTCGCTGCAATTGCAGCGCCTCCAAAGCCTCGGATGGTTTTAAAGATTGTCAAACAGAATTCAGCCGCCTGACGATTGGAAGAAGCTCCGATTAACTGCCAAATCTCATCAATCATGATTGCTTTCTTCTTGGTTCTGTCTGCTTTGATATTGTCCCAAACATAATCCAGTGCAATCATCATTCCAACCGGGAGCAATTTTCCTTTTAGTTCAGACAAGTCCAACACAATATATTTATTACTCAAATCCACATTGGTCTGGCGATTGAAGCTTTGTGCCGATCCAGTTACAAATCTGCTCACAATCGTTGCTATACGGCTTGTCATAGGGTTTTCTTGAAGGTGCTTATGTAAATCCCCAAGTATGGGCATTTTCTTCATAACCGGCGGATTTACATTCATATCTTCATACAGCGAACTGTTATCGTGAGTTATTCCAAATTCGTTGTAGGTCTTTATTAACGCCTCATCCAACATCTGTTCTTCTTCATTTGTCATGTCCGGTATAAGAAGCGTAAAGAAAATCATCAGCTGCTGAACTTTTTTTGCAAGCATAGAATCCATGTCATTGTAGTCCACATCATCAATCAGTTCCATTTCTGGAGATATTGTATGACGAATCTCCATTACATTGATACAGTGAGGAGACCCAGGGGCAATTTTAATAAATTCACCACCTATTTTATCGCAGGCTCTTTTGAACTCATGCCCTTTAATGGGAGCCACAATATAGCACTGAATACCACGCATTCTCATTCTGAGTGCGAGCAGCTGCATAGTGAAGGTTTTACCAGCACCACTGGTGCCACACATAGTCAAGTTTGCATTTTTGTTCTTCTTCGTATTAAAAAGATCGACAATGCAAAGCGAATTGTTATGCCTATTGATTCCAAGCAAAACGCCTGTATCATCTGACATCTCAAAGCTTGTAAACATATAGGAAGCGGCAGCACCGCTTGTCAAAACATTCCTCTTTGTTTTCTTTTGTAATCTGGGATCTATCTGTAAAAACGGCATGACTGACCTGAGCGCTGCTTCCTGTTGAAAGCGGCAATCGCTGGTATAGATATCCATAGATTTCAGCATATCTACCATCTGCCTTTTGCGCCACATCAGTTCTTCATAGCTCTTGCCAGATACTGTGATAAAAACAGAGATGTAAAACAAATCCTCATTCTGATTGGCGATTCCGTTTTTTATGTAGTATCCGGCAGAAATGGAATTGGCCAGCTCTTCATAATCCGTACTGGTATCCTGAAGGCTCTTGAGTTTAGTGCGGTTAAGGCGGATGCGCTGAGCAACTTTATCAATAGTTTTACTTCGATTTTCACGCTGTAAATGCAAATCCACATCAATACCTTCACCCGCGTTAATAAGAGCGGACATCCATCCACCACGCACGGTATTCGGAAAACCATCCTTTTTGATATAAAGGAAGGAATAATAGAGACCGTCCATGATGATGTAATTGTAATGTGTCAGGTCAATACCGCGTGGCGTTATAAAGTGTGAGATCTTAATTGGGGGAACTGGGTCTACACCAATCACTTTCTTTTTTGCGGCCATTGTGTCTACAACTACACGATTGACACGAGAAGAAAAGGGTTCATCCACACATGAGCGCCTGTTAAAATACATATACAAAATTTCTGCAGTTGCTTCATCGGGATCTTTAGGCTGAATAATGGAATTTCCGCACTGCATAAAATAAGCTCTTGCGTTTTGTTCAGCCGTTTGCAGCATGCTATAAATTTTCCCGTAATCATTCTCCTCGTTTCGGTGCAGCTCTTCGTATTGGAAGATTAAAAAGAAGCGCCTGGTCAGCGCTTCACGATTCCCGATATCTTTAATCAGTCGAATATAGTCTTCGCTGAGTTCCTTGCATTTTTCATTATCTTCCTCTTTCAGATCTTGCCGTACCATAGCAATGTGTTTGTCTGAGTCGGCTTTTCTGGTGATAGACTTGAACTGCAACCTCATAGGAGATATTTTAAGCCAGCTTGCAAAGGAAGAAATTATATTGGCTTGCTCCTCATCAGAGCGAAGCAAAAAGTTGATTGGCTCGATTTCAAGGATTTTAATATAGCGCCCGTCAACGGTTTCAATAATACCGTTGCTCAAATTTTTTATAGGGAGAAAATCCTGAACAAACTCAAGCTTTTCGACTTTTTGCTTTTTTCCGCTTCTTTGTGTTTTTGAGCTGTGCTTTGTCATATTTGTATCCCACCCTTCTCATATGAAGTTTTCGTCTGTGAATTCCAAACCTGCATATATGACCCAAGAACTGAAATAAGGAATCTCCGTCAATACCCATAACGGACAGGACTGCAAGAGGCATGAGTGTTACTACCATTACAACAATTCGAATGGTGCCGGGCATCGGAATCAGCATCAATTCTGGATACCCCACCAAAAGAAGAAGAAAAACGGTTTCCACTGCATTTCTTGGTTCAACCATGCCGCCGAGTATTTTTCCTGAATCGGTATAGTTGGCTGGGATTGCATATACATTTCGAATTTCTTTTTCGTCCATATAATCATACCTTTCTGCTGTATCAAAGAAGTACTCCGATACAGCACGGGTCTATTGTCTTAAAGAATCAAGTGTTATAAAGCCCTTTCAGCATATTATCTACTTCCTCATAGGACGCAAAAGAAACATTTCGTTTCAAAAGATAAGAAACCGCATCACTCCATTCCCACAGAGAGTAGTTTTGTTTGTTCGGGAACAGATACAGTTCTCTGACTACACAGTCGTTTATCCTATGATTCAGGCGAAGATCAGAAAGATATGCTGCATGATATTTTTGGGCCAACTCATCCAGAAGTCCTTTCATTTTTCCTCCTATCACAAACTATCTGCCCAATCTGTAGATTTTTGCTGTTGTTTTATATCTTCCAAGTCTTAGGGCTTCCTGATGATCCGGAACATAGATATCTACACGATGGATGTCATTTTCTATACCGGAGCCGCCCCGATCTTCCACTGTATACATGGTGCCGTTAATCATGATTTGTGTTCCAAACGGATAGTGGCTGGACATTGCAACCATTCCTTGTGCCACTGGCTTTCCACTTGCAGTAATGCCACTGGCGTTTTCACCACAGCATTTACTGCATGCACAGTAATGTGTAACATCAACTTCGATGGTGGAAATGGGGTCTCCAGTAGTACCGTTCGGCACAGGAGCATCAAAATCTACATCTTTGGGGCGTCTAAGTGAGAGCGTTGATTCATAACTCGGTGTGTTAAAGATGACACCTTCACCGCCGGAGGAATGAACCCACATTCGCTCACCGTTATCGCCTACACCGGCATAAATCAATACATGGTTCCACCCTTGACCATCTTCATTCATTAAAAATCCAAGATCACCGGGTAAAAGCTCATCTTCTGTAATAGCATAGGAGTTATCCCATTGGCTCCAAGTGCCTTCATAAAGGCTAACTCCAACAGCCGTTTTGTAGGTCCAATCAGTAAAACCGGAACAGTCAAGACCAAATGGGCGAATGGTTCCAGTTGTACTGGATCCAGCTGCTGTAACCAGTTTCGGTGTATTCCATTCATCATTCCATCCCGGAGGAGATTTTCCACCCCAGAAATAAGGAACCTTTCCAACAAGAGAAAGTGCTGTTTCTAAAATATGTTTTCTGACTGCACTGCAATTTTGGCGGCTCACAAATGCAATCAGCTCCTCATCTGTCAAAGGAACACTTTGTCCATTTCCTACTGAACCGTACAGTGTCATTTTTAAGGCATTTGCCATGCTTTTAATTACCTGATCATAGGTTTGACTTGTTCCTCCATACTTTGCTGACAAATCCAATCCAAATGCTTTGGCAATAATGGATTCATCAAAAGAATGAATGGTACATTCCAGATAGGTTACTGTCTTTTTCGTAGGGGAAAGTGTTTCTTCACCATTTTGAGTGTAATAAGTTTCTGTACGGGTTCCGGTTATAGTATTACCGGAATAAACCGGAACGGAAACGCTTACCTCCTCATATTTAGGAACGGTTACAGATACATCGGAAGTTTTTGACTGATCCGGCACATAGTATGTTTTCGTCGCAGTCTCATACCGATATTGCGGGACTCCATTGATTGTACCGGTCGTCACAGTTTTTGTTACAACTGTAACTGAAACGGATTTATAGGTGTAATAGTTAACCGGTACCACGATTTCTTTCGTTTTCTCTACTGAAGTTACCGGAAACATGTCTTCTTTGTATGCACTCAATTTTGAGCGCATATCTGATTCACTGGTGTTTTTTTGGTCCATAGATATCGAATAAGCTGCAAGGATATAACTGACATCATACCCAGCAGAGCTTTGTCCGTGATTGATTAGAGCTTCCATTGATAAATCATAGTCATAGCCGCCATCAGTGATAAGCTTCTCAACCTCATCTAAAGAATAGTTGTATCCTTCATCTACGATCTCAGAAACCGCTGTAGATAAAGTTTGGTAGGTCCCTGTTAGAGTCGCATTAGAATCGACTGTAGACCCATCTAATCCAAAAATGCTGTTCGTTATAATGGTTGGGAGAGAAGCAACCATAACAACTAAAAAAAGCAGGCATAGACAGATAAAAATTAAAATCTTATATAGTGTATGTCGAAGAGACCAAGCTGCTGAAAGAACAGCACCCCAAGGACCTCCGGCAGCTGTACCAGTTGCAATTTCAGCAACTGCTTTTCCGCCTTCAACGCTTGCTTGAACCGTAGCTGCTGCGGCATTTGCAGTTGCTTCAACACCTTTGGCGGCTGCCTGTTTTGCGGCTTCCTGACCGAGCTGTTTAGCGGCTTTCGCCATTTGTGCAGCGGCTTGACCATAATTATCACCGCCATCTCCCATTTGTGTTTTGTTTGGCTCGGCCATCTTTCCACCTCCCTTATATTGGATAAATGAAAACAGCCATAGTTTTTGGAATTTCCATAACTATGGCTGTTTTACTTCGTTAATTTTTTCTTCGGGGCGGTTTGGATGAAGTATCGCTCCGCCTTTCCGGATTTTCAAAACGGCTTGGTGTAGATTTGTATCGAACAGTTTCAACTGAAACCGACTTTACATTTTCTCCATCATAAACAGGTTTTCCGTTCTCATAGACTGGTCGGCGTTCCACTGCAGAATCGCCATGAATAGCAAACCATTGATGGCCGTCTTTGTCTTCATATACCTGATAGTCTCCTCTCGGAGTATCATAAACAGCCGTATCGTAGAAGGCGGTGCCACTGCCATCATCATGACGCACTTCAAAGTGTCCATCTCGCTGGCTTCCATCTACAGACATGATCTGCTGCTCATATCCAGGCATAAAGTCTCTAAATACGCTTTGGTTATAAATGGTTGCTTCATCACCGTTTTCGAATTCAGGCACGGTGCCATGTTGAGCCATCGCATACCATTCCACACCATTGGCATCTGTCATAATGGAATGAGGTGCTTCAGGCTCTTGATAGAAGGCGCTGTTGTACCATGTAGTATTTCCAGTATCTGAAGACGCTTCCAGAACACCTTCACCCACAGTACGCAAAGATGTTCCTTCTGCTGCTCCTGGAAATACAGAGGCAACCTGAGCAGCTTCTGCTGCGTTTCCGGTAAATTCCGGTGTACTGTAGAATGCATTTCTGCCTTCGCCGCTTGCCATTTGATACCATTGTGTACCATCTGATGCGGTAACCACTGAGTGCGGTCCTTGTGGTTTTTCAAATTGAGATGCATTATACAGTTCCACATTTGAGCTTTTTCCATCAGCGCCGGTTGCAGTTGTGCTGATATGTCCTCCAGTAATCTGTGTTCCACTCAGTTTGTGATTGCCAAGCTGCGGCATATAATTTCCAAGGCTTCGGTCAGCAATTTCACCGGCTATGCTTCCGGAAACATTTGGTGTTCTTGAAGCGACAGAGGAAATTGATTCTCCAGTTAATGTAGCGCCATTTCTTGCAGCAATGCCACCAAAAGCACGACCCACAAAGCCAAATCCACCTCCGGCGCCCATTCTTGTTCCGCCATTTACTACAGCATCGCGTACATAGGAATTTCCCTTAAACTTACTTGCAAACCCAGCAGCGAATGACGAAGCAGCAGTTCCTCCAGCTGCACTCGAACCTCCGTTGAATACATTTCCGGCACTTTTGGCTGCACTTCCTACACCAGAAAGTACACGGGCTGCCATCAGAATCTCCATTCCCATGCTTGATCCTGTTTGAGCGACATTTAAACCCATGGCCGCTAAATAGCTGTCAAATTTCTGGGCGGTTTTAAGAAATGCCAGAGCGCAGAACATCCAAAGGAAGATATTTCCCTGACCGTTTGACAGTGCGCCGGCATTCGCGATAAATTGTCCCACAGAAGTGCTGAAGCCTCTTAAAAACCATACATTCATGACCAACAGCAGCAGTTGCGATCCAACCATGCGACACCAGGATTTAAAAACCTGTTCAGTTGCTTTGGAGCCACCCATGCAATATGCCAAGGGGGAAGTATAGCACAGTACTCCAACAACAATATAGCGTTCTACTGTCTCTAGTAATAGTTTGAAATAGTTCCAACCAAGAGAGATTTCAAGAATGAGCATCAGTATAAGACCAACAACCGTTATCACAGAAACCAGCGTTGTTATTCCGCTTTTCAGCACATTTTCAACCCCGGCAAATGTAAAATCTTCTGCCGTCATCTGAATATCCATTAAAGCTGTGTAAGGAGCCCTTGCAATATCCAGCGTCAACTCGAAAATTGGCTTTGCAAATGCAATTAACACTGCAAAAATAGAACTTCTGGCAATTAACTGAAGAGGGTGTTCACTTTCCGTTATTGATCCTCCAAATGCCTTGAACAACTGCCACACTGTTATTAAAAACAGCATAGCCCATGCAGTGTACTGCATAACATCAAATGCTTTTGAGAGAAACGGAAAGTATTCCTCCATTGCTGTCATATCGGTTCCAAGAGCAGAAAGAAATATTCCGGACACCGCATCCATTAGCTGGCTGACGATACTGGCAACCCAATTAGCAATACCCTCAAAAATCCAATCTAATATAGCGCATCACCTCCAATCCGCAACACTGATTATTTGGATTTGGAGGGATTAAGTGCCTGTGTATTGTCCGCCACTGACAAGCGGCTGCAGGTAGGCAACGATAAAGCCTAAACTGTTCAGAACAATCCACGTCACAACAATGCGCTTCAGCCAACTTGTCGCTTCGTCAACTGCACGCTGGTTTCTTGAAATCATACGAACCAGAAGTGCGACTGCCGCAGCAGTGACAGCTACGATTGTACTGATACCGGCCAGCTGCCCATAGACATCGCGCATTATTTTCGAGAAACGATCCCAGATCGTGTCAGCCATGATAGGCTGCAAAGAGATCAGTAACGCTGAAGCGGTGCTGACCAATGTCCAATACCCATTTACCAGGTATCGTTTCCCTTTTTTGATCTGACTTGTCATGCTGTATACCTCCTTTTTGATTGTGCAAAAAAACGCTGTTTCCATAGACCTTTCTCAGTCTCAGAAACAGCGTTTTATCGCCAGTCCCATTTTGGGATGATATAATTATAACTCTTTTCCTTTTGCATGTCATCGGCATATACCTTGCCAATTTATTTACATTTTTGTGCCATCCAATAGGACATTTTGTTTTCAGCATAAATCTTCAAGCAATGTCAGCACTTCAAACCACGAATCCATTTCGGTAGAAGGAACTGACCAAAGTCGTAAAGAAATGATGCCAATTGCCTGCGTTCGAAGCCTGTAATAATGCCGTGAGGAAATGTTGAGTCGGTATAACAGTTCGTTGTGAGAAAGTTTTTCGGGTGCAAGATATGTCATGTAGATTACTTCATACATTTTTTCGCCGTGTTCCGGTTTTCTCTTCAGAACGGTTAGTGCCTCATTCACTCGATCCAGGAGAAGTCTGGATTTTTTTATGCTTTCGATTCTACTTTCCAACTTTTTGTTATCCAAGCTAAGTTCTACATCGATGTAACGCAGTATAGCATCCAAATCATTCAAAGGGCGATCCAGTTCATCAACAATAGTCGTTGGAAAACACTCCAGTGCCCAAACAATACTTCGGTAATTTTGCAAAAGCATCTCAGTATTGTGATATGTACGACGCTTTTTATCTTTTTGCACCTGTCTGATCTTATCATCGTCAATATCAGCATCACCAAGGATTCCACGCTGTGTCAGAAGCTTAATAAATGCTGCTGACTGCGCAGAAAGGCGGCTTTCCTGCTGTTCATATGCAGATTGTTCTGCTTTTTTATTCTCGCTCATAGTAACTCTCCTTTGATTTTTTGAATTCTGGAAAATGAACACAAGGTCCTCGTATATTCTCAAAATTCTCTAAAGGTGAGATATATACTACTTCCTTGCAGTCATAATTACAATTCTTACAATTCCAACAATGCAGAGAAAAATACGCGCGTATTATAGGGCTCGAAAGTGCAACGCGATTTTCAGCTTTGCTGTTTTCTCCCGGCTTTTCGATACGTTCAGCAGATGTTTTTACACTAAACCATGCGATCATGCGGGATAAGCGTTCATGGTCTGTACCTTCAATATGTACATTGGCTGCTGAAATGCGTATTTCTTCGATAATGCGTACAACATTCGCCTGTGTAGGCAGTGAAACCTCTGTACCGGTTTGATACAATTGATTAAAAATGAGACATCCATAGGAGCCGGGAAGACGATACAGCGCGAAGACATCCTTATACTTTTGAAAGAAACGCCATACTTTTGTCTTTTCCCATTTCCATCTCTGTCCCATGGTTTCCAAGGTTAATAAAGCTTTCCGTCGTTCAAATTGAACGGTTGGTGCCAATAAAGAGAAAATATTTCCTGAATCCTGCCAGACAGTATGACACCAAAGATCTAACCATGCATCCGATTCACTGAATTTACGGTTACTATCTGCCAGCCTCTGAGTAATATCTCTCGGAAGACAAATAAAGCCATATCCGTCACTCGCATAAACAGTACCTTCAGAACATTCAGCACCAGAACATTTTACAACCCAGTCATTGATTTGATAGGTTAGCTTTTTCGTATTTGGATCCAAAGTGTAGCTGATATATCCTAAAGTGGATAATTCATTCATTATTTCTAAGGTCTGTGCTCGGCTCTTCAAGCCAAGAATGCTTTTAAGTCCAACAATTCCACCAGACCACATTCCTGGGATTACCTCATTTTTGTATCCACAATAAAGGGCATGTCCCTTTCGAAACGCTGCACGAGATGCCAGCTTTGCCCAGTAACCCATTAGCCCCTTGCCCTGAGGTAAATATGCCCGAGACAGTTTTACCCACTGGTACTTTAACAAGCATTTCATGACAGCGTTCTCCTTTCTTAAATTTTGATATGAAAATAGGGCAGTCCTTATTTAAAGAAACTGCCCCTAATGAATATTTAGATTCTTACTCTCAAACCTATAAGATTACCTGTTTTAATTCCAACCAGATACCATTGATCGTTTATCTCTATTCTGGTAGGAACCCATTTATTATTCACAAATACCTCCATACTTGTTCCGCAATGAAGCCCTCCATAATAATCATCCAAATCAAATCGAATATCCATCCGATCTGTATCATGATCATAAATCAATACGCCTTGCCTCATTTAAAGTATCCTCCTATGCTTTGGTAAAATTGAATACACATTTGAGCCTTGATATAAATTAAAGCCGGATTGATTGTTACTCAATCCGGCTTTCTGTGGCAGTTATTGAATTATAGAGTTTTTTGGATTCTCATACTGAGATTTGGACAAAAGCAGTGAAAATCCAAAATGAATGGCTAAAATTTGCTTGTATTGCAATCCTGCAGTTTGATATTCTTCCTCTATATAGCCCCCTTCCGCTTTTACTCATTACTGTTTTGTTGCGTTTTTTCTTTTCGATACAATTGTCGCAAATACTCTTCAAAAATGCTACGTCGTATTAAAACCTTTTTACCGATCTTATATACAGCCCCGGCCTCTCGTGCCATACGAGTAAATACTTTTAGCCCGAGACCATAATAATCAGCGCCTTGATAATAGGTTATAAAATCACGCTTTAACATTTCTATATCTTCATCGTCAAGCATATCCGAAAACATCCACAGGTTTCCACTCATTCCTCCTCCTCCTTAAAATTCAAAGTGCTTGGTTCACGAAACCGTTCCAAATATTCATCAAAAATATCTCGGTTAATCAAAACCGTACTATCCATTCGATAGATTGCTCCTGCCTCACTGGCAAGTTCCATCAGTTTTTTATGCTGAATGCTATAAACAATTTCCGCATCTTTATAGCGGAGAAACTGTTTACGAAGTCTCTTAGCACTTTCACGCACCTCATTGCGTTTTTTTAGGTCATAATATGCCTTTGTCTCGTCACTAATCATGATTTCATTCCTTTCTTTCTATTCAAATCATTTCTGTCATAACAAAAGCTAACCCTAAACGAAAAAAGAGAACACTCCTGAAATTACTTTCAAAAAGTGTTCTCTTAGCAGTAAGTGCTATTTTGCGTCTTGAGTTGACAACAATTCATTTTGCGCTGTATTTCTCCATATCGCTATGAAAAATTGTTGTCAATTTGTTGTCAACTGGGATTTGATGTGCTGCAAACCCGCATAAACACTGGGTTTATTTGTCCAGAGGCTTCATTGTTGGGATTTTTGTTTCGGTTCTCTCATTTGCGGAAATAAGTTGTTCTAACGGGCATTAAAGCCGTTTGAATAGGCTTAAAAACAACTTTTTCGGACTCGTTTACAGCAATTTGGCA